>OBEQ010917549.1_pt1 | contig 182028 bp, 180 predicted proteins | sample 1670901 | NCBI WGS metagenome assembly OBEQ01 (sample SAMEA104232315, study PRJEB22302) | groundwater metagenome | biome: forest; feature: aquifer; material: groundwater | place: USA | collected 2011-08-07 | depth 5.4 m
ACCGCGGTTTCCATGCGCCAACGCGGCGAGCCCCCGTGTCCGCAGGGTGGCCAGGAGCCGAAGGACGTGGCGCACGGACAGCTCCAAAAGCGTCGCTGCCGTAGTGGCGGAGAGCATCCCCGCCTGGACACGAGTGAGGACTTGGGCACGATGCTGTTCTGTCGTGGTCAAGGTAATCGTCTCCCTGTTCATCCTCCCAGGGTGACAGAATCACTGAACTGTTAGAGGGTGACAAAATCATTGAACTAATACATTCGCGAGACACGTCCTTGACTTGACTGTAGGGTCATGGTATATCTGTGCCTAATTGAATAGGCGCTCTTATCCAGAGTGGGTGAGGGACGGGCCCGATGACCCCCAGCAGCCTGCGGATCGCGCGCAAGGTGCCAAATCCCGCGGAACCAATTCCGAGAGATAAGAGAGGGATGCGCACCCCTCCAGGAATTGGGGAGGGGTGTTTCGTTTCATGCGCACCGTACACGTCGGACTACTCGGGCTGGGCCACGTCGGAAGTGCCGTAGCCAGCGCCCTCCATCGCAATGGCGCGCTCTTCGCGCACCGCACCGGAGTCGTCCCGGCGCTCAGCCGCGTCGCGGTCAAACATCTCCACAAACCCCGCGCAGTCGTCCTCGAGCCCGGGCTCCTCACCGACGACGCGTGGGCGGTCGTCCGCGATCCCCGGATCAACGTCGTAGTCGAAGCGATTGGAGGTGTCAGCCCCGCGGGCGCGTATGTCGAGGAAGCGCTCCGCCGCGGGAAGCACGTCGTGACCGCGAACAAACAGCTCGTTTCCGCGCGAGGGCGTGAGTTAGGCGAGCTCGCGCGCCGCACCGACCGAAGCTTTGCCTACGAGGCGAGCGTCGGAGGGGCGGTCCCGGTCATCCGCATGCTCAAGGAGAGCCTGGTCGGTGACCGGATCACGTCCCTCGCTGCGGTCATCAACGGCACAGCGAACTACATTCTGACCCGGATGGAGGAGGGCATCGCCTTCGAAGACGCGCAGGCCGCCGCCCAAGACTTGGGGCTGGCCGAGCCAGATCCTTCGGATGACGTCGACGGGCATGATGCCGCCGCCAAACTCGCGATCGTGGCCTCCCTCGCGTTTGATGTCTGCATCCGGCCCAACCAAATCTCCTATCAGGGAATCAGAGATGTGAGCGTGGCCGAGATCCAACACGCCCGGGCGGCGGGGGCTGTGATCAGGCTCCTGGCTGTGGCGCGCCGATGCGCAACGGGAATCGCCGCAGGCATCTTCCCCGCCCGGATCCCGCTGACGCACCCGCTGGCCCAGGTCAGGGATGAGTGGAACGGGTTCCTCGTCCACACCGACCTGGCAGGCGCCCTCTTCGTCACGGGCCGCGGCGCTGGCGGGCTACCGACCGCCAGTGCGATCCTCGCCGATTTGGCCGCAGCGGTTGGCCGCGGCGGGGGCCCAGCGCCGGCATCGATCAATGATATCGTCCCGCTCTCGCCCGCCGACTGGGCAGCCGACGGGATCGCGGATGGCCTCAAAGTGAGCCTACTTCCCCGCAGCTAAGCGTGCTGCGCGCTGAGCATCGCACCCATGCGTGACGCACCCGCTCCGCGCACCCCCGATCTCGCCCGCATCCGCGCCTACTATGATGAGACCTGGCTGGAGTATCGGCTGCTCTGGCTGAACCCCGCGAACCGTGCCATCCACTTCGGATACTGGGACGCCAGCACGCAGAGCCATGCGGAGTCTCTCGTCAAGATGAATCGAGTCATGGCCGAGCCCCTCGGATTGCGCCCCGGGCACAGAATCCTTGACGCCGGTTGTGGAGTCGGTGGAACGGCCCTGTGGCTCGCCGAGCTGTATCAAGTGCGGGTGGTCGGTATCACCCCGGTGGCGAGTCAGGTCATGCGGGCGCGACGGTACGCACAAGAGCGCGGTCTCACCCACTTGGTCACCTTCGAGCAACAGGACTACCTCACCACGGAGTTTCCTGACGCGGCCTTTGACGTCGTGTGGGCGCAAGAAAGTGTGTGCCATGCGCCAGACAAACGACTCTTCTTAGCGTCGGCCCACCGCTTGCTGAAGCCTGGCGGACGGCTGGTCGTCGCCGAGTACTTTCGGCTCCGCCGACCGCATGCGCCGCACGGTGAGGCGCTCCTCCATTCCTGGTTAGACGGCTGGGCGATTCCTGATCTCGCGACCGGCGAGGAGTTCGCAACCTGGAGCCGGGATGTCGGCCTTGAGGAGGTTCGGCTCACGGACATCACCTCGCACGTTCGCCCATCCCTCCGTCGACTCTACCGACTCACCCTGCTCTCGTTTCCGATCCACGCAATCCTCCATGCGCTCCGCATCCGGTCCGATGTCCAGGAGGGCAACTTCCGCGGCGCCCGAGATCAGTGGCGCGCACTCCAGAGCGGACTCTGGTTCTATGGGCTCCTAACCGCAAGGAAACTGTGAGTCCAGTCGGACCGACGCGGGCCAGTCCCCCACCTGTAGTGGCGGAGGCCCTGCCTATCACGCAGGGAAATGGCCCGAATCTGTTGAAGCGTCCACGCCAACACGTTCCCTCGCGACGCACCCTCATTCGCACCCTCGTCGTCGGCCACGTCCGAACCTCTCACCCTACGGGATCGCACACGCACCTCGCCGACCGAAGACCATTTGGCTGACGAGTGTCACGATCAGGAGTATTCCGGTCTAGCGTCTATCACATCGCCCGGTCCACGAAGAGTCTGTGGTGCAGGGAGTGCGCTAAGGAGGAATCCACAATGAAAGTAATCGCGCTTGTATCTGCAGTAGCCATACTCATGCTGGGAGTCGGGATCGGGCCCGTCCACGCTCAGCAGCAGCAGAAGCCATCCACCACGAATACCGTCGACCACGCGTTAAAGTTGACCTTGTGGCCCACGTCCGTCACCGCCACGAATGCGGGTGCCGCGAACTGGACCACGACGCTACTCGTCTTCAACTATCGATTCATTCAGCTCGAATCGCCCTGGGGATTCCAGCTCCAATATGGTACGGGCGGTCAAGGGGGCTGGGGGGGGACATCGTCAACGGCTCTGCGCGGAACTGACACGATCTGGAGCACCGACGTCACCTACCGATGGGTCATGGACCAGTACGTCCTTCATGGGTTTGCCGGGTATGGATCCCTCCAGTGGGAGACCGTCCTGCCCGGGGGGACGAACCGCTACACCAGTAGTGGACTCCGCGTCGGCGCGGATGCCCTCGTCCCGCTCGGCCAGATTGCGACCGACGGATCCTACTGGGCGATCAACGCGATCGCGGCGTGGTATCCGGCGAATACAACGAGCTTCGTCTCCGGTGGGACGACGACCACGGGCTCCGGGTCGTCCACGGATGTGACGGTCAGCGTGCGATACAAGCTGGCCCGACCCGCGTCAGCCAAAGGGCCGGACATTGGATATCAGCCCACTGCTGTGCTTCCGTCGAGTCTGTTTGACGGAACGAGTTGGGCGCTTGAACTCGGCTACCGATGGATTAGTGGGAGCGGGTGGTCGGGGGCATTCCTCACAGTCGGGAAGACGTTCTAGCGAAACCCGAAGGAGCAGTCCGCATTCCTGCCCCTGGTTGCGGGGACGTTCGGCGAATCCACGCTGGGGTCAGGGACCAAGCGCTTGCGCGATTACTTGCTCCAGCGGCATTTCTTTTCCCTGAGCCCAGAGGGCGCCAAAGGCGTCGTCGTGAAATCTGCCCCGTAGGGTCGCCAGTTGACGGTTGTGCTCGAGCTGGTCGATCGGCGGGAGCGGAGCGCTAATGGCCGTCCGTACGGACTCGGCCGCCCCCAACAACCGCACCGCCCGCTCCGATCTGCCTTGGGCAGTAGCGACCGCGGCCAGGGCCTCAAGCCCTTCCGCCAGCCCCCACTTGTCCCAGTCATACCCTAACCGCTTGCGTACTCCCATGCTCTCCACGAGAAGGGCCTCGGCCTGCTGCGCGTTGCCTTCACCCACTGCGACATGCGCGAGGGCGGCAAGCAATCCGACCACGACCCACGGGTGCTCCAACTGACGGAAGAGTGTTAGGCTCTCCCCGAGCAGCGCCCTCGCCGGCTCGTAGTCTTTCCGGTACAGCGCTACCCGTCCGAGGATCTGGAGGGAGGATGCGATGCCCTCTTGATCCCCCAGCTCTTGGAACAGGGCGAGGCCATCCTCGAGCAACGCCGTCGCCCGAGCATCGGCCCCTTCGTACGCGGCCACACGGCCCAAGCCGTGGAGCGCTGCGGCAATTCCGCCCTTGTACTCCTGCGCGTGAGCCAGGACCAAGCATTCCTCAAACATCGCCGCGGCGCGAGCGTAGTTCCCTCGATACCACAACACAATACCCAGCAGGCCCAACGACCAGAGGATGCCCCGCCGATGATCCAGCTCTCGAAAGAGCGCGAGGCTCTCCTCATGGAGGGCCTCCGCGTGAGCGTACTCATTTTGACTTCGGGCAACCAAACCGAGGGTGAGAAGGGCGTAGGCGAGACCTTGCTTATCCCCCAGGCGGCTGTAGAGGGTCCGGCTGTCCTCGGACAGCGCGGCCGCCCGGGCGAAGTCCCCTTGGCGCCACGCGAGATACCCCGCGCCGTAGAGAACCTTGGCCCGCGCGGCCTCGGATGCGCGATGACCTTCAGAAAGGGTCCCTTCTAGCCACCTCCGCCCCTCGCTCCACTGACCCCGGAGGCTCCAGAAGTTCACCAGTGCCCCCGCGAGCCGCATCGTCTCCTCCACCTGACCCGCTTCCTGGCTTCGCCCCAGGGCCGCACGTAGGTTATCCCGGTCGGCCTCAAGGCGCTCCAGCCACACTTGCTGGCCTGCTCCCTGCAACTGGACATCTGCCCGCTCCGCGAAGGCGAGGAAGTGCTCCAGGTGACGATCTTGGGTGCGCGCCGATTCCCCCGATGTCTGCAGCCGCTCCTCCCCGTAGTGCTGCACCGTCTCGAGCAATCGATAGCGCACCTCTCCGGGGTGCGGGTCCGCGATCACCCACGACTGGTCAACCAGCGAGGAGACGAGGTCGAGGACCTCGGCCTGCTCGAGGCCGTTCCCGCTACAGACCGCCTCCGCGGCCCCGAGCGCAAATCCACCCGCGAACACGGCGAGTCGCCGCAGCAGAACGCGGTCCGGATCGGAGAGCAGATCGTAACTCCAGTCAAAGGTCGCGCGCAACGTCTGTTGCCGGGGGGGAGCGGTAGGGTCCCTCCCCCGCAGGAACTGGAAGCGATCAATGAGACGGGCCTCGATCTGCTCCACCGACATGACATTGATCCGCGCGGCAGCCATCTCGATCGCTAGGGGGAGCCCGTCCAGCCGCCGACAGATCCTGGCTACCGACTGCGTGTGTTGGTCAGTCAGCGCAAAGGTTGGGACGCGGGCCACTGCCCGCTCGACGAACAGCCGAACGGCATCATAGTGCAAGAGCACTTCTGCCGACTGCGGCGCGTGGAGGGCAGGAACGGCCAAGGGCATCAGGGGGTAGAGGGTTTCTCCTCCAACACCCAGCCCCTCACGACTCGTCGTGAGGACCCGCACGTCCGGGCACTGGCGGAGGAGCGTGTGGGCAAAGTGCGCGCACGCGGTGAGGAGATGCTCGCAGTTATCCACCACCAAGAGCAACTGCTTGGGGCGGAGGTAGTCCACGAGCGTCTCGAGCAACTCCCGGCTCGGTTGCTCGCGCACGCGCAGCGCGGACGCCGCGGTCTGGGCGACGAGTGCGGGGTCGCCGACGGCTGCCAGCTCCACCAACCACGCCCCGTCCGTGAACGCTTCGAGCGCTTCCGCGGCCACTTGCAGGGCTAGCCGTGTCTTGCCGCAGCCGCCCACTCCCGTGAGCGTCAGCAGGCTGGCCCGAGGCAACAGCTCGTTCACCTCAGTGACTTCTCGATCTCTGTCGACGAAGCTGGTCAACTGGAGGGGGAGGTTGTTCGGGCGCGCGGCGAGCGAGCGCACGGGAGGGAAGTCGGCGGGCAATCCCCCAGCCATCACCTGGAAGAGGTGGGTGGGGTGGGACAAATCTTTGAGACGATGCATACCCAAGTCTCGCAACGTCACCTCTGCGGGCAAGCCTTCTTCGACCAGTATGCGGGTCGTGTTCGACAGCAGAATCTGCCCGCCGTGTCCCGCGTGACAGATGCGCGCCGCCCGATGCACATCCATGCCGACATAGCCCGGGTCGGCGGGACGCGGCTCCCCCGTGTGCAGCCCCATCCGGACACCAAGCGCGATCCCGTCAGGCCACGTGTGGGCGAGCAGCGCACGCTGTGCGGCAATTGAAGCCACCAGCGCGCTCTGCGCGCGCGGGAACGAGAAGAAGAACGCGTCCCCCGGATGATCCACCTCGGCGCCGCCCTGACGCTGCACCTCAGTGCGAATGAGGTGCCGATACTCGGCCAGTAGGGTTGCGTAGTGGTCACCCAGGTGTTGGAGCAGCTGTGTCGAGCCCTCAATGTCCGTGAAGAGGAACGTGACCGTCCCAGTCGGCAGCCTATCCACGGCAGTCCCCTTGGATGGGTACACACCCGGATCGTGTACGGCCCTTTCGCGGGACTCTCCCAATCCCCTGTGCCGACGGTTTCCCCGCGATGGCCCAGGGCATCCAGCACCCGCGAGGGCCGCCCGGGAGCGTACGCAAACCTCCATGCAGTCTAACTCCGTCGGCCTCTCACGACCACGGCGCCGGCCGAGGTGACAAGCAGCGTCCACCCCTCGAGCGCTGGCCACACGCATCGGTGGATCAGCTCGCCTGGCACCAGGGGCCTGAGGTACTCCAGCTCGTAGGTCACCGGACGCGTCTGCGGATCCACGTGGGCCTCCGCGAGGGCGTCCTCGAAGAGTTCGAGATACGCGGCGCTGTTCATGTGCCCGCGGGGGTCCGTTTGGTGCGGTGGGACGCGATACTCCTGGAGGGGCACGCCTGGGGGCACCGGTCCCACTTCGAGGTGTTCGACCTCAAGGCGGGAGCGTTCGGCGTTGGTCGGGAAGGCCGCTTCCATTTCGGGCAGGACCCGGGTTGGCGTGCCTCGCTGATCGGTGAAGATCCAGTCTAGCGCGACGTGACCGAGGAGATGACCGTGCTCATTTTGAATCGTATTACGCCGTCGCGCCCAGATCCGGCGGAAGCCGACCACTTCGGTGGTGACGCTGAGCAACGCGCCGTAGGGGACCGGGTGGGACAGGTCGAGGCGCACGCGACGGACCAGCCAGTGCAGCCCACGGTTATCGTACCAGGCGAGGGGAAATCCAGCGTGCGTAGAGTGGGCAAAAGCTGTCTCGACAACATAGCGAAGGCATACCGATGCCCGAGCGGCACCGTCTGATGCACACTCATCGAACCGCACGCGGAATTGCTGGGTGAAGACCATCGACTTTCTCAGCGCACACGCCACGCGGATCGGGGTCACCGAGTCCCTGGCCCGTTGCGCTCGATTGGGCTAACCCTTCGTTGATCCCCTAATGATGCCCCCGCACACCGTGAGCGCTCAACGCGCTCCTCGCCGTCTTTTGGATGCGAGCAAATGGGTCGTGACGCTCTCCGTGCTCTTCGGTGCGATCATGGGTGCCGTGGACACGAGCGTCGTGAACGTCGCCCTCGTGCGCATTCAGGCGACCTACGGGGTGACCACCCAACAGGTCACCTGGGTCACCGCAGCCTACCTCATCGCCGTCGTGATCGTAATGCCGCTGACCGCCTGGGTGGCGACGGTCTTCGGACGGCGGCGGATGTACCTGATGGCAGTTGCGATCTTTACCGGCGCGTCGATCCTGTGTGGTGTCTCCCGGTCTCTAGCGCAACTGATCGGGTTCCGTATCCTGCAAGGGCTCGGGGGCGGCGCACTCCAGCCGACGGCGCAAGCGATCATGCGCGAGACCTTCCCGGCTGACGAACAGGGCCAAGCCATGGGGTTCTTCGGGATGATTGTGCTGTTGGGACCGGCGATTGGCCCCACCCTGGGCGGATGGCTCACTGACCGGTTCTCCTGGCCGTGGATCTTCTTCGTGAATGTTCCCATCGGCGTGATCGCGTTAGTGTTGGGCGTGCGGTTCATCGTCGACCCCCCGTACATGCGAGGGCGTGGCGTCCGCCGCATCGATGCGATCGGGATTGGGCTCCTCGCGGTCGGCCTGGCCTCGCTGGAGATCCTCCTGGAACAAGGTGAGGCGGCACGATGGTTCGCCAGCCCCGCCATCTCGACCCTTGCGCTCGTCGCGCTGGGAACCTTGACCGCCTTCGTCGTGTGGGAACTCCGGACTCCAGCGCCGGCGGTCGAACTGCGGATCCTCCGCAACACGACTTACGCCTCGGGGGCATTCATTGGGGGCGTGCTCGGGCTGGCGCTCTTCGGCAGCCTCCTCCTGTTGCCCCTCTTCCTGCAGACCATGTTGCACTATGGCGCCACTCGCGCCGGGTTGGCCTTGATGCCCCGCTCGTTGACCATGGTCTTCCTCATGCCGATCGCCGGCATCCTCTACAATCGCCTAGGGGTCTACATCATGCTGCCGTTTGGAATGCTCATGAGCGCGCTGGCCGCCTTTCTCATGGGGCACTTCACGTTGGCCAGCGATCCGCTCCAAATCGTGGTTCCCCAGGTGGTCCAAGGCATCGAGTTCGCCTTCATGTTCGTCGCCCTCTCCACGGCCACCCTCGCCACGATCCCGCCCTCCCAAATGCAAACGGCCACAGGTTTGTACAACCTCGTGCGCCAGCTCGGGGGGAGCCTCGGTACGGCGATTGTCATCACCGTGCTCAATCACCGGATCACCACCGTCAGCGCAACCCTGGGGATGGACACCGCCCGATCGGGCGGAGATCCGCGGCACATCTCGGGCGTCCTCAGCGGACTGCTGCACACCCAAGCCGTCGTGGCCAGTTTCAATTACACGTTCATGGTCATTGGCGGGTTGTTCCTGATCTGCCTTCCGCTCGTGCTCTTGATGCGTCGAGGGCGGCTGCGCGCGCAACACGAGACCGTTCTCGGCTAGCACCCCGACGGAGTTTGTAGCCTAGATCGAGGACGGCTCAGAGCGGGAAGGGATTATCGGTCGTCAGGCCGGATCGGGTCCCTGGGAGGTAGCGGCGAGCGAGGATCGCGGCGAACCGCGCAAACCCATCGGTCGCCCCCGTCAGCTTGAAGTAGGTCTGCCCGAGCGTGGGAGCGCCTGCGCGGACAATCTCGTCCCACGGAAACAGGAGCTCGTAACGCAAGTAATTCAAGAACAGGACAGAACACCCGATCGAGACGTAGTTCGTGTCGGTCGTGTCGTTCTCGTCGACGAAATTGGGGCGGGTCGGCTTGTCGAGCCAGGATGCCGCAGACGCGAACCCATTGAGTTCCGCGGGATAGAGCTCGGTCGCGAGCACCCTCGAGAGCCCTTCTCCATTGCTCGCACCGCAATCCCATCCAGCCTGCTGCGCTGCCGAGAATACTTCAACTTCCTCGGCGACGACAAGCATGCGCGTGTGATCGATGTCAGGGATCGCGCCTACATCCCCATCGCAGTAGAGATCAATCGCAGCACAACTGTAATGATAGGCTCCACCGATTTTGGGCGCGATGATGATGTTGAAAGGGAGTCCTGGGGGCGTGAGCCCTCCAAACGTGCCCCGGAGACTCTCGTACTCACGCTCACAGCTCGCTAATACACCGTCGGCGATCAGCGTTCCGTTGGCATGCAGGCTCGGGTTGTAATAGACCGTGAAGTGGGGGGTCCCCCCACGCAGGGTCGTGGGGTAGTCAAATCCGACGTGCCGCTTCGCGCGTTTGCCGAGTCTCGCGCCAGGGCGGGCAAAGACGTGCGGCCGGGAAGCCGCGAACCGCCGAGATCGCGCGGCGCGTTTCGCCGCGGGGCGACCACGTCGTGGAGGTGTGGTCTTTCGGTGACCAGAACGCGTCTTTCGCGAGGTCCGCTTCTTCCCCGCCACAGGATCTGTCTCCCTTCCGCACGGGACGGCGGCGCGTCCGCTGACCCGTACCACCCGCAGCGAAGTACTGGCTACCGCTCGCTCAGCTCACCCGCGTCGGCCGGGCTAGCGCGACGGTGCGCCCGTCAGGATCGGTGACGAACACGACCCGACCCCAGACTTGGTCCATCGGTCCTTGCACCACGGGAACCCCGCCTGAGCGCAGGCGAACGGCCCAGGCGTCTGGATCATCGACTTGAAACGTGACCGCATGCCCACCCACCTGGAATGTGTCGGTAGCGGTAGACCGCCCCCTCCCATCGGTGCGGTGCAGCACAATCATGCACTTCCCCGCGTCGAGCATCGCGACGCTGTCGTCGGCAGGACCAAGCTGGCGGAGCCCCAGGCGATCGCGATAGAAACCGAGCGAGGCACCAAGATCGTGCACGTAGAGCAGGACCGAATACAACCCTGCCACGGCATCCATTAGGGCTACCTCCAACCTGCATTTAACGACGTGAGGAGCGCACGATTCTCCGACCACTCTTAGGAAGGGCGCAGTCTATCTCAGGTGTTTGCTATCGTTCAACGAGGTCCTTGTGCCGTGACGTGGCGACGGGGGGTTCGCTTCTACTTCAGTCTTTCCAACCTCAAACGTCTTCAACCGGAAAGGCTCTCGGGGCAAGTATGCTCAGGAGGTGGGTGATGTGCTCCCGAGACGGGCGACGATTGTAGTAGCCGCGGTGGGGCTTGGCGACGAGGTGGAGGCGGCGACTGTCGGCAAACAGTTCCGCCATCTTGATCAGCAGTCCGTTGGCATCAAGGATCGGGGCGTCATCAACGGCCTGGATCCCCGCTTCCACCAGGATCTCATTGGTCAGCCCATCAGCGGGGATGAGCAGCTCTGCACCCCCCTGGATCGCGGTGCGCGCAGCTTCTTGGAAGGCCTCCACGAACGGGCCCCGCGTCCCTCCAAAGGCGGCCTCGACGCTACCCGGCCCGCTGGCCACGAATGCAAAGGGGCCCAACCGATCCGCCAGCCCGTAGCGACGCATGTTCGCCACAATCGGTTCCGCGAGTTCGGGAATGAACCCCACGAACGAAAAGCGCTGACTCAGCATCGCCGCGATGGACGCGGTAGTCTCGCCGTACCCGAGCACGGGAATCTCGGCCCACCCTCTCGCTTCGGCGAGACCAGGGTCCTGACTGGTCCCGATGATATAGGCGTCGTAGCCTGCCCGCTCCGCTCGGAGCGCTTGGAGCGCAAAGTAGCTGGCGAAGAGCGACTCGACACACCCATAGCGCACGTAGCTTTCAGGAAGCTGAGCCCGATAGGTCTCCGGCGGCAACGTGTGAAAGTGGATCCTCGTCCCGGGCCGCGCCACCCTGCGGAGGTGCGCTTCATAGGCCCGATCCAGGCCTGCCAGGCGCCCCTGCACGGTGTGCTTCTGGAACCAGAGCTTCACCTCGGACTCAGATGATCCGCCCGACGCGTCCGCCACGCCTCACCCCCGAAGCGTTCTGCCGCCCATCGACTAACACCCGTCACGGGAACCCACATCGCGCTCGCGCCGGAGCGCCGCGGCGGCGGCATGCACTGCTGTGATGATGTGCTGGTATCCGGTACACCGGCAAAGGTTCCCTGACAGCCCGCGCTTGATCTCATCGTCGGTAGGCGTCGGATGATCGGCAAGCAGCGTGAGCGTGGTCAGGATCATCCCCGGAGTGCAGTACCCGCACTGAAACCCGTGCTCATCCCAAAAGGCTTGCTGGACCGGATGCAACCGCCCCTCCCGCGCAAGCCCTTCGATCGTCGTCACCACATCGCCATCGGCGCTGGCGGCCAGCACAGTGCAGGATTTCACAGCTGCGCCATTGAGGAGCACCGTACAGGTCCCGCAGTGGCCAGTCAAACAGCCGATGTGCGTTCCCGTCAACCCAAAGGCCTCGCGCAGCAAGAATACCAGCGTGGTCCGCGCCTCGACCGTCGCCTCTCGGTCCTCCCCATTCACGGTCAGTCGCAGCGTCACGGTGCCGTCCGGCCCGCTAGATCGCCCCGACGGCTCCCTCGACGATGCGCTCACTGCGGGGCCTTTCCGCGCGCTCGTTCGGTGGCTCGCACTAACGCCCGGCGGGTGACCACACCCGCCATGGCACGCCGGTACTCACCATCTGCCATGACATCTGCGATCGGCTCGTCCACAAGGGCCGCCGCCTGCGCGGCGACGTCGTTGAGAACCGTGTCGATGAGTCGACTGCCCGTCAGCATGGCTTCCACGGTGCGCAGACGGATGGGCGCCGCGGCAACTCCGCCGAGAGCGAGGCGGACAAACCGATAGGAGTGGTCGGGGTGCAGCGCCACAATGCAGGCCGCATTCGCGATCCCGTAACCTCCGTCCGTGAACTTCAACTTCTCATACGCCCATCCCGAGTCCGGCCCGAGGTCGGGAATCGCAATCTCCGTAAGGAGCTCGTCCGCACGAAGCGCGGTCGCACTCTGGAACAAGTCGCCTATGGCCAGGTGCCGCCGCCCGGCCACGCGCGCCACGGTTAGATGTGCCTCGATCGCTACGAGAGGGGAGAGGTAGTCGTAGGCGGGGTTCGCCGCGCAGAGCGCGCCCCCGATCGTGCCTCGGTTGCGCACTTGGAGACCTCCCCCTATCTGCCCAGCCGCCTCGGCCACCAACCGGGGCCCCGCCGCCGGATGACGCAGGCGTTCAATGGTGTGATGGGTGGTCATCGCCCCAACCACGAGGGCGCCATCCTCCATCCGTACCGTCGCGAGTTGCGTGAGGGCTTTCAGATCGACAAGACACGCGGCGCGGAGCCGGCCCTGATTCAGGAGGGGCATAAGGTCCTGGCCGCCGGCGAGGACCTTCGCATCCGGGCCGAGGTTGTGCAACCGCGCAAGCACTTCGTCTTGCGTCGTGGGCGCGACATACGCCAGCGAGGTCACCATTGGGGCGTTTCGGCTCGGTCAGGCTTCACGCTTGCCTCGGCGCGCATGTTGAATGAGGCGCCAAACGCGCGGTGGCGTGAGCGGGAGCTCAAGCACCTCGACGCCCAGCGGCGCGAGCGCGTTCGCGACCGCGTTGACTATGGCGGCGGTCGCTCCGCCGACGCCAGCCTCACCGCCGCCTTTGGTCCCAAGCAGCGTGAAGGGACTGGGCGTCGAGCGATGCCCAAACATGAATGTGGGAAGATCCGACGCCCGTGGCATCAGATACTCGCGAAAGGAGGTCGTGAGCCGTCCCCCGTTGCGATCATAGGTTATCGTTTCCCCCAGCGCAGCGCCGACACCCATCGCCAGCGCGCCACCCAGCTGCCCTTCCACAAGGGCGTGATTAATGATGACCCCGCAGTCATGGACGGCGGCGAGGTCGAGGAGCGCGACTCGGCCGGTGTCGGGATCGACCTCCACGACGGCCACATACGCTCCATTGGAAAAGGTGGGGTATGGGTTGACCCGCCCCTGCGCGTCGGGCGTGTGGCGGATCGACGGCGGCTTGTAGGTCCGGGTCGCTTCGAGGGGCAGGTCCACGTCATGGGCAAGATCGTACGCGCGCGTGTAAGCCGTGTAGGCGACCTCCCGGAAGGACAGGGCGCGCGCGGGGGCAGTCTGTGGGAAGATTTGACTTTGTCCGAAGACCAGGTCGTCTTCACCGACCTGCAAGAGCACGCTCGCCATGCGTGCCATCTTCGCCCGCACGTCACGAGCCGCGAGCGCTGCTGACCCTCCGCCCGCGATGATCCCCCGGCCGCTGTAGTTGCCAAACCCGTAGGGGCAGGCTTCAGTATCCCCCTGGATCACCCGAATCGCCTCAAGATCGGCTCCAAGCTCGTCGGCCACGATCTGCGCAATACCGGTCTCGTTACCTCCGCCAGGACTGGTCACCCCCGTGAGGACGGTCACCTGGCCTGAGGGGTCGACCCGGACCGTCGAGGTATCATACCCCGCCACCAGCGACCGCGGCAGACTTCCCCCTTCGGGGGTGAGTTCGCACGCGACACCCAGGCCGAGGTAGCGCCCGACCGCACGCGCGCGCCGCTGCTCCGTCTGCCACCGCGGAACATTGACGAGCGCGATCGCCTGCTGCAACGTCGCGTGGTAGTCGCCGCTGTCAATGATCATCCCTGTCGCGGTCGTGTATGGAAATGCGCCGGCGGGGATCAGGTTCTTCTGCCGCACCACGACCGGGTCCATCTGCAACCGTGCCGCCACGAGATCCATGATGCGCTCCATCACGAGGTTGCTGGCTTCTTTCCCGTAGCCGCGCGAGGCGGTCCACGGTCCCTTGTTCGTGACCGCGATCGTGTACTGGAGATTCAGGTTCTGGATGTCGTAGCCGCAGGGGATCGTACTCGCCGTCAAGGTCGCCATCCCCCAGCCGGGCGTCGCGTACGGCGCGCCGACATTCGCGATCATCCGATCTTTCAAGCCCAGGATCCGCCCCTCGCCCGTAAACGCCACTTGAACGTGATGCACCTGCTCCCGCCCGCCGATGATCAGGCACTCCTCGCGCTCTTCCACCCACTTCACGGGCCGGCCGGTGAGCATCGCAAGCAGGCCCGTCAGCGACTCCTCCGGGTGACCGATCATCTTCAACCCAAACGCGCCGCCCAACGCGGGGGCGATGATGCGAATCCGGTTCTCAGGGAGGCGGAGGGCGCCGGCGAGCATGTAGCGGAGCTGGTGCGGGTTCTGCGTGGTCGCGTAGACGGTAAGCGTCTCGTCAAAGCGCTGGAAGATCGCCACGTAGGCACGCGTCTCGATCGGCTGGGTCGAGTAGCGGTGGATGCGGAGCGTCGCCTCTAGGGTTTGTCCCGTCCGAAACGCGTGCTCGACATTGCCGTTGGCAAACTCGCCGTGATGGAGCACGTTGTCTGGCCACGCGTCGATCACGCGCGGTGCGCTCGGCTGCAGGGCGGCTTCCCCGTCCAGCACGCACGGGAGCACCTCATAGTCCACCTCGACCAGCGCCCGGGCATCGCGGGCCTGGTCGAGTCGCTCGGCGACGATGGCCACGACAGGCTGTCCCGCGTAGATAACCTTCCCATCGGCTAAGCAGTGGATATCAGCGTGCCTGCCCCCCACGACCGTGGGGTCGACCCGGTGCGGAATCTGGTCGACGTAGCGCCGGGCCTCCGTCCCGGTCAAGACCCGCACGACTCCCGGCGCGCGCGCTGCGGCGGTACCGTCGACCGCGCGGAGCCGCGCGTGCGCGTGTGGGCTTCGGAGGATCGCGAGATGCAGCATTCCCGGAAGAGTGAGATCCGCGACGAACCGGGTCCGCCCTGTGACGACCAGGTCGCCCCGAAGCGGCCTCTCAGGCGCTCCGACGTACCGTCGCGGTGACGGTTCCCTTGAGGGTTGGCTCACCGCAACCACCGGCTCGCTACCCGCCCCCGTGCGAAGCCAGGGCGCTTCATCGACCTGCCTCTCCCTGGCGTCATGCCGCCACCACGCGGCACCGAATGGGCTCCTCGCGGGCCGCTCGCACGGCCAGTTGGAGGGCTTCGAGACTCGCATAAGGCCGATCAGGAATCACCCGGGCCGGAACTTCCATGACCAGTTCGGGACTCGCGAACGGGTATGGGTCGATGGTGATCCGTCGCTTCCCCGTCGCGCGCACCAGGAACTCCACCACCACTGCCCCGTCGAGGCTGACCGGTGCAGGCCCGATCCGCTCTTCGGCGGGGTGGTCGAGATCGGTCAGGCACACGAACAGCGACAGGCGGTCCCAGATCTGCAAGAGCTCGTAGTGGAACCAAAGGCGGCGCTCGAACTCACTGCGCCGTTGAGCAGGATCCCACACCATCCGTTTGAGGGTGGCCTGGAGGAGTTCTTGGTCGGCGACAAACGTCTGCGTGAGCGAGCTCACATCGTCGCCGAGTTTGGTCATCCGCACCGGCGCGGTCCCGTACCGCCGAGTGTAGATCCCCGACGCGTGCATGCTGGCGAGAAGGGCGGCGTACGGATCGCGCGCTTGTGCCCGTTGGGCCCCCAACGGATAGAAACGCAAGTGGTCCTGCACGCTGATATCACGCCAGTGGAGCGGGCCCTGGCGGGCAGGATCAAAGAGCGGCTGGTCATCTCGCTCTCGCCACCCCTCATCGTGGTAGACGGCGGCGAGGACCACAGACTCATGCGGGACAGGACGTTCGAACTGCCCATTCCCCCACTGGCGAGCGAAGTCCGCGGAGTGTACCGAGTGATCCACCTGGCGGATCAGTACGATCGAACCATTGTGCCTGCGGACAATCATCGCGCCTTCCCTCCCGCCATCTCCTGCGCCGCGGGCCATCTATGCGCTAGGGGGCTGAACATACTCGTCGAGCACGGCGACGATCATTCGAGCGCCTTCGACCCAGTCGGCGATGCGAATGTGTTCATCGGGTTCTTCCATCTGGGACCCAGCGTATTCTACGCCAAGCCCCACCGTCGGCCGGGGAGCAAACTTGAACTTCGGGCTCATCCCAATTGAGGTCGGCCGGAGCACCAGCGGCTGCCCGTAGACGCGCTGCGCGGCGCGCTGGGCCGCCGCCACGAGCGGATGGCTGAACGGCGTGCGGTAGGGGGCGGTGTGGGAAAGCACCCTCATCTCGACGTGATCGAACCCCTGGCGATCAAGATGGGCTCGCACCCGCTCGATGATCACGTCGGGGCGCTGGTTGGCGACAAGACGGAACTCGACTTTGGCCGTCGCGGCCGAGGGAATCACGAGACGTTCCCCCTCCCCGCTATAACCCGCGGTCAATCCACAGATCGTACAGGAGGGCTCGAAGAACCAATGGCGCGCCGCGGCCGGTCCCGTCTTCCCCAGCACGAACTGGGAGACGCCGACGCGCTGGAGCATCGCCTCTCCCAGCGACGCCCCAAAGACCTCGACCGCCGCCAGTTCCTCGCTCGTTGGCGGAAGGACATCATCGTAGAATCCGCCCACCTGCACCCGTTCGTCTCGACCCTTGAGCGTTTGCAGCGCCCAGACCAGCTCCCACGCGGGGTTGGGGAGAATGGTGAACCGCGAGGGCTGCGCGCGGGTCGCGCCCCGCACCTGCAGTTCGAGGTAGACGTACCCCTTCGCCCCGAGCGAAGCCGTGGGGTGCTCTTGATCATCCTTCGCGCCCGTCTCCCAGATCACCGCATCGCATGCGGCGTGCGTCGGATAGGTCGAGAGAAAATGATCGAGCGCGTCGTCATTGGGTTTGCGCTTCCCCTGGATAAGAAACTTCACGCCGACGGGCAGCTCCCCTCGCGTACGTGCAAGCGCCTCGACCGCAACGATCCGCGAATAGGTACACCCCTTGTCATCGGCGACACCGCGGCCAAAGATCTTCCCCTCGCGCACGTCCACGGACACGTCGGGACCCGTCAGCGTCACCGCGTTGGTGTACGCCGCGATGTCGTAGTGGTTGAAGAACAACACGGTCTGGGGACTGCGCCCCCGGCGTTCAGCGTAGACCGTAGGGAACCCCCCCGGGACCGGGAGCAGCTGGACATCCAATCCGGCCGCCTGCAGCCGTTGGGCCAACCACGCGGCCGCGGCATGCATCGCCTCTGGATACTCCGCGACACTCGGAATGCGACAGTACTCGGCCAACTCGATCATCCACCCATCCACCCGATCGTGGATGTACCCAGACGTCGCGTCGAGCCGCGTTGTACTCATGCCGGTGGGCTCACTCTTGGCAGCGCGTGCGCACGCGCGAGAATGGCGAGCACGTGCCGGATACCCTCGTCATAGTCCCGGAGGCGAATGTGTTCCTCACTGGTCTCCAGCGCTGAGCCCGCATACCCGATGGCAAACCCCACAATTGGCATGGCGGAGTGCGGGCGAAAAAGATACCGAGACCCGATCCCCGTCGCAAACGGGACCAGCACCGGGTCGACCCCGTAGACTTCCCGCGCGGCCTCGGCGGTCAACTTGGGCAATGGACCGTCCGCTGAGATGCTGAACGGGGGGTTCGATGCAAGCACGTCGATGGTGACGTCCTCAAACCCGTGTGCATCGAGGTGCGAGCGGACCCGTTTGAGGATCTCGTCCGGGTCCTGATCGGGCACGAGGCGAAATTCGACCCGCGCCCTCGCCTCGCCGGGGGTGACCAATTTGTGCCCCGGGCCGATGTAGCCCGAGCTGAACCCACAGATAGCGGCGACGGGCTCTGAGTAGATGTACTGCGCCACCGCCTGGCCCTCCAACTGTTTCACGAACTGGCGCACGCCGGTCCGCGTGCGCAGGACCTGGACATCGGCAGGCAAGGCTGCGAGCAACCGTGCCTCCCTCGCCCCCCGGGGCCGCACGGCCTCGTAGAACTTGTCCACCTGGACGCGCTCGTCGGGTCCCTTGAGCGCCGCTAGCGCCCACACCAGGCGCCAGGCCGCGTTCGGCAACGCCGTGATCCGAGACGGGTAGTCCCGATTGGCGGTCTTGCAGATGAGTTCGACGTAGAGCTGCCCTTTGTGTCCGAGCGTGAGCACCGGTCGATCGGCTTCGTCCTTCGACCCAGCTTCCCAGCAACATGCGTCAGCCCGAACCTGATCGAAATGCTTGGCTAAGAACCGCGCAAGCCCCTGGGTTGCCAGATTGCGCTTGCCTTCCAGCAAAAACTTCACCGTGACCGGGAGGCCGCCCCGCGCCTCCTTGAAGGTCCGCACGGCGTGGATCCTCGAGAGCAACGTCGCCTTGTCATCGGCAACTCCACGAGCGTAGAGGCGCCCGTCCTCAACAGTCCCGGAGAAGACCGGTCGTTCCCCCGGGACACTGGGCTCCGGGACCGGGTTCGTGTAGTTAGCTATGTCGTAGTGATTGAAGAACAACAGCGTTCGGTCGCCCGTGCCACGGGCGGTCCCGACGATGTAGGGGTGGTTCCCCTCACCGGGGAAGATCTGGACCTCAATGCCCGCGGCTTTCATCACATGGACCAGCCACGCGACGGCGGCGTCCATACCCTCATCATTGCCTCCGACGGAGGGGATCGTGCAAAACTCGGACAACTCGGCCACACAGGTGGGGAATCGGACCTGATGTAGTCGGAAGACGTCGTCGATCATACTTGGACCCGGCGCAATCGCGGATCGAGCGAATCCCGGAGCGCGTCGCCGAAGAAGTTGATCGAAAGCACCGTGAGACTCAGCGCGATCCCTGGGGCAAGCGCCATCCACGGCGCCTGGACGAAATACTGCCGCGCTTCGTGGCTGAGCATGTTCCCCCACGAGGGGATTGGGGGTTGCGTCCCAAGCCCCAGGAACCCAAGCGAGGCTTCGATCAGGATAGCTGCCGACAGCGCATTGGTCGCGACCACAATGATCGGCGCGACGGTGTTCGGCAACAGGTGCCGGGCTATGACCCGCAAGTCGGAGGCGCCCAAGGCTTTCGCGCCTTCGATGAACTGGCGCTCCCGCAGCTGCAGCACAGTGCCGCGCACCACGCGCGTGAGGGTCGGGACGATCACCGTCGCGATCGCGATGACCACATTCTCTGTGCGCAGGCCGAGCACCGCCATCAGCGCGAGCGCGAGGATGATCGAGGGCAGGGCCATGACGACATCCACGACTCGCTGCACGAGGGCATCGACCCATCCGCCATAGTAGCCTGAGGCCAGGCCCACGATCGCGCCCACCAGCGTGCCGGCCCCAATTGCCGACAAACTGATCAGCAGCGATGTCCGACCGCCAAACAGCGTCCGGGAGAGAACATCTCGACCTAGGTAGTCGGTTCCGAACAGGTAGATGGCACTCGGCGCCGCGCGGAGCGCGTCATAGTCCTGCGCGTACGGATCATGGGGACTGAGGATGGGCGCAAGCAACGTGGCCCCCAGCAGCAGCCCGAGCACCAGACCCGCGAGGGCGCCTATCGGATGGCGACGCACCCACCGCAAGGCCGCGGCCCATCGCCGCGCGCCCGCTCGAGGGATCGGGAGGGCCCGGCTCGTCGGGGGCGCGGGTTGGGGATCAACCGCGACCTTGCGCATCTACTGGTACCGAATCCGCGGATCGACCCAGGCGTAGGTGAGGTCAATCACCAGGTTGATGGTGATGACCACCGCGCCAGTGAAGAGGATCGCCCCCTGCACCGCAGGATAGTCCCGATGGGTGATAGCCTCCACGACGTACCGCCCGATCCCGCTTAGCGAGAAGATGTCCTCAAGGACGACCGCCCCGCCGAGCAGGTACGTGAACTGGGTTCCTAGGATCGTCAGGACGGGGATGAGGGCATTGCGGAACGCGTGCGCCCACAGCACGCGCCGCACCGCGAGTCCCTTCGCCCACGCCGTCCGAATGTAGTCCTCGTGCAAGACCTCGAGCATTGAGGACCGGACCATTCGCAGACTGCTGGCGGAGAGGTGGACGCCCAGGATCGCCGCGGGGATGAAGAACTGTTCAAGGTTCTGGCCGATCGACTCCCGTGGCGGGACGTACCCGAGTGGAGGCACCCAGCGAAACCAGATCGACCCATAGAGCAAGACCAGCGTCGCGATCCAGAAAGACGGGATGCTGAGCCCCCCAAACGTCAGCCCTCGGCCCACGTAGTCGAGGAAGCCGTTCCGGTGCACCGCCGCGAGCATGCCGACGGGCAGGGCAATCAGCAGGGAGAGCACAATCGCGAGCACCGCGAGCTCCACGCTCACGGGTAGCGCGCCGAGCAAGTCTTCATGGACGGGGCGCTTGGACCAAAACGAGATGCCCAAGTCCCCATGCACGACTCCCCCGAGCCAGCCGAGGTACTGCACGTGGAACGGTCGGTCGAGCCCCAGCGCGCCCCGGGCCGCGGTCAAGTCGCTCACGTTCCCCGACTCGGCGAGCTGCGCCATCAGGTAGTCGCCCGGGACGAGGCGAATGACGCCACACGCGAGCACCGAGAGCCCCAGCAACGCGACCACCGCCAGCACGCCCCGCTTGAGCAGGTACTGTTGCATCACCGATCCCAATCGCCCCGGGATGACGTCGTAGTTCCACAGCCCCGACGCCGCTCGCGTCGCTGTGCGTTACTTGTCAATCCACACGTTTTTCAGGGGGAGGTACTGGTTGATGTTGTTGTGCCGGAAACCTTTGACCGACGGCCACCACAAGCTCACGTAGATGGGATCCCCCGTCGTGAGGATCCATGCTTTTTGGGCGATAGCCTGGATCGCTTCATGGATCAATGCCGCCCGCTTCGCGGGATCCTGCTCCCGCCGTTGGGCTTCCAGGAGGGCATCAACCTTGGGATCGTTGTAGTTCCCGACATTACCGGTGCTCTTGGAATGGTACTCGAGGAACAGGTAGCTATCGGGATCGCTCGAAAGCGTGAAGTTGTCAGCCAGCACCGTGAAGTCTTTCTGGAACCGAATGCGCGTGATCGTGGCGGTATCGGCAAGGCGGAAATCCAGGACAATGCCAACCTGGCCCATCTGGGCCTTCATGGCCTCGAACATGATACGCCGGTTGTCCGGACTGGAGCCCCCCACGGCCTCGATCCGCACACCGTCCGGGAACCCCGCCTCGCGGAGCAGCGTTTTCGCTTTGATGACGTCCCGCTGGAAGAAGGGCAACGTGCGCCAATCGACTGCCCACTTCCCGAGGCCGGTGGGGACCGGGCCGTTCACCACACCCTCCCCGCCCCCAAGCGCGATGGCAATCGCCTGCCGGTTGAGCGCCGCCGACATCGCCTGGCGGACCTTTTCGTTGTCGAGGGGAGGCTTGGCGACGTTGAGTCGTGCATGGACGCTGAAGATCCCCTGGTACTTCTCCCACTGGAGGTTGCCTTCTTTGATCAGCGGCGTGGCCTCGCCCCAGGGAAGCAGATCGACGACGTCGATCCGGTTCGCACGCAACGCGGCGGCGCGGGTGGCGTTGTCACGCAGGATGTGAATGATGATCTCGTCCAGGTACGGCTTGCCCCGCTCGTAGTACTGCGGGTGGCGCTTGTAGACGTAACGCCCGCCGCGCGTGAAGTCCGTCAACATGAACGGCCCCGTCCCAATCGCCACGCGCTTGTAGTCGATCTCCGCGTGCGGCACGATCGACCCGAACACGGTGGCAAGGTTGCTGAGCAATGGGGCGAACGGCTCTTTCAGGGTTACCCGGACCGTGTATTTGTCGACCGCCTCGTAGGTCGTGATGACGGAGAAGAGGTCTTTCTTGATGTTTTCGGGGTCGTCCGCGAGCATCCGCTGGAGACTCCAGACGACATCGTCGGAAGTGAGCTCCTTGCCGCTAACGGGGGGGATGTCGTGGAAACGGACCCCTCGCCGAAGGTGGAAGATGTAGGTGGTCGGGTTCGGTTGCTCCCACCGCTCCGCCAAGTCGGGCTCAACAACGTACTCGTCCACCCGCACATCGGTCCCCGTCTTGAAACGGACGAGGCCGTTGTAGACGAGGGGGACGAAGTTCTGTGCGGTGGTCCCGCGGTGCGGATCGAAGTGCGCCGGGTCGGAGCTAAACGTCGCGTTGAGCGTGCCGCCCCGCTTTGGCGTCTCCGGGGGAGCACCTGCCGCGGGACCGATGAGCCCTGCCGCCATCAGCACGACAGTGGCGAGACCGAGGATACGTCGAACGCTGCGGATGGACATTAGTGGCTGCCTCCTCTGTTCTCGATCGTCTCTCTCGTCAGGATCCTGTTCTTTCGAAACCCAATCAGCTATCGGCTATGTACCGCCCCTGCCGTGCGCCACGGCCGCCCCGGGCACCGGCCCTGGCCCAGGCTCCCCAGTGGGCTTATGGAGCTTGACGGGCCGGCGGAGGTAGCGTCCTGATGGGTCGCGCACGACCCGCCCGTCCCGGAAGACGACCTGCCCGCGCAGAATCGTGTGGGTCGGCCACCCGCGAATCCGCATCCCGGCGAACGGGGTGAAATTCTGCGCCGAGTGCAGGAGCTCGGGGGTGACCACGTGCTCGGCATTCGGGTCAATGATCGTCAGGTCTGCATCGCTCCCGAGCGCAATGGTCCCCTTCGTTGGGTAGAGGCCAAAGGCGCGGGCGGAGTTCGCACTGGCCAGTTCGGCAACCCGCGCGATTGACAGCCCACGCCGGTGCGCCCCTTCCGAAAGGAGATACGGATACAAGAGCGCGGTACCGCCGAACCCGGGCAGGGCCTTCCAGAGGTCAGCGCCTTTCTGCTCCTCAAAACAGCAGGCATGGTCGCTCACGACAGTGTCGATCGTGCCATCGAGCACCGCGTCCCACAACGCGGTGCGGTCATCGTCGGTCCGAATCGGTGGATTGACCTTGCCAATGAGCCCTCCGGCGGTCTCGTAGGTGAGCGCGAGATGATGGACGGTTGTTTCCAGACACGCGTCGAGGACCGGCGTGCCTCGTTTCGCCTCGGCAGCCGCGGTCACCGCCTCCCGGCTACTGAGGTGGAGGAGGTTGATGGGACACCGGGTCGCCTCTGCCAGCAGCACGGCCTCAGCCATGGAAAGCCGTTCAGAGAGCGGCGGACGGGCCCGGTGATAGGCGTCTAGGCCGCTCAGGCCGGCCTGTTTCACCCGCTCAATGAACACCCGGATGAGCTCTGCGTGTTCGCAGTGCAGGCTCAAGGAGATCCGTCCGCGATCTCCATACCGCTGGGCTGCGGCGGCCACCTGTTCCATCAATAGATAGAGATGGCCCAAGTCGTACTCATCGGCCATCGTGTACGCGCTGCCTCGAGTGGAATCGGCCGTGAGATTCAGCCCTTTGTAGAACATGTAGTACTTGAACGACCCGACCCCCTGAGTCCGTACGAGCCACTCGACTTCGCCGAGCTGGTCGGCGGTCATGATCGCGATGTGAAACCCATAGTCCGTGTACGTGCGGCGCTCGACCAGCCCCAAGACCTCCGGGAAGATGTCGCGGTACAATCCGGTCTTGTTGAGGTAGTGTTGGCCAGTCCGGAAGTAGCTGAGGACCGTCGTGACCCCACCGACCAACGCCGAGCACGTCTCCGACGTCGCATCCTCGTTCATCGGGCGGTAGATCCCAAGGTGGAAGTGGGAATCCACGGCGCCGGGCATGACCAAGTGGCCTTTGGCATCGACGACGTCTGCCGCGCCTGAGGGATCGATCACCTCAGCCATGGTGACGATGCGACCGTCCCGGATGCCCAGATCGCAACGGACTTCCCCGACATACGGAATGACCACCGTACCGTTGAGCACCGCGAGATCAAGCCGTGCCATCGCGCGCCTCCCCCTCACTGATGCGGGACGTGGCGTTCCTCCCACTGTTGGTAGCGTGGCAGATCCACAAGCGCATTCAACTCGCGAAATGACAACATCTGGTCCAGCGCTCCAGCGGTGGTTCCCTGCTCCTTCAACGTGGTCATGAGGCGCAAGATCGCCGCGGCGGCAACACGGACCGCCGCGCCGGGGAAGATCACGAGACGGTACCCCATGGCGGTCAACTCCTCGGCCCGGCAGAGCGGTGTGGTCCCGCCTTCAACCATGTTCGCCATCGTCGGCGCCCGGAGCCGCTGCGGGATGGCCGCGAGCTCGTCCTTTGTGGTCGGCGCCTCGACGAAAAGCAGATCCGCCCCCGCAGCGTGGTAGCGCGCGGCGCGCTCGATTGCCGCCTCGAACCCCTCGCTCGCGCGCGCGTCCGTTCGGGCAATGATTATCAGCTCAGCATCGCGTCGAGTGTCGACGGCTGCCTGGATCTTCCCGACCATCTCCTCAACCGGGATGACTCCCTTCGGGCTCAGATGGCCGCAGCGCTTGGGGAAAGGCTGGTCCTCGAGCTGCAGCGCGGCCGCGCCTGCCTTCTCAAATTCCCGCACGGTTCGGGCGACATTGAGGGCGTTGCCATAGCCCGTATCGGCGTCGGCGATGACCGGCAAGGACACCGCTTCGACGATCGCCCCCAACCGCCACACGGTTTCCGTGAACGAGACGAAGCCTAGATCGGGCGCGCCGAGATGAGTGTACGAGAATCCCGCCCCGGTGAAGTAGACGGCCTCGAACCCGACTTGCGCAATGATGCGGGCAGTCAGGGCATCGGGGGCTCCAGGCGCCACGAGAATCGGTGATTGCGTGAGACGGTCGCGGAGCCGTGTCGCATGCGTCATCTGGTCACCTCAGCGTGCGCCTTGAACCCGGGCTAGCGTGTAGGCGACAATCCCACCGCGGCGGAGGATGTCTTGGGAGATCCCTGTGAGGTTCTCGACGGGGAGAACTTGGCTGGTCCGCACATTGATCACGGTCCTGGCCGCGAGATCCAGCCGCAGCACATCGCCCGCCGCAATCCGCATCGTCTCGGGAATGATGACCGCAGGAAACCCGTTGTTGATCGCGTTACGGAAGAAAATTCTGGCAAATGAGCGGGCGATGACTGCGGCCACTCCGGCTTGCTTGAGCGCCATCACGGCGGCCTCCCGGCTCGAGCCGCAGCCGAAGTTCAGTCCCGCTACCACAAAGTCTCCCGCCCGCACGCGCGAGGGGAAGGCTTCGTCCAACCCCACCAGCGCGTACCTGCCTACTTCTTCAATCGGGCGATCCAGAAACCGTCCGGGTAAGATCTGGTCGGTATTCACATGATCTCCGAAGACCCAGGCTCGCCCCTCGAAGCGCTGCTGCATCAGAGGAACTCCCGGGGGTCGGTAAGGCGCCCTGACACGGCGGATGCCGCGACCGTGAGCGGAGAGGCGAGGTAGATCTCCGCGGTGGCATCCCCCATGCGCCCTGGGTAGTTGCGGGTCACGGTCGCGATGCACCGTTCTTTCGCCCCCAGCAGACCCGAATGGAGCCCGGCGCATGCCCCGCACCCTGGCGCTTGGAGAATCGCGCCCGCATCGATGAGCGTCTTCAACGTCCCATCCCGTAACGTGTCTTCGACGACCGTCTGGGTCGCGGGGGCAATCCGCAGGGGGATCCGCAGCTGCCGTCCTCGGACCACGCGCGCCGCGGCGCGCAGATCGCTCGTCTTCCCCCCCACGCACGACCCAATGTACGCACAGTCGAGTCGGAGATCTGGTACCTCTCGCACCGGCACCACATTATCCACATCTGGAGGCGCAGCGACGAACGGGGGAATCGCCGAGAGCGCAAATGTCACCGACGTCTCGTATCGGCACTTCGCGTCCCCGGCCAGCGGCAAGCCATCCGCTCGTGCGTCACGCTCGAACTGCTCGAGCACGCGCCCGCTCGGGGGCACGATACCGTTTTTCGCCCCCATCTCAATGGTTTGGTTGGCCAATACGGCTCGTTCGTCAAGATCGAAGTGCTCCAGCGCAGGGCCGGCGTACTCCACGGCCCGATAGATAGCAAAATCCGCACGCAGTTGCCGGAGCACCGCCATCGCGAGGTCACGCGCAGTCAGATACTCGGGCATGGCCCCCTCGAACCGGATCAACACGGTCGATGGCACCCGCAACCAGATCTGACCAGTCACAAGGACCGTCGCGAGTTCGGTGGACCCGATCCCCACGGCCAGCGCGCCCATCGCGCCTGCCGTCACGGTGTGGGAGTCGGCCCCGACCACCAGGGTCCCTGGTCGCGCGAGACCATGCTCAAGCAACAAGTTGTGCATGACTCCGACGCTATCGAAAAAGTGCGGGATCCCCGTCGTCTTGGCCCATGCTCGGGTAGTGGAGACGATCTCCGCATGACGCGCATTGGCTGCGGGCGTGAAATGATCGATCGCCAGCACGACGCGTGCCGGATCCCACAAGACCCCTCCCAACTGGGTCAAAGTCGGGGCGATCCGCCGCGGCCCTGAGGAATCGTGCATCGCAGCGAGGTCCACGTTTGCCCACACCTCGTCCCCGGGGGTTACGTGCGCCATTCCGGCAGCTCGCGCGATGATCTTTTCCGTCAACGTCATTGGGGGCATAGGGGACCTACCTCGAAACACCGGCCCGGAAGAGGTGCGCACGCCGAGGCACTGCGCGCGCCGTCCGCGGCGTCACATAGCCAAGGGCGGCGGAGATCCGACCCGCGCCTTCCAGTGCGAACGCCACGTACTGTCGGACTCGAGAAGGGATGAACCGAAACGTCGGTCCTGAGATCGTGAGCCCGGCGACGAGCCCACCGGCGTGATCCCGGATGGGCGCGCTAACCGCCGCGGCGCCTATGACGCGTTCATCACGGCTCACCGCGTACCCCCGGCGGCGAATCTTCAGGAGATTCCGGCGCAATCGATGCGCGTCGGTAATCGTGCGCGGCGTCAATGGCTTCAACCCTTCGGCAATCACCGCATTGATCTGGGCGGGATCGAGAAACGCGAGCAAAACTTTCCCCGACGCCCCGCTGTAGAGAGGCAGGGGGCGACCCAGCTCCACAAAGTGTCGGATATCGTGCGTGCTTTCCGCCTTCTCCAGGCACACGCGGCGACGGTCGCTGACCACATTGAGGTTCACGGTCTCTCCAGTGCGTTGGGCCAGCTCCTGGATCACCGGTAGAGCCGCCCGCCGCACTTCGGTTTGCGCCAGGAACAAACTCCCGAGCCGAAACATGTTCACGCCGACGCGGTAGCGGGCGGTCTCGGGATTCCGGCTGAGAAAGCCCCGGCCGGTGAGCGCATTCACTAATCGGTGGACGGTTGCTTTCGGGAGCTGAAGCGTCCGGGACAGGTCGCTGATCCCCACCTCATGGCTTCCGTGGAGGAACACCAAGAGGAGGTCGAGGGTCCGTTCGACCGCCCTCGCCGATCCGCCAGACGTCGTGTGGGCTGCCACGCGTTTCTGTTCCATGATATGGAACGGGGTTCCAAGTATTCATTCGACAAAACCGTGCTTGCCCCTCTCGGCGCAGCCCCGCCTGCACAGACCAGAGAAAGGAGGAACCCATCAGTGCGTACCTCTCGGTTGACGCTCGTATTGCTTGCGGCGGTGCTTTCACTAACCTGCTGCGCCATCCCATCACTGCTGCGCAGGCGCGTGAGGCGCGGCCTTGGAGCCTCGCCTCAAGGCGTAAGCAACGATCTCCTCAAGCGCCATCGCATGCCCTTCTGCCCACGCCGCAGCCAGGGTTGCCTCATCGACCGCTTGCTCGCCGGGACGCGATCGTCCTTCGACGGCGTTAATTACAGCCGCCAGCTCTGTGCCACTCGACGCCTGGAGGGATGCGGCGGCTCCCGCGAGACGTGCCGCCCGGTCTAACTCTCCAACACTAACGGCCAAGGCGGAGAGGTCATCGATCAACCCCACAACCCCCGACACGTCGCGAGCCTCTTCAAACAGCGTCAGCCCTTCCTCGAACGCGTTGCGTGCTTCCGTCAGGTCCCCAGTCCGGTGCATTAGCAGGCCGTACGTGTGGAGCGCCCAGCCGAGGCCAAATCGATCGCTGAGCCGACGGAAAATCGCAATACTCTCCTTGAGTGTGTTAAGCGCCGAGGAGAAATCGTCGGACAGGTAGGCATTCATGCCAAGTGCCCATAGGCCCCTGGCGATCCCGGCTTGATCTCCGATGTCGCGAAACAGACCCAGGCATTCCTCAAGGAGAACTCTCGCCCTCTCCAACTTCTTGGTCCGTGTCACCCCGTACGCGAACGAGAGGTTGTAAAGACTGTTGGCAATGCCAGCGGAGTCACCGAGGTCGCGCTGAATCGTGAGGTTCTGTTCGTAGTACGTCGCTGCCGCGTCGAAATCCCCTTGCCAGTAGGCAATCCCTCCGGCGGCTTCAAGCGCCTTCGCCAGCGCGTGCTTGTGCGCGGGGAGTCCGGGGATGCCAAAGAGCAAATCCAGTCGGCTGCGCGCCTCGTGGAGATGCCCCCGCATCTGCCAGAATCGCCAGAGGGACCACAGGAGGCGCAACGCGATGTCCGCCTCGGCTTGTTGGATTGACCAGGCAAGCGCGGCACGCAGGTTGTCATGGTCTTGCTCGAGTCGGTCCAACCAGATCGTCCGGTCTGGCCCCATCAAATGCAACCCAGCTTGCTCAGCAACTGCGAGGTAGACCTGGGCATGACGCCGCAAGATCTCGCTTGCTTCTCGGCTGGCGTTCAGGTGCTCACGCGCGAACTCTCGAATCGTCTCCAGCATGACAAACCGGGGCTCGCCCTGCGGTTCGATCTGCCGTAGGAGACTGTGGTCAACCAGCCCCTCCAGGCCGTTTAGGACCTCTTGCCCAAGGTCAGCACTCGGCCCACAGACCAGCTCTGCTTCGGCAAGCCCGCACCCGCCTACGAACACCGCCAGCCGCGCCAGCAGGCGCCGCCCGCCATCGTCGAGCAGGTCATAGCTCCAAGCAATGGCATTCCGAAGGGTTTGCTGCCGCGCTGGCAAGTCTCGCGCGCTACTTTGCAGCAAGCTCAGCCGATCTTGGAGCCGCGCGAGCATAGCGTCGGGCGGGAGCAGTTTCACGCGCGCGGCTGCCAGTTCGATCGCTAACGGAAGCCCGTCAAGCCGGGCGGTAATCTCCGCCACCGCCGGGGCGTTCTCATTGGTGACCTGGAAATCCGGCTTCACGGTCACCGCCCGCTGAATGAACAGCGCGACAGCTTCGTACTGCGAGAGCGCGCCGAGGTCGGGAAGGTGTTTGGGGTCAGGTAACCGGAGAGGGGGCACGGGAAACTCTTGCTCTCCGGACACGTGCAGCGCTGCACGGCTGGTGACGAGGACCTTAAGTCGGGGGCACGTCTTGAGCAAGTCCCCGACAAGCAGCGCTGCCGGGAGAACTTGCTCGAAATTATCGAGCAGCAGGAGGAGCTCTTTGTCGGCCAAGTGCTCCAAGAGGCGGTCGCGAGGTGATCGGCCCCCTGACTCTTGCACCCCAAGGGTCTGCGTCATGGTTGAGGCGACAAGGGCCGGATCAGTGGTCGCCGCGAGCGGGACAAAGTACGCCCCGTGCGGGAACTGATCGATGAGTTCGGCGGCGAGTTGCAACGCCAAGCGCGTCTTGCCCGTCCCCCCGGGACCAGTGAGGGTCAGAAGCCGGCTGGCACTGACGAGCCGCCGCGCTTCTGCGAGTTCACGGTCCCGGCCAACGAAACTGGTGAGCTGGGTGGGGAGGTTGTTCGGGATCGAGTTCAGTGTCCGCAGAGGTGGGAACTCAGCCGGCAGATCCGCGAGAACGAGCTGGAAGAGGTGCTCCGGCCGGTGGAGATCCTTGAGTCGGTGTTCACCGAGATCCCGGAGGTGAACGCCCTCTGGAAGCGCGTGCTCGATGAGGACTTGTGTGGACCGAGAGAGGACAATCTGCCCTCCATGCCCGGCGGCACCGATGCGCGCCGCCCGGTGCACATCGAGACCCACGTAGTCTCGCCCGACCACCTTGCCTTCCCCTGTATGCAACCCCATCCGCACGCGAAAGACCCCGTTGTCAGGCCACGGGAACCGTGCAAGCGCCCGCTGTCCCGCAGACGCTGCCGCAACCGCCTGGGGGGCGCTCGCGAAGACGAAGAAGAACGCATCTCCTTCCGTATTCACCTCAACCCCATCCTCGGCTTGGACAGCGGAGCGAAGGAGGCGTCGGTGGTCCTCAAGGCGCGCACTATACGCGTGCCCCAGCTGTTGGAGGAGCGCGGTTGACCCTTCGATATCGGTGAACAAGAAGGTGACCGTGCCCCGAGGCAAGTCGCCGAGCGCCATGGTCATGACTCCTCACCAACGCTTGGACTCGAGCAACAGATTCTGATGGACCTCCATGACACCCTCTGTGAGGACCGCGGGGAAGAGCGACCCACCCGGTTCTGGCAGGACAACTTGGTTCCCGTGTGGGACCTGAACTAACGCCCAACCTCAAACACGCGTGGGCTGGGTTGCGGCACAGAATCGTGCCGGCCACATTCCTCGTACTGTCCCGGTGGACGATCCCATGTGCGTGCGCATACTCAAGGGCCAGGCAGACCTGGCTGGCGATCTCTACGGCGTCCGCATATGGCATCGGCATCAGCTGCCGCAGCGTTCGCCCCGCCACATACTCCATGACAATCAGGCGGGTATTGCCGTGTTCGATGACGTCGTGGATAGCAACGATATTCGGATGGGAAAGCTTCGCGGCGGACTGCGCCTCGCGGAGGAGCCGCTTGAGCCCACTGTCCCCGATGAGATGCGGGGAAAGCGCCTTGATTGCGACCGCTCGATCGAGGGCGGTGTCATACGCTTTGAAGACAACACCCATCCCGCCCTCTCCGAGTTGCTCTTCAAGGCGGTAACGCTGGGCGACCACATCCCCTGTGTGCATGCGACAACCTGCTTCCACGCTGCCGGTTCCGAGGGGCGTGCCCACTAGTTCTCGACTTGGAGGGGAAGATTCCTGTGCTAAAGCTGAGTGCGCATCATCAAAGAGGGCGGCAGCGGCGACCAAAATGGCGACGCTGGACTTTTGTCACACGTCCCGATGCCCCTTGGCTGGCGGGGGTGGCGGGTGTCGGCCACCCGGGCCTGAGGCAGGGATTGTGCAAACGTGCAAGCGCGAGGAACGGGCGATACTAATGGGCAGAGGCGAGAAAATAGACGTGTATCAGAGCGTTGACAGACTCAACTACCGGAACGCTGGAAAAAGGGGTGGCAGGGAGGGATCAAGTCAGCATGAAAAGTGACGCGACAGCGCCACGCAGGCATCTTCCAAAAAGTCTCGTGAAGCACCCCAACATCTTCATGTAGGCAGTGCAGCAAGGTCTCCATGGTCCGGTCAACGATTGTCCTCCTGCCCACCTAGCCGCAGCCGACGACCGGAGATCCGGCGGATAAGGAACCAGGCGATCAACGCGAGCGCCCCCACCGGGACCAGAGCGCTTGCCACCACCAAGAGGCGCTCGACCGCGATCAGGATCTGCCGCACGGAACCCACAAATGCCCCCTTGATGTTGCCTTGTGCGGCGGTGAAGTCCCAGAAACCCGTTCCTTGCGTCTTCTCTCGCAGAGTCACCCCCACGGTCGCTAGCTCGACACGATTGTTCATGGCCCGGAGGCGACCCGTGAGTTGCTCGATCTCTCCTCGGACCCGCGCGAGCTCCTGTTCGATGGCCAGCAAGTCGGAGACTTTCGTGGCCCGATCCATGAACGTGAGCAGCTGATGCTCATGCCGATCGAGGTTGCGGATCCGTGCCTGAAGGTCGATAAACTCTTCCGTGACATCCTGACCGCTCACCTGGCGCTCCTTCACCTGCCCGATCTGCTCAATCCTGTCCAGGACCTGCGCGAACAGCGCAGCGGGAACGCGGAGTTCGAAGTAGCCATGGGATGGTTTCTCATGGACCGTGGACGAGGTGGCGACGAACCCGCCTACCGATTCGGCGATACGCATCAACGCCTTTGCCCCTTCGTCCTCGTCAGCGACCTCGATGGTGAGCGTCGCCGTGCGGATGACCTGCCGCCCGGACCCTGGCACGGTGGAGGACTGAGCAATCGATCGTGGCTCCAGGGCTTTCGTGGTTCCCAGGTTGTTGTTTGGGCCGCCTCTGTCGCGAGCAACTTCGGCCGCGCTGTGTTCGGTTTCGGCGACCTCGCGAGAAGCTTGCTGAGGCCGGATCTGTTGCACAAGGTTGACAGAAAACACCCCGATCAGGACGACGGCGGCCGTCGCCGCGAGGACCCTCCACGATGGACGCCATCGAAGGGGCCAAAGCTGCGGGAACGACGGACGCTCCTGTGGTAGGCGCGCTCGGATGCGGCTGCGAAACCCTTCGGGCGCGGGGACGGGTTCCAAGGCGCGCACCAAGCCCGCGGCCTGCCGCAACTCTGCAAGATGTTGGCGGCACCCTGCACACATTGCGAGATGGGCGTCGATCTCTCGCCGCTCTTCGACGGTAGCTTCCCCATCGAGGTAGGCAGACAAGACTTCCGAGACAGGATGTTGGGTCATGTCAATCCTCCCCACTTCGTCCATGTGGTGCGAGGTCGCTCAGGAGGGGGCGAAGCGCTTCTCGCGCCCGGCTCAAACGCGATCGGACCGTCCCGACAGGGATGCCGAAGATCACCGCAATTTCGTCATACGTGAGCCCCTCGAAATCGCGGAGAAGCACCACGGTCCTGTGCTCTGGCGACAGCGCGGCCAACGCTCTGTGGACCCGCCGCTGGACCTCATGACGCTGCTCTTCATCGTCTGGATCGTCCAGGTGACCAGCGAAGGGAGCCTCGTCGAGTGAGATCGGAGGGGCCTGGGGCCGTCGTCGAATGACATCTAACGCGGCATTCGTGGCGATCCGATACAACCAAGTCTGGAAGGACGCCCCGTGACGGTACTGGGGTAACGCCCGGTATGCTTTCAGGAAGGCCTCTTGGGTTGCGTCTTGCGCATCGTGGAAGTTGCCGGTGATACGGTAAGCAAGGTGGTAGATTCGGTCTTGCTGCGTGGCGACCAGGCGGTCGAACGCTTGGAGATCGCCTTGCTGACTGCGCTGGATGAGCACGCCGTCTGCCGCTGCCACTGGGGTCGCTCCAGTCTCGGGCATCTGAGAGATTAGACGCCTAAGGCGTCAAGAAGTTCCATACTCGATTGTACCCGGAGGGCGTACAGTCAGGCCTGGTGGGTTCGCGGGGTGATGCGCCTAGCCTTGCTCCCCCCGGGCATCTCCGGGAAACCTATCCCCGGCATAGAGATCCCGGCTCATTTCCAAGGGCAACGGCATAGCGAGTTCCAAGAAATCCATCTGGTCCACAGGCAGCTGGTATGGCGGGCGGTGCAACATTCGAATCCGCGCCCTCACGCATGTGAATTCTATTCGGGAAACTTTCAACGGCTCGCTGTCGTCCGCCGATACTGGATTCGAACCTTGACCAAGGAATTGGTGAACCATACTACGAAACGTAACTTGCATTGCCAGAGGTTAGGGGGGTGGACTCATGTGCTACAACTGCGGTTGCAACATGCCTGATAATCCCATGGGCGCGGGACATGCCGGGGCCGAGCCAGAGGGGAAGTCGATCACTAACAGGACATTCGAGGAAGCCGGTAAGTCGATGGAAGAGAGCACCGACCTGTCAAAGCAGAACGCCCTCAACCTCTTGCAGAAAGTGCTCGGCGAGAAGCCTGCGAAGATCGTGAAGGATCCGTCCGGGTATGATCGCTACGACGATGCATAGCTGAGGCTCTTGGCGTGCGGTATTTCCATTACCGAGACGCTCAGTACGTTCCGGGTCGAACCTGCCGGTAGAGGGCCTTCAAGCGTTCCGTGGAGAAGTCGGACGATTGGCAGAGGTCAATGATACCTCGCTCATCGGCTTCGACCCTAGCCGCAGCTTCGCGGACTCTGTCTGCAACCCCATGTGGAATTGTCAAGACGCCATGCTGGTCCCCATGCACTAGATCGCCCGGGTTGATCCACACGCCGCCGACCTTGACCGAAAGGTTGAAATCGACCATGTGCACGTTGGCGTGTGAGACGGAAACGTGCGCCGCGCAGAACTGGAATCCTAGAGCTCGCACTTCGTTGAGATCGCGCACTGATCCATCTGTAACCACCCCGCTACATCCCAATGCCTTGTGGATATTGGCCTGAACCTCGCCCCACTGTGCCCCCTGGCCGCGCGGGTCGTCGAGATCGTGCACCACCACGACCCGCGGGGCAGGGATCGTTTGAATGTAATCCCACCAGGCGAAGGTGCTGGCACGATGTCCCTCAAACGGCCCACGCTCGGCGCGGACAAGTGCGGTGACGGCGTAGCCGACTATGGGGCCTAGTTCCGGGAAAAGGGCCCGGATGTCCGTCGACAAATTCCCTTCCTCACGCGGTCGGATCTTGAAAGTTTCGACCGCGTTGGCCACGGTAGGACTGGAGATTTGCATGAGGGCTTCGATTTGCGCACGCGATAGCACCATAGTGCCTCCCTCCCTCATAACACAGGTTCAATCACGCCTGAAAGGGGCGATCCAGACCCAAGGTCGCTGCGTTTCGCTCTGGGAGTTGTCCCTTCTCTAACCACTTGCACCTTGTCACTCTACTCCTTCATCGCGCCGAGGCGCTCTTTCGCTTGCGACGCTAGGGCAGCACGTGGGCGTCGATCTCTGACTGTACACGACCGCGGCGGACGCGGGATCCGAACGGCGTTCGATTACCTCACCCCGTACGCCCTCCGGGAGCGTCCATATCTAGGGACCGATCCTTGAAGAGGAACCCAGATCCCCTAATAACCAACGTCCATGACTATCTCGCCGGAGTAACCCAGGGGCTTTGAGGGAGCACTCGCCTGTCACCACAATGATGTCGTTCGTTACATCGAGAAGGTCCGACGTGAGGGAAATGCGGTCGCTAGGTGGGCAGATACATCGGAGCAAGGCTCGCCGTTACTTCACGAGGGTGGTAGCCGCTGCGCCCTTGGGGAGCAAGATGTTGACCAAAACGCGCGTGGTCATTGAACTCTTGTTGACCACGGCATGCACTTGACCGGGCTGTTCCGTCCAGCTTTGCCCCGCTTTGACCGTTTTCTCCGTGCCACCCTGCTGCAGGGTGATCTCGCCCTCCAGCACGGTAACCTGCACGGGTCCACCGTGCTTATGCTTCGGGACTCCAGCACCAGGTGCGAAGTCGAGGACGACATTGAGGAGGCTGTATGCGCCTGCCTTTACAGTGAGCGGGAATGCGGCTTGAGAAACCGTCGTGGGACCAGCCATTGCCTGTGGGGCGGCTTTCGAAGCGGCCGTATTGATCATGAGACCGACCACTGCAAAAACAAAGAGTGTAACAAGCAAGCGATTAGAAAACATCTCTCACCTCTATGAGCAGGATGTGTGGTTGATTAAACACCAATGCGAGCGTATCCTGCCCATACGCCGCCTATGCTGCCTCGCCTACTCCCAGTACCAGCGATGTGCGTTCCATGTCATGGGCCAGACGCCAATCACGAGATTGCGCAGTCCGGGCCTCGCCGCACCCAGGGCGAGGCGGGTGAACAGAGGGAGGGCAGGGAGATCACGCGCGAAGATCCTCGCGCTCTCATTGAGCAGCCGGATCCGCTTCTCTTCATCGAGCTCCCGATTGATCGCCTTACAGATTCGATCCATTTCGTCGTTGCGGTACCCGGGATAGTTTAGTCCCATCCAGTTGTTCCTCTCGCTTGGGATGTTATCCAAGGTGTACAACAGGTTACAGCTCATCTCCGGACTAATACCCCAGCTGTATTCCGCTAGGGCCTTAAACTTGCGTCGGCCAAGGATCTCCGAGTAAAGCACCCTGCTTGGGTAATTCAGAATCGTAATGTCCACGCCAATCTGCCGCAGCTGCTGCTGGATAATCTGTTCGATCTGGTGCCGGAACGAAGGCCCAGTGTTGCTGTTGAGCTCAAGCTGCAGCCGTTGGCCGGCGTTGTTACGCATCATGCCATCCGGACCTGGGGTAAGACCCGCCTCTTGCAGGAGACGGCGGGCTCTCACGGGATCATACGGGTACTTCTCTACCGCCTCGGTGTACCCCGGATGCCTGACCGGGAGGTACGAGTGCGAGACGGGCTGCCGGCCCCCGAACAACACTTGGGAGATCTGGACGCGGTTGATCCCATGCGCTAGGGCCCGCCGTACGCGCACGTCCGCGAGCAGCGGGTTGTCCAAGTTGAAATCGACATGTTCCCAGGCCAGACCCGGTTGCCAGAAGACCTTCACTCGACCTCCGGACTTGCGTTCTACCTCCAACGCGTAGGCGAAAGAGAATCCTCCATAATTCGACACAGCATCGATGGCTCCGGAGAGTAGGTTCGCCACCACGGTGTCCATGTCGGGGAAAATCCTCCACGTTATCCGCCGGATCTTCGGAGTACCGAAAATGTGATGGTCGGCAACCGCCTCCACCGTCACCGACAACCCTCTCCGCCACTCTACCAGCCGGTACGGGCCGTCTCCAATCGTCCCTTTCGGATCATTGCCGTATGGCATGTCTCGCAACGACGACGGGTTCGCCCGGTAGAATGGCTCGATGATGTGACGTGGCAGCGGGCCAAAAGGAGTGACCATTTGGTTCGCATACGCGTACCGCTCATTCCACTGAACTGCGATCTCCAGCCCGCCTGCACCCTGCGGGCAGGAGACGGTAGCGATGCGGCTAGTGAAAACCGATCTAACGCCCACTCGCTTGTCGCGGGCTACGGTGTGGGAGAAGACATAGTCGGTGCAAGTGACCGGCCGACCGTCATGCCAGAGGCGCGGTTTGATCCTCCACACCAGCCTCATCTTCTCGCCGTCAACCGTCCAGGTCCCAGTCCGCACATTCGGGAGGTACTCGACTCCCTGCGGAAAGACTCTCCAGGTGTCGTTGTCCCGTGCCACGTCCATGGTAAAGATAGTGGCATAGATGTCAACGCCGATGGTGTTCTCGCTAAACATCGGGTTGAGGGAATCCGGCTCAAAGACCGTAGCGATGACGACCACATCGCGGCCGGTCGCGGGCTGGGACTGAGCGCCAATCGGGGCTGCCGCGACCAGCGCGACGAGGAGGACCGAGTATCCAACAAGCCAACATCTACGCACACTGGATCACGCCCGCAAATTCCGCGAACATTGTGCAATCCCTTCTCTTCAGCAGAAATCGCTTCTGCTCAACCACAGGTTGTACGTGGAAGCTTTTGCAACGTCGCGGAGACCAGAGAATTCCGAGGACCACTATTTCGGCATGCGCGGAGCCTTTGCGAGAACTTCGGGGATCAACAGAGTCGCCTACGCAACTCATCGGGTTGCAGCACCACCACGCCCCGCTTGTGGCGCCGTAAGAGCCCTTGTTGTTCGTAAACTCCCAGCCATTTGTTAATGCTCTCCCGTGTTGCCCCGACCATTTCGGCAAGCTCCTCCTGCGTGAGTTGCGGAGCCCTGACGACGCCGTCCGGTCCGCGTTCCGCCTTCGACTCCGTCAGTCGCAGGAGGGCCCCGGCGAGGCGGGCGGGGATATCCAACAGGATCGCGTCATGCACCAAGTCGGTCGTACGACGGAGGCGGCGACTTAACGCCGCCAACAGCGGCGCGACGACTCGGGGGCGACTCTCCAGGAAACTGAGGAAGTGCTCCCGTTGGAGGATGAGCAGCTGCGAATCCTCTCGGACCACGGCATTGGCCGAGCGCGGGTCACCATCCAAAAGGGCGAGTTCACCAAAGAAAGCCCGTGGTCCCAGGAGAGTGAGGATCATCTCCCTCCCGCCTTCAGTAGTGAGGGTCAGCTTCACTTCACCTATCTCGATGATATACAGAGCAGTCCCAGGCTCCCCCTCGCGGAAGATGACCTCGTCCTTCCTGAACTGCCGACGACGCAACAAAGCAGCGAGGTCATCCAACTCCTGTGCATGGAGACCAGCAAAAAGGGCTACGTGCTGCAAGACCGGCGACCCGTGCATTTTGCCCTTCCCCAGCGGAAACTTCAGGCGATTCAGTATCGGTCTGTGACCACAGTGCGATCAACCACTGATTGCCCAGCGCTCCTTTCAGCTCAAGTATTGTTCGGCTGCTGGAGCGCACGGGACACGGCCCGCTCAAGAGTGGTGGCCCGCCCTTCAGCCCAGACTTTGGCAAACAGAGCGTCGCCGAGCTCGGCTCGTACACCAGCCACGTGACGATCGTAGTCGAGGCGGTCGACCGGTGGCAACTGAGTGCCTATCGCTTCTCGCCCTTTCTCTGCCGCCGCGAGCAACCAAGTCGCTTGCTCCGCCTGGCCCTGCAATGCCGCAAGGATTCCGAACTCTTTGAGCTCAGTGCAAATGCCCCCCTTGTCGCCTAACTCTCTGAATACCCTCACACTCTCCGCATGAAATGCCTGCGCGGCCACCCAATCACCCAGCCGCAAGGCTAGCAGCCCTAACGTAGCCAGTGAATATGCAATCCCTCGCTTGTCCCCCAACTCACGGCGAATGGTCAAGCTCCGATCCAGAAGAGCACGGGCGGTGGCGTAGTCACCCTCGCGCAGGGCCAACTCTCCAAGGTTGTTCAGGGAGAGAGCGAGTCCTTGCGTGCTCCGCAATTGCTGCTTGATGGCCGCGCTTTCCTCCAAGAACGCACGCGCTGTCGCAAGGTTGCCCTGACGTAGCGCAATCACCCCCAGGTTGTTCAACGAGATGCCCACGCTCTCTGCGGCCTCTAGCTCCCGGGCTAGCGCAAGACTTTCCTTGTAGAACTCCTCTGCCTGCTCATAATCACCTTGTTCGCTAGCCAAATGTCCCAAACGGCTAAGAGTACGAGACATGTTTCGTTTCTCCCCTGATTGTCGCTGTATTCCCAAACTCTGCACAAGGAGCGATCTCGCCGCAGCATGATCGCCCTGGTTAATGGCCAGGAGGCCCGCCTCACTGAGAGCCTTTGCTCGCAATGAAGCGGACGCCGCACTGCCCGTCCTCAGTAACTGCTCCAACCAGCCTCGCCCCTCTTCAAAGTGCCCCCGCACGAGCCAGAAGTGCAACAATGCGCTCGCCAAATGGAACCCCGGTTCAGCCTCTCCACGTTCGATGGCGCACCGGAGCGCCGCCCGCAAGTTATCGTGCTCTACCTCTAGGCGGTCCAACCACGCTGGCTGATCCGTGCCCGACAACTCTGACTCGGCCCGTTCCGCCAACTTCAAGAAGAAACCGAGGTGGCGCCCTCGCGCATCTTCAGTTTCTCTGGCTTCACCCAGCTTGTCCCATGCGTACTGCCGCACTGTTTCCAGCAGACGATAGCGCATCTGCCCATCCTGCGCGTCGACGAGAACTAGAGACTTGTCTACAAGGTGACCCAGCACGTCGAGGAGTTGGCTTGCCGCAACCCCGTTCCCCGTCCACACCGCCTCAGCGGCCTCCAGCGTGAACCCTCCCGCAAATATCCCCAGGCAGCGGAGCAGCGCGCGTTCCGGCTCGGTGAGCAGGTCATAGCTCCAATCCATCGTTGCCCGCAGGGTTTGATGCCGGGGGAGCGCCCTCCGGCTCCCGCCGGCGAGAACCCTGAACTGGTCCGCCAGCCGTTCAGCGATCTGTTCCACCGAGAGGACCTTTGCTCGCGCGGCTGCTAGCTCAAGCGCCAACGGGATCCCATCCAGCCGGTGGCAGACCTTCGCCACTGCGGACGCATTCTTGCTCGTAACCCTAAAGGTCGATGCAGCCTCAACCGCCCGTTCGCTGAACAACCGGACCGCCTCGTACTCTGCCAGCTTCTCGACAGAAGGGAGCTGACGGAGATCGGGCAGCGTCAGCGACGGCACACGCCATGCGACCTCGCCTTCAACGTTCAGCACTTCTCGACTCGTGGCCACGATCCGCAGCATCGGGCAGGCGCGCAGCACTGATTCGGCAATCTGTGCGCACGCCTCGACGAGGTGCTCACAATTGTCCAGGACCATAAGCACATGCTTAGGTCGCAAGTAGTCGATCAGCGTTTCAGTCAGGGGGCGTTGCGCCTCCTCGCGCACCCCCAAAACTGTGGCCACGGCCTGGGGGACGAGAGACGGATCCGCCAGCCCCCCCAGCTCGACCAACCACACTCCGTCTAGGTACTCTTCCTGGACCTCCACAGCGACTTGAATGGCTAGCCGGGTCTTGCCGACCCCTCCCGCTCCCGTTAGCGTCACGAGGTGGGCCGTGCTCAGAACCCGTTTGAGTTCCGCGATCTCCTTGTGTCTCCCAATGAAGCTTGCCAGCTGTACTGGCAGGTTGTTGGGCGAGGCATCTACTGAACTCAGCGGCTGGAATTCTTCGGGCAGATCGGGGTGCAGCAATTGGAAGACCTGTTCGGGGCGTTGCAAGTCCTTGAGGCGGTGCGCTCCAAGCGGACGCAAGCTCGCCCCCTCGGGGAGGCCATCGCGCACCTGCTCGGCTGTGGCCAGCGACAGCAGGGTCTGCCCGCCATGAGCAATCCCCCGCAGACGCGCACAACGGTTGATTGCAGGCCCATAGTAGTCCCCAGCGCGGAGTTCCGATTCTCCGGTGTGTAGGGCTATCCGGACGCGGATCGGCGTCGGGGTCACCCAGGGCTCGGCCCGAAGGGCTCGCTGCAAGGCGCAGGCCGCCGCCACGGCATTGGTGGCCCGGGCGAATACCACAAAGCGGCTGTCGCCTTCCCCCCGCGGTCGGACGACGTGCCCTGCGTGTTGCTCGGCACAAGTCTCCACCAATACGTCGTGGCGACTCATCGCCTCCCGCATGGTCTGCGGGTCCTGTTCCCAGAGCTGCGCACTGCCCTCAATATCGGTGAACAGGTAGGTGACCGTCCCGGTCGGCAAGGTACTCATCGGTGACCTCACCGCGTATGTGGGCGCGGATCGGGGAACTAGAGCGGCCTTTCGAGGCGAGACGCGACGCCTCCTGCGGGGTAATCTGGGAGCGCGGAACTAGGGCGAACCGAAGGACCGCTGTGCCCCGTCCTATCGCCGACTCAAAGGTCCCACAGTATGAAACTTCACTTCGCGATTGCGCGGCAGTGTGAACCGCTTCATAGCACCGTGTGGGGAGTCAGGCTATCTTGCCAGTAAGACAGAACACTCAAAGGAGGAAGTCCGATGACCCGACTGAGCAAGCACTCTCTACAAGCTCTGGCAAGCTTCATCCTCGTGGTCGCTTTGATGCTTTCGACCGGAGGCGTGGCCCAGGCTCACCCCCTTTCACCTCAAGAGGCGCAGGCTCTGAACTACGCCCTCCGCCTGATGCCGCCAGATCTCCAGGAGATGTTCATCATCTCGCTGGGCAAGATGTCCCACGAAGGACTGCATACCGGGCTCCAGCGGCTGGCCACCGCCGTGCAGAGAGACCCGCAAATAGTGCACCAATATGCCTACCTGCTCAGAAGTTGGCTCGTGCTTGTGCCTCCGGCCTACCGCCAACTGGTGCTCGACGGTTTGCTCGAAGTGTCCCCAGAGGCAGTGGAGTTGGCTCGTCGGATCCTCTTACAGATCGCTGGTGACAATGAACAACTCTCTGCACTGGCAGCCGCCATGCACGCGAGCAATATGCGCAACGGTCAGATGTGGACGTGCTCCCTTGGCGGGGGGAATCCAGTAGGATCCTACTGTCTCCCTTCACGGTAGAGACAACATTCAGGAATCCGCACCGCAACCGCCCCCGATAGGGCTATCGGGGACGGCTGCGTCCCTTTGGGCACTGCCTTTTCCGGCGTCGTCCCCGTCACGAAGGTCAATCTCGTCGTTCAGTCAGCCACCGGTGTGCCGGTTCGGTCGTCCACGCCGCATACTTGGTGGGCGCCCCCGAGATCGCCCACAGGTAGGCCAGTTGATACCCCGCAGCCGCGACCACTGGGCGATAGCCGCGGGGGATGACGACGGTATCACCATCGCTCACGCGATAGATCTCGTGGAAGGGGAACGGGTCGGTCGGTACCGTGTAGACAAGCTGCAGCCCGAAGCCGCTTGGCGGACGGATACAGAAGTGGTACACCTCCTCCATTGGCACCTCTTGGCCTGGGAGATCGGTGTCGTGCTTGTGGGGAGGATAACTCGACCAGGCTCCGGGCACGTTGATACGCCATCCGTATCCCCCCTTAATCTTTATCCGGCCTAACACTGGAATGAGCCGACTTTCTATCTCGGATGGGAAGGGTCCTGCAAAAGCTGCAGGAGTCCATCAGATCCAGACGCCACCAGAACAATCAAGCAAACTAGCCATGAGGGTTGCCGAGGAGGGCCCACGTCCCGAGGATTTTCAGTCTGCGCCCGCCGATCCAGGCCATTGCGAGCTAAGACCATGATGACATCATTCTTCGAGCACGTCTGCCAATCGCTTCCCTCCGCCGCTTGCATCCTCAGTTAGCCGCGTAGAGTGGCGCCTCTCGACGAAGCCGCTTGGCTAGGCGCGGATCCAGCGGTACCCGTTTCCTCCCAGTTCGATGCGCCCCCATGGCGGAAACCGCCCGTGTGTAAAGACAAGCGTCGCACGGTTCGCCGCGGCGTCGGCGATTACGCGGCGGCGTGAGGCCAGCGTGGATTCGAGATCGCGACGAGCAGGAACCCAATCCACATGTTCGACCTCGCACGGAAGATGGAAGAGATCGCCGAGGTAGTAGAAGACCTCATCCCCTGACTGGACGCGCACTACCGTATGGCCGGCAGTCTCGCCGGGCGCCGGAATCACTACCACGCCGGGGACAACCTCGAACTCGCCGTCAAGCAGGTCGAGGAGCCCGAGCCGCTCGATTGTCCCGAGGCGAGCCGCCAACTCGGAGTCGCGCGCCGTGCGCAGAGGGTTTCCGTCCCAGTCAGGTCGCCCGAGGAGGTGCCTCGCCCGTGGGAACCTGACGACCAAGCGGCCGTCTCGCTCGACAGCCACCCCAGCGAAGTGGTCCTCGTGTGCGTGGGAGATTACCACATGAGTAACCTCGTCGGGGTGGATGCCCAGACTCGCGAGCTCGGCGTGAAGACCAGGGGAACGTACCATCCCGGGCCACCGCTCCGCTAGCCGTTGCTGCCAGGAGGAGTTCGGGTCGTCGAAACCGGGATCGACGACGAGCGTGGCCCCGTCGATTCTGATGATGGCGCAGTTCAGCCCAAGGGTCACTTTACCATTGGCATCAGCCTCGGGCACCTCACGGCGCCAGTCCTCCTCAGGAGCTTGCAACCTTGGGGCCCAGACGAGAGAGCCTTCGGAGACGATCGAGATTGTTGCGCGCCCGATGCGGCGCGATGCGACGTACTCGGCGGGCGGTTGCACGGGCATCAAGTGTTCCCCCCAACCCGAGAATCCTCAATGCGATCTTCCTATCATCCAGGGTCGTCGAGTCGTGTAAGATGACGCGCTAGGTTACTCCAGGCTTGGAGGATGGAATCCCAGTTCACTTCACCGCGTACAGGCGCCACTCTCCTGGGACACCCTTCAGTGTGTGCGCGCCGCGGTCTTGAAACTCAAGGCCTGACCCAGCCACGAGATCCTTCACCGTACTCGATAACAGCACTTCTCCCGGGCGGGCCAGCGCGGCCACCCGCGCGCCGATGTGCACGGCTATTCCTCCGACATGTTCGCCCATTAACTCGATTTCTCCAGTGTGCAGCCCCGTACGGATCTCGATTCCCAGCGCCCGCACTGCCTGAGAGGTCGATGCGGCGCACCGGATTGCCCGAGCGGGCCCATCAAAGGTAGCCAGAAAGCCATCTCCTGTAGTGTCGATCTCCCGGCCTCGGAAGCGGGCCAGTTCGCGTCGCACTGCAGCGTAGAAGGACTCCAGGAACTCGCGCCAGCGACGATCGCCGACCTGCGCAGCCCGCTCCGTCGAGCCGACGATGTCCGTAAACGACACGGTCGCGAGCACACGATCCGGCTCAGGTCCGCGCCGCGCGCCCGTCAGGAATTCCTCGATCTCATCCAAGACTGCATCCTGATCGCCGACCCACAGGATATGATCTGAGCCCGGGAGTTCCACAAGCTTCGCCCCGGGGATTTGCGCCGCGAGGTACCGGGCACCTCCTACGGGCAGCGTGAGATCGCCTGTGCGGTGTATGACTAGGGCGGGTACCCGAACGGTTGACAGAATGTTGCGAATGTCAATCTGTGCATTCATCCGGGTCAACGCGAGTACGGCCCCCGGGGAGGCACTGCGCGTTAGGTAGGTGGTGTACCATTCACGGAACCGCGCGTCATGCACCATCGAGGGGGCTCGCTCCGCCAGGCCAACTGGGCCACCCCACTCGGCACGAAGGTGCTCAAGGAATTGCTCGTGCTCTTCTTCGGATGGTCCCCATGGGTAGGCCGCGTCCCGGGTGCGCCGGGCGTATGACCCGTACATGATCAACGCTGAGGTCCGTTGTGGGTAGGTGGCGGCAAATAACCCGCACATTGGCCCGCCTTCGGAGACTCCGAGCAGCGCTGCCCGTTCCGAGCCCACCGCATCCATTACCGCGCGGACATCGTCCATCCGCTGTTCCAATGTCGGCAGCTCGGAGTCCGGCACCCGGTCGGAGAGCCCTGTTCCGCGTTTGTCAAAGAGGATCAGCCGGGAGAAGGAGCCTAGGCGGGCCAGGAAGCGTGCGAGTGCGGGCTCCTCCCAGAAGTAATCAAGGTGGGAGACCCAGCCCATGACGAACACGAGATCCAATGGACCGTCCCCTACCACCTGGTAGGCGATGTTCACGGCGCCGCTTCTTGCGTACTTAGTTTCTGGTCGCATAACGGTGTGGAATGTTCTAGGAGCTATCTGGGGAATCCGACGTCCGAGACCACAGCTCCTGTCGGAGTATTCGGCGACTGATTTTGGATCAGGGTAATCGGGTACCTCAAACCGCTTAAGAATATTAGAACGAGGCACCGAACGGAAAAGTAGGGACAGGGAAGGGGTACTTTGGCTTCAGTGCGGATAGGGAACTGTTCCGACATGATTTTCTTGAGTTACCTCGGGGAACTCATACCTATGGAGTGTCAGATCTAGTGGACGGGGGCCCATACACGCGTTTTTCATTTTCTGTTCGGTTCGGCAGTCTGCGCGCCGAGGTTTTGAGCGGGGCCGAGCAGGAAGTGGGGTCTTGGATATGTCGAACGGGCAAGACTATGTTAAAGTCGCTTCTAACTTCTAGCAATCACGTTTAGGGGCTATTATTCAGCGCGTAGTTGACGGCTTCTTCCTTCTGTAATGCACATCTGGTAGGCCTTCAAAATCCGCATCTTGACTCCATAACGTTGCCTCGTACGCTTTGGCAGTGGCCAAGACGACGCTGTCGGCCATTGGTAACTTTGCCTCGAGGCTAAGGCGCGCTGCGCTTAATGCGATCCGTGTGTCAAGGTCGACGACCGTACCCTGCTGCATCACAGCAACTGCCCGGAGAGCATCGCCCTCATCTCGTTGCTGAAGGACCCTCTTGAAAACTTCGTAGATCGTTAGGGAAGGAACCAGGAGCGTGTCGACTTGCTCAACAGCTTTTGAGAAAAACGACGCGTTAGGTCCATTCGCAAAGTACTCTAACCAAACACTCGAGTCTACCACATTCATACACGATCGGCCTCACGTTCGACCGTCGTGTCAATACCCTTCAGGAACCCCCGCATCTCCTTGATCGGGCGCACCGGGATCAATTCTATTCGGTCCCCGTATGCAATCGCGTGCACCTTCTGGCCCGGCAACAAGCTAAGCTTCTCGCGAATTGCCTTCGGAATGACTACTTGAAACTTCGGGGAGATCGTCACAGTCCCCATATTCTTCTCCATCGATCAGTCATGAGTACAACATTCAGAGTATCGATTGGACAGGCGTATGTCAAGATGGAAAGCGGGGATCAAATGGTGCAAACTCGCACAATGGTACGTTTAGATCCCAACGGCCGTTTCGTGGTGGGCGGTACAGGTTTCGAACCTGTGACCTCATGCGTGTGAAGCATGCGCTCTACCACTGAGCTAACCGCCCCAAGCTCTGACACAGCCATTATACGTGGCATGTCACGGTATCGTCAATTTGACTCACTGCATGCAGATTGCGGCATCGCTCCGAGGCAACTGGATTGCATCCGGAGGGGGAACTGTCCCGCATGATTCTGGATCACCTACAATATCCAGCGGGAGGCGTTGCTCAAGCGGTGGGTCGGGGCATCGGCTTCGACCCCACAACGTAGAACACTCGCAGCTTCACGTGAAAACCATCGGGTTGTTTCAGCGGTTGCATCCGCGCGAAGAGATCAGCCTTGTACTTCTCGAGCGTTTGAGGACTCATGCGCTCCAATGACGCCCTCGAGCTGTACGACCAGCGGGCCGCCCACCACTCCTCCTCAGTCTGGTAGACGAATTCCCCCTCTTCCGGGATGACCTGCACGGCGTCGAAGCCGGCGCGATGGACTATCGCCTGGGTCTCCAGGGGGTTGTCCAAGTTCTGGGAGGTCAGCTGAACGGGTTCCTGGTAGGTCTTCAGCACTCCGGATACCCACGACCATCGATCATCCATGGGTCCCCATGTCGACGCGGCGAGCAGTCCTCCCGGTTTGAGCACTCTGAAGAATTCACCCAGTGCGCGGTCCAGATCGGGAAAGAAGAACAGCGCAAACCCGCAAAGGACACGGTCGAAAGAAGCATCTTGAAACGCCAGCTGCTCCGCGTCCATGCCCTGAATAGTGGCGTTGGGTAGACCGCGCCGGCGGATCTCGGCAGCGACGTCCCGCAGCATCGGCTCGGAGAGATCGATCCCCACCACGGACCCGAGCGCCTCCACCTGTGCCACCGCGGGAAAGAGCACCGCACCGCGTCCTGTGGCTACATCCAGAACGGTGGCGCCGACGGGAATTTGCGCAACCGCTACTAGCCGGCGACCGAAGTGGGTGAAAAACCGAGGGCCCACTTGATCGTACGTCGGTGCCGCCCGACCGAACACTCCTGCAATGAGTTTTTTCCCTGCCTGACCCTTGTCGCTCATCACCTTCCGCCAGCCTGCTGCGGGATCCACCGATTAGGTATTCGAGACCCTGGAGGCCTCGTGTGCGCGAACGCGAACACCTTCAGGCAACGTGAATCGGGCTCTTCGGGTACTCAACCAAACGGTCGTCGCGTGTCGGCGATGTCCGCGTCTGGTCCGCTATCGGGAGCAAGTCGCCCGCACGAAGAAACGCGAGTTCCGAGAATGGGAGTACTGGGGACGACCGGTTCCTGGATTCGGGGATCCCCAGGCCCGCTTGCTCATTATCGGACTCGCTCCCGCCGCCCATGGCGGCAACCGAACCGGCAGGATGTTCACAGGTGACGGCTTGGCAGAGGGGTTGATCCGTACGCTCTACCGTGCCGGGTTCGCCTCCCAGCCCACACCCCCCCGCCGAGACGATGGGTTGCAGCTGCAGGACGCGTACCTGACTGCGATTGTGCGTTGTGCTCCACCCAAGAACAAACCCACCCCTCGCGAGATCGTGACGTGCCTTGGATACTTACGGCAAGAGCTAACGCTCCTATCCCATATCCGCGTCGTCGTCGCGCTGGGGCACATGGCGTTCGGAGCATACCTCACCGTCGCGCGCGAACGAGGGGTCTCCATCCCCGTCCCCCGACCGAGGTTTGAACACGCGGGACGCTACGCGTTCCACTTCTCAGACCGAAGCGCGCCGCTCCTAATTGCCTCATATCATCCGAGCAGGCAGAACACCCAGACTGGACGCTTGACCCAACCGATGCTGGATCACGTCTTCCAGCTGGCGCGCACCGCTATTAATGAAGGAAAAGGATAAGGAGTCGCTCACGCTGCGTTCGCGCTTGGGATACTGGTGGACTCGCGTTGACGAGGACGTAGCCGCCCGCAGAAAACGCGCGATGGTACGAACGCCTCGTCGGTGACCTGCCTGGATGCGGGCCGAAGCGGATGGCTATGGGGCAGGGGGTATGCGGAGTTCGAGAACAGTCCCATTGACCTCCGTTCCGCAAGCGTGCAGAGTGCTCGGCCTCAGGGTTTGAGAGGGGCTCTCTCAACTGCAAGAAGCAGGTTTTCTTTCCGCAACGCGAGATTCGAGAGTTCCCGGAACAAGTTCTCAGCCCGCTCGGCGACCCAGGTGCATTGTGCGCCGGGATGCACCCGGCGGGGGGCGCCTGCGCCATAGGGGGCATCCAGAGAGGCGCGCTCAGGCTCTCCGACAGCGCGCTGGAAGAGATCGAGCGCCGCGCGGAGCAAGGTAATGGCTTCACGAGCTCGGGCGTGTTCTCGTTGGAGGGCATCGGCCGGGCTGTCGGGATCGACGGACCGCAACCACATGAGTTCCTGATCCCACCGGGCCGCCAGCGCCATCGCCGCCGTGACGCCATTGCGCAGGCTTGTCGCGGCCTCTCGCAAGTCCCCCCCGACCTCTGGCTGCCGCTCTGCCTGAGGGAAGTACTTTAACTCGCCGGCATAGCGGCGGAACACTCGAGCACTTGAGCACAACCGTTCCGCCAACTGCAGTGCCTCGCTATGCGCGGCACGCCACCGGTTGAATTCTTCCGGGCCGCTCGACCCCATGGGTTCGTTGACCCTCCTACCGGGCTATGCTACAGTGGTCGCGGAATTCTCGCGAGTGATGCCCCCATCGTCTAGCTTGGCCTAGGACATCGGCCCTTCAAGCCGGTAACGCGGGTTCGAATCCCGCTGGGGGCACCAAACCACCCCACTCAGACATTCAGGCAACAGCCATAGAAGCCCTCTCTGGAGGGTTTCTCTATATTTGGCCAATCTTGACCGTTGTCCAAATTTGTAGTATAGTGTTGACTAGAGACAACACACGCGGGAAATCGAGCGCCCAAGTTCGGTAACGTCAGCGGACAGACGGAATGAAACTCAGTGAAGCAATCGAAGAATTCCTGGCCTCGCGATCCCTGAGGTCCCCCGAGACTCTCCGCACTTACGAGGAGAGGTTGGGTCTACTCAGTCGCTACGCTGGGACAGATGCCACAGTCGAAACGGTCATGACCGCAGCATGGTGGCGGAAGTTCTTTGTCTACCTTCAGCAAGAGCACAAGAATCGTCGCACAGGCAAGGCGCTGTCTCCTGTCACTATAGATGATGCACGGCGCAGCGCTAACGCCCTCGCCAACTTCTTGGTAACAGAAGGGCGCATCAGTCAAAATCCACTGACCAAAGTCAAGCTTAACGCTCTGCCACCTCGACCCGTACCTGCGCTATCGTATGAAGACGCCAGGAAGGTCGCTGACTTCTGGACCCCGCATGACACGCCCGAGGGATACTCCACGAAGGCTCTCGGCAAGGATCGTGCAAGGTTCCTCGCGGTTAGGAATCGGGCGGTGATCAAACTTCTTCTTGACTCAGCCCTGCGTCTTCGTGAGCTCACCGGGCTGAACGTAGATAGCGTCCTCTGGGAGGAACGGAGAGTCACACTGCTGCGGACGAAGAACTGGCAACCGCGCACGGTACCGTTCTCACAAGAGACGGCCAGGGCTCTACGTGTCTATCGCGAGGAACGTACCAAGTGGTTCGAGGGCAAGATCCTAACGGATGAGGAGGGCGAGCCATTCTTCCTGACCTTCGAGGGCGCCCGGCTCACCAAACGAGCGGTGCACGTTATCACATCGCGAATCAAACGAGACCTCGGGCTGAAGAAATTTCATCCCCATGTCTGCAGGCACACAAGTTTGACTCTCGCCCGCAGGAATGGACTTGACCTGTTCCAATTACAAGCGTTCTCTGGACATCGCAACCTGAACTCGTTGCGAGCTTATCAGCAAGTAACCGACGAAGAATTGAGCGCAGCACATGATCGAGCTAGCCCATTGAACGGCAGCCCAAGTAGTCTAAGGGCTAACCAGAACAGGAGAAGGGAATAAAATTCCACGAACGCTGACTGCGCTATCATTCACTGTTGCTCAGGAAAGGAACTGGACCTGGGCACCTGTGGTCTACGCGGTCTCGCGTTCGTAGAGATGAAACCGTCAGGCAGGAACCCCTGCGGCTTGGGTCAAGACACCCCGCCACGCTCGCGTGCCGTGTCGTCATCGATAGCGGCAGGGCGGTGGCAAACGTCGCCATCGTTTCAACCTCCACCAGTCCTTTAAGAGCATCCTGGGTTGAAGCGCCGACGATAACGAGCGCCCGCGGTGCACTGATCTTTTTGTCCAATCTCACCGCGGTTGTGGGAGGGCAACACGCATCCAGTGAACGCCAGCGTCGGAGGTCTCTAGTAAGTAGTCCGCTGTCCGCCCCCGACTCCCCATCCGTGTGAGACGACTGCTAGGTATTATTGTGGAACCGTAAAACCAGACATGAGTGGGACTAGCGAGGACAATTCGCTCAACCCGATAGCCCCGCGACAGTGGAATTATCCGCTGAATCCACGACTTGCCAGCGTTCGAGCTCAGCCAGAGAGCCTGGTTTGATGCGGCTGCCCACGTAGTGGGACTCAAGAAATCCAAGGGGACAAAGTCGTTGGACCCCCTGCCAACCGGAACCTTGCGGGGATTGCCCCACGAGCGCCCTCCGTCTGAACTGGCGTAGACATAAGAAAAACTACCTGACGGCGCAGCGGCAACCGCAATGCCGGCTCCGAAGAACCTGGGCGGCAGAACTATGGGCAAGGCATCGTCGGGAGTCCCCCGCGGCGGAGTGATAGTTTGGACCTTCCAGGTCGCACCGCCGTCACGGCTCACTAACAGTTGACCATGCATGGCAACGAAATCTGCCGTACCAACCCAACCGGTCTTAGCATCGATGAACGTCATGCCTGACTTATGGACCGTACCGAGTCCGCTGACATAGATGCGGTCGGGATTGGTCGGATCACCCGCGATTAAAGTCCAATGATCCCCGCCGTCCAGCGTGTGGTACAGTGCGGGCCACTCGTGGTTCATACCCCATCCAAGCGCAACGAGCATCCATCCTTCCGTGGGGTTAATGAAGCTGACATCAATGACAAACTTGCCCAGCATCGGCGAGGCTCGCCACCTGGTACCTCCATCCGAAGTATGCATGATCAATCCACTCGCATCGCCGCGGCCGTCCACCCAGATCGATACACGGCCGGATCCAAAGAACCACATGCGCTTGATCGTGCCCTGGCCAGCGACCTCGAGCATTTTCTGCCACTCGCGCTGAGCAGGAGATCTCCTGTACAGAAACGTTTTGCGGGATCCGGCGTAAATCGGCAGTTCCCCTCGGACTTCCATCGCAAGCCACAGACTGCCATCCACGTCACTGGCAGCATGAGTGACGGAACCACGATCACCGGCTGGTTCGACCTGAGGCCGGGTGCTTAGCCCGGACGTAGCACTGCTGACAAATACCCCGTTCCCAAACGTCCCCGTATACACAGTGGTCGGGCTCGTGGGATCAATGACAAGAGCAACCGCGCTGAGATCCGCCAAGCCATCGCTGATGGCACTCCACCTTCTGCCTCCATCGATGCTCTTGAACACTCCATGCCAAGTCGCAGCGTAGATGGTGGTAGGCGTTTGGGGATCGATCGCCAAGGCATTCACCCTGCGATCTGACAAACCCGTGTTGATAGGACGCCAATTCGCGCCTCCGTTCATACTCTTGAAGACGCCACGCCCTTCAGTGCTTACATAAAGAGTAGTCGAGGTGTGGGGGTCGATTGCCAGATCGCGGATGTCGTTCGCTGGCACATTAGGGTCGCTTAGGCCATTGTTAATGGCTTGCGAGGTGATTCCGCCATCAGTACTCTTGAATACCCCGTACCTGGAAACCATGTAGAGGGTTGTAGGGGTCTGGGGATCGATGCCAAAGCCGGTCACCCCTATTGGGTCTGTGATAGTAAGCCAGGTCTCACCACCATCGGTGCTCTTGTAGTTATCGAGACCCCGAGCCGCATAGCCCGTGGCCGCGTAAAGAGTGGTAGGGTTCTTAGGATCTATGCCCAATGCATAGATCCCAGAATCGGCGGCCGGACCTAGTAGCTTGAGCGCCCGCCAAGTCTCCCCCGCGTCTGTGCTCTTAAAGAGACCTCCCCGTTGATTGCTCGAACTGGTAAGGACTCCTGCATATACGACAGTCGGGGTGCGAGGATCGATAGCGAAAGCGCGAACCCACTGGCCGGCCAGGTCACCCTTCACAGCTTGCCAACTGCCTCCCCCGTCGGTGCTCTTGTAGAGGCCTCGATCAGTAGTACCTGCGAAGAGCGTCGTTGGGTGTTGGGGATCAATGGCGAGTGTCTGGATATACTCGCTAGGCGGGCCGAGAGGAATCCACAGGTCTTGCGGTTTCGTCGCAACGTCGAGCGGCAAGAGAACCGATGCAATGATGAATGACGGGACGACGAGGGCACCCGCGGCTAGACAATGACGCAGACGCGCCAACATGTGTGAGAGTTTGTCCAAAGGGACTCTCTCTACCTCTTACCCGGTCAGCTACCGGTGGCAGTCCCGTCAACTTACCGCAAATTCGGGTCTCAAGCAGAACGCCGCTCTAGGGCGCGGCCGCGAGATTCACGATGCTGCAGGACTTCCTGGTGCAGTTCCTTCCTCGCTTCGGGATTTCGTTCGGACGCCAGCGGGTCAAAGGAAAGAGCCACTGGCCGGCTCAAGAGGGAGCACATAAGCGTAGGTTCATGAAACCCATATCTGGAGCGCGCTTCAGGCAGTCGCTGTCGAGCTCATGAGCCGAGTCCCCGGTCAAATTCGCCCCCGATGCCGATTTCGACAACATGTCGTCAATCTTCAGAAGGGCAGGCAAGTTACCCTCCAGGTCGGCCATAACTCACTCCTGAATCAAGCCGAAGCGGGTCTCGTTGAAACCCGTGATCCAAAGAGATTGGGAAAGAGTGTTCCGGGTCCCTGGAGGTGATGATCGCGGTCTCGTTGTTAGGTAGTCGGCTCAAAGCATGAGCTTATGTTGCCGGTGAGATGCCGTTAGATGATCCTATGTCGAATGCACAGGGAGTTCTGTCACGTAGGGGGGCTGAATCCAACAGGATGCACCATGATTGTGAGGTCCGGTGTTTACGAAGTCCAGCGCTCCGAGAAGGCGGGTTGGAGGTAAAGCGAGTCGGTGAACGCTGGCGGGCCGTAGGTCTTCAGGGTAGTAAGCCCTGTACCGTCCTTATTGATGCGTAGCAAATTTACCTTGTTCTGCCCACTGAACACGGACTCACTCACAAAGATGTATCTCTTCGTGACGGCAACAGCCTTCCATGTCCTCATTGGACTGCCTGCCGGGTTCGGTTCTGCTATGATCTTTGCCCAACCCGCACGACTCGGCGCCGTGCCAGGATTCGGAATTGCAATCTTGTAGATCCCACCCGCCTGACCGCCGGATGCTGTTGACCCACGTTAGCTCCTCTGGCAACAACTACAATTTCCGATGGAAGATTCGACGTAACAATCCTTCATACCAAATAGCTCCCGGATCCTTGACAGTCTTTGTTGTCTAAGGGTAACTTAGTGGCGTGAAACAAGTCACCGGGAATAAGGAATTGGGCGCCCTCTTAAGGAAGTCACGCCTCCGTAGCAAGAAATCGTTACGCTCGGTTGCCCGGAAAGTGGGAATCTCAGCAGCTCACCTTTCTCGCGTCGAACGAGGCGAGAGGGGTGCAGAGCGGCCTGTCTTGGTCTCGCTTGCCACCGAAGTTTTGCCTTCGAACTCGCCAGAGCTGTACAGACAGGTCCTTAATCTCTACGAAACGATGAAAGGCAAACCCTTCGACCTTGAGGCAAGTGTTCTGCGGGTCCGCGCGATTGGCAGCGACTTCCTCACGGAGAAGCCCAAAGACCGTATAGCACAAGCCGTGGGACGATTATTCACCGAAGCAGCCGCGATAGCCCGCGAAGCTCTCCGCGACAATGATACTGAGGAAGTGGAACGGATTCTCAAAGTTCTCGAAGCGCTGCGCGAATCAGAGGGGGAAACGAGAGGACGAATCAGGTGACCTCAGTTCAGCAGATTTCACGAATCTCGCGACAGATGATATTTTTCACGTTTCCTGCCCTTCAAGCCGGTAACGCGGGTTCGAATCCCGCTGGGGGCACCATCTTCTCAGCGACAGACGCGGGATTCCTGGGCCTCCTGCCCTTCATTGGAGCCCTCGATGTCGGTAAGAGGAAGATAACCGTGCCGGTGGGGAGAGGAGGCACTTTCTCTACTGGGCTTAGTAACGGTCGATGACGGCAACGCCGAGGGTCCCGAACTCCCCCATCGAGGCGAGCACGTCGCCCGCCCGCTCAAGCGGCACGGTTTGGCTGACGAGCTTGCCAGGGGCAAGCTTGCCGGCCTCCACCATGGCGAGCATGGCCCCGAAACGCGGAGCGGGCATGCCGAAGGAGCCGATCAGGCTTACCTCCTTGAGCACGATGAGATCGATGGGGACCGAGACTTCGCCCTTCTCCGCGGAGCTCGTGAGCCCGATCTGTACGTGGCGCCCCTGCTTCTTCAGGCAAGCGATGGATGCGCGGCAGGTCGCCGCCACCCCGAGGGCGTCTACAGAAACCTGCGCGCCGCCTTTGGTAAGATCCACGATCGCACGGGCCACGTCCCCGCTCTTGGCATTGAACGTGGCGACTGCGCCGACCTTCTTCGCCATGTCGAGTTTGTCGTCAGCGATGTCCACGCCGATCACATTGGCCCCGAGTGAAGTCGCGATCTGGATGGCCGACAGCCCGATGCCGCCGCAGCCATGCACAGCCACCCATTCTCCCGCTGAAACCTGCGCCCGGTCCACGATGGCGTGATACGAGGACATGAAGCGGCAGCCCATGCTCGCCGCCTCGGTGAAACCGATCGAGTCCGGCAGCGGCACCAGGTTCACATCGGCGAACGGCACAGCCACGTAGCGGCCGAATCCGCCCCAGTAGGCCACACCCGGTGTCATCCGCCGATCGCAGAGGTGTGGCTGACCATTGCGGCAGAAGTCGCAAGTGCCCTCGCCCTGGCTGAACGGGACGAGCACTCGTTCGCCTGCTTTGAAACGGGCGACGCCAGGGCCCGCTTCCTCCACTACCCCGCAGAACTCATGGCCGAGCACGTGGGGAAACTTGAGCGCCGGCATGAACCAGGTCCAATCCCCCACCCAGAGATGCCAGTCGCTGCGACAGATCCCATTGGCCTCCACCCGCACTATGGCGCTACCCGGCGACAGCTGCGGCTCTTGGACGTCACGGATAACCAGGGGCTGCCTGATGCCGTCCATCACCGATGCCTTCATCGCACGAGCCCCTCCCCGACGTCGTGCACGGTTAGCCGGTAGTCGCTGTCTCTGACTCCCAAACTTCCACCAAAACGTCGAGACGAAACACGCCCTCGCGCGTGGCGGCGGCAGCGTCCCCCAAAGCCGGGACTGCCTGCGGTATCGGTGAAGGGGGAAGATACAGTCCCGGTCGGCAGGCTGCACACTGGTCCTTCTCCTTGGCGTGACCCCGAAAATCCCATTCTGCCACCCTTAGGCGTCGGGGGTGCGAATCCCCTACGGTCTACCGCTCAAAGTCCCGCCCGACAATGGGAACACTTCGAAACCGAGATCCGAGGTAGTCTTCCGAATGCGACTGTCGAGGCTGAGGACTGCCAACTCAGGGACGGCGACCCGGGCAACCAGAGCGCTGGCGAGGTGCAAAGCGTCTAGGGTCCGGATGGGCTCGCGGGGAAACGGGCGCCTCGCACGATCCAAGATCTCCTCGTGAAGTTGCAACAGATGCCAGTGCCGGCTTGCCCTTGCAAGCACGCCACGACGATCAGCAACGTCCCCTTCCCTCAAGCCGTCGATGACCTGGGCCCTTATGAGCACCCGGTCAGCTTCAACCAGCGTGATGACGGAACTGAAAACCTCTGCGGCCTCTGCTAGCAGACCTCGGACGTCCTCCCCCACCGGCTCACCTAGCAGCCACGCGAGTATCGCGCTCGACTCAGCGTACAGCTTCACCGCGTCCCGCGTTCAGCGTCCAACAGGCTCTCAGCCGATGTTGATCGTAGCAACCGCGAAAGACGGGGATAGATCCCTACGGTGTTGCGATCTCCAAGGATCAAAAGACCCCGGTTCACCAACCTGGCCATGACCGGGTCGATCTCCGGATCCAGAGGAGCCTCGCCTGGAGGCCGCAGCTCTGCCACGACCTGCCCACGGTCAGTCACCACAATCGCCTGTCCCGCCCGCACCTGCCTCACGTATGCACTAAGACGATTCTTCAATTCCCGCAAGCCCACGGTTTTCATGCCTCTAATGTAGCTTCAAGAAGCTACATTGTCAACAGTTCCCGCAAACGCCCTCATAGACGCGCCTCATGAACGCAGTAGAGAACGCGTCGAGGGAATGCACGAGAGGGATGACCCGAGAGCCGTATCCTGCTCACTCCCGATCTTTGACTCTGGGCCAGCATTGGGCCAGCAATAGTCAGGGCATCGCATCTATCGCACGCTCCGCACCGTTCAATTTATTCGAATCCCGCTGGGGGCACCATCTTCCCTGCCAGGGAACGGCAATCCTGATAGACGGCCTAGTTTCAACTGGTGCCTCATCGCCGAAGGGGAATCAGGAATCATGGGAGCCCATTTGGCAATTTCAGACGACCGCGAACCGGCCGCTGCTGTGCGGTGGGAGAATGTCGATCAAGTACCGATCCTCATAACGGAGTGAGCCACTGCTGAATCTGCTCCACCGTCATATTGCCTCCGCTTAGGATCGTGCCGACCAGCTGGCCCTGGAACCGCTCGCGGAAGGTCAGCAGCGCCGCCAGGCCCGCTGCGCCTGAGGGCTCGAGCACAACACCGAGTTCCTGGTGCGCACCTCGCATCGCTTCCAGCAGTGTCTTGTCTTCAACAAGGAGGATGTCGTCCACCAGGCCAGTGATATCGGCAAGTGCCTCAGGATACGGCATCCGCAGCGCGAGACCGTCTGCGATCGTGTCCGCTCCCCTCAGTTCCTGAACCCGGCCTGACCTCCACGAGCGCTCCATTGCAGGCGCCCCCTTGGCGCACACCCCAATCATCTGGGTCGCCGGATGGTGCGCCTTCACCCACCGAGCCACACCGGCCATCAGGGAGCCATCACCCAGCGGGACCAGGATCGCATCAAACGGGTCCGGCCAGCGTAGCAGTTCTAGCCCGATTGTGCCAGCACCCTCGCCGATGGCACGATCGCGGCCGTCCGTTACCAACAGCGCATGGTTCTCCGTTGCGAATGCTTCGGCCGCCAGATAAGCGGCATCGACATCCTCCGCAAGCCGAAGATCCGCGCCGAGGGCACGCATGCGTTCCACCTTCAGCGGATTTGCGTTCACGGCGGCAAAGACGGTAAGTGGGAGTCCCCGTTTCCGTGCAGCGTACGCCATGCCTTGGCCGAAGTTGCCCGCCGTCGCACACACCAGGTGCGGTCGTCCTCTTAGCGACGCCGCGAGATATTCTGCACCGCGCCCCTTGAACGAGCGGATCGGATTCAGCGTCTCAACCTTGACGACGAGACGGCAGCCGAGCTGCTGGCCGAGTGACTCTACCCGGTACTGGGGAGAGTTGAGAAACACCGGATCGATCACGGTGGTGGCTTGCACAATACACTCAAGGGAAAGGCGATGGGTCTCAGTCACGAACACTTCTTTCCGCGCCGTCGGATCTCGCGCCGACGCCCATCCGGATTATCCCGCCTAACACGTTTCTTGCTCGTTAGCATCATGCTGAGAGGGGTGAGAGGCTTCGATTTGTTCGCGCGTATCCCTCTATCCCAACCCTCGGCCGAGGTGGTTGGTCGCGTACGTGCAGCCACAGCAAACCGATCTGATTTGTGCAGCAGCGATTCCCAGAAGCTTGGGCCTCTGCACCTAGCGTAGGGCAAATACCGGCAAGGTTCGGATATTATGGATAGCAAACAAGATGATGAAAATCCGGGCGGGTGACAAGATGAAATGGACAATCATTCCGTTGCTTATCGTTGCCGGGGTAGGGACATATTATGCGTTCCAATCAAGACGAGCATTGGAAGTACCTGTGACGATGACGCCTCCGCCTACTGCGCCTGCCACATATCCGACTTCCACTCCACAGCCAGGGTCAATATCTGAGTATCCAACAAGCAGTCTACCAAGCAAAGAGCAAGCGGTTATTCAGCAGCTGCAGGCACAGTGGCAATCAATTTCGAATTCAATTCCTTTTCCTCTAACTCTGGTCAGCACAGCTTGGGGGCTCGATGCAGTCCAGTTTATTGGCAACTCGCGGATCCTGCTACAGTTCGAAGACGGGCATGTCGTCCACACTCTAATATTGGAATATGCTGACCACCGCTTCAAAGTGATTCGCTTTTTCCCTGAACCTGATTTTTCTTATTCTGACTGGGAGCAAGTGGTCAAGCGATACGGAGATTCGAGATACGCAATCTCTAACTACAACTGGAATAGTAAGAGTAATAGTTACACGCGCGTTTCCGACAACGCTTTCATTTCCACTCGTCGTCCGTGAAGCCCTAGACGGTCAGCTGGGAGCAGCTCCGAAAAAATCTTTGGCCTCGAGGGAAATCTCACTGCTCGGCGGCTTCGCCGCCTGTGCTCCTTGACTTGGTTACCTAGAACGTCACGCTCACTCCTGCCTCTGCTTGGGCCAGCAGCATTCAGGATTCTCGCATCTGACGCTACTCGAACGGTGGTTCAGAATTTTCGAATCCCGCTGGGGGCCTTCCCTGCGACAGGTGCGGGTATGAGCCAGACTCCTGCATGTCAGGGGTACACGGAAATGGAGGACTTTCGGATTCCATAGGAAATCCATGCAAGACCTGTGCAATCTGAAAGGAGGCGCTTGTGATGAAACGGCTCGTACTCGTTCCTCTTGCACTGATCATGGCTTTCTCTTTCTCTCCGAATATCGGCGTGGGAGCGGCGGCACCCCGCGCCCCGGCCGTCAGGGGTGAGTCAGTCGACGATGAAGTCCTCGTCAGTTTCAAGCGCGAGGCAGATCAGCCCGCAGTCGCGCGCTCGGTCGGCGCCCGGGTTCACCGGCGTTTGGGGAACCTGCCCGTTCATGTGCTCAAAGTCCCGCGAGGGACGGTCGAGAATGTGGTGCTGACGTTGCGCCGGCACCAGGACGTCGAGTTTGCGGAGCCCAACGGCTTTCTGCATACCCTCGTCGTGCCTAACGATCCGTTCATCACTTCGTGTTACTTGGCCTCAGACGGTACCTGCACGACTCAGTGGGCATGGGAACGCGTACAAGCGTACCAAGCCTGGGACATCACTCGGGGGAGTGCAACGGTTAAGGTGGCGGTCGTGGACACGGGGATAGATGTTGGAGACCCTAATGGATTCCCGCCCGATGCTGGACACGAAGACCTGGATTGCCAATCCATCATCATCAAGAGCTTCATCAGCGGGGAAAGTGGGAATGACGACAACGGCCATGGGACCCACGTGGCTGGCACCATTGGTGCCTGTACCGATAATGCGACTGGAGTGGCAGGGGCAAACTGGGCCGTCCAGCTGATGGGGGTCAAGGTCCTCGACTTTTCTGGGTCGGGAACAGATGCCGATGTCGCGGCCGGGATTGCCTGGGCGGCGGACAACGGGGCAAAGGTAATTAACCTCAGTCTCGGTGGAGGTCCGTCATCTACGCTCCAAATCGCAGTGGACTACGCTTGGAACAAAGGAGCTGTCCTAGCCTGCGCGGCTGGGAACAACGGGACCACTGTGTTGGTCTATCCGGCTGCTTATCCGAACTGCATCGCGGTAGCTGCCACCGATCGGAACGACATGCGTGCTGTCTTCTCCACCTACGGTACGTGGGTGTCTGTCGCCGCCCCGGGTGTCCAAATCCTCTCTACTTTGCAAGACGATTTCTTCTGGTGTTTCCTATGCTACTGGTTCGGCTACAGCACGACTTACGACTCTCTGTCCGGGACGTCGATGGCCACGGCCTTCGTATCCGGGTTGGCGGCCCTGATTTGGGCAAGGGGGAGCTGTGCGACCAACGCGTGCGTGCGCAACAAGATCGAAAGCACGGCCGATCCGATTCCCGGGACGGGCACCTTATGGATGTGGGGTCGAGTGAACTATTACAATGCGGTGCGATAGGGGGGATTAGATTGGTCGTTGCTGCCAAGTCCTAGCATAGCCCAGTCGGACGCGACGATCACACACCCCGTGAGCTGAAGGGAGAGGGAAGGAGGAGGATTGCCCAATTGGAGCGTGGGACGGTTCGTAGCCATCACGCTGTCCCTCGCCTGAGGTGTCTTTCGATCAACATCGCACCCTGTGACCCCTCGTTATGGATCTCAGCTATCCTCCGTGCTTCCTCGGATGTGCACGCGAGAAGGACCTTGGCTTCGAGATCTCGCTTCTCTACATCCACGGTGAAGACCACTCCCGTCACGTTCCGTGCCGATCGGCTACCAATCCAGACGTCGACCTCGTGCTCATCGCTGGACTCCGTCCCTTGGAGATGTCCGTAATCGTATGGATAGTGAAAATTCGCATATCGTGGGTGCGCCGTCCCCCGCGGGCGATCGATTCGCACCCTGCTGAGCGCGACGAGCTGTTCGAGCTTCAACCAAAAGCCTTTATCATCCATTGTCACTCTCCCTACTCCCTTGAACTATCCTGGCACACCTCAACTGCTTGGACATCCAGGCGGGAGCGAGAACCGGTGAAGTCGGAAGATGCGGAACGTGCGAAGGGATCGACCGTGGAACTCCACCGTCAACGGCCTTGCCTCTTCGACCCGGCTCGCAAATTGCTCCCACCTTGCCAAGGACGCCCATCGGGCATCCAGCACCGCAATCGCCTCTGTCCCGCGGAAGGCATCTCCGCGGGGCCAGATCGATGCCGGATTCGGACACGGCACCAGGGTCACCGGGATCATGGCTCGAGTGTAGTAGGCAAGTTGAGCGGCGATCTGATACCGGTCTGCAACCACCACGGCCGACGGTGACAGCGCCGCACGCTCCTGTCGGACGCGGACTGCCGCCTCCTTCCATCCATAGACCTCTTCGGACCCCGGAAGGGGCGGGAGTGCTCCGACAAACGGGACCACAAACCCATAAGCGACGATCAACGCGGTGGCGGCGGCCAGGGAAGCGGTCACCCGGTTCCACCCCGCGCCCAGCACAAGCACGAGGCCAAGGTAGCTTGGACCGAGCCAGTTGCCATGCGGCGCGCCAGTAGCGGCCGCGAGGCCAACGGTGGCGGCGATCGTCGGGATGGAAGTCCAGAACAGATACCCGTAGCGTTCATCTCGCCGATGGCGCCACGACGCAGAGAGGGCGTAGACGAGCGCGGGGAACAGCAACAGCGCGAAGGCGAACTGTTGAACCAAGAGCTGTACGATCCCGGCGAGCCCGAGTGAGGTCCCGCCCGGCCGTTCGTGAAGGATGAAACGCACCATTGCCCACTGATGGGTTGCGTTCCAGTAGACCACCGGGAGAAAGATGAGCACGGCAAGCGCCACCGCCCCGTACGGCTCCCGCCGCCTCAGCCATCGGCGCGCATAGAGGAACACGAACATCACGACTCCGATCGCCAGGAACACCATATAGAGTTTGCTCAACAGCCCAAGGCCCAGGGTAAGACCAGCGCCTGTCCAGCGCTGCGGCCGACCGTGCAACGCCTGCCAGACCAAGCGCAAGGTGACCGTCCATGCGAGGAACAGCGGGGCATCCGGAGTCGCCACCAGGGCGCCGCCGGCCAACACCGGCACAATTTGAAAGAGCACAGCTGCAACGAAGCCTGCGCGTGCTCCAAAGAGATCGCGGCCCAAGAGAAAGAGAGCGTAGGAGGTCGCAGCGCCGAGCAACAGGGGGCCGAGCCGAATCCAGATCGGGCTGGCACTGAATTGGGTCGTGAGGGAGAGAATGTAAGCTACCATCGGCGGGTGGTCAAGGTAACTCAGGTCAAGGTGCCGGGCCCAGAGCCAGTAGTACGCCTCGTCGTCTATGAGGGGCGTCACTACAGCCGCGATCGCCCGCAGCACGGTGGCTCCCACAATGAGCCAGACAAGCTGCGGGATCATGGTGGCGCTGGACGTCTGAGAGACCTGGGCCACCTTGCGTGTCGAGTTCACGGGGGAGTGATCCAATAATACGACTCCTGGCGCAGTCCCGTGGAACGGATTCGAAGGTAGTAGGGAATGTCCTCGTGCGTCGCTTGCGAGACGCCAACCTCCGCGTATGGAGGAACCATTGGCCACCCTGCCGTGGGGGTTCACAACATCTTTACCCCGCGTTCATAGCTTCTTCGAATCCGGGTGCCTAAAGTGACGGTATCATGAAGAGTGCAGGAGGGGACCATGATACGGAGATGGTATGAGCGTGGCGTTGCGATTGTCGATCTTCTCGTCACGCGGCTGGATCCTGTTCGTGGGCTTGCAGGCACGCTTGCCGTGGTGCCTAATCTCACTATGCCACTCCTAGTGCAAGGCGAGCGCTACTTCCGCAACGCCCCCTTCCGAGGCTACCCCTTCGGGCCGTGGGGATTGATGGCGATGGTCGCAATGCTGTTCCGGGTAGGTCTGTTGGTCGCCGTGATTGTCATCGCGTGGAAATTGTTGGTGACGAGGGCGCCTGCCCGGCGTGAGGACGCCGCCTTACAAATCCTCCGCGAACGGTACGCACGAGGCGAGATCAATGAAGATGAGTACAGCAAACGCCGGGCGATGCTGACCTAAGGTAGGCGATGCCCCGTATCCTCGTCGTGGACGATGAGCCCCAGATCGTGGACCTGTTGCGCTCGTACCTCACGCGAGACGGGTTCGACGTCGACGAAGCCGCCGACGGACAGCAGGCCATGGCGACCTTCCTGCGCCTGAGGCCCGATTTGGTCATTCTCGACCTCATGCTGCCGCGGCTGGATGGCCGGGAAGTGTGCCGACAAATTCGCGAGACCGCACACACGCCGATTATCATGCTGACAGCCCGCGACGAAGAGACAGACAAGCTGCTCGGGTTGGAGCTGGGCGCCGACGACTACATCACCAAACCGTTCAGCCCGCGGGAGGTCGTTGCGCGGGTCCGAGCGGTGCTTCGCCGTGGCGCGTGGGAAGTCAGCGACGCGATCCGAGTAGGCGAACTCGCCATCGACCTTCGGGCGCATGAGGTCACCGTCAAGGGAGAACCCGTAGAACTCACCCCTACAGAGTTTCGCCTGCTCGAGACGCTCGCCCGCCATCCGAATCAGGTCTTCACGCGGATGCAGCTCATCGATCGGGTGCAAGGCCACGCGTTTGAGGGGTACGAGCGCACAGTCGACGCCCACATCAAGAACCTCCGGGGCAAGGTGGAGCCCGACCCCCGAAGCCCGCGGTACATCGTCACGATTTTTGGCGTCGGGTACAAGCTGCAGGTCGGGGAGGATCGCGATGCGTAGGCTCCACACCCGGCTCGCGGCGGCCTTTATCGGCATTGCGGTTCTGACGACGATCCTCAGTGCCGCCTTTGCCAGCTACACTGCGCGCGCCACCTTCCGCCAATACGTGGAACGCCCCCCCGATCTCATCATCGCTCCGCCGGAGGGGCGCCAAGGGCCGATTCTGGTGGGTCCCGGTCAGGGGAGGTTCCGCGCGTTCGGCGAGCGGGAGAGCCGGTTCGCTGGCCGGATCCGTGACGCTATTTGGGGCGGGACGGCCGTGGCCGCCGGTGCGGGCGTGCTCGTCGCACTCTGGTTGGCAAACCGGATCACCAAACCTGTCACCAATTTGACCCACGCCACCCAGGCCATTGCTGGAGGGAGTGTCCCCCCCTTGGTCCCCGTAAAAGGGGCGGATGAGATCGCCCACTTGGGACGCGCGTTCAACCAGATGGCGGCGCAGCTCGCTGAAGATGACGCACGGCGCAGACGCCTCTTCGCCGGAATCGCCCATGAGCTACGGACCCCACTATCGGTGATCCAAGGGACGTTAGAGGGAATGCTGGACCACGTGATTGAGTCGACTCCGGAACGGATCGCGTCCCTCCACACCCAAACGTTGCTGCTCAAGCGGTTGATCACCGATCTCCGCGACCTCTCCCTCGCGCAGGCGGGACAGCTCGAGCTCCATCGGCAGACTATAGACCTAGCCAGTATTGCGCGGGAGACCGCCGAAGCGCTCGCCCCATTCGCCGAAGAGCGCGGGGTCGCCCTCCGGGTTGAGGCCGCCGCCGAACTTCCATCCGTGGTCGCTGATCCCGACCGAATGCGCCAGGCGGTGCAGAACCTTGTGGAGAATGCCCTGCGTCACACCCCTCAAGGCGGCGAGGTCCGCGTGAGCGTGCAAGTCCGTGGAACGGAGATCGAGTGCGCGGTCACGGACACGGGTGTGGGCATCGCGACCGAAGACCTTCCCCATCTGTTTGAACATTTCTATCGGACCGATCGATCGCGCGCTCGCAGCAGCGGGGGCACGGGACTGGGTTTAGCGATTGTGAAATCTCTGGTGGAAGCGCATGGAGGTCGCGTGATGGCCGAAAGTACATCTGGTGCGGGCAGTCGGTTTCTCATCACACTTCCCTTGACTCCTCGGACGCCGTCATGAGTCGTAACGGAGTGCGCCTTCTCGCTGTCGCGATGGCGGGTCTGTGTCTTGGGGGAATGCCGGGGATCGCGCGCGGTGCGCTAGCCCCCGGTACGTCATCCGGATCATCCGTCGTGCTGACTGCACAGGCACCGTCGTCGCCTCTGACCTTCGAGCAAGCGGTGGCGACCGCGGTGGGGAAGAACCCGCAGGTGACGGCCGCACAGGAAGCTGTCACCGCGGCAGAACAACGCCTGCTTCAAGCATCAGGCGGACACATGCCTACGGTCTCGGTGACGGGGACCACCGGCTATGGGACCGCGAGCGTCGGGGGGTCGTCGAGCACCGTGCAAGTTCCGCCTACTAGCGAGCCGCGCAGCACCGGCAGCGTGTCGGTGACTGGGACACTCGTCCTCTACGACAATGGGCGGACCCAGATCGCGATCGACCAGGCTCGGGCGAATCTCACGGCGGCGCAGGCGACGCTGCAGCAGACTGGTCAAGATGTCGCCCTCGCCGCGTCGACCGCCTTCTTTAGCGTCTTGAAAGCCCAGCAACTCGCAACCGTCCGGGCTGCGCAGCTCGAGAAAGCGCAAGGCCAACTCCAGCAATCGCAAGCGCAGGTCCGCGCGGGGACGGCCGCGGAGGCCGATGTCATCCAGGCCCAGGCGCAAGTCGCCCAGGCCCAAGTCGACCTCCTCGCCGCCAGATCGCAGATCGAGACGACAAAAGGGACCCTCCGCAGCGTCTTGGCGATAGATCTCTTCGCGCCGATCGATGTCCAAGACCCCGCGACCCAGCCGCCGGCGATTGCCCTGACGGCAGACGCCGCAGTCAGAGAAGCCGAGGCGAACCGGCCCGAGATCGCGAAAGCAGCAGCGGACGTCCAGGCGAGCACAGCCCTGCTTGCGCTTGCTTACGCCAGTACGGGGTTCCAGATAAGCTTCGGGCTCAACGGCGGCTACGTGGTTACCAGTACGACGCCCGGCCTAAGCAACACAACCTCCTGGGCCCTGACCGCTACCGTCAGCTTCCCGCTCTTCGATGGTGGGAAGGGAGAAGCGCAAATCAAAGAAGCGCAGGCGAACCTGCGCGCGGCCCAAGCGAAGGCCGAGGCGGTCCACCTCTCCATCCGGCAGGATGCCTATCAGGCAATGCTCACCGCCGTCCAAGCTCGGGCGAATGTGGACGCCACCGCGGTGGCGCAAACGGCGGCCGCGGCGGCGCTGCAGGTTGCCGAGGGACGCTACCGGGCCGGCGTGGGGACGATCTTGGAAGTCACCACGGCCCGGGCGCTCGCGGCTCAGGCGGAAGTGAACGCGATTACAGCCCGCTATGATCAACTGGCAGCGTTGGCAACGTTGCGTCACGCGTTGGGACGTCCTCTTGTTGGAGGTCAGCTATGAAACGCACTACCCTTCTCCTCGTAGGTGCCGTGATCCTCGCCGTGGCGATCATCGGCGTCCGCTCGCGCCTCTCGAACCGGCCCGCATCGGCGGCCATCCGCACGGCGGTTGTGACGCGCGGAGATCTCGTCGTCACGGTAACCGCGACGGGCACGGTCACAGCGACTAGCCAGGTCGACGTCCGGTCCCGTGCGACCGGGACGGTGAACCAGGTCCTTGTGACCGAAGGAGCCCGGGTCTCCCAAGGACAGCTCCTCGCGACGATCGACGATCCCGACGCGCGGTCGAGCCTTGCCCAGGCACGCGCTCAGGTCGCCCAGAACGAGGCGGCCGTCGCGACTGCCAGAGCCAAACTCCTAACGCTTAAGAGCGGGGCCCGACCCGAACAGGTGGCGCAGGCTCAGCAAGCGGTCGCGCAGGCCCAGGCGAACCTCGACCTTGCGAAGACGAACCTCGAGCGCCAGCAGCAGCTGTTTAATGAAGGGTTCATTCCACGTGCCACGCTTGACCAAACGCAGACGCAATACCAGGTCGCGCTAGCGCAGCTGCGCTCCGCTCAACAGCAGCTGCAGCTGCTCCAGGGCGGGCCGTTGCCCAGTGATGTCGCCGCCGCGGAAGCCGACGTCCGCCATGCCGAGGCCCAGCTGACCAGCGCCATCGCGGCGGCCCAATCCGTCCAGGAACGCTTCAACGAAGGGTTCATTCGCGCGCCGATCGCCGGGATGGTCGCGAAGCGCTCGCTCGAGGTGGGACAAACGGTCATCGGCGGGAGCGCGACGAGCGGGACATCGGTATTCACGCTCGCGGACATCACGCCGCTGCTCGCCGCGGTCAACGTGGACGAGACCGACATCGCCGCGGTCCGAGTCGGCATGCCCGCGGCCCTCACGGTCGATGCCCTCCCCGAGAGCGCGCTTACGGGCAAAGTGGTGCGAATCGCGCCCGCGGGGGTCGTCGTCCAGAACGTGAACCAGTACGTCGTCACCGTTGAAATCACGAACCCGAGCCCCGCCTTGCGCCTGGGGATGACCCTCAACGTCGACTTCATTCTTGCCCGCGCGCAGCGGGTGCTCTTGGTGCCCAACGAGGCCATTCGGGGGACACAAGACCACGCCGTGTTCCTCGTCGGGGACCAGGACAAGCTCACCCCCAAAATGGTGGTCACCGGTATCACCAACGGGAGGTTCACCGAGGTGAAGAACGGCCTCACGGAAGGGCAGCGCATCTACTTGGGGTCGGCAGCCCAAACAGCCCCGGGCACCACACAACCCGGAAACCCCTTCCAGCCCAACTTCCAACGGCGCCCGCCGACGGGCCGACGATGACGTCCCGCCCGGTCATCGAGGTCCAGGGAGTCAGGAAGATCTACCAGCTCGACGGGGTCCAGGTGGTGGCCCTCGCGGAGGTCAGCTTCACCGTGACCAGCGGGGAGTTTGTCGCTATCATGGGCCCATCCGGGTCGGGCAAGTCGACGATGATGAACATCCTGGGGTGCTTGGACCGCCCCACTAGTGGCTCGTACCGGCTCGAAGGGACGGACGTCGCCACACTCTCCGACGTCGCGTTGGCGCGGATTCGTAACCAGAAGATCGGGTTCGTGTTTCAGAGCTTCAACTTGCTCGCGCGCACGCCCGCCGTCGAGAATGTGGAACTTCCGCTCGTCTACGCGGGCACTCCCGATCGACGCTCCCACGCCACGCGCGCCCTTGAGCAAGTGGGCCTCGCCAATCGCGCCTTCCATCTGCCCAATCAGCTCTCGGGCGGGCAACAACAGCGCGTCGCGATCGCGCGCGCGCTGGTCACCCACCCCGCACTGCTCCTTGCAGATGAGCCGACCGGGAACATCGACACCCAGACGAGCGAAGAGATCATGACGTTGCTCCACCGCCTCAACGACGCGGGAATCACGATTGTGCTCGTCACGCACGAGCGCGACATCGCCGACCACGCGAAGCGGGTGATCACCTTCCGCGACGGCACAATCGTCGAAGACCGGCCCGTGTACAACCGCCGCCGTCTACCCCAGGAGGGCAGCGTATGAACCTTCTGATGAGTATCCGCATCGCGCTGCGCGCCATCGGCGTGCGCAAGCTCCGTGCCGTGCTGACGGCGCTGGGCGTGATCATCGGGGTCGGGGCGGTCGTCTCCACCTTAAGCATCGGGGCGGGCGCCAAGCAAGCCGTGACCGCACAGATCCAGACGCTTGGCAGCAATCTGATCACGGTCTTTCCCGGCCAAGCGGGGCAGTTCGGGGTCACCTCGGGCGGACTGGTCCAAACGCTGAAGTACGAGGACGGCATCGCGATCAAGGGAGCCGTGGCGGAGGTTGCGGACGTCACCGCCGAGTTTGGTCGCGCCGCGCAAGTTGTCAACGGCACGCAGAACTCGTTCACGCAAGTGCTCGGTGAGACGGCCAACTTCCCCGTCGTCCGAGACTGGCCGGTCGACACGGGGACGTTTTTTGGAGACACCGAGCTCCGTACCCGTGCGCGGGTGGCGGTCATCGGACAAACAGTCGCGCAAGACCTCTTCGGCGATGCCAACCCGATCGGGGCGCGCATCAAGATCAACAAGAAACCCTTCACGGTGATCGGGGTCATGACGGCTAAGGGATCGAACGGGTTTCAGGATCGAGATGACGTCGTCTTTGTCCCGCTCACGACGGCACAGAAGCGATTGTTTGGGGTCGACTACATCCGCACGCTCTACGTGAAGGTGCGGACCGACGAAGAGATGGGAATTGCGCAAGAGAAACTCGACGCCATCTTGCACGAGCGCCATCGGATCCCCCTGAACGCGGATGGCGACTACACTGTTCGGAACCAAGCGGATATCTTGGCAACCGTCCAGGGCGTCGCGTTGACCATCACGTTGATGCTCGCGAGCGTTGCGGCAGTCTCCCTCATCGTCGGCGGCATCGGGATTATGAACATCATGCTCGTCTCAGTGACCGAACGCACTCGTGAAATTGGCCTCCGCAAGGCGCTCGGCGCGACGCGAAGTGACATCCTACTTCAGTTCTTGGTCGAGTCCGTCGTCCTCTCGGTGTTCGGCGGTCTCATCGGGGTTCTGCTGGGAGCGGGAGCCAGCCGGCTCATTGCGACCAGCTTTGGCTGGAACACGGTGATTACCCCGACCTCCATCCTGATGGCGTTCGGGTTTGCCGCCGCGGTCGGCGTGTTCTTCGGCATCTATCCCGCCCAGCGCGCGGCAGCGTTAGACCCGATCGTCGCCCTGCGCTACGAGTAGCGTCGGCGACCGGCTCCGTGCGGAATCCCGCAGCGCTCTGGATCTCGCGGCTGGCGGCAACGCCCCCCTAGGCGCTCCCGCCCAGGTGCCTAACAAGCTTGTCGAGCACTTCCGGCCAGCCCGTCTCGTATGTATCTCGCATCGGCTGACGGTCTGGTCTCAAGCGCTCCCACCCTCGATGTTCCAGATCTACGCGCGTCCCCGCCCCCTCTGGACTGAACCGGACCTCTACCTCGGTGTGTGGACCCCGGGTCAGATTGGGCTTCCACGAAAACACCACGCGGTGCGGCGGCTCCCAGACAAGCACGTGACCCCAATCCGCCTCGCGCCCATCATCCATCCGCTCGTAGATGTGACCCCCTGCCCACCCATCAAACACCACGGTCTCAGCTCGAACCTTTCCTTCAAGCGAATCGACGGCGATCGAATGCGTCTGCAATGGCCACCACTGACCCATCTCTTGGGTAAAGACTCGAAAGACTTCTTCTGGTGGGCGCGCGACTCTCACGGAGGTGCGCACCGGTGGAATGACCGCTTGTGTCATCTCTTCTTCCTCCTCTTCCCTTCCGCTGCCGCCTTGAGTTCTGCCAGTGCATCATGCCAGAAGCTCTCCACGTACGCTCGCAACGTCGCCAGCCCGCTAGGATCGATGGAATAGACGTGGCGTGTGCCGACCCGCTGCTCTCGCACCAACCCGGCCGCTTTGAGCACTTGCAGGTGTTGCGAGACTGCCGGCCTGGTCACAGCCAGCCCTCGCGCCAACTCCCCCACCGGCAGTCCGCCTCGACGGAGCCGCTCTAGGATCATGCGCCTGGTCGGGACGGCGAGCGCCTCGACAGCTTGATACGGGCGATCCAATTGGTTAGTCATAACTAACGGTTAGTAGATGCTAACCGTTACTTCCTGTCAACTCTGTGGGCGGGGGAAATTTGGCGTCTAGCAGGAACAGGGTGGACCACCCTGCATTCCTTGCAGAAAACGCGCACGGTTGATCAGGAGGATCCAGGATTACGCTTGGTTGCAACCGCGAGGAGCACCTCGAGTTTTCCCAGGATACCGCCTGGGAACCGTCCCTGGAGCTGCTCAAAGCAAGTCGCTTCATATCGCTCTAAACTCTTTCGGTCCATCGATTCCAGCACGCGTCGGTAGCCATGCGACCAAGCCCACCGCCACCACTCCTCTGCGTCGGCGAAGGCCAGCTCGAATTGCTCTTGGAGCACCGTCACATCAACAAAGTTAGCTGCTTCTAAATAGCTCTCCACTTGGCTCCGCGTAGCGAATCGACGGTTCTCTGAACGAATATCGACTCCCAGTGATTCCAGGAGTTCTCCGTGCCAGCGCCATCGATCGTCGCCCTCCCACCACCAGCCGCTGGAGATGGTTAGAGCAAGACGGCCACCGGACCGGAGCACTCGCAGGAATTCTGCGGTTGCACGGTTCGGATTGGGGAAACTATCCAAGGCGAACCCGCAAAGCAGAGTGTCGAAAGAAGCGGCATGGAAACCTATGTGTTCCGCGTCCATTAGGCAGAGCGATGCTTTGGCGAGGCTATGAGTGGTCACCATCTGTTCTAGACGCTTTATCATGCCTTCCGAAATATCGATTCCTATCACACGACCTTCGGAACCGACCCTCCGAATCGCGGGAAGCAAAACAGCTCCAGTTCCTGAAGCCACGTCTAATACTTGCGCACCTGCTGTGACTTTGGCCTTGACCACTAGGCGATCGCCGAAATGGGAGAAGAATTTGGGGCCGACACTATCGTAGGTTTCAGCCGCGCGAGTGAATACTTCTGCAATGGGCCTCTTGGTGCCGCCTATGTCATCCATTGCAGCTATTTCTCATGAGCCTCCAAATCAGTCGATTCGTGACCTCAAGATTGGTTCCTGGATCCGCATTTCACGAGAGAGTCTGACGGGGGCTAGGGAGGCCACGCAAAGCCGAGACGCGTCCCCTAGATCTCCAAGGCTAGCGGCAGGATTGGTCAGGAACAGATTGGAATACTTGAGAACGCCACGGGTGGGGAGACCCCGAGCCTCCCCGGAAGATTTATCGTGAGGGTGTGCTTGACCCAATGGACGCCCGTGTCTGATCCCGTCCACATCCTCGCGGCGAAGATCACACCCCCGCGCATCGGCGTACCGCTGCTGGTACGCGAACGCCTCCTGAGCGCCGTCCGCGAGGGCCTCAAACGCAAACTGCTCGTCATCTCCTCGGAGGCGGGCTACGGGAAGACGAGCCTGCTGCTCTCGGCCCTGCCCGACCTTGGGATGCCCGCGGCCTGGTTTACCCTCGATGAGTCTGACGCCGACCCCAACCTCTTCTGCGCGGGGCTCGTCGCCGCCATCCGCGCGGTCGCGCCCGGCTTCGGCGAGCCGGTCCTCAAGATCCTCACCACCGGGCCCAGCCCGGCCGAACTGCGCCGCGGCCTGATCGCCGTCGTTGATGACCTTCCCGAGAGCCTCGTCGTGCTCGACGACTTCCACACCGTCGATCGCAGCGACGACGTGGTCGCACTTGTGGACGATCTCCTGGCGAACCTCCCACCTGCCGTCCACCTGATCATCGCGACACGCGCGTGGCCACGCCTTCCTTCCCTACCCCGGCTGCTGGTGCAGGGCGAAGCGGTGACGCTGGACCGCAGCGCGCTCGCGTTTACCCCGCACGAAGTCTCGGGGTTCCTGCGGCAGAGTCACGGGTTGCTCGTGAACGATGCGCAGGCGGATGACCTTGCGCGCCGGACGGAAGGGTGGCCGGCGGCGGTGCAACTGGCGGCGCTGGCCACCCGCACCCGCGGCACCCCCGTCCTCTCCGGCACGCCGCGGGAGATCTTCGATTACCTCGCCACGTCGGTGGTAGATGACCTGGAAGCGCCGGTGCGGGAGTTCCTCCTCCGCACTTCGATCCTCGCCGAACTCTGGCCGTCGCTGTGCGCCGTGGTCGCCCCCGGCGGCGCCCCCGCCGCGATGCTGGAGGATCTTACCCGTCGCAACCTGTTCCTCTACCGTCTCGACGACGCGAGCCGCCGCTTCCGATACCATCAGTTGTTCGCGGAGTTCCTGCAACAGCGACTATCCGCACAAAACGCCACAATTGTCCCGGCGCTGCATCAGACGGCGGCGCGCCATCTGGAAGGCGAAACCGTCCTCGACCAGGCCGTGCGCCACTACATCGCCGCCGGCGCATTCGGGGATGCCGAGCGCGTGATGCGCCCTCTGCACGGGGACCGCCTGAACGCACGCTTGGCCTACACCTTCCGCGATCTGGTGAACCACCTTCCCGATGCGGTCCTCGACGCGTATCCGTGGATGCCCCGGTGCGGCGCCAGCGCCAGCCGCTTCGTGGGCGACTACATGGGCGGGCTGCGGTTGTCCCGGCGGGCGATCGCGGCGTCGGAGGGCCGCGATCCCAACCTCTGGGCGTTCTCCATGCACGGCAGCGCGGCGATGCTCGCGCACATGGATCGCCTCGAGGACGCCGTCCGCACCTGCCTGGACGCACTCGATCGCCTGGATGCGCGCGTGGAGCCCCGCTGGCGGAACGCCGTCCTCGCCATCCTCGCCAATGCGTACCTGAACCTCGGCCGGCTGCGTGAGGCCGAAACCGTCTTGCTGCGGATCGATCCTGTCACCACCTCCGCCGCGCACCCCGGCCGGGGAATCACGGGCGAATATCTGTACGCCGCGATCGCCTCCGCCCGCATGCAGTTCTCGCAGGCTGCGAAACACCTGCAGGCCGCCCTGGTGATGGCATACGAACGCGGCTCGCTGACCAATCAGACGTTGGCCTTCACGGAGATCACGGCGCTCGAACTCGCCCGGCACAATCTGCCCGCGGCCCGCAACGCGCTCGAGCACGCCCAGGCCCTGCACACGCAGACCGGCGAGCGGGCGACGGAACTCGAACTCACGCATCTCGCGGGAACGGCGGCGTTGCTCGCGGGGAATCCGACCGATGCCGAGCGCTTCTATCACCTGGTCCTCGAACGCTGGCGAGAAGGCGAAATGCAAGCACCCAGGATCCGCGCGATGATAGGACTGGCCGCGGTGGCGCGGCAGCGCGGCAACCTCACTGAGGCAGGGGCACTGCTGAACGCTTCCACCTCGTTGTGTGAGCAGATCAAGTTGGGCAACATCCTGCCGCAGATCCGGCTGCAGCAGATCAGCCTGCTGCACGAACGCCGCCAGTTCGGCGACGCCCAGAAGATCCTGGCCGGGCTCCGCCACACATTTCAGGAGTGGGATGCGCCGCCGGGATTGGCCCGCGTCTACCTCTGGGAGGCCGCCCTGAGCCGGACACACTCAGGCGATCCGCGCGCGCAGGAGGACGCACTGGCGGAGGGACTGCGTATCGGCGCGAGGGTGGGAGAAGACTTCCTCCCCTTCCTCCGCGACGAGACTGCATGGACCGCACCGTTGCTTACATCCGCTCTCGGCGATGGCATCGAAGGGGATGCGGTGGAATCGCTGCTGGCAGGCATGGGAGGCCATGCGGTGGACGCACTCCTCGCGGCGCTCCGGCGTCCGGCGTTGAAGTCGCGCGCCATCTCACTGCTCGGGCGCATCGGCGATCCTCGCGCCCGGCGAACGCTAATCCGTATTGGCCAGATAGATGCCGCTGCAAAGTCCGCGGTCGATGCGGCGCTGGCGCAGTTACGGGCACCCATCCCCGTAACCCTGCGCATCCGGCTCTTCGGCACGTTCGAAGTCTCTCGGGATGGGATCAAGATCACCGATGCGGAGTGGAAGACGCAGAAGGTCAGACAGCTCTTGAAGTATCTCCTCCTCTACCGCGAGCGTGCCCTCCCCCAGGACACACTCATCGAGACCCTGTGGCCCGAAGGCGAGCCCTCCGCGGGCGCGTCCAACCTGAAGACGGCCGTCAAGACACTACGTCAGGCGCTGGAACCCCTGCAGGAAGGCAGCCGGAGCAGTTTCATCGTGCGCGAGGGAGCGGTCCTCCGCTTTTCTGACGCCGGACGGTGCTGGATTGATCTCGACGAATACGACATGCGCTTCACCGATGCGCACAGAGACGAAGTGGCGGGGCGGACTTCAGACGCGATGACGGCGCTGGAACAGGCCGTGGCCCTCTACCGCGGCGATCTCCTCGAAGAGGATCGCTATGAGGACTGGGCGGTGCTGGAACGAGAGCGCCGGCGGGAGCGTCACATCGAAGTCCTGGAATCACTCGCCGCCCTCCACGCGCAGCGACGGGATCACCGGAAAGCCATGGAAACGGTCCAGCACGTGCTGGCGCTGGATCGCCTGCGCGAGACCGCGTACCGGGCCCTGATTCGCTACGCCCTCGCCCGGGGCGATCGCCCGACGGCCATCCGCGCCTATCAGACCTGCGAGCGCCTCTTGCGGGAGGAACTGGGCGTCGCGCCCCAGTCCGAGACCCGCGCCCTCTACGAGCAGGCCCGCAGCGCCGCCCCCGCCTAACCCCTTTCACCCGGATTTCACCCCTCTCCCCTACGCTGATCCCGCACCGGATGAACTCCGGTCGGGAGGCGGCCGTGGCAGGGGAGATCCAGTCCGCGTCGTTTGTCGTCCGGCTCAGGGTTGACCCCTCAGAACGCCAGCGCTGGTGGGGGGAAGCCCAGCACGTGGAGACCGGCGAGCGCGTCGCCTTCCACGACCACGTCAAACTTCTGGAGTTCCTCCAGCGGCATCTCGAGCAGTTGAGGCACAAACTATAGACACGAGGCGGAGGTGGCGGAGATGCGGTGGTACCTGACAGTGTGCACGGTGGCAGTGGTCGTCGCGGTAACGGCGGGCGGGTTCGCGGGGGCCCAGACGGTGGCCAGCATCATGACGGCGAAACTGATGGAGCCCAACCAGAAGACGGCGGAGATCTCCACGGAGGAGTTGCTGCAGATCCTGAACGACCGCACCGCCACGGTCTTCGACGCGCGGCCGCACCTGGAATGGGCCATCAGCCACGTCCCGGGTGCCTTTAACGTCGCGCCCAAGCCCGGCGTGCCGATGTCCCAGTACGTGTCGGATGTGAACGAGGTGCTACGCGCCGTCAACGGCGACAAGACCGCGTCCATCGTCCTCTACTGCAACGGCCCGTTCTGCGGGAAGAGCAAGCGCCTCGGTGAGGAACTAGTCGCGGCGGGGTTCACCAATGTGCGCCGGTACCAGTTGGGCGCACCGACGTGGCGGGCGCTGATCGGATACATGGAGATCGGACTGGAAGGCGTGCTCTACGTCTACAAGAACGACAGGACAGCCGTCTTCGTGGACGCGCGTCCGGCGGAGGAGTTCAAAGCCGGCTCGCTCGCTGGCGCGAAGAACATCCCCCTCTCCGACGTTAAGAAGGCAAAGGATGACGAGCGGCTGCCGATGGAAGACCACAACACGCGCATCATCGTCTTCGGGAAGGACAGCGCGCAGGCGCGGGCGGTCGCGGAAGCGATCGCGAAGGAAGCTTTCCACAACGTGACCTACTTCGTGGGAACGTACGCGACGTTGCAGACGGTGATCAAGTAGCGGACCTGGTCCACAGGGGGGAGCCGCCCGGCTCCCCCCTCCGTTCACAACGGCAGCGCGATCCGCACCCCCGCACCTCGTTGACGTTCCACACCGACGTTCCTACAATGAACTCTATGGCGCTGGTTTTCACGTTCCCCTGTGGGAGCTGCGGCAAACGGTATAGTGTCTACTACCCCAAGGCCCTGCTCTACGCGCTAAGCGGAAGCGGGACCCGTGAAATGGGCGAACGGGAAGACGCAGCTGAGGCGGGCTCCGGCGCGGTGGAGGCGGCGCGGGCGCAGGCGATCGCCTCCGGGAACATCTGGGTGGATGCGGGGCAGGTCCTGGAGCAGGTCTGTGCGTGCGGGAAGGCGCTCGACTTCAACATCATGCATCACCCTCGCGTTCCGCAGTCGAAAGAAGTCGCCCAGCGCCGCCAAACTGGGCTCATCCCGTTCCCGCCCGGCCCCAAGAAAGACTAAGGATTGTCTGGCGGGCGGATGGCGATCGCGGTGATCTTGCGTCCTTGTGGGGTTTCCGCTACCTCGTAGTCGACCTGTTGCCCTGGCTCCAGGCGGCGGAGCCCCGTTGAAGTTTGGAGGACGCGCCGGTGAAGGAAGACATCCGGCCCCCCGTCCTCCGGGACGATGAACCCATACCCTCGGTTCGCATCAAACCACTTCACGACGCCGCGCATGAACTCCGCACGTCCACCGGCGAGTTGATCGCGACCCCCAATGGTCCCAACCCTGTGCCAGGAAATGCTCCAACAAGGACGAACCGATCCAAGGGTGGGAGCGCGCCTTTCCCACCTTTTTCTCTCTCACGCACCGCGCACCTTGGAGGAACCGATGTGACCCAAACCCCTGAGCTCCGCGCGCGCCACCGCCTCACCCCCGCGCAGCTACGGTGGACCTGCGACCCGAGTCTCTTCACGTTTACGAGCACGCGCGATCTGCCCACCGATGTGGCCATCATTGGGCAGGAGCGCGCCGTCCGAGCACTCGACCTTGGCTTGACGATCACGCAGCCGCAGTACAACATCTACGTCACCGGGGCCACCGGCACAGGGCGCACAACCTACACACGGACGAAAGTGCAGAAAGTCGCCGCCGGCCTCCCGGTGCCGCCCGACTGGTGCTACCTGTACAACTTCCGGCAGCCCGATCAGTCCATCGCCCTCGCGCTCCCGCCGGGGGCGGGGGTGCAATTCCGTAAAGCGATGGAGGAGCTGGTCGAGGACTTGAAAGACTCGATCCGCAAGCTCTACAGCAGTGAGACGTTCGCCGCGCGTAGGACCGAACTGCTGAAGTCGTTTGAAACCCGGATCAACGATGTGTGGCGGGAACTCGAGACACAAGCCCGGCAACTGGGCTTCTTCTTGCAACGGTCCCCCGCCGGGATCACCACGGTGCCCGTCGGGCCCTCGGGCGAACCCCTAACCCCGGAGCAGTTCGCCGCGCTCCCCCCCGAGCAACGGGAAGCCATCGAGCAACGCGGACGCGATCTCCAAGAGGGGGTTGCGGAAGCGCTTCGGAAAGTGCGGATCGTCGAACGCGAAGCTCGCGACGCCTTACGGGAACTCGAGCGGCGGGCGGTCAGTTCCACCGCCAGCCCTCCGGTCGCGCGGTTGAAAGAACGCTACCAGGCGCAGCCGAAGATTGTCGCGCATCTCGACCAGCTCTTGGCGGACGTCGTCGATCATCTCGATGACTTTAAGGATGCCGAGGAACCTCCGGCCGGCATCCCCCTCCCCCTCCTCGTCCACCGTCAAGACCCCTTGCTTCGGTACCGGGTCAACTTGATCGTCGACAACAGTCACCTCCAAGGCGCACCCGTCCTCATGGAGTCAAACCCGACCTACTACAACCTGCTCGGAAAGGTCGAATATCGCGGGGAGTTTGGAGCGCTGGTGACCGACTTCACCATGATCAAAGGCGGGGCCCTCCAGCAGGCGAACGGTGGGTTTCTCATCCTCCAAATCCGGGACCTCCTCACGAACCCGCTGTCGTGGGAGGGCCTGAAGCGGGCGTTGAAAAGTGCGGAAGCGCGGATCGAGAACATTGGCGACCAGTTGGGGTTGGTGCCAACGGCGACGTTGCGGCCCGAGCCAATTCCACTCAACGTCAAGGTCGTCCTGGTTGGGCCGCCCCTCATCTTCCAGTACCTCTACACCCTCGATGAAGATTTCCGGAAACTGTTCAAGATTAAAGCGGACTTCGATACTGAAGTCCAGCGGACCGACCAGACCGTGACCGCCTACGCGGCCGCCATCGGTGCCATCTGTCGGCAGCCGGGGCTCAGCCCCTTCGACCGCGGAGCGGTCGCGAAAGTCATGGAGCACAGCGCCCGCCTGGCGGGGCATCAGCAACGGCTCTCGACCCAGTTCAACGAGGTCGCGGAGATCATCTACGAGGCGTCCGCCTGGGCACGGCAAGCTGGGCACACACTCGTGGGGGCGGTGGACGTGATCGAAGCGATCACTGAGAAAGTCTACCGGTCCAATCGAATGGAAGAACGGATCCGACAGATGATCGCGGAGCGCCAACTCCTCGTCGACGTGGACGGCACTGCGGCTGGGCAAGTCAACGGGTTGTCGGTCGTCCAGCTTGGTGACTACGCGTTTGGGTACCCCACCCGGATCACCGCGCGAACCTACGTCGGGAACCGCGGCGTGATCAACATTGAGCGGGAGACGGAGATGTCGGGACGGATCCACAGCAAGGGCGTCTTCATCCTCGGCTCCTACCTCGGTGGGAAGTACGCGCAAGACCGGCCGCTCAGCCTCAACGCGTCGCTCACCTTTGAGCAGACGTACAGCGAGGTCGACGGCGACAGTGCCTCCTCAACAGAACTCTATGCGCTCCTCTCAGACCTCGCGCAAGTCCCGATCGACCAAAGCATCGCCGTCACCGGCTCGGTAAATCAGAAGGGGGAGATCCAACCGATCGGAGGGGTCAACGAGAAGATTGAAGGGTACTTCGCCGTCTGCAAGGCCCTTGGCCTCACCGGACGGCAGGGGGTCCTAATCCCCGTGCAAAACGTGGCGAATCTGATGCTGCGGGAAGACGTCGTCGAGGCGGTACGCGACGGACAGTTCCACATCTGGGCCATCCGGACCGTCGACGAGGGCCTCGAGGTGCTCACCGGCGTGCCGGCTGGGCGCGACGATGCCGACGGCACCTTCCCGGAGGGCACGGTGAACCACAGCGTGCGGAAGCGCCTTGCCGATCTCGGGGAGCGCTTGCGCCGGTTCGGTCCGTCGGCGCGGGCACTCGATTCACTCCAGGACACTAAGGAGCACTAACCCCAGTGGTTCCCAAAGAGATCTTGAGGAACCTTGCGCCCTGTAGGCGCGTTGAGCAGATGTGGCGACAGCAGTGAGCCGCCGAGGCCGAATCCTCGGCGTCATCTTCGTCGTGTTGGCGGTCGGACTCGCCACGTATTGGCGACTTCGACCGTCTCCTCCACCCCTACAAGGCGACCCCGCGCTTGCGTTGGCCGTGGCCCTAGTGGGTCTCGACCGGACTCCCGAGGGTGGGCTCAGTCCCGACCAGGTGAAACACATGCTCCCGCTCCTGCGCGTGTTGCGCGACATCGATCCGAATGACGTGGCGGCGTCTCGGGCGATGACCGAGGAGATTCGCAACCTCCTGACCCCTGAGCAACGGGCTGCGATTGCCCGGCGGCGCGAGGAAGTCCAAGCCCAACGCCAACCTGGGCAAGCTCCCCGCGGCGCGGCAGGCGGGTCGAGGGGACCGTTGGGACCCGGTGTGTCGGGCGGGGACCGTGCCGCACTTCGGCGGCAGATCTTCACCCTGCTCATCGAACGGCTCCAGAGCCGGCTGTTGGAGTCATAGCGCGGAGGAGGCGACGTGGATCTCGGGCTTCGAGGACAGACCGCACTGGTCGCGGCAGCGAGTAAGGGACTGGGAAAGGCGATTGCCCAGGCGTTTGTCGCCGAGGGCGCGCACGTGGCTATCTGCGCCCGGAATGCTGCGGGACTGACTGCCGCCTCTGCGGAGTTGGGTCGTGATGTATTGGCTGTCCAGGCCGATGTGTCGAAAATGGACGACGTGAATCGGTTCGTCCACGCCGCCGCGGAGCGGTTTGGGCGCATCGACGTCCTGGTGAATAACGCCGGAGGTCCGCCCGCTCGCCCATTTCTGGAGATCACTGATGAGGAGTGGTGGACGGCGATCGGGGCGAACCTGATGAGCACCGTCCGGCTCTCGAAGGCCGTCGTTCCGTACATGCGCCGCCAGGGTGGTGGCCGGATCATCAACGTCACGTCATTCACGGTGAAGCAACCGGTTCCGAACCTGGTGCTGTCCAATGCCGTGCGCCTCGCGGTCGTCGGGCTCGCCAAGACGATGGCGACGGAACTCGGCCCGGCGAACATCCTGGTCAACACGGTCTGTCCAGGGCCCATTGCGACGGATCGCTTGGTCGCGCTGACCGACGCGCACGCGAAGCGCGAGCAGATCGTCTACGCGGAGGCCGAACGGCGGCTATGGACGAGTCAGATCCCTCTCGGACGGGTCGGGCGGCCCGAGGAGTTTGCGAACGTCGTTGTCTTCTTCGCCTCACCGCGCGCGAGTTTCGTCACCGGGACCACCGTGCAAGTGGATGGCGGCATCGTCAAGGCCACGTGGTGAACCTGGTGGTCTCGATTGGTGTACACTGAGGGAAACAGGGAAAACTTCGAGCTGGAGGGAGTCGCATGGTCCGCAAGATGTTGGGAATCGCACTTGGAGCATGTGGGTTGACCGCGCTCGCCCTCACGATGTATCTGCTCGGATTCCGTTCGGGCGTGACGGCCGCCGCCACTCGCGTCTCTCCACCCCCGCCACTCGTCGTCGTCACCCAAGGCCCGCGCTCCCTGCAGGAACTCATCCCCTCGCCGGGGCCCAGTCAACCAGAGCAGGGCCAAGGGCAAGATTGCAAGCCGATTGTGCTCTTCTACTATCAAGGACGGCTCTACCAGCTCCAGCTCGGTCCCGAAGGACAGCAGGGCCCGCCCTCGAGCCCTCCTGAGTACTTCCCGCTCACTCCCTACCGGGGTCCCGCGCTGCCGGGGCTCCCGTTCCCCGTGCCGCCAAGTGGCAGTCCGGAGTCGCCGGGATTCCAGCCGGTGAATCCTCGCTTCTAGCGGCGCCCTGGCCAGGGGTTAACGAGACATGCGTGCCGCCCCATTCGCTCGCTGGCTTCCCCGCGCGCTGCTCGTGAGTGGAGCGAGCCTGCTCCTCCTGCTCCAACTCGCGAACGCGCAATCGGCGTCTCTCATCGTGCCAGGGGTGAGCATCGGCGCTATGAAGTTGGGGATGTCGCCAACGCAGGCGCGGGTTGTGTGGGGGACCCCCTCACGGGTGCGCCACGTGTCGCCCACCGTCGAAGGATGGGAGTACTCGCGACGACGCAGCACGCTCTACTTCACCGCAGGCAAAGTCTACGAGATCGTCACCTATTCTTCGGCATTTGCGACACAGGAAGGGGTACGTGTGGGGCAACCAATCGGCAAGGTGGCAGAAGTGTTAGGTCGCCCCGACTGCGAAAAGCAGGTCGAGGGTCGCCCGGCCCCTGGGACCTTCTTCGCGGAAGGTCCCGTCCACGCCCACATCTACCGCAAGCTGGGGCTCGTCGTCGTCAGGGTCAACGACGTCGTGCGAGGGATCCTTGTATCGGTCGGTCCGCGGTGCTAGGGGGCGTCGATCCCGACCACCCGCATCGCGACACTCTTGACCCGGGTGTAGAACTGCAGCCCTTCCCGCCCATGCTCTTTGAACGCGGAGCCGGAATCTTTAAACCCCCCAAAGGGGACGTGAACATCCCACCCCACGGTGGGGAGATTCACGGCAACGCAGCCGGTCTCGACCCCACGCACAAACGCGTGCGCGGCGGAGAGGCTGCGGGTGACCACCGCGGCTGACAACCCGTAGCGCGTCCCATTCACTATCGCGATCGCTTCATCGACGTCCGTGGCGTTGATGATCGCGACCACCGGCCCGAAGATCTCCTCCTGGGCGACCTGCATCTTGGACGACACCTCCGTCAGGATCGTGGGAGCGACGAAGTACCCGTGGTCATAGCCGTCGCCGCGGAGCTGGGCCCCCCCGTGTTGGACCACCGCGCCCTCATGCCGCCCCGCGTCCACGGCCTGGAGCACCGTCTCGAGCTGGCTCCGATCAACCACCGGCCCCATCGTGGTCGACTCCTCGAGCCCCGGGCCGACGCGGATCCCGCGCGCGATGCGTACAAACTCGTTCACAAAGGCATCGCGGATGCCCGATTGCACGACCACGCGGCTTGTCGCTGTACACCGCTGCCCGGATTGGCCAAAGCCCGCGCTCGCCGCCAGCTCGGCGGCCAGCGTGGGGTTGGCATCGTTGAGCACGACGAGCGCATTCTTCCCCCCCATCTCCGTCTGCACGCGAATGTTGCGTCCTGCAACGGTGGCTTGCAGCGCCAGCCCGACCGCGGTCGACCCCGTGAAGGTAATTCCGCGAACGGCGGGGTGGGTCACCAACGCGTCACCGATCACGCGGGCAGGCCCGGTCACCATGTTGACGACTCCGCGCGGCATCCCCGCATCGTGGAGCGCCCGGAAGAGATGCCAGGCAGAGAGAGGCGTGAGCGTCGCGGGTTTCAGCACGATGGTGTTCCCCGCGATGAGGGCCGGCGCGATCTTGCGCGCGGGCGTCAACGCCGGGTCGTTCCAGGGAGCGATGACCACGACCACGCCGATCGGCTCGCGCACGGTATAGGTAAAGACCCCGTCACGCTCGTCCGGGAGGTGGTCGCCAATTGGCAGGCGCCCGTACGCGCCATAGTAGTCGAAGAAGTACGAGGCGCGGGTCACCTCGCCGCGGGCTTCCTTGAGGGTTTTCCCCATCTCCCGCGTAAGGTCTGTCGCGATGACCTCCAGCCGCTCGCGGATCAATTCCGCCGTCCGGCGAAGAATCGCTCCCCGGGCGACGGGGGTGAGCGCCTTCCAGGCCGACAGCGCCCCCGCCGCCGCATCCACGGCGCGTTGAACATCCTCGGCACCCATCGACGGGAAAACGGCGACGACGTCGCGGGTATCGGCCGGGTTGATGTCACGGAGGACCTCTCCCTTCCGGGCATCCACCCACTCGCCTGCCACCAAGTTCTTGTACTGGTCGGTCATACGACACCTCCACGATGATCGCGCGGCATCGGGTACGCTGTGCGTCTCTGGAGGGAATCCTACGCCCCCGAGGAGAAGCCTAGCAGACCATGCGGGCAACGGTACTATGGAGGGGACGCAGATGGCCTGGTTCCCTGCCTCCCCCGCCAACGGGTTCCAGGGTATTGGCAAGCCCCCCCTGGGCTAGTGACCACGGCCTGCAGGCTCGGTGATCTCACTAATTGAGCTCACTCAAAGAGAATCCGCGCTCGGACTATTCTCGTGCTAATGCGGTGCCCAAGCGTACAACCTCGCGCACAAGCAGCTCAAAGTCCTCCCGCCGGCTCCGGTGATTTGTGATCGCCACCCGCAACGCGTACTTGCCATCAATCGTCGTGTACGAAGGCACAGCGGTTCCACTCTCATGCAATTGGAGTAGGATCTCCTGGTTCAGTTCATTGAGTCGGCCATCGTCAAAGCCGTCGACTACGAATCTGAAGCACACAAGATTCAGGGGGACGGGCGCCAGGATTTGCAGGTTGGGCGTCGCTTCAACTAGACCTGCTAGGTAGCGCGCCTGATCGACATTTTGTTGAATCAACCGACCATATTTTTCGATGCCGTGCTCTTTGATTGACATCCAGACCTTCAATGCGCGGAACCCTCGTGAGAGTTGGACACCATAGTCGCTGAACCACTTGGCGCCGGCAGCCAGACCTCGCTCGGTGTGAGCGAGGTATTCAGGCGTGAGTGAAAACGCTAACCGGTGGTCATTTTCGCGCCGCACCAAGACGCAGCCCACCTCGTAGGGCATGTACATCCACTTGTGCAAATCGAAGGCGATCGAGTCTGCCCGGTCCATTCCCGCCAATAAGGGCCGGAGCACGGGGGACAATGTGGCGAGTGCGCCAAAGGCTCCGTCAACATGAAACCACAGCCTTTCTCGCTCACAGATATCGGCCAGTTTGTCGAGTGGATCGATGGCGCCAGTGTTGACGGTTCCAGCGTTTCCGATGACACAAACAGGTTGAAACCCAACTGCCCGATCGTTTGCGAGGGCAGCCTCCAACGCCCGAATATCGATCTGGAAGGCGGCATTAACTGGTACTTGGCGCAACGCATCGCTGCCAAGCCCCAACAACTCGACGGATTTCTGCACTGAACTGTGCATCTCCCGTGAACCGTAGAGGGTCATCCTTCGCGTTGACGCCTGCAAACCATGGCTCCGCACGTCATATCCGGCTCGCATGTTGCGCGCCACGGTCAAGCCAACAAGGTTTGCCATCGAGCCGCCACTCACTAGTAAGCCACTGGCCTCGGCTGGGTAGCCGAAAATTGCCTTGCACCAATCGAGCACTTGTAGCTCGACGAGATTCGCGACGTGATCGCCTCCGCCGACGTTGGGGTTCATGCCCGCGGCAAGCATGTCCGCGAGCATGCCGAAAGGAGTTCCAGTTCCGATGACCCAGCCCCAGAATCGCGGGTGGATATTCCCCATGGGATGTGGCAGCACGAACTGCGTGAAGTCCTCGTAGACATGTCTAGGTCCCTCTGGCTTCACTGGCACAGGTTGGTGGAAGTACGCTCTTACGGTCGCTGGGATCGGTTTCCACACGGGTCTCTCTCGAACGGTTTCCAAATACGTCATCATGTCATCGACCATGCGATGGCCCAGGGCGCGCATGGCTTGCCAATCTTCTGGATCTAGTGACTCTTCTTTGGGCACCTTCTGCAGAGGATCCATAGCCGACTCTCCTCGGACGTGATCTGTTACCATTGCCTCGACGGAAAAGGGGGGCATTGTCTCCGCTCTATAGGAATTCCATTCGCAAGGAAGCTTTCCCCGGAAGCATCGGAGAGAGAAGAACCAGGGATCAGTTCACATCTGGAAGGAAGATTGCTGAACCATTGGTCCCTGCCACCAAGTTCTTGTACTGGTCAACCATCGGACACCTCCAGGCGATCGTGCGGCCCCGGTACGCTTCTGGCCCTAGGGAGGAAATCCTACGCTACGAGGCGAGGCCTAGGCAGACCCTAGACGGCAACGCTACCATGGAAGGGTGCACGCCGGGGGGGGAAGAGCATGAAGTTGCCCGAGTCGGTCCAAAAGTTCCTCGAGAAACCGAATTTCGCCGTCCTCGCCACGATCAGCCCGTCAGGCCAACCTCAGGCCACGCCGGTCTGGTTCATTCTCGATGGCGACCAGATCCTGATCAACACGTCCAAAGGCCGGGTCAAGCTGCGCAACCTGACGGCAAATCCTCGCGTGGCGCTCGAAATCCACGATCTGGCGAACCCCTACCAGTACGTACAGATCCGGGGGAAAGTCGTCAAGATCGATCCCACGGTCGGGGCTCGCGACATCGACCGGCTCTCGCAACGGTACCGCGGCAAGGCCTACAGCTATCCTTCAACCGATGCGCCGGCCAACCGTGTGAGCATCCACATTCAACCTACTGCTGTCAACACGATGGGATTCAAGTAGCCGGAGGCTCACAATGAGCGCCGCCTTCGGGATGGTCATCAACGGCCAGCAAGTCCCCGCCCTTAGCGGAAAAACGTTTCCGATCTACAATCCCGCCAATACGGAAGAGGTTGTCGGAGAGGTTCCCCAGGGCGACCGCGAGGATGCCCGCCGGGCGATTCACGCAGCCCAAACCGCGTGGAAGGAGACTTGGTGGCCGCATCTCCACGAGTCCCGGCGCCGGGGCAAGATCCTCCAGCGGTTCATCGGGCTCGTGGAAACCCACAAAGAATCGCTCGCGCGCTTGCTCACACGCGAGCAAGGGAAGATCATCAAGGAATCGATGGGGGAGCTGGACAGTCTCATCAATACCTATGACTACTACGCCGGCTACGGCGGCAAACTCACCGGCACGGTCACGTTCGTCCGGGACGGGGAGAACATCCTCAAGGTCGAAACGCGCAAGGAACCCATCGGGCTCTGCGCCGCCATTCTGCCGTTCAATTTCCCTGTCTCCCTCTGTGCGTGGAAGGTCGCGCCGGCACTCATCGCCGGCAACGCGGTAATAATTAAACCCGCCAGCACCGCGCCGCTGACCAACATCAGGCTTGCGATGCTCCTCCATGAGGCCGGCGTCCCCGCAGGGATCGTGAACCTCGTTACGGGGCCATCGAGCACGGTGGGGGATGAACTCGTCCGACATCCGGCGGTCCGGAAAATCTCTCTCACGGGATCAACGCAAACCGGAAAACTCATCTACGCGGCGGCGGCTGAGGGATTGAAACACGTGACCTTGGAGCTCGGTGGGAGCGATCCCACGGTCGTCTGCGATGACGCGGACTTGCCGCTCGCCGCACAAACCGTGGTCCGCAGTGGGCGCTTCCGCAACGCGGGACAGTCCTGCACGTCGGTGAAGCGAGTCTACGTCTTCGAGGCGGTGTTCGAGGAGTTCGCGCAACGGGTGGCCGCTGAAGCGCGCCAACTCAAGGTGGGCAACGGGCTAGAACCTGCCACGGACATGGGACCGCTCAACAATGCCCAGGTCCGCAGCGACGTGGAACGCCTCCTCCACGACGCGCTCACGCGTGGGGCGGTCCTGGCGACGGGGGGAGCCCGGCCTGCGGGCGCGGGCTACGAGCGCGGGTACTTCTTCGAACCGACCGTGCTTCTCGAAGTCCCGCCGGAGGCCGCGATTTGGGAAGAGGAGTGTTTCGGCCCTGTTCTGCCGCTGATGAAAGTGCACGACCTGGACGATGCGATCGCCAAGGCTAACGAGGCGCCCTTCGGACTTGGAGCAGCGATCTGGTCGGAGAGCGACAAACGGATCGAGCGCTTCGCAGACCGGATCCACGCGGGAATGGTGTGGGCGAACTACAAACCACTCAGCGTCCCGGAAGCGCCGTTTGGAGGCGTCAAAGACAGCGGCATTGGCCGTGAACTCGGCGCAGAGGGGCTCGCCGAGTACCTCGAAACGAAATCCATTCGGAAGTTCGTCGGGAAGGCCGCTCCGTACTGACCGTTTCAGACAGCATCCAGTGCCCGGCCCGGCCACAAGTTAGGTGCCATTTGGAACCGTGGATCATCGGTATCGTCCTGATCGTGCTGAGCGTCCTCTGTGCCGCTCTGACGAGCCGCGCCTGGCGAGCAAAGGGCCGGGCGGTCCGTTGGCTAGGGGTGCCCCTCGGCATGTTGCTCACGGTCGGTCTCGGACTCGTCGGGGCGGTGGACTTGCGTGGGGTCTATCTCCTGAACGCGCCGCGCGGGAATCCCGTGAGCGACGTCAAGGTCGTGCCGGACCCGGAGCGGCTCGAGCGTGGCGAACGACTCGCGCACCTTTGCGCTTCCTGCCATTCGACAACGAGCAAATTGCCGCTTGACGGTGGACGCGAGAGCCTCCTGTCGTCCCCCACTGATCCAGGCTTGGGAATGCTTTACCCTCCGAACTTGACGCCCGGTGGTCCGCTTAGGGAATGGACGGACGGCGAGATCATTCGGGCCATCCGGGAGGGCTTCGACAAGAACGGACATGCCTTGCTCATTATGCCAGCGGATGGCTTTCACTCCATGAGCGATGCGGATGTGCAGGCGATCGTCGCCTACCTACGGTCGCAGCCCGCGATCGCGCGATCCACCCCACCACGCAGCATCAATCTGCTCGGCACGATGCTCATTGGTGCGGGTCTGCTCCCAACGGCTGCCCAACCTCCAATCACAGGGCCCGTCGCCGCTCCCCCTGCTGGCACCTCGCCCGAGTCTGGTCGGTACCTTGTCTCCATCGCTGGTTGCCGCGTTTGCCATGGACAGAATCTTGAGGGGAGGCAGCCTGATCGACGCGGGCCACCTGCAGGTCCTAGTCTTGCTGTTGTTTCAAAGTGGAATGAAGCGGACTTCGTCAGGACTATCCGCACAGGTGTCGATCCCAGCGGGCATGCGCTCCGCTCTGAGCTGATGCCTTGGCGACAGTTCACTGCCGCGTTCTCGGACGACGACATGAAATCGATCTATGCCTACCTCCGGGGGTTGCAGCCGACCACTCGATAATAGATTGGTCGCGGTGCCCACGGAGTCAGGGTGCGCAGGGAAATGACGTTCACCGCTGCCTCTGGGAGCCTGCCCATCCCAATCTAGGCCCAGCGGCCGGCGCGCTCGACGAGGTCGTTGAATCCCTGCTGCCTGCAGAAGTTGCGGAGCTCGGGACGGGCGCCGCGCCACTCGAGCTCGGCCACCGGCTCCGTCGGCTGCACGTCGGTGCGCAGGGTCGCGAGCCGCTTGAAGAGTGCAGCCTCGACTCTTCGTGATGCCAGCGCCGCCGCCAGCCGGTCGGCACCGCGCACCGACAGTTTCCAGGCGCGGGCATCGTCGGGGATAGCCTCGATATGCTCGTAGACCGCAAGGACCGCCGACGCCGTCTTCTCGCCCCAGCCGGGGATGCCCGGGTAGCCGTCGGAGGTGTCACCGACGAGGGCAAGCCAGTCGGGGATCGAGCGCGGGGCCACCCCCCACTTGGCACGCACGGCCGTTTCGTCGATGATCCTTTTTCCGCGGCGGTCGTAGAGCACCACCCGCGTGCCATCGACGCACTGCGCCAGGTCCTTGTCGGGAGTCGCGATGATCACCTGATCGACCTCGGTACCATAGCACGCTGCGCCGGCGGCCAAGGCGTCGTCCGCCTCGAGTTCGATCATGCCCCAGACCACGAACCCCAGCGCCCGGAGCCCCTCCTCGGCAAGCGGGAATTGTTCCAGGAGGTCAAGCGGGACTCCAGCCTCGGTCTTGTAGCCAGCATAGAGGTCGTTGCGGAACGATCGGATCACTGTATCCGATGCGCAGGCCACGTGCGTCGCCCCCTCCTGCTGGAGCAGGTACAGCATGGATCCGAGCAACCCGCGCACCGCGCCGACCTCGCGGCCGTCGGGCGACGCGAGCTTTGGGGCACCGTAGTAGGCGCGGAAGAGCTCGTAGGTTACGTCGACCAAGTGGACCTTCATTGCTGCTGGTTAGGCGCACTCCACCAAGCTTGACGGTCAGGATCCCTGAAGAGGCCGTGAAGTTCTTGGATGCCGCTAGATCCCCTCCATACGATCTCTTCTACGTCCTGCCCATCGCCGCGGTATAACACGCTGGCAAACTGTTGCGGCTACAACGGCACGACCTCAAATCATCCTCATGGTATACTGCATGTGGCTTCTGGCAAGACTATAAATGCACGGCAGAACTGCAATTTGGGCCGTTAGCTCAGCGGGCAGAGCGCCGGGCTTTTAACCCGGGCGTCGGGGGTTCGAGTCCCTCACGGCCCACCATCGAATCAGCAGGACTGACGCGGGGTTTCGCGATCGTGCGGGGCTCAGTGGGGTCCATCGGAAACTCCCTGCTTAGGGTGCAATTTAGGTGCGCCAGAAATGAGGTTGCCCGCCACCTCAGCGGCCCGCCTCTGAGCCTCCGGCAAGCCGTGAACGTAGGTCGACATGGTGAACGCCAATCGATTTGGCCGATCTCTTTGCGGTTCTAAGCCAAATTGACTAGACTAGACGGGATTTTGCACAGTATTGGACGAACCAATCTCCTTGAGAATGACCACGCAAATACAGCGCTCGAGCCCGGCGCAAGGCACAAAACGCTATGGATCGAGGCGCGGACCAAGATCTCCTCTTGCACGGAGTGCAATGTGCGATCCCAGATTCCGTGCTCTCTGACGCCATCGATGCACGTATGGCCATCACCCAGTATGCGTGGACGGGCATCCCGTGGTATCTGGCGACGTGCGCTGAACACATCGCACGAGTATTTATCCAAGGGGCCCGATTTGCCGGCGCGATGCAGTTCATTGATCATCACTGGGCGCCTGAGTTCGCCCAAGAACATGTCTCACGCGCCAGATTGCTACAGGAAGATCTCGAAGAGCGCCTGCGCTCGCAGGTGGTACCGGTTTTGGCAGAGTACAACAGTGACCGAGACGATGCAATCGCGTTTGCCTTCAACATCGTCCTGCGGCCTCTTCTTGGCGCTGAAAACCCAGGCCACGTTGCCCTGAAAAAGGCTGGTCTTGCCTGTCATGGACTGGCAGCGATCTATCGCGAGACGGTAGGAGAATTTTACTCGGACCTACGACTTTCCCCGCCGCATGGATTTCCCGCGCCAATTGACGGCGATTACTCGATGGAGCTTCCTGAAACATGGATGCAGCACTTGTTTGCGCAAGAATTCTCCGCCACCGCCCAAGTGCCGTTCACTGAAGCCATGATCTCCAAGGATTGGGATCGGTCAGTCGACTGGGGGGGAACCGAACTCGCCGATATCCTTGGAAAGATCGATTTCAACCCCGACGAAATCGGCCGCGCCGTCACACGGATCTGTGGCTACCTGGTTTCCTTGTCAGGCACGTTCAAGCTACTCCAGAACGCTATCTGCAAGACGATGGCAACGGCTGATCATTCGTTTCGCGGAGTGCTGGTGGGTGCGGGTCTTGCTGTGAACCCCGATTGGTGCTTGCACGCGCTCGAAGTACTCCGAAGACAGCCCACCTGAAACGCCGGTCTACAGGACGCGTATCTCACGGGCAGACGAGTGCGTCCTCGAGGGTGACCGGGACATGCGAAGACCTGTTCGTGTCCTTCCGAGACCCTCAGAATTTGGCACGGACCCGCGCTGGTAGCCGATTTCTTGGACACCGCCCCCACCCCCTGGCTCCCCGTGCGCTATCAGTCTCGCTTTTTCCCGCGAACCACGTAGTGGCGATCCTCGGCAGGACCGTCCTTCTCCTCCCACTCGATGAGAAAGTCAGCATTCTTGAGAAGCGCACGGTTCGTCTCTTGATCAAAATGCGACCAGTACATCTCCACGCCATGCCAGTTGGGATTCAAACGTCTGCTCCCTGTCCTCAACCCCAAAACTTATGAGGATTGATCCACCGGGTCTCGGCATCCGAAACAGACGGCTCAGGGTCCGCTCATGCTCATCGCGCGGAACGTGAATGATCGTGTAGAAACTCACGATGATATCGAACGAATGATCCTCAAACTCAAGATCGCTCATGTCCATCACTTTGAACTCAGCCGTTGGGACGCTCGCACGAGCCAAGTCCACCATCTCGGGCGAGATATCGATCCCCGTGACCTGGTAGCCATGATCCTGGAAATATTTCGACACGGGCAAGCCGCCCCCGCACCCCAAGTCGAGAACCCGACCGCGACGAGGCATGAATTTGCGATGCCTATCTAGATACCGATTCCAGACCTCTTGACGAAGGGCGCGTCGTTCATGATATTCTTTCGCAATCTCCTGGTAACCGCGTCGAACGATCTCTTTGGGGTTCATACCTGCCCCTTTGCGCTGCTCTCGATGGAGGAACCTTCTCTCACGATACGGTAGCACGCCTTCACCCTGGTACAATCGACTCATGTTGCCGACGGGGACCGTCACGTTTCTGTTCACAGACATCGAGGGCAGCACCCACCTCTGGGAAACCCAGCCCGCGGCGATGGGAAAGGCCCTCGCCCGCCACGATGAGGTCCTTCGCAATGTTATCGCCGCACACCAGGGAACCGTCTTCAAGGCGGTAGGCGATGCCCTCTATGGGGTGTTCGCGACCGCTCCGACCGCCGTGGCCGCGGCGGTCGCCGCCCAACGGATGCTGCGGGGGCAGCCCTGGGAAGTCTCAGGCGAGGTGCAGGTCCGCATCGCGCTCCACACGGGCACCGCCGAGGTGCGCGAGGGCGACTTCTTTGGCCCCGCCGTCAACCGCGTGGCCCGACTGTTGTCCGCCGGACACGGAGGCCAAGTGCTGCTCTCTGAAACCACCCGGACGCTCGTCGAGCATGACCTGCCCCCCGGAGTAACGCTGCGGGATCTTGGCGCCCACCGCCTCAAGGATCTCACTCACCTGGAACACATCTTCCAGGTGGTCGCCCCTAACCTTCCGGTCGATTTCCCGTCACTCAAGTCCCTTAACATCTTCCCGAACAACTTGCCCCGGCAACTGACGAGTTTTGTGGGTCGGGAACGCGAGATCGCTGACCTCGAACGCCTCCTCGCGACCCATGCGCTGATCACGCTCACAGGCTCTGGGGGGTGTGGCAAGACGCGTCTGGCCCTGCAGGTGGCGGCAGAGGTCGCGGATCGGTTCGCGAATGGCGTTTGGTTCGTGGAATTCGTCCCTCTCTCTGACCCCGCGCTGGTCCCCCGCGCGCTCGCGTCCGTCCTCGGGGTTCGGGAGGAAGCGCAGGGCGCGACGCTGCCCGAGCGGCTCGCCGACTTCCTCTCGACGCAGTCCGTGCTGTTGATCTTCGACAACTGCGAACACGTGCTGGCTGCGGCCGCGGGGCTTTCGCACAGCCTGCTGCACCGGTGCCCCCAACTCAGATTTCTGGCCACGAGCCAACAGGGGTTGGGCGTCGAGGGAGAGACAACCTACCTGGTCCCGTCCCTCTCGTTTCCGGATCCAAGCCACCTGCCGTCCCTGGACCAGTTGCAACTCTATGAGGCCGTTCGCCTGTTCGTCGACCGCGCCACGTTGAGCGCGCCCAAGTTCGTGCTCACGGGCAGCACCGCCCCCCTGGTGGCACAAATCTCGCAGCGGCTAGATGGGATCCCGCTCGCTATCGAGCTTGCGGCTGCGCGGGTGAAAGCCTTGCCCTTGACCCAGATCGCGGCTCGACTGGACGACCGGTTTCGGCTGCTGGCGGGGACGAGCCGCACCGGCCCATCCCGGCACCAAACCCTTCGGGCGGCGTTGGATTGGAGTTACGAGCTGCTGCTTGGGGACGAACGGATGCTGCTGCGCCGACTCGCGGTCTTTGCGGGCGGGTTCACGCTTGAGGCTGCAGAAGCGGTCGGCGCAACCGACGGCAGTGGGCCCCAGGTGCTCGACCTCCTCACCCAACTGGTCGACAAGTCCCTGGTTGTTTTCGATGAGAGTGTCTCCCAGCCTCGCTACCGGCTCCTCGAGACGGTCCGATTGTATGGTCTCGACCGGCTCCGGGAAGCGGGCGAGGAGCAGACGACGCGGGAACGGCACTTCCGCTGGTTTCAAACGCTCGCCGAGCGGGCAGAGCCCATGCTCCAGGGGGCGGAGCAGGTTCGGTGGTTGGATTGGCTCGATGCTGATCACGATAACTTCCGCGCATCCCTTGAGTGGGGCAAGACGGACCCGCAGTCAGCCCAAGCGGTACTCCGGTTGGCGGGGGCGCTCTGGCATTTCTGGGAAGTCCGGGGTCATTGGAGTGAGGGACGCGGCTGGTTGGAGGCCGCCTTGGCTCGAACGAGTGCTACACCGACCGCACCGCGGCTGAAGGCGCTCAACGGGGCCGCGTACTTGGCGATTCATCAAGGCGAGTTCGCCCGGGTCCGCCCGCTCGCCCAGGAAGCGCTCGCGCTTGCGGAAGAACTGGGAGACAAACGGGGCACAGCCTCGTGTCTCAACTTGATGGGCTTGCAGGCTTGCCGCCTCGAGGATTATGGGCAGGCGGCGTCACTCGGGCACCAGAGCCTCGCCCTGAGTCAGGAGGTCGGGGATCGGTGGGGGATTGCCTACGCCACTGCGGTGCTCGGCCTCGTCGCCCGAGGCGAAGGGGACCGGGCGACAGCCACTACCTTGCTCGATGAGGCTGCAAACCACTTTCGCGCGCTCGCAGACAAGTGGGGAACCGCGATGGCCTTGAACAACATCGGGCTCGTCACCCGGGAGGCCGGGAATTTCGACCGGGCGGCAGCGCTCTTCGAAGAAAGCCTTGCCCTATACAAAGACCTAGGCGATAAGTGGGGGAGTGCCTTTGCGTTGAGCAACTTAGCGATCGTTGCCTGGGATCGGCGAGAGTTTCCTCGGGCCGCCAAGCTCTTTCAGGAGAGCCTGGCGCTGCGGAAAGACCTACGGGAAAAACAGGGGGTCGCCACGTGTTTCGTGGGGCTCGCGGCAATCGCCTCGGCTCAGGGGAACGCATCTCGGGCTGCGGTGCTGTTCGGGGCGGCGGAGGCCTTGCGCGAAGCGACGGGGATTCCCCTCCCGCCGTTCATTCGCGACGGGTATGAGCACTGCGTCTCGGTCGCCAAGGCCGCACTCGACAGTGCGACGTTTGCCGACTTGTGGACGCGGGGGCGGACGTTGGCCCTGGAGCCGGCGATCGAATACGCCCTAGAGCAGACGTCAGACCCTTGAGAGCAGCGAGGACAAAGTCTCGCTGAGGAGGAGTGACATGCAGCACCGACGCTTAGGGGCATCCGGTCTGAAGGTGTCGCTCCTCGGCCTTGGAGGGAACAACTTCGGCGGTCGCATTGATGCCAACGGGACACGGGAAGTCGTTGAGGCCGCGCTTGAAGAGGGCATCACCTTCTTCGATACGGCTGACGTCTATGGGGAGAGCCGCTCTGAGGAGTATCTCGGACGCGCTCTGGGACCGAGGCGGAGCGACGTCCTGATCGCCACCAAGGTCTCGGGAGCAATGGGGCCCGGGCCCAACGACCGGGGAGCCTCCCGTCACCACATCATAGCGGGGGTCCATGCGAGCCTGCGTCGGCTTGGGACCGATCATGTCGACCTCTTGCAAATCCACACTTGGGACGCGGACACGCCGCTCGAGGAAACCCTCGGGGCCCTCGACGATCTCGTCCGGTCGGGGAAGATCCGGTACATTGGCTGCAGCAATTTTTCCGCGTGGCAGATGACCTGGGCCCTGGGGATTAGCGATCGACGGAGTTGGAGCAAGTTCATCTCAGTCCAGCCTCACTACAGCTTGGTGCATCGTGACCCCGAACGAGAACTCATCCCCGCCTGCCGCGAGTTCGGCATCGGCCTCATTCCGTATTTCCCGCTGGCGGGAGGGGTACTCACAGGGAAGTATCGTGAGGGAGAACCGGCCCCGGCAGGGACTCGGGGCTCGCGGAGCGAGCGGTTCTACCAACGCTTCGCCACGCCGAGGACCTTCGCCCTCGTTCGCCGACTGGAGAGCTGGGCCCGTGACCGAGGCCACACGATCGCCGAGCTGGCCATCGCCTGGCTGACGGCACAGCCCACCGTTGCCACCGTGATCGCTGGCGCCACGCGACCGGACCAAGTTCGGGAGAATGCCAAAGGGGCGGCGTGGAGCTTGACACCGGCGGAAGCGTCCGAGGTGGCGACGTTAGCAGACACATCGGAGTCCTGAGAAGTTACTTGCGCACCCAATCGTAGCGAGTACAAGGCTTCGGGGCGTTGGTTTCCGGTGCCATAGGAAAGTAGGCCGTCTCTGTGCCACGGAATTCGTATGCGGCGCATCCCCAGACCTGAACGTCCCCTGTCCACCGGTCCTTTCGCGTCTGCACCGCTCCATCAGTCCCATATGTGTATCGGGTTCTTATCGCGACGAATACGCCACCTACAATGAGGAGGACCACGAGTAGCCAAACTACCAATCGACCCACTGTTACACACTCCCCGGACCAACGTTACTTCGTCCATGCCCGGGCAGGATCTACAGCAGACGAGGATGTCGGGCCTTAAGGATCGTGCCGGCCATCAGAGGGTGTGGACGAGCGTCGCAGATAAGCCCCAAGGGACCGGACCCCTCGCGGTCACCTCGGAATGCGGCTCGGCTCCGTTCACACGCACTATCCTACTGGGACGAATCGCGATCGAAGCCCGCCTTTGCTCCATGTGAGCTCTCAGCTTTCGGACGGCCAGGGAGCAAGTGCGGAGATGTCCTAAGCTTGGTGCGATCCCAAGCCGAAGGGGACTCTTCCAAGTGGGTGGCGAACCCATCTCCTTTGTCACGAGCGAGGCGCTATGGCGAAGAGCCCTGACCACCCCAACGTGATCGCCCTACCTCCGCTGATCTTCCTGGGGGCGATCGTTGCCGGCCTACTCCTCGGGTATCTTTGGCCCGCGCCGATAGGAGGAGGGACTGAACGACTGGTTGCTGGCGCGACAATCGTGCTCATTGGGCTAGCGCTTGGCGCCGCCGCTGTGCGACAGTTTCGACGCGCAGGCACAAACCTCGAAGTCACTAAGCCGTCGACGGTGGTGGTGCGCACTGGTCCCTTCCGGTTCTCCCGGAACCCGATCTACCTGTCGCTCACACTGCTGGTGGGTGGCGTTGGGGTCCTGTTAAACAACATCTGGATCCTCCTCAGTCTCATCCCTACCCTCGCCATCATCCGCGTCGGCGTCATTGCCCGCGAAGAACAATACCTCGAGGCAAAGTTCGGCACCGAGTACCTGCAGTACAAGTCGACCGTGCGGCGCTGGTTCTAAACCATATCTCCCAACCAGCAGCGGCTTCAGAATCGTGTGCAAGAATGGCAGAAGGGATGTACCGCAGTCCACGTTCATGTCTTCTTCTCCTATCTGATTTGAGGTAGTCAGCCCTCGCAGGAGACAGAGGGGGCGACCATCGAAAGTCGCCTCCAATCAAGGCCATACTAGAGCACAACTGACAAAGCAAGTCCATGCCAACTCTCCCAACCGGGACCGTCACCTTCCTCTTCACTGACATCGAGGGCTCTACACGTCTTCTCCAACAACTGGGCGACCACTACGCGGACACGTTGGCTGCGTACCGTCGAGTACGGGACAACAGCCGTACTCCCCACTGGCCGGTCGAGAAAGCACACTATCGGAGCAGCCTGGCAGCCGCTCGTGCCTCTTTGGACAGAACGATATTCAAGCGAGTTTGGGCCGAGGGGCGGGGGATGACACTGGAACAAGCCATCGAGTACGGCTTGTCCGATTCTTAGGCAGGGGAGTTCGGGCCCTAGCTCTGTACCACTTGTGCCGCACACGTTCCATTGCAGCTGTGAGAGGAACGCCTCGAATCCTCCAGAAATCCTTCAACCTGAATACCGGGGGGTGTTCTGTGACCATCCACTCGCAAGATCACGCCAGTATCGACGGGCGCGTGTAGCATGGAGACAACGCGATCCACATCTTTCGAACGGTTTGCGGGTTCATGTGCGATCTTTGTTGGTGTCGTCGGGTTCTGCTATTCGGTCGCGTTCATCGTCGTTGCTCGCCGCCTCCCGGAAGTTGGCAGTCTGCTGAGCGCTCTCTTCCTGATGCTGGGGGGCTTGTTAGCCCCTCCGGTGCTCGTCGCGATCTACTACCGCCTGCGGACGACTGACGCGGGATTTGCGCTGTGGGCCTTGCTGTTGGGGATCCTCGGGGCCTTCGGCGCGGCGGTTCACGGTGGCTACGAGCTGGCAAATGCGATCAACCCCCCCCTCGGCCCTGCCGGCCGATCTGCCCAGCCAGATTGATCCGCGGGCTCTCCTTACGTTCGGCTTCGCCGGCGCCGCCTTGCTTATTGTCGCGTGGCTCATGGGGCGCGGTGGTCAATTCCCCAAACGCCTCAGCAATCTCGGCTACGTGTTGGCGGTCCTGTTGGTCGAGCTGTACCTCGCTTGGTTGATTATCCTCGTCCCGACCAGCCCTATTATCCTGGTGCCTGCGCTGTTGACCGGGTTTGTCCTCAACCCAGTTTGGTACATCTGGCTCGGGCTCGTCCTCCGACGTGGGGTCCAGAAGGAGACTACGCGCCGACGTTGAGGACGCATCCCAAAGGAACGTCACAACTGCTCGCAGGTTCGTTGATCTTTTGAGGCTGCGCTTTGCCATAACTCCTCGGCGGGTCGCCCCTTAGTCGTCGCGGAGACTGCAGGCATTGCAGCCCAGAATCCCGTATTTGTCACACACAATCGACTACATCTCGATCAATTGGTGGGACCCGACTGATGGACGCAAGCACCGCACGAGAAGCTCGACCACTTGTGGCTCGGTACCGGCTGCGGGGCGACCGGCTCCTCGGGCCATTAATGCTTGCGCCGGCAATCGTCTACATCGTCGCGCTCATTGGGTTCCCGTTGCTCCTCGCCATCTACTTGAGCGTCAGCAATGCGACCACGGGCTCGCAGACGCTCCAATACGTGGGGCTGACGAATTTCGTCCGGGCCGCCAACAGTTCGGTCTTCCGGTCCGCTCTGACGAATACGTTGATCTTCACGTTCGCATCTGAAATCATCGTGATAGTACTGAGCAACATTCTCGCCCTCACCCTTCAGCAACGGTTTCCGGGCCGCTCGCTCGCGCGGTTCCTGATCCTGCTCCCGTGGGCCGCCCCATTCGCGTTGGGCGCCATCGGGTGGAAGTGGATGTTCGATTCCCTCTACAGCGTCGTGAATTGGATGCTCCGGGCGGTCCATATCTTGGGACCTACAGATTTCCCGCAGTGGCTGGGCGTTCCCGCACTCGCCATGATATCGATCATCGTCGTCCATGTCTGGCGGCTGCTGCCGTTCTCAGCGGTGGTCCTTCTGGCCGGGCTAACCTCGATTCCCCAAGAGGTGCTCGATGCCGCAGCCGTCGACGGCGCCGGATTCTTCCAGCGCTTGTTTCATATCCTGCTCCCGATGCTCCTCCCGATCATCATGGTCGCCGTGCTCTTTGGAACAATTTTCACGTTCACGGACCTCAGTCTCGTCTTCATCCTCACAAGTGGCGGGCCGTTCAATAGTACCCATGTGTTGTCGAGCTGGGCGTTTCAGGTCGGGATTATTGCCGGCGACCTGGGGCAGGGCGCCGCGGTGGCGCTGTTCCTCCTCCCGGTGCTGTTAGTCGTCGCGATTGGGATGCTCCGGACGGCAGGCCGCGCGGAGGTCGGGGTTTAGATGTCTCCCGCCTGGCAGAAGGCACTCGGACGCAGCGCCCTCTACTTCTCAGTCGCCTGCTTCACATTCTTCGCCGCATTCCCGTTCGTGTGGATGGGGATCACGACGTTCAAGCGCATCCTTGACCTCTACAACATTCACAACAATCCCTTTCTCTTCAACCTGCCCCCCACGCTTGAAAACCTGCAGTTGCTCTTTCGAGAAACCTTGTTCACCCGTTGGGTCCTGAATACCGTGTTTGTCGGCACGCTGGTGGTGATCATCACGTTGCTGGCTGCCGTGCCAGCCGGTTACAGTCTGGCGCGACTTTCCCGAGGCTGGGGGCAGAACCTTGGCATCGGGATCTTTTTGACCTACCTCGTCCCGCCGTCTTTGTTGTTCATCCCGCTCTCCCGAGTCGTCTCGGAACTCGGGCTGCAAGACAGCATGTGGGCCCTCGTCGTCGTCTACCCATCGTTCACCATCCCCTTTTGCACGTGGCTCCTGATGGGCTTCTTCAAGTCGATCCCCGGCGAGTTGGAGGATGCGGCGATGGTAGACGGTTGCAGCCGGTTGGGCGCGCTCCGGCGGATCGTCCTCCCGATTTCCATGGCCGGCCTGCTCACGGTGACGATCTTCGCGTTTGCCCTGTCGATCCAAGAGTTTGTCTACGCGTTGACGTTCATCTCTCCCTCAGCGCAGAAGACCGTGAGCATCGGGGTGCCGACCGATCTGATCCGAGGCGACGTGTACTACTGGGGATCGCTCATGGCCGGAGCGTTGATCGCTAGCGTCCCCGTCGCGCTCCTGTACAGTCTGTTCCTAGACCGTTTTGTCAGCGGCCTCACGGCAGGAGCGTTCAAGTAGTCACAACGAAGTCCTACGGGATAAGACCGGAGGGTACGGAGTAGTTCGAACTCGTCTGAAAGGGGTGGGTTAGGTGGGCGAAAGCGAGTGGATACGAATATCGGACAACCGTTGGCGCCGGATCTCTCGGCGGGAACTCCTCAAAGCCGCGGCTGCAGGCGCAGCGGCGGTAGGGTTGGGACCACTGTTCGCTGTGCCTCAGATAGTGCTGGCGCAATCGAGGCGGTTAACCTTTCTCCACTGGAGTCACTTCGTACCGGCCTTTGACAAGTGGTTCGACGGAGAATACACGAAGGAGTGGGGCAAGGCGCACAACGTCGAGATCGTCGTTGACCACATCCCCTCGGCCCAAGTGGCGGCGCGAGCTGCGGCAGAAGTCGCCGCCCGAAAGGGACACGACCTCTACCAGTTCATTACCCCCGCGGCCAACTACGAACCAGCCCTCGAGGACATGGGCGACCTCGTCGAACCGTTGATCAAGAAACATGGCATGGTGGAGTTGTCGAGACGGAGCACGTACAACCCGAAGACGAAGAGATGGTTTGCGCTCTCCCTCTCGTTCACCCCGGATCCCGCGCATTACCGGAAGGATGCCTTTGACGACGCCGGCTTCGTCCCGGATTCCTGGGATAACATCCTCAAAGCCGGACGGAAACTTAAGGCGAAGGGGCTCCCCATCGGGATCGCCATCTCCAACTGCATCGATTCGAACATGGCGCTACGCGACTGTCTGTGGAGCTTTGGGAGCTCGATTCAAAACGCCAGCTCGGAGGTCGTGATCAACAACAAGAACACGGTCGAAGCGCTCAAGTACATGGCCGCGGTCTACAAGGAGACGATGGACCCCGAGGTCCTCGCGTGGGACGACTCGTCGAACAACCGTGCCATGGAAGGTGGCAAGATCTCGTGGACCTTGAACGCCATTTCCATTGCCCGCAGCCTCGAGAAGAACAACCCGGATTTTAGCCCGAAGGTCCAGATCTGGAAAGCGCCTCGAGGCCCGCAGCCGCTCGGGGGGAAGCGACTCGGAGCGGAGCACGTGTTCTTCTCCTACGGGATCTGGAAATTCACCCCACCAGACCAGAAGAAACTGGCCAAGGAGTTCTTGGTCGACTACGCCAGCAACTGGGCACGGGCATTTGTGGGCTCCGAATTCTACGAGTTCCCCTCGTTCCCAGGCACCGTGCCTAACTTAACGGACCAGGTTCTCCATGATGCCCCAGCCGCCAAGTTGGGCCAACCCAACAAGTACAAAGAACTCACGACGGCGCTCCAGTGGAGCACGAACGTCGGCTACCCAGGGTACGCGAACGGCGCCGAAGGGGAGGTCTTTGACACGTACCTCATCCCGCAAATGTTCGCGCTCGTCGCGACGGAGAAAATGAGCGCTGAAGATGCGGCCAAGTGGGCCGAACAACAGATCACCCCGATCTTTGCCAAGTGGAAAGGGCGGGGGCTCATCTAATCCTTAAGGTAGGCAGGACATCGACAGGGGGCGGCTAACCGGACGCCCCCTTCCCTTTTGGCGCGCAAGAGTAACCATGTCCGAGATTCTCCCAACTGAGGCCGGCCATGAGGTGAAGGATGCGTAAGGAAAGTAATCACGTACCCAGACGGGTCATCGGTCTGGGAGGCATGTTCTTCAAGACTTCCAATCCCCAGATGCTTTCCAAATGGTACCGAAAGCATCTGGGCATGAGTATTACCCACAACGTTGCTCTCTTCACCTGGGGTACCCGCAGGAATCCAAAGCGAAAAGGGACACACCGTTTGGGCGGTATTCCCCCAGAACACTCCCTATTTCGGCTCGACTCGCAATCGGTTCATGATCAACTACCGAGTCAAGAACCTGCGCGGCCTACTTCAACTACTCAAGAAAGAAGGCGTTGCCACCGTGAAGAGGATCCAACAGTCTCCCTACGGACTCTTCGCATGGGTAGAAGATCCTGACGGAAACAGGATTGAACTCTGGGAACCGCCGAAAACCTACAAGGCCCCAGAGACCGAGATCTCCTCAGAATAGCACCGAAGGAACAGGCACACCGCCCGGTCGTCAGAAACTCATCGCTTCAACTTTGCTTCGATTCGTGGGTCGGGAATGAGCCACATGAGCGCCACCGCGACGTACAATCCAATGGCGATCCAGCGATTGCCGAATGCCAGCAGGATCGCCAGAACGTACAACCCTGCCGAGAGTTTGCCTTTCAGGTCCTGCCCTACCGCCGCCGCAAGCTTCGAGTTCGCGCCTTGCTGCGCGATGATCGCGCTCTGAAGAATCAGGTACGCGACCCCGGCGAGTAACAGCACGCCCCCGTAGACCGCAGTGGGCAACGGGGCAAATTGATTCTCTCCCATCCACCGGGTGATGAACGGGACCAGCGAAAGCCAAAACAGGAGGTGGAGATTCGCCCACAAGATCTTGCCATTGATCGTGTCCGTCACCTGGAGCATGTGATGGTGGTTGTTCCAGTAGATTCCGAGAAAGACAAAGCTCAACAGGTAAATGAGAAGCGCTGGCACCAAGCGAAGCAGCGCGTCCCAGTCTCCTCCTTGAGGAACCCTCAGTTCCAGGACCATGATGGTGATCAGAATTGCGATTACGCCATCACTGAACGCTTCGAGACGCCCCTTGCTCATGGTCCTGCTGATCCTCCCTCAACGCTGTCGGCGCTAGCAATCAGAGGCGAAGTTCGCGGGCCGACCAGCAGTTCCCCTGCGACTGTCTTGGGCAACAACGACGGAGGGTTCGGGCATCCAGCTATCGTAGCATCCTCGTGGCGTCTGTCTCTTCGTGCGCGCTTGTCGCCTAAGCAGATCCTTTACGCAAGTTCCACCAGATCGGTGATCTCAACCCGCACATGGTTCCCGGCACAGGCGCAGTGTTCGTCGTCGAGATGGTGCAAGGTGACAGCATCGACTAGACGCGCTCTATCCGCGAGAGGAGGGATCAGAGATGGGTCAAGCCGTCACACAACTGCTCGGGAACTTGGACCGAGTCTTCGAGAAGCCCGGTGGGCACATGCCGGTGAAAGAGTCCCTCCAGGGACTAACCGCCTCCCAAGCCGCTTGGGCGCCTCCAGGCCGTAACTCCATCTGGATGATCGTGGACCACCTCTCCTTATGGAAGGAATATTTCACGGGGCTCTTGGGGGGGGAGGCACCGCGACCGAGGGGGTGGGAGAAAGATCGCGATTGGCAGAAAATTACGGAGCCGACCGATGAGCGCTGGCAGGCCGCGGTCAAGCGCCTCACTGACGCGCATGCCGCACTCAAAGCTGAGGTCGAGAAGCGCACGGACGAACACGTCGACCAGCCTCTCCTGGGGGGAAAGACTCCCTTCCGGCAGCTAGTACAGACCATTGTCGTCCATGACAGCTACCACTGTGGACAGATTCACTATCTGCGAGCACTCCAGGACGTGCCGACAGAATGGTAGGAGGGGGATTGGGCGCAGCGTGCTTTCTCTAACCGACCAGCCGGCGTCTGACACCAACGTCAGGACCTCAACATAGATGTATAGGGGGCGACAGTTGAGGGGAGTACCTTCACGAGGATCTGCGCAGCCTCTGTTGCGAGGCGAACAGGGAGACTGGAATTCAAGGGAAGAGGGAATCTGGCCCACCTCCCCTTGAACGATCCAGTTCGGCCCGAGCACACGTCCAGCTCCGAGCAAACCTGCACCCAGGACTCCGGACCCCTTGGAGCCGGGTGCTAGCGGCCGACCGTCAACGTGCCTTTCATCCCGAGATCGCGGTGGAGCTTCCCGTTCGTCTGTTCAGCACACCAGAAGGCGAATTTCCCTGCCTTGAGAGGCGTGAATTCTACGATAACCGTGCGTCGAGGCGCGAATTCCACTTCCTCAACCTTGCCTGCCGCGACGCGGACGTCATCTACCTTGATCTCGACGTCCTTGGCGGCATTCAAGATCGTCGAGAGGAACTCGTGATTGACGGTCCCCTCGTTGGTAAGCTTGAGCGCGACACGCTGGCCAACCTTCAGCGTGACGGAAGCAGGTGTAAAGCTGAACTCTTTCGCGGTCAGCGACACGGTCTTGGTAGCCTGGGCCGCTGGTGCAGCGAGTGGCAGGAAGAGCACACCCATGAGCAGACCCATGATCAGGACCATTGCATCAAATCGGTGCATTTGCACTTCACCCCCTTGTAAGTCTTACACTAACCCGTTTTCCCCCAGGATGGTCACGGAGGTGTAACGGTTTGACTGAACGCAGGACCAACTACCACGAACTGGAAGTCTGTCGCATGACCGCTGTAATCCCGCTGAGCGTCATCTACTCGTTGGAGAGCGACACCCGCATGCTTCCGTCTCCGTGGTGCGCATGTCCTACCACATCTCTGCGCCGTCAGGACGCGCGACCTCGGTAGACTCATGGACACCGTCTGGCTGTGGGGTGTAGACGTCATCGTCTGGATCCAGCAGTTCCGCACTCCAGCCCTTGATGCGGTCATGCGGGTCTTCACGTTCTTGGGGGAGGAACAATTCTATCTCCTGTTGCTGCCCTTTCTGCTCTGGTGTGTCGACTTCAAGATAGGCGCTCGCGTGAGCCAGATCTACTTGCTCTCGGTCGTCGTCAATGGCGTCCTCAAAGAAAGCTTGATGCAACCGCGCCCGTTCGATTTCAACCCTGCGATCAAACTTATCGACCAGACAGGATATGGTTTGCCTAGCGGACATGCGCAGTCTGCACTCGTGGTCTGGGGGAGCCTCGCAACGTGGGCACGCCAACGGTGGGTCTGGATCCTGGCCGTTGTGGTCATCGTGCTCGTCAGCACATCCCGCATCTACTTGGGGGTCCACTTCCCAACTGACGTGCTCGCAGGGTGGGCCGTGGGTATCGTGCTGCTAGGCGCCTACTCCGTGGCGCTCCCACTGGCGCAACGCACGACCCAGCGCTTCAGCCTGAGCGTGCACCTCCTCGGAGCGGTCTTGGGACCGGGCATCTTGGCTTGGGTCTATCCGCTCAAGGACAACATCAGCGCGATGGGGACGCTCGCCGGCATCGGTGTCGGATTGATCGCAGCGCAGCGCGCGGTGGCGTTCACCGCGGCCGGGCCATGGTGGCAGCGGGGAATCCGCTTCGTCGTCGGAGCGACGATCCTCCTCGCGCTGTACACTGGACTCGCGGCGGTATTTCCCCGAGAACTCTCGGTCTTGTATCCCTACTTCCGATTCCTGCGCTATGGGTTGCTCGGCCTCTGGGCCACATGGGGAGGGCCCTGGCTGTTCTTGCGACTGCGCCTTGGCCAGACTCGCTCAAGCCCTGTGCCACGCCCATAGGCAGGCCACACGTGGTCTCCCGCGGAGCACCGAACCAGGGTCATTAGCCGTGCGCGACAAACCGGAACTCCAAGCGCATCTCGTCCTGGGTTCTCAGGAAGATGATAGCTGGAGGGGTGAACCCGAAGTCCGTCATCTTGATTGTCGTACTCCCGACGACGGTCAGCGTCGGCCCGTCGAGGGTGATCGTCGCTCCCCAGGTCGTGGGGCGGGTGACGTCACGGATCTTCAGGTTGCCCGTGATCTGCACCGAGACTGCGCGGCCGGTCTCATACGTGTCGGGCAGGCCTTTGATCGCAGTCGCCGTAAACACCGCCATCGGGTACTTTGCGGACTCGAGCCACTGCCGCCGGATCGCGTTGTCACGGCGATCACTATCAGATTTGAATTGACTGATGTCCACCGTGATGGGCCCAATGCGACTATTGACCGGTCGCGCGCGGTCGATGAAGATCTCCCCGCGCACCGCGGTCGTCGTTCCGACTGCCGTGTTCACGCGGTTCCCCTCGTTGAACAGCGTCTCGTCCACCCGATAGGTCACGGTGGACTCCCCTGGCGCGATCACAAATCGCTGCCCTGGAGCCGCCGGAGCAGGCGTCGCCGCCGCACCGGGCGCGGCCATGATGACCGCTCCAATGAACCCCACAATGAATCGGACCAACGTCATCCGCATCTTCGAGTGTCTACGCATGCGCGTCCCCTTCTCACAGCAGCATACGGAGTGGTTGCAAAGAAAGTGTGAATCGGCCGTGACGACACGGTAAACTCTCGGCGTGCGCGCAGCTGCCAACAAGACAGCGACTGTGGGCTACCCTGCCTCGGAGTAACGGTCCTGATTCCTCCAGCCCGACGACCTGACGGCAGGCTTCGCCCTCTTACTGGCGCCACACATCGATCGATGCTTGCGGAGTCGTGCGGCCTTGGGCACTGGCTAGCACGGTAACATGATAGCTGGCTCCACGATACTGCGTAACCGGACGCACGGTCAACACGAAGAACCCATTCCGGTTTGCCGTGACGTCACTCGCCGCGACCTGAAATCGGGCCACGAATACCACGAGCTGCACGTCAACATGAACCACTGCACCCGGGAGGGTCCGACCGACAACCGCGAATTCCGCGTCGACCCCGTCTCCTGACGCTGGCGTGAAGATCTCTGGGGCCGTCAGCGGTTTCGGGGAGGGCCGGAAGAAGGGTGGAAAGTTGCCCCCCCATGACCAGCGGGGCGAACTAGAGTCCGCGCGCGCAATGATTTGGATGTCCCTCGCCACGACTTGTCCATCACCGCGTACCCGCCCCTCGACGCTTACGATGTCTCCAACACTCAGCTCGTGACTTGTGTCCTCGCCCTCATCAGCGAGCGAGGCGAGATGGACCCTCGTGCGGGCCGTGATCCGCACCACGATCTGGTCCTCGTTCACGCGACTCTGGGTACGCAGAACAAACCCACCCCCTGCTTGATCCAGGGACACGATGACGCCCTGAATCCGCGTGTCTGCAGCCCACGCCCCCGCTGGAAGGATCGTGAACACTCCGAGCATCGCGATCACTACTCCCGCAGCTATCTGTCGCATGCACATGCCATCCCTCCGGTGTGCGGCATCCCATGATCCTCACCGTCGACCTACGCAGCAACCGCCGCGAGAGTTCCTCCGATTCCCCTGACGGCGCGCGCGGGCCCCCGCCGTGAGGCTCTCTCCAGCCCGGACACCCCTTCGCGGCTTTCCCCCTTCCGGACTGGCCGGGGAGGACATCTTCTCTGAAACATTAGGGCGGACAGAATCACTGAAACACTACACAACACACGCTATGGCTTGACGGCACCGCCTCGAATCTGGTAACGTGCACTCTTGGTGATTGTCGAAGGAGGCGCGCCGATGCTCTATGTGGACCTGGAACCCTTCCGCGTTCCCAGCTCGGTGCGCCTCGTTGCCCTGTAAGTAACTGTCGTCAACGACCACGCCGGCCACGGGGGCGCTTGGACTCCGTGGCTGTTTGCTTTCCGCGTGCCACACCCTTCGCTCCCTCACGCGCCAGCTTGTAAAACGCAATCCTGGAGACCTTGATGTCCGTCTCGTATCAGCAACATCGTCGACTCCTAGTGCAGGCGCTGCGGCCTCAATTGCCCCGCGTCCTGTTCCTCGCCCTGTTACTGCTGGGGGGCATAGGCCTGCAGCTCGTCACCCCGCAGATCCTGAGCCGGTTCATCGACTCCGCGCGGACCGGGGCAGCAGCGGACGTCCTCGCCCGCCTCGCCCTCCTCTTCCTGGGCGTGGCGCTCATGGGGCAGTTCGTCTCTGCCCTCTCCGTCTACACTAGCGAAAACGTGGGGTGGACCGCGACGAACAAGACGCGAGAGGACTTGGCCCTCCATTGCCTGCGCCTGGATCTCCCGTTCCACAACGCTCGGACGCCCGGTGAGATGATCGAACGCGTCGACGGCGACGTGACGCAAGTGTCGGGATTCTTCTCACAGTTCGTGATCCGGGTGCTGGGAAACGCAGTGCTGCTCGTGGGGATTCTGGGGCTGCTCTACCGCGCGGACTGGCGCGTCGGAATCGCCTACACCGTGTTCGCGATCACCGCGCTGGTCGCCTTGCGCCGCCTCCTGGAAACGGCCGTGCCGTATTGGAAGAACGCTCGGCAAGCCAGTGCGATGCTGCTTGGGTTTCTGGAGGAGCGACTGTCCGGAACGGAGGACATCCGCGCAAGCGGAGCCGTGCCCTACGTGATGCGTCGACTCTCCGAGGCACTGCGCAACCAGATGGAGAAATCCCGGCGCGCCTGGTTGCGCGGGACGATGATGTGGGCGACGACCGCAGGACTCCTTGCGGTCGGCAATGCGCTCGCATTCGGGATGGGCGCGTATTTGTTCCGACGGGGGATCATCACGCTGGGGACCGTCTATTTGTTTTTCCACTATACGGAGATGCTGCGCCGTCCGTTGGAGCAGATCACCCGACAGATGCAGGAACTCCAGCGAGCAAGCGCGAGCCTGGGACGGGTCAGCGACCTGCTTGCCTTCGAGAGCGCGACTGTGGATGGTTCGGGGCGGTTGCCAGGAGGCGCGTTGTCCGTGGATGTGGCCCGGATCTCCTTCGGGTACGTCGAGGACGATCTCGTCCTCAAGGACATTTCCTTCACGCTTGGGCAGGGGCGGGTTCTTGGCTTGCTCGGACGCACCGGCAGTGGAAAAACCACTATCGGCCGCTTGTTCGCGCGCTTCTACGACCCCACCGCCGGGCTGATCCGGCTCGGCGGCACCGATGTCCGGGATGTGACCTTGGCCGATCTCCGGAGTCGCGTCGGGCTCGTGACGCAAGACGTCCAGCTCTTTCACGCCTCGGTGCGCGACAACCTCACCTTCTTCAACCCAGCCATCTCGCGCACGCGGATCGAAGAGGTGCTGGGGGAGCTTGGGCTCCTCGAGTGGGTAGAGACCCTCCCCCAGGGGCTGGAGACACCCATCGGGCCGCGCGCGTTGTCCGCGGGCGAGGCGCAGCTTCTCGCGTTCGCACGAGTGTTCTTCAAGGATCCGGGCCTCGTCATCTTGGATGAGGCGTCCTCGCGCCTGGACCCTGTCACCGAGCAATTAGTCGAACGGGCAGTGGAGGCGTTATTGCGGCATCGAACCGCCATCATCATTGCCCACCGGCTGGCGACCGTCCACCGCGCGGATGCGATCGTCATCCTCGAGGAGGGCCGCGTCATCGAGCAGGGGGCGCGCGAGGCGCTGGCAGCCGACCCCACATCGCGGTTCGCCGCGTTGCTCCGGACGGGCTTGGAAGAGGTGCTGGCATGAGCACGTGGAGGACCCTGTGGCGGTTGCTGACCTACCAACCCAAGCTCTACGCCTTGAACTTGCTCTTGTGGGGCGCGTTCTGGACGACCCCGCTCCTCGTAGGGCTCGTGACGCGAGCGATCTTTAATACGATCACGCGCGGGACCCAGGCTCGACTCGACCTGTGGGGCTTGCTGGCGCTGTTGGTGAGCGTGGCGGCGGCCCGCATCACCGTCAACCTCTTTGGCGTCAGCGCGTGGGCGACCTACTACTTCGGCCAAGCCGGCCTGTTGCGCCGGAACCTCCTCGAGCGCATCCTCAGCCGTCCCGGGGCGCAGGCGCTCCCAGGGTCTCCGGGGGAGGCGCTGAGCCGATTCCGCGACGACGTGGACGAGCTATTGAAATTAGTGGAGCTGTCGGTCGACGGGATCGGCATCGTCCTCGCGGGGATTGTCGCCAGTGTCATCATGTTCCGCATCAACGCGCTCATCGCGACGGCAGTGCTGGTGCCCCTGCTCGTGATCGTCGCGATCGTCGCTGCCTTGCGGCAGCGCATCTTGCGCTACCGGCGCGACGCCCGGGAGGCGGCGGGCCGGGTCACTGCGCTCATTGGCGAGATGTTCGGTGCCGTGCTCGCCGTGAAGGTAGCGGGAGCAGAGGAACGAGTCATTGCGCACTTCCAAACCCTCAACGACGCGCGTCGCCGCGCGTCGCTCAAGGACAGCTTGCTGACGGAACTCCTCGGGGCGGTGTTCTGGAGTTCGATCAACCTGGGGACCGGGTTGATCTTGCTCTTGGCCGGCCAGTCGATCCGGACCGGGAGCTTCACGGTCGGCGACTTTGCCCTGTTCGTCTTCTACCTCGGCCTCGTGACCGAGGCGATGACGACGCTCGGAAACTTTTCCGCTCGCATCCGCCAAGCTGGGGTCTCTGTGCAACGGTTGGTGGAGCTCCTGCACGGGGAACCGCCACAACGCCTGGTGGAACATCATCCCCTCTACCTCACAGGACCCCTCCCCCCGGTCTCATTCGTCGAGAGAGACGAGACCGACCGACTGGAGACGTTGGTGGTCCGTGACCTCGCCTACCGGGATCCTGTGTCGGCCCGCGGGATCGAAGGGATCAGCTTCACGCTTAGACGCGGATCCTTCACCGTCGTCACGGGGCGGATCGGTTCGGGGAAGAGTACCCTCGTTCGGGTGCTGACGGGCCTGCTCCCGATGACCGCCGGGGAGATCCGGTGGAACACCACCGTGGTCGCCCGTCCCGCCGAGTTCTTCGTCACCCCGCGCGCCGCCTACATCCCCCAGGTACCTCGGTTGTTCAGCGAGGCGTTGACGGATAACGTGCTCTTTGGCCTTCCGGCGACACGCACCGATCTTCCGGGTGCGGTATGGTCCGCAGTCATGGAACGCGACGTGGAATTCCTCGAGCGTGGCCTGGACACGATCATCGGCCCCCGCGGGGTGAAGTTGTCGGGCGGGCAGATCCAGCGCACCGCGGCCGCGCGCATGTTCGTGCGCAAGCCGGAACTGCTCGTCATCGACGATCTCAGCAGCGCGCTCGACGTGGAAACCGAGCGGATCCTGTGGGAGCGCCTCTTTGCGCTGGAGGACGTAACCTGCTTGGTCGTGAGCCACCGTCGGGTGGCGCTCCGGCGCGCAGACCATATCATCGTGCTCAAGGATGGGTACGTTGAGTCGGAAGGGACCCTCGACGAACTGCTGTTGATCTCGCCGGAGATGCAACGGTTGTGGAGAGGCGACCAGGGGGGTGAGGAACCCTCTCTCGCAGCTCCTGTCCACGGATGATCGAAGGCTGAGCACTCAGGCGACCTCCCAGTTGCCGGTTGCCGGAAGACCCACTGGAATGGACAATGAGGGGGATCGGCCTGGAGGGAGCACTATGGCTGATGGCTGAGCGCGATCCCGCTACCTTCGACAACCACGTGCGCCGGTTCGTCTACGATCACACCATCGACGTGGGCCTTCCCCCGACTGCGGCCGAAGCCGCGCGCAGCCTAGCATGCCCAGATGCTGCGATCCGCTCCGCGTTTCACCGGTTGGCCGACGCCCACATGCTTGTGTTGCAACAGGACAGTGGCGAGATCTTAATGGCGAATCCCTTCTCGGCAATCCCCACCCCTTTCCTCGTCCAGGCGGGGGACCACGCCTACCATGGATCATGCATCTGGGACGCGCTGGGGATCCCCGCCATGCTCAAGCGCGATGCGTCGATTCGGACCTCGTGCGGTGACTGCGGTGCGGCAGTGACCCTGCACATCACCCAGGGGGCGCTGGCCCCGGTTGACGCGGTCGCCCATTTCGCGATTCCGGCGGCGCATTGGTGGGACGACATTGTCTTCAACTGAAAGACCATGCTGCTCCTCCGGTCGGAAGAGCACGTCGAGAAGTGGCTAGCCGCCTGGAGGTTGGCGCGCGGCGCCATCCTCTCCCTCGACCAGTGCTGGCGCCTGGCGCAAGCCTGGTACGGGGCCGACCGGCGGGACCTCGCATATCGGCGAAAGACGGCGGAGGAAGCCGAAGAGGTCTTTCAAGACCTGGGGCTGACGACGCCCTTCTGGAAGTTGCGCTGAGGCGCTTGCCTCGGACGGTCGTCCTCGCGGGAGGGGAACAGGGCCACAGGCGTTTCGCATCGGGCTCATGGTTCTTCCCCTCGCTCGTGGGCGACAGCACCCACGATCTCGCGGCAAGCTGGTTGATATCGATCTCAGGCTTCGGCTGGTCGGAGTTGCGTGATCGCATAGGCATATTCTGTGTATGGCACCCGGCCTGAGAAGAGAAGGGGAGATATGGCAAATGCGGAATCCGATGCCCTCATCGGCACTTGGAAGCTCGTTTCGTGGGAAGTGATTGTCGACAACGGTACCGAGCAGAGGCGTCGGTATCGGATCGAAGGCGATAGGCTCTTCATCGAGTCGGCACCGAGCTTCGTGTTCCCAGGTAAGACCGATTTCCGCAGGGGCGTGTGGGAGCGGAAGAAATTGACACTTGAAAAGCTGGACCATCCCTCACCCTTGAAAGGACTGACCTTGGTTTTCCCAGCTCCCATTTCCCGCGCCTTCAGGTCAAACTGACCCACTACCTTCCTCTGCTCCCGATTGACAACTCTCGCGATGCATGCTACACACTATCCAAGAACCATGGATGCGTCCTTCGGTAGTCTTCGCCATTCTCCCCGATTCCGGGCATCGTGCCCGTACTCCCCGCGAAAATGCATCTGTCCGTAGCGGAGGCAGTCCCGTGCCTTCGCCCCTGACCGTCTGATATCGCTCTAGGTCTCCAGGCGGTCCCGCAGGGTACCGGTCCCAGCCTCCGCAGCCTCGGTAGTTTTCCGTCGCTCTTTTCCAGTTTCCCGAAGAGAATCTGTGCGGGGATTGTGATCACTTCGCGAGGAGAGACCTCATGACGGATTCGGTTGTCCCAGTGGAGCTGAAACTCAGCGCGCTCTTGGGCGCCCCCCCAGACCATGTCGAACCGCGGGGGCTGGCCCCTCGAGGCCTCCATCCGAACGGCGGCGGCGTCGCCTATGAATTCCAGGTCACGGACCGGAGCCTCATCTGGGCGGATGGGGTGGAGAAACTCTACGACCAGGCCAAAGAGCGGCAATGGAACGCGACCTCCGACATCCCCTGGGAGAAGGGGCGGGGTGTGGCAGCGCCACTCGAGCACGCGTTGTGCACCGTGCTCACCTGGATGGTGCAACAGGAGTTTGCCGCGTGGTACGTTCCCGCCAAGTTCTTGCCCCGCATCCATCCCGCCTACCTCGAAGCCGTGTTGTTCCTCTCGACCCAGGTCCTCGACGAAGCGCGCCATGTCGAGGCGTTCACGAAGCGACTTTTCCTCAACGGCGTCGGCTTTGTGGGGAACTATCCCGCGACCGAAGCGTCCTTGCTGGGGCTCATTCATCAGGACGACTATGACAAGGCGTCTTTTCTGCTCCATGTGCTCGGCGAAGGCACCTTCTTGGACTTGTTCACCTTCCTGCGCCGCGTGGCTCCCGACGAGGCGACTCGCACAATCTTCGTCCGATCACATGAAGATGAGGCGCGCCACGTCGCGTATGGGACCGGGCGCCTCCGTGGCCAACTTCAGCAGGATCCTCGGGCCATCGACCGATTCGTCGCCGCGCTCGAGGAACGCATCACCTTTGCGCAGGAGGTGTCGGGGATCCCGATGCCGATCCAGGAGGCGTTGACCGTCCTTGCCGGGGGGGCAGAGCGGGGGAGTGGGTTCCTCCGGGGGGTCCAGGAAGTCAAGACCTTCCAGCAGGACCTGACCGAGAAGCGCGTGCAGCGGCTACTCGGTAGCGGATTCTCGGAATCGGCGGCCAAGCACATCTCTGACTTGCACGTCCGGGCCTCCGGGAACGCGATGTGAGGGAAGCGGACCTATGGTGACGAATCACCCGCGCCTCGAGGGACCTCTGGCTGACCGGCGCGTGATATTTGACGCGGCACGCTTCCGATGGGCACGGATCGACCCGCAGACATACAAGTTTAGTCTCGGGGACCAGCGCGGCATGGGGTGGCGCGGGGTGACCCGTTACACGCTGGCAAGTTCCCCGGCGGTTCCCGCGAAGTTCGAACTGCGCTATTTCGAGCTGGCCCCGGGCGGGTATTCGAGTTTCGAGAAACATGCCCACGTGCACGTCATCATCGTGCTCCGCGGGAGAGGCCGAGCCGTCGTCGGGACTCACGTATTCGACGTCGCGCCGTTGGACCTAGTCCACGTCCCGCCGCATATGCCGCATCGATGGGTCAACGAGAGCGAGGAGCCGTTTGGGTTCTTGTGCCCGGTGGACGCGCAGCGCGATTCACCCCAACCGATCGATGATCTCGAGTGGGAGTTGCTCAGGCGGACCCCGGCGACTGCGCCGTACGCCTTCTAACCGACCGCCCGACCGACTCCCGCGGGGACCACGCATCGCGCGGGTCTTCAAATCTTGCGCCACCCAAACACGTCCAGGTCGATCTGCCCGGTCCGATCGAACCGCACGCCCTCTTGCTCGAGACGGCGGCGTTGCGTGGACGCGCCCCCGCTTAGTCTCCAGCTGATGCGCCCTCCGGCATTGACTACACGATGCCACGGCACGTCCTCTGGGCACGCGCGGAGTGACCACCCGACGACCCGCGCCCCACGGGGAGCGCCAAGAGCCCGCGCAAGTTGCCCGTATGTCGCCACATGCCCTGATGGGATCGCCCGCACGAGCGCGAACACCCGGGAGAAGAAACCGCGCGCGGCTCGGGGCGGAGGCGTGGACCGGCCTCGCTGGCGGGTCACCATCAAACCACTTCGCCCCATTCCCCGCAGAGCAGCACGGATGCGCTGGGGTCGCAGGAACGTGCGCGAGGCTGAGGTACTTGGAGGCGGGTCTTAGAGCAACCGAGTGGGGAAAAATGGAAAGTCGATTCCCGTCCCGAAGCTTCAACTAGAAAGGGCGAAGGACAAGCATCAGGCGCGTGCAAGACTGCCACCACCTTGAGACCCCCTGGACCGTATCGCCCGGAGGATGCTTGATGCCCAAGGAGTCTGGAGCACGGTTTGAGGCGGTCGCTACTCCGCTCGCCACATCGTCGTCCGCGGTCCGAGGGAAGATGTTCGGAATGCCGACCACTCCACACGGAGCGGCGCTCACGCCCATGGGCGTCCGCCTCTCCGTGGCACAGACCTTGCTCCAAGAAGGACGCCGATTCTACGAGGGCCACGCGTGACCGAAGTGCTCAAACAGACCGACATGGGCAGTCTAGCACACGAGATGACTGGTTACCGCTCTGACGTCAAGCCGTCTCCCTTCGCGGCGCCGAGCGCGCCCGTCCGTGCGGAACAGCGTATCGCGCTTGTTCGTCTCCTCGTGCTCGCCGCACTGGTCCCCCTGCTGTGGTGGCACGTCATCCCGCACGCGAGCACACCCATCCTCATGTGGCTCACGGGGTTCCTCGCTGCCTACATCTTGAGCACGCTGTTTCTCCTCCCGCGCCTTCGCATCGTCCCTCGCGAGGATGTGTTCCTTACCATCGATATCCTGGCGGCGACCGCGCTCGTGTACTTCACCGGTGGCGTCCAGAGCAGTCTCCTGTTCCTCTTATACCTCCCCATGCTCGCGGCGGCCATTCGCTTGGATCTGCGACACACCCTGCTCTCGGCCGTCGCGGTTTCCGCGATCGTAGTGTGGATGTGGAGCATAGCGGAAAGCGGGTTTCCGTCGCTGGGGTCAACGGCCGTGCGGGTCGGGCTCTTCAGCTTCGGGGGCTTCGTCCTCGCGCTGTTCTTTGGGGCACTAGCCCAGGAGACCCGGCTTTCGATCGCGCGGCATCGTTCTGCGATCGCCCTGACGCAGGCGTATGAATCAACCCTGGAGGGCTGGTCTCGGGCCCTCGAAATGCGCGACACCGAGACCAAGGGGCACACACAGCGGGTGAGCACTCAGACCGTTCGCCTCGGGCGCCTGATGGGGTTGAGCGAGGAAGCGCTCATGCACGCGCACCGCGGGGCGCTCCTTCACGACATCGGGAAGCTCGCGATCCCCGACAGTATCATGTTCAAACCCGGCGCCCTTAGCGACGAGCAGGTCGAGACCATGCGCCGGCATCCCGACTACGCCTACACCATGCTCGCCCCGATTGCCTATCTGCACCCCGCGCTCGACATCCCGTACTGTCATCATGAGAAGTGGGACGGGAGTGGCTACCCTCGCGGGTTGAGGGGCGCGGAGATTCCGCTCGCGGCCCGGATTTTCGCGGTCATTGATGTCTGGGACGCCCTCCGCTCGGATCGCCCTTACCGCACGGCGTGGACTGACACGCAGGCCAGAGAGTACATCCGGGCGCATGCGGGGAAACACTTCGATCCACAGGTTGTCGCGGTCTTCTTCCACATGCTGGACTCCTCGAACGGCTCTCAGCAACCTTCCTGAGTACGTCGCGCTAAGGCCCCCGCACGACCTAACACGCCTCCGACTTCCTCTGAGAAGCCCGTCATGGCACCGGGGGACGTGGTAGCGTCGAGGGAACGCTCTTGGGTCGTCGCGCACCACCCCCAGTGAGATCGAGGGTGGCGTCGGTGCGGCCATCGGCCAGGGCGAGCGGAAGGAGGAGCGCGGTGGGGGCAGCACCACCCCCCAGACGGGGGAGCACCACGGTGCCGGTGATCCGGGTCCCCGGGGCGATCTCCATCCCCAGCGTGCTCCGGAGGAAGACGGCATCCACGAGCTGCCCATCCGAGAAGACACCACGAATCGCGACATTCGTCACGCTGGCGCCAGCGGGGCCCGCGTTTTCCACTTCCAGGTAGACAGTCCACTCCCGAGTCGTTTCGACCAGCCGCAGCAGCCGCACTGTCAGGGCCCCAACCTGCTCCTCGCGCGTGTAGTAGGTCACCCGGATGGGGAACCCGGCATCCACCTTGGATCGGCGGACTTGTTCGAGGTGGGCGATCCGATCCGCCCAGCCGGGATGTGTCCCCGCCCAGTGCGTGTTCTCGTTGCGCCGTCCGGTCACCTCATTGAAGTACCGGAGCGTAGTTGCGGCTTTCTCTGGATTGAACCCCGCTTCTGTCATCATCCGCAATCCTTCCGCGTCCGCTTCAAGTTCCATCTCTCGAGAGTGCCCCAGAGTCGCCAAGGAAGAGAGGGCTTCGGCAACTTCCCCGGAGCCCGGGGACTGCGTGAGCACGGTCACAATCACGTTAAGCAACCTCGCGGCACGGATCTCTTCGAGCTTCATTGCCACATGGCGGCGGGCGGTGTGCCCGAGCTCATGGCCGACAACGAATGCCCACGCGTCTCGGTCCAGGTTCAGCCTGAACATGCCGGTGGTAACGAACAGGTACCCGGGCGCGCTGGCTGCGTTGGGCACATCACTCTCCAGGATGATGATCTCGTGGCCGATATCGGTGCGCCCAGAGAAGGGCGCCAGCGTATCCCGCATGGAGGCTAGGAAGTGCACCCAGTCCGGATCGGCGACTACGGGGAAGAGGGTGATGAGTTGCGCCGCTGTCAGCCGACCGGCGAACAACTCTTCCTCGCGCGAGATGGAGTCTTGCGCCGCTACCGGCGTAGCCAACACGAGGGCACATACGAGTACCCACGCAGCGACTTTCATGACCGTCCGACCCATCATGGCTGTAGTCCCCCTCTCCCCTTCCCGGGGCCCTCGCGACTCGCAGGACCCCGGTGCCTAGGCACCCCTGCGGGCGGGAAACTATGGCTATGGCTCCCCAAGATTCACAACCGATTCACGTGCTCGTAGCTTGCCCCGAATCGACCGGACCCTGACAGTCACCCTCCTGGTATACCGGAGGGCGCGCCTGGATTTTCCCCGAGTACCCGATGCGGAGCCGCGTTAGGTGGCAGGAATCCCCAAAATGGGGCGAACTGTCCCCCAGGGAACTCTTGGGGATGTGGAGCGAGACTGGACTCAGGGTTTCTCCCCAAAACTTCCACCAAAGTTCCCGCCAGCACGCGGCTCTGCCTGAGCCTCATTCGGAGGGGGCATCGTGACCTGGATTTCGTGGCACGCGACTTGCTTCATGTTTTGGCATGGATGCGAAGAGTGCGCCAGCAACCGCAGCGGCGGATAGGAGCAACGGGCGAGGTTCCGCGATGTCCGCGCGAGTAAGACAGCAGGCCAGCGAGACCTCTGCGGCTCTCAACGAGCCCGCGAACCAGGCGTCCCTGTACCTCATCAAGGCCCTGGCGTTGCAAGCTTCGCTCGCGGTGAACAACGCGGCACTGTTTTCGGACCTCCAAGGCGAGAACGTCGACCTGTCCCTCGCCTATGACAGTACTCTCGAGGTCTGGGTGCGCGCGTTGGACCAGCGAGCCAAGGAAACCGATGGACATACCGCACGCGTCACCGCGCTCACCGTCCGCGCGGCTCGCGCCATAGGAATGGATGAGGCCGAGTTGATCCAGGTTCGCCGCGGCGCCATGCTCCACGACATTGGGAAGATGAGCGTCCCTGATCGGATCCTCCTCAAGCCCGGCGTCCTCGACGATGAAGAATGGAAGGTCATGCGCCGCCACCCCGTGTACGCTTACGAACTCCTCTCGCCGATCGCCTACCTGCGGCCAGCCGCCGACATCCCCTATTGCCACCACGAGAAGTGGGACGGCACCGGCTACCCTCGGGGGTTGCGGGGCGAAGAGATCCCGCTCGCAGCGCGGATTTTCGCGGTCGTCGATGTCTGGGACTCGATGCGGTCAGACCGGCCTTACCGGCCTGCTTGGTCCGAGGACCGGGTGCAGCTCTACATTCGCGAGCAAGCGTACACCCACTTTGACCCGAAGATCGTCGATGTCTTCTTCACCCTGGACCTGTCGGCAACCGACTAACCTCACGAAACGCAACCGAGCTTCCTGCCCCGCCGGTCTACCACCGCACGTCTTCATCCGCACAACCTCTTAGGGGACAAACCTCCGGCAGGCCCGGAGCGCGGTCGCGTTGGGGAAGGCGATGCTGTAGTTGGAGTTCGCGTTGGAGGCGACGAATATCCCCACCACGTCGCCCCGGTTGTCAATGACCGGAGACCCGCTCGCCCCTGGATGGAGCGCGGGCGCGAAGACGATCATCGGGGCGCTCACGACGCGGCCGCCAAGCGTCGCGGTCCGGATGAGGTGAGTGACCCGGCCCTTCGTAATCCCCCATGTTCGACTCGGGTACCCGCCCACCCGCACCGTCTCACCAATGGCTGGCGTACGAAATGACAGGTGGTAGTAGGGGGTGCCTGGGGGGAGGGACGCTCTCACGACGGCGAGGTCTTCGTAGCGCGCCCGGCAGACGGTCCGGCCTGCCACTGCGGTGGTTGGAAACTGCACCTCCAGCCGATCGCCAACGACAACGTGCGATGCGGTGAGAATAGTCGTCGGCCCGACGACCACGCCCGTCCCGAAATGCCGCATGCTCCTGGTGCTGGACACCAGCATCGGAATCGCACGCTGATCGGGGGCTTTCAGGACCGGTCCCCCGAGGCTCGGCGCCGTGGTGCTCAGCAGGAACACGCCGGTGAGGATGGCTCTGTACCACGACCGCAGGTTCATGCGATGTCTCCGCAACGAGGCGTTGTGCGATGGTGCTTCAGGGATGCCCGAACCTCCCAAGCGGTAGTCCTCCAGCTTCTAGGACGCCGTCCGCTCCTGCACCAGTCTGCGTGGGGGGGCAGATCAGCGCCCTTGTGCTTGTTCGCCGCGCAGGGTCATGACCGTACTGGACGCCCGCGCGACGAGGTCATCTTCTGGGTCAACGACGTCGCACTCGACCAGTCCGATCGTGCGGCCGCGTTTGACGACCCGCGCATTGGCGCGCAACATTCCGGTCCACACGGGTTTGAGGAAGTTCATTTTCAGTTCCAGCGTCGTGAATGTCTCACCGTCCCCGAGTTCGCTCGCATAGGCCATCCCCATCGCAGCATCAGCAATGTCGCACAGGATTCCGCCGTGCAGGGTCCCCATGGGATTCGCGTGACGCGGCGTCGCCTCCAACGTTACGAGAGCCTGCCCCCGCCCGATCGACTTTAACTCCATCCCAACCAAGAGCGCGACCGGCGGTGGAGGGACTTTGCCGCGGAGCATCTGCTCAACTCGGTCGCGTAGTCTGGCCATCGTAGCCTTCACCCCCATGTTGGAACGACATGCCGGTTCTGCGCGTCGCCATGATCCTAGTCTCTCTCAACCGTCTGCCCGACAAGGATACCTTAGGTCGTAGGGCATGGCATACCTTTCGACTGGACCGCGCGCGGATCCTCATCTGTGACCTGTTTGTCCAGAGCAGGACCCCTCTGCTCTGGGTTCGAATTGCAGGGCCACAGACACGTCAGAAGCACGACCGCGACACAGAGGATGACCGGATGTCCCGCCCTCCTGATCTCACACCCGCAGGCGCGGCTGAGATGATCACCATTGGTGGCGACCTGACCGTCCGGCGGTTAGGATTCGGCGCAATGCGCCTCGCCAGCTCCACGGTCTGGGAGCGTCCAGGAGCCGCTGAGACTGTCCGTGCCTTGCTGCGTCGCGTCGTCGCACTCGGCGTGAATTTCATTGACACCGCCGACATCTATGGGCCGGAGGTCAGCGAGCGCGCGTTAGCGGACAGTCTGTTTCCCTACAAGAAGGACCTGGTCATCGCCACAAAGGGCGGATTGGCGGGACCCGGCCGAGGTCAATTCCAGCCGGATGGGCGCCCAGACCATCTCCGGTTGGCTTGCGAGGCAAGTCTTCGCCGTCTGAAACTCACCGAAATCGCCCTTTACCAACTCCATACCGTCGACCCCCAGGTCCCGCTAGAGGACTCGGTCGGGGCGTTACGCGACCTGCAAACCGCCGGCAAGATCCGCCACATCGGGCTCTCAAACGTCAGTGCGACCCAATTGCAACGTGCGCGCGCGGTCGCGCCAATACGGTCGGTCCAGAATCGCTACAGCTTGTTGGACCGTCGGTCCGATCGCGTGCTGGCGACCTGCACGCAGGAGGGGATCGCCTTCCTCCCGTGGGCTCCACTTGCCCGCGGACAATTGGGACTTTCGGGCAGCGTGGTCAGTCTGCTGGCGGCCACTCGAGGCGTCACGCCAGCGCAGATCGCCCTTGCCTGGTTGCTCCATCGCGCGCCCGTCATGGTCCCCATCCCTGGGACTGCGTCCATGCCGCACCTTGAGGAGAACGTCGCCGCAGCGGGCATCACCCTCGACCCCGAGGAGCTGGCGCAACTGGAGGTCATCAGCGGGAGCGCCACGCAGGCGTGAACCCGCGGGACTGCTCGTCGTTGCTTACTTGGTTTGCACGGGGCTCGGCTCACGGCCTCGCGGAAGTGGGCGTGGACTCCGTGGCGTCAAGCACCGGCGGCAGCGCGGGTTGCTGACGACTTAGCCGGGCGAAGAACACGAGCGCCGGAACTAGCACGCCTCCAGCAGCCACCAGAGCCGCTCGCAGCGAGCGTGCCGTACCGATCGCCCCAATCACCGGACCGCCTGCGATCTGGCCGAACGCATCCGCTTGCCCCGCGATCGAGAGCACCGTCGCGCGGACGCGCGGGTCGATCGCTTGGGTGAGCCAAGTCCTGTAGAGCGTGCCGCCCGCCCCTCTGATGACCGTCACGCTCCAATACGCTGCCAGCGCTAGCCAGAACTGTCCCGTCAACGCGAACGTCCAGGTGGCGGCCAGCCGCAAGCAGTACTCGGGCTAGGTCAGTAGGCTGCTGCGTATTCACTCGGCGCCGAAGGAATTCTAGCGCGCCGATACCCCACACCGTCGCCGCCGCCTCAATAATGCCAAACCAGACGACCGGCTTGAGTCGCCCCAGGGACGGGAAGACGAAATTCGCTAGCATGTGCGCCTCCCACAACCGATCGATCCCTTCGCTGGCTAAACCGAAGCATGCAGCAAGACCCACAAACGTACGCAGCAGCGGCTGTCCCCACGCGAGACGCACACCGTCGCGCACCGTTGTGGCCATCAATTCCAAAGACGTGCGACGCGCGCGCGGGGGCGGCTGGAAGCCACGCTCCGGCATCGCCACCAGCACGAAGACACCCAGCCCCACGGAAAGGATCCCCCCGAGCACGATTGGGAGGTTCAAGCGGATGCTCGCGAGCCCCACGCTGCCCGCGATCCCGACGAGGAACCCGAGCCGACTCACCTGCGCGCCTCGCAGAAACACCTGGCCAATGCGTGCATCACCGACCTCGCCAGACACGAGGGCCTGCAGGGCTCCGCTATTGAAACTCTCGCCGATCCCGCGGATCCCTTCTGCGATCAGGATGGCGGCCACCAGAGGCACCATTCCCTCGAGGATGAACGCAACGCCAAAGAGGATCTCGCCAAGGATCACTGCAAGGCGCCTGCTGAGCACATCCGCAATCGCCCCAGTCGGCACCTCGAAGACCAGGATCGTCGCCTCGAGCACCGTCCCCACGAGGACGAGCTGCAGCGGATTCATTCGAACGACCGACACATAGTACACTGCCACGACGGTGTAGATTAGACCGCGGAGCACGGACCCTACGCCTACGAGAATCAGGTACGCTATGTACGCATCCAGTCTCAGACTAACTATCTTCATAAACCCTCCTCTGGGCTCTCCGGAGCATACCAACGGCAAGCCTCGCCGTGGCCATGGCACGGACAGCCAGCTGAGGGCTAGACGCGAAACGGCCACGGGAGTTGCCACCCGTGGCCAAAGAAGGGCTCAAGCCTGCGGAGTCGCCTAGCTAGGCAGGTGTGCCGGTGATAGGTGCCACGAATGGCTTCTGATTTCACTCACGAGCTTTGGGGCTGCCATTCGTGTCACCCTCCTTCCAGAAAACTCGACTTGACGCGATCTCATTCTCGCCGAGCGGGCACTACCTGTCAAGAACTGAACGCCTCGTGAAACACCCGGTACCCCGTGTCCCTGCTTGAAGGCATCACCGCGGCGCAAGGAGAAAAACCATCGAAGTTCCTCCAGGGCGTGCGTCCCTGGCGAGATGACTGACCAAACGTCGAGGAGACCGTGATGACCTCCAAACAGTGGACGTTGATCGCAGCCGTATTTGGATCGGGGATCGTCTTCCTCGACTCCACGATCGTCAACGTCGCGCTGCCGAAGATGGGGCAGCAGCTCCCAGCGACCCTTGTCGGCGTGCTGGAGGGACAGTCGTACGTCTACAACGGGTACCTCCTCACGCTGAGCGCCCTCCTGATCCTCGCGGGGGCGCTCACCGACTTCCATGGCCGTCGGCGGATGTTCATGCTGGGTCTCGCTGGGTTCGGGCTCATGTCGATCCTCTGTGGGCTCGCGACGTCCATGGAGGTGCTCGTCGTCTGTCGCATCCTGCAAGGAGCGGCAGGGGCGTTCTTGGTCCCTGGCTCCCTCTCGCTCATCACGGCGACGTTTGCCGGCGAGGAACAAGCGCGGGCCTTCGGGGTGTGGGCGGGGGCGTCGGCCGGGACTACGATCCTGGGCCCGTTCATCGGCGGGATCCTCGTCGATACGTTGTCCTGGCGCATGGCCTTTCTGATCAACGTCCCCCTGGTGTGCTTCGCCCTCTGGGTCACCGTCCGGCACGTGCAGGAGAGCCGCGACGAAGCTGCGTCGGGCGCCTTCGATTGGCTGGGGGCGATCGTAGTCGCCCTCGCTGTCGGCGGGCTCTCGTTCGGGGCGATCTACGGCCAGCAGCGTGAATGGCGTGATCCGCTTGCGTTTGTTGCCCTCGCGATCGGCGCGGCGGCGACCATCGCGTTTCCGCTCCTCATGGCCCGCTCGCCGCACCCGCTCGTCCCGCTCCAGTTGTTCCGCTCGCGGAACTTCACGGTCACGAACCTCTCGACATTCGTGATCTACGGCGCGCTCTACGTTACCTTCTACTATCTCCCCCTCTTCACGCAAGGCACCCTCGGGTACACTGCCTCGGCGGTCGGGCTCGCCACGATCCCGGGCACCTTGCTGCTTGTCCTCTTCTCGTCGCGGTTTGGATCGCTCGCCGGGCGATACGGACCGCGATGGTTCATGGCGGTGGGCCCAGCGATCATGGCCCTGGGCGTCCTGTGGCTGGTCCGGGTGCCGGCCAGCAGCGCGGGCTGGGTGTTTGTGCCCAACGCCCCGAGCAGCTACGTTCCTCCGCACAGCTACCTCGTGGATTTCCTGCCCGGGTTCCTGATCTTCGGGGCGGGTTTGATGATCATGGTCGCCCCACTGACGACGGCCCTGATGACCTCGGTGCCAGTCCAGAACTCGGGCGTAGCATCGGCCATCAACAACGCAATCTCGCGTGTCGGCCCCCAGCTCGTGGGAGCCGGCATCTTCGTAGCGATCACCGCGACCTTCTATGCGGGCCTCGCGATGCGGGTCCCGGGGCTGGATGTGTCCTCCTCCACGTTACGCCGCGCAATTGCCCCGCTCAATCGTCCCGCGGATACGGTCCCCCCCGACCTTGCCGCAGCGGCGCGAGAGGGCTCGGCGGAAGCGTTTCACCTCGCCATGAAGATCAGCGTCGCCCTGCTCTTGAGTGGCGCGATCATCAACGCTGTCGGCATTAGACCGCAGCAGGCCCACACCCCAGGTAAGCCGACAAGGAAGTCGTAACTCTCAAGCTGGTCCCGTACGTTTCTCGAGGATCCGAATCACCGCGTTGGCCACCAGCGCGAGGGCCGAGACTCCAATCGCGCCGGCGATAATCTTGTCGGGGTTGCTCTGGCTAACCCCCATGAACAGGAGGGTACCGAGCCCGCCGGCATTGATGAACGCGGCGATCGTCCCGATCCCGATGGTCGTGAGGACCGCGACGCGCACGCCGGCTAAGATGACCGGGAGGGCCAGTGGGAACTCCACTCGCCAGAAACACTGGCCCGGGCTCATGCCCATCCCGCGGGCGGCCTCGAGGACCGCAGAGTCGACCCCCAGGAGCCCGACGGTGATATTGCGCACCAGGACGACCTGCGCGTACACCACCAACACGGTGACCGCCGGGACCAGCCCCAACCCCATGATGGGGATCAGGAGCACGAAGAACGCCAAGCTGGGGATCGTGTAGAGTAGACCCAGCACTCCGAGCAAAGGCCCTCGCACGCGCGGGACTCGAGCCGCGAGCACGCCCATGGGAAGCGCCAAAGTGAAGGCGATGGTCAACGTGATGGCCGTAAGGGTCAGGTGTTGCCCCAACAGCGCCAGGACAAGGTCGGGATGGTCGACCAAGTAGCGCACTAGCTAGGCACTCCAGTCCGGCTACCGATCACTGCTCGTCGGATGTCCTCGAATCCCAGATGGCCGATGGGGCGGCCGGCGGGATCAAGCGCCACGAGGGCGGACACATCATGCTGCAGCATTATCGACAGCGCGGTCCGCAGGCTGTCCGACGCTCGCACCGACCGGCTCCCCGGGCGGTCGTGCTCCCGCGAGGCGCTCATCACCGTCCCCACCGGCATCAAGCTGAGTTGTCGCAGTATGTCGTCGCTGTTGAGTAGCTGCCCGACGAAATCGTCACGCGGACGGGTGAGGACCTCCAGGGGTGTGCCCGATTGGACCACTCGACCCGCCCGCATCACGGCGATGTGATCCGCCAAGCGCAGCGCTTCCTCGACGTCGTGGGTCACGAATACGATCGTCTTGCGCAGGGTTTGCTGGATGCCACGCAACTCATCTTGGAGACGGGTCCGGGTGATCGCATCGACCGCCCCGAATGGTTCGTCCATGAGCATGATCTTCGGGTCGGCGGCCAACGCACGCGCCAAACCGACCCGCTGCTGTTCGCCTCCAGAGAGCTGGCGGGGGAAACGTCGCCGGTAGGTCCGCGGTAACCGCACGAGGTCGAGCAGCTCATCGATGCGGGTCTCGATCCGCGCTCGGGACCACGCGAGCAATTCCGGCACAATCGCGATATTCTGATCGACGCGGAGGTGCGGGAAGAGCCCGACTTGCTGAATCGCGTACCCGATCCCTCGCCGCAGGGTCGTCTCGGGCAACGCGCGGGTATCGACGCCATTGATCAATATTTGACCGCTGTCGGGCTCGTAGAGCCGGTTGATGAGTTTCAAGAGCGTGGTCTTCCCACACCCCGACGGCCCCAGCAATACGGTCAGATCACCACGTGGCACCGCTAGGTCGCAGTCGGCCACCGCCGGGGTCGGGGCGCCCGGGAACTGCTTGCGGACATGCCGGATTTCAATCGCGCTGACGCGCGGGACTGTCGCGGCCATCGTCCTCCGCCGGGGGCCGTGCTCAGGCACGGCCCCCGTACGGTGGCTACTTCTTCAGCAGTTTCTTCTCGATCAGGAACGCCTTCGCGACCGCCGCGTACTCTTGCTTCTCCGGACCGTCGACTTTCCAGTTGAGCCCTGCCATGATGCTATCGGTGAGCAGGGGGGCAAGCTTGTTCAATGTGGCGGCGAGTTTCGGGTTCTTCTTCAATGTGTCGGCTCGCACGACCGGCGCTGCTTGGTAGACAGGGTAGAACCCCTTGTCGTCCTTCAAGAGGACGAGCCCCAGTCCGCTGAGTTGCCCATCCGTGCCGAACGCCACGACCACATCGATTTGGCCGGCCGTGAGGGCCTGGTAGCGCAGGCTCCCGGTGCCGAGCTGCTTGAACTCCTTGAACTGGAATCCCCCGTAGGCTTTCTGGAGACCCTTGATGCCATCTGAGCGTTCAGCGAACTCCGCCGGGCCACCCAGTCGGAGCTGCGGGGCCTTCACGGCGAGGTCGGAGTACGTCTTGATGCCGTACTTCGCTGCAACCTCCTTCGTGGTCGCCAGCGCCTGCGTATCGTTGAACGGAGCCGGGTCCAACCACACCAACTTGAACTTCTCCTGGTAGCCCTGCCGCACCGTGGCGACGACCTTCTTCGCATCGGCGATCGGCTGAAGCTTGAGCACCTCCAGCAACCCCGTGCTTGTATACTCCGGGTAGAGATCAATGTCGCCCTTCAGCAAGGCGGCGTGGGCGATCGGCGTGCCCCCCAGGTTGAACTTCCGTTCCACCTTGAACCCTGCGTTCTCGAGCAGGAGCGAGTACATCTCCGCCAAGATGAACTCCTCCGTGAAGTCCTTGGAGCCGACTTTAATCGTCGCGGGACCGCTCCCGCCAGCGGCGGTGACCGTAAAGATAGTCAACACGAGCAAGACCCCAAGTTGCCATATATGTTTCATCGTATGCTCCCCCTTAGTCGTCTGAGTCATCGTGTTCCTTTTCGTCGTGCCAAGTTTAGGTCGTCGCCCCCGACAAGCGTTCAAGCAGACGCTGAACCCCCGCCAGGACCCCTTCCGCAGACAGAGTCAGGATCGCCACAGGAATGGCCCCCACGAGCATGATCGGTGGATCAAATAACGCAAACCCGCGCGCGATGAAGTCCCCAAGCCCGCCGCCCCCAATGAACGCCGCTAATGTCGCACTCGCGAAGACGTCGACGGCGGAGGTGCGCACGCCGGCCACCACGATGGGGAGCGCGAGGGGGACTTCCACTCGCCAAAACACCTGCCGCGCGTCCATGCCCATCCCCCGCGCCGACTCCGTGACCGCCCCGTCCACGTGGCGGAATCCCGCGTCGGTGTTGATGAGAATTGGTGGGCACGCGAAGATCGTCAACGCGATCAGCGCGGGGGTGAACCCCAGCCCGAGGTAGGGAACCGCGAGAAAGAGGATTGCCAAGCTGGGGACGACGCGGAGTCCACTGATGAGACTCAAGGCCTGTGCCGCAAACCACCGACGTCGGGCGATGTAGACTCCCAGGGGAAGACATACCGCGCAGCCAATGCCCAGCGCCGTGAGGCTGAGTTGGACATGCGTGGCGACCGCAGCCCAGAATATCGCGCGGTTCGCCTGCACGTAGGCGTACGCTGCTTCGAGCACCGGAGGACCTCACTCTCAACTTCGGCTCTGTGCACGTTTTCCGGGCCGCCGGAGATGGAAGACGGGCTGTAAATAGGACGCCGCTGGGTGCTGGTATCCTTTCCGCCTCTCCGGGGAGATCCCTGCACTGATAAAGCCGCCAGCCACGCTGGCGGGCGAGTCGCCATACGCTGCCCTCAACGCCAGCGGGGGATCCTCCATTCCAACGCAGACTCTGCGTCAGGGAGAATCCCAGTTGCACCACGGCATTTCCGCATGATAGGATGAACCTGCGTTCAGCAAAGTACACTACCAAAAGGAGGGATGGGCAATGGACACGGTTGCGCGAGTGCGGCGACAGACACGACGCCCGTCCCGCCCGATGATCGGCTGACACCTTCAGTCGCTCCCGTCCGCGGCCGTGGGCGCGTGCCTGCGGCCGTTTGCATTTCCACACTCTGGCACGGGAGGACCCAACGTGGCGGACACGTTCATCGGAATGGTAGTGCGGAGCGACGGACCCCAGGTCACAGTCCGGGCTCCTGATGGTGGCGAGTGGCGGTGCACGCTGCGAGGCCGACTTCGGAAACAGCTGGTGGGAGCGACGAATCCGATTGCCGTGGGCGATCGCGTAGAAGTCCAGCAGATCACCCCAGGCGAAGGCGTCGTCGAGACAGTGCTTCCTCGGCGCTCTCGCTTAGCACGACGTGCCGCGGGGACGATTCCGCGCGAACACGTGCTCGCGGCGAATCTCGATCTTGCGGTCATCGTCGTGGCGGCTCCGCCGCGGCCAACGGTAATCGATCGATACCTTGCCCTTGTCTCGGCGGGCGGATGTACGGCGCTCGTGTGCGTGAATAAGATTGATCTCGTCGAGACCGCGGCGGTAGAGGCCACGGTAGCCCCCTATCGCTTGCAGGCCAGCGTGCTCCTGACGAGTGCGCTGACAGGCGTGGGGCTCGATGCGCTCCGGGGCCACCTCGCGGGCAAGCTTGCAGCTTTTGTGGGACCCTCAGGCGCAGGGAAGTCGAGTTTGCTCAATGCCCTCGCTCCCGACCTGGGGCTACCGGTGGGCGCGTTAGGGGTGTCCGGGCGCGGACAGCACACGACATCGTGGGCCGCAACCTATGCACTCGCAGATGGCTTGGTGGTGGACACCCCGGGGTTACGGGAGATCGGCTTTCTGGACGACGAAGGCCAGCAGGCCGCCGTCGACCTCTTCCCCGAAGTCACAGCGCTGGCAGGGGAGTGTCATTTTCGCGATTGCAGTCATACCCACGAGCCCCGGTGCGCGGTCAAGGCCGCGCTCGAGGCGGGCGCGCTTGACGAAGTGCTCTACCGACGGTACGCTCGGCTCGCTCGCAGCGGCCGGCTCTAAGCCAGGGGCAGGGAGGGCGACGGGATCAGCCCGACGGCAGACGTCCTCCGGATCCGTCGGCCGGCCCATGCGCCGAAGCGTGCGCTCAGCGCCCCCGCGGCGATCATGGCGACGACCGCGAAGATGGACAGACTCCGCTCCACGCCGGCAACCCCGAGCCAGATGGCGACTTCCCCGATATAGAGAATCCCGATGAGCGCCCCCGTCACCGACGGGTGGATCGCGTTCGCACGGTTCGCGAGCACCGGCGGGAGGACCATGAAGCCGAGGACGAGCAAGTCGAAGCGCAAGTTGAACGCACGGTACGGATGCACCACCGTGTACCCAAACGTCTCCGCCACCAGCGGAGTCGCGATTGGATGGAAGGCCTCCTGGATACACCAGAGGCCAACCCCGACGGTGACCGCAAGCTCAAACCCCCGCTTGCCCAGGACGTGTCGCGACCCGGTGACAATGACGGGGATCGTAATGCTCGCAATTACCGCGACGAAGTACGGGTTGTTCGTGGTGAAGAATCGGTAGCCGACCCCCTGCGGCAGGAACGCCATGACCGCGCCTGGGACGAGTCCGAAGTACGCGGAGATCAACACCCCTGACACCAACCCCAGCACGCCTGCCCGGCCCCACCCGGGGGTCACGATCCGACGGCGAATCGCGTTCAGCAAGGCGATGATCGTCCCCAACCCAATGAGCACACCGCCTATGACACCCAGCACGTGCGGGGGGCTCCAGATCGTGAGGTCTCCGATCGTTCGGTGCCAGAACTCATCGAAGATCGCCGCTCCGGCCATCGTCGCACCCCCGATGCCCACGACGCCATACCCTCGGGCGTGCAGGGCCCGCAGGACCGTGAGCGGATGGAGCGATCGCACCGCCGCGCTCGTCCGCAGCGCGATGAGGAACACGAGCCCCATGGCTATGAGCGCGCCACTATAGAGCAACATGTGGGGAGGAATCCAGAACGAGTCCCGTCCGACCGCCTCGTGCCAGTGGAAGTCCCAGGCACTACCAAGCCCCATCCACAGGTTGGCGAGGAGGAGACCCGTCAGCCATACCCGCTCGGTCCGGGGACTCTCCCGCCAGGGGGTCAAACCCTCCGCTTGTTCCCTCATGCGTCCTCCTCATCGGGGTGCGCGTGCGGCGAACGGAAGGACCTGACGTCGCTCGCGCTCTGATCCACACCAATCTTGGCGACCCGCCGCAGGCGCCTCATCTGCGGCGTCTTGCGTCGCTGCTGCGAGTCGCGAGCTTCCGTTGACACCGCGCGACCCACTCCGGGCCAAGTTGCGTAAGACGCTTCTTGGTCAAGTTCTCTTTCATGATCCAGATCACATCTTTATCAGAGGTGGTGATCCACCGCTCTATCTGTCGCTTCCCTTCGACGGGCAGCGCGGCCACCGCCACACTCCACGCATATCCGAGGGTTTGGCGTAGAGTCAGGAAGTCCGGCCCGGTGCGATCGCGCAGTGCGACGATTCCCCGCGTAATCTGGCGCAAGACGCCAAGCACCGCCTTGGCGACTTTGGCGTCTCGTAACAACCTCGGTTCCGCGAGTGCGGCCGCGACCGCGCGCTGCTCCAACAACGTCCCGTGGCTCCAGTCCCGCATGTAGCGGAGCAGGGTGCGCATGTCTTTCGCCCCCACCCGCTGCAACGCGAGGGCGACCCCTTCGCGAACACGCCACCGCGAATCCCCGGCACAGGTGCGCAACGTCCCGAGGGCACTCGTCTGTCCATCCGCGAGCAATCGCTCGTAGCCGATGACCCCACAGATAACCAGAAACACCTGCGCAGAGTTCGCGGGGGCTTGCGCGGGCTTGAGAGAGAGGTACCGGCGGAACAGGGCCGGGTCACCGAGATCCGCGACCGTTTGCGCGAGCTCGAGATTGGCCCGGGGCCCGGGCAGCCCGGACTCCGCCAACAGAAAGTCATCCCATTGCGACAGCCGGTGCAGGTGCTCTCGACAACGCTCGGCCTTTGGCATGCGGAGCGCGGGCGGGGCCATCCTCGCCGTCACTACCCTGACGCCTTCGAACAGCGGGCGATTCGTGAGGGCTGTCGCGATTGTCACTCCTGTCGATGTCTACCTTGTGCGCCAGCGCGGCGGTCGCGTCACCGCATCCTGCCACCAACTATCCGTTCGGGGACACTTCGACGGCGCCGCAGATGTTCCTCGGAACGCGCGCTGGTCCTTGTCGGCAGGATTCCGATTGCACTTCATCGGATGGACTACCCGAGACAATCTGGCCCCGAGTCTAGCCCCTCGGGAGATGTGCCTCGCGATGAGTGTCGAACACACAACGTTCACTTGGACCGGGGGGACCGTCTCCGGAATCTGGAACGCCCCCACCCAGGGGAACACGTACCTGCTCCTCGGCCATGGTGCTGGCGGGACTCTTCAGACCCCTGCGCTGGCGAAGTTCGCTGAGACGCTCGCGAGCCGAGGGGTGGGCGCGGTCCGCTTCAACTTCCCCTACGCGGAGCAGCGACGGAAAGTCCCCGATCGGCAGGCCACGCTCGAAGCCTGCTACCGCGACGTCGCGAACCACGCGGCCGAGCGCGCATCACAGCTGTTCCTTGGGGGGCGGTCGATGGGAGGGCGCATCGCGTCGCATCTCGTTGCTGCGGGGTACCCGGGGGCGGGGCTCGTGTTCCTCGGGTCCCCCTTGCACCCGCCGGGAAAACCTGAGCGGATGCGCGATGCGCACCTGGAGGCGATCGCGGTCCCGATGCTGTTCCTTCAGGGGTCGCGCGACGCCTTCGCGCGACCCGACCTACTCGCCCAAACCGTCGCGCGCCTTCCACGAGCCACCCTCCACATCGTCGAGGGCGGCGATCACAGCATGACAGTGCGCGGGCGACCCGTTTACGATACCATCACCGAACTCGTGGTTGCCACGATCACGTGGATCGAATCGATGGAGTGAAGATCGAGACGGTCAGCACAGCTTCCAGCAGACTCCAATGGGATCTCAACAGGGATTTTCCAGAATGAGTCCGCAGTCCAACGCTCTGGTCAATGGTATTGGTACGGATCAGTTCCCCAAGGCAGAGGCGAGGAAACACGCCGTCCCGATCGCCGCCGCGGTGGCTGGTGCCCAGAACCAGAAGCGAACGGCGAGCAGGGTGTAGAGGGCGCTCACGGTCACCGAAGTAAATCGCACAAACGCGTTCCCCGCAACCGCTCCGAAGTCTCCGATTGCAAGGCCGCCTAGGAGCAATCCGAAGACGACTAGTCCCAAGCTGTGGCTTAAGTTAAAGCCCAGCCACGACCGCCAGATCGTCGTTTGCGGCGCAAGGCGCAGCGGAGCCGCCCGCATCGCATCCCGTACTCGGTTGTCGGTAGGGACAAGCGCACGAGGCCAGCGGAAGTCAGACAAGAGCAAGAGGGCATGGGTGAGGCCAAGGATAAGAAAGATGCCCGCACCGGTGAGAAAGAGAGGCTTGCTCATGTTTGAACCCCGTTTGACCCCACCAGTCGGCTACCCAACGAGAAATAGACGGAACTAGATAGTTACGGAAAAAATGCTGCAGGCCTTGAGAACACCCTCCCCTGATCTGCGGGCATCACTCGATCACTTCGCCACGATCAACCGGAAGATCACCCCGGCACCGAGCGCCACAAGCGCGAAGAGACCGATGATGAGGTACCCTTGCGGTGTCAGAAATCGCCGAGGGCCTGGAGGTTGCGGCACCCCCCGGGCCAGCGCGTCCAGCCCGCGGACGCCACCGATGATCCCGTCTGCGACCCTTCCGTCGTTGAATCGGGACATGATCTGCCTCGCCGTGATTTGCTTGGCCTGATCCGTGTCGGTCCGGTCCCAGCCTGCCCCTAGCGTGATCTGGGCCCGCCCGTCGTCGAGCGTGACGAGCAGGAGTATCCCGTTTTTGGCCTCCGGAACCCCAATCCGCCACGCATTGAACAGCTCTCGTCCGTATCGTTCGATCGTCGAGTCACCCGCGTCGTGCGACGCCAGCGAAGGAATGGTTACGACGAAGAGGGGAACCTGCCTATCATGGGACAATGCTCCTGCGATCGTGTTAATGACCCGGATGTCTGCTGAGCTGAGCACGTGAGCTTCATCGAGCACAAAGGTTCCTCGAGCGGGGAGGGGAGGGAAACTAGCGGCCCGCGCGTCCCCGAGGCCACCTACGACTCCGAGACAGACCGCGGCAACGCTGACTAGAATTCGCACCAACCAGGCGCGCGCACCGAGTACCGGAGATGCAGGCCTGAGTCGATGCGTTGGACCCTGCCGGGGGCTGTCCTCAAGGCAATGATCATTCATCGGACGAACCCGCTCCCGAGAAAGCGCTCCGCACCGAGTAGCCTATCACCCCCTGGTTCCATGAGAGCGGCGGATCTCCTAGCCGGGGCACCGCCCGCTCGCCAATCGGAATCCTTCCAAAGTGTCGGCCTCCGCACGGACGGGCCGTCCTCAACGGCGTCTCTCGGCGTGGCGTCGCGCGGACGGGAAGGAGACCCGGACTGTCCGAGGGTTCGTGAACGGTTGCGGGGTTGCTCATGCTGTGTACAATCAGCACCGAGAGCAGGGCGTGATGCACGTCGCGCGTTCGCACGTGCCCAACCGCTCACTAAACATCGAGGAACTCACCAACCAATGCCGCTAGCCGATCTCAGCGTTCTCATCATCGCCGACGATCCCCTGGCCCGGGCTGGTATCGCGACCCTGCTCGGCGAACAGGCAGGATACACGATTGTGGGTCAAATCGCAGGGGATCAAACCGCTCTAACTGCCATTGCAACCTATGAACCTGACATCGCCGTATGGGATCTGGGTGGTGAGCCGAGACCCTCGCTTGACCTTCTGACAGATGTCCGAGATGCGGGAGTTCCCGTGCTCGCCTTGGTCCCTACCGAATCACAGGCTGCGGGGGCGCTGCGCGCGGGCGTGCGGGGTTTGCTCCGCCGCGATGTAACCCGCGAGCGCCTACTCGCCGCACTGAACGCTATCCGCCTGGGCTTTGTCGTTCTCGACCCTGCGTTGGGGGTCGCCAGGGCGCGCGTCCCTGCCCGCGAGGGCATCCTCCGTACCGAAGACCTGACCCCACGAGAGTTTGAGGTGTTGCAGCTACTCGCAGAAGGTCTGTCGAACAAGACCATCGCCGACCGCCTCGCGATCAGCGAGCACACAGCCAAGTTCCACGTCACGGCCATCCTGGGGAAACTCGACGCGCAAACCCGCACCGAAGCGGTCGCCCGAGCTGCGCGCTTAGGGTTGATCCTCCTCTAGCCTACTCTTCTGGCTAGGTCCCTCCCTAGCCGAACGTGGGATGTGCCGGCCACGGGCTGCGTCTACACTGCAGGCGTGGAGGTGATCACACGTGGATACGCTGACTACCCTCTCTGATGGCATTGCACGACTCGTCGAAGGAGCCGGGCCCGGCGTCGTCCGGGTAGAAGCCCGGCGGCACTACCCTGGCAGCGGGATTGTCTGGTCGACAGATGGAGTGATCGTGAGCGCCGACCACCTCATTGAGCACGAGGAGGGCCTCGCCATAGGGCTTCACGATGGGCGAACGGTTGCAGCGAGCATTGTAGGACGGGATTCCACCACTGACCTGGCTGTGCTCCGGATTGTGGGCGTGACCCTGACGCCCGCTCCGTGGGGAACCCTCGAGGGCGCGCGAGTCGGTCAGCTGGTGCTCGCGTTGGCACGTCCCGGTCGAACCGTGCGGGCAACGCTGGGTGTGATCACTGCCTTCGGGGATAACTGGCGTACAAGGACCGGCGGACAGATTGACCGGTACCTGCAAGCCGATGCGCGGATGGGGCCGGGGTTTTCAGGTGGACCCTTAGTGGATGTCACGGGGAAGGTGCTCGGACTAAACACGCGGGGGATCCGCCACCGCACGAACCTGACCCTCCCTGTACCCACCATCCGTCGGGTTGTGGAGACACTCCTGTCCCAGGGGCGCATCCGCCGCGGCTACCTGGGCATCGGGAGCCAACCGATTCCCCTCGCCGCGAGTGTCCGACAACAGCTCGGTCAAGACGCTGGCTTGCTGGTCTTCGCCGTGGCGGGTGGGAGCCCCGCGGAACGCGGGGGAGTCCTCCAAGGAGACATTATCGTCACCCTTGAGGGCACGCCGAGCCGCCAGCATGGCGATCTGATGGCGGTGCTGGGCGGGGACCGCGTGGGGTCGCCTCTTCGCGTTCGCCTCGTCCGCGGCGGTCAGATCCAGGAACTCTCCCTCGTCGTCGGGGAACGCGAGTAGCGCGCCCGCATCGAGACCAGCAAACGCGCAAATTGCGTACCCTCCGATAGGTGTTTCGCTCACGCACTCGCCGATAGGCGCGCATACTCACCCCAGGATCCGGGACATGTCCCGGATCCTGCCGTTCAGGAGGGGTCCCGACCGTCGCCGTGTGCCTCGCTGGGGTGACGCAGGTCACGTGACCCACGCCCATAGATCGTGACCGGCGGTTGTAGATTGTCCCGCAGCCGCCTGTTAGGCTGGTCCCAGAGGTGAGGCTGGATGGACACGATCGTCGAGGCCGCAGGCCTGTATAAACGGTACGGATCGCTGGTGGCAGTTGACCATGTGAGTTTTTCCGTCTTTAGGGGTGAGGTCTTCGGGATCCTCGGCCCCAACGGGGCCGGCAAGACCACCACGCTGGAAATGCTCGAAGGGCTGCGGACCCCCGACGACGGTCACGCGATCGTGGACGGTATCGACGTGGGGATCGACCCTCGGGGTGTCCGGGCCCGGATTGGCACGCAACTGCAAGAAGCGGGGTTCTTTGATCGGCTCACCGTTGAGGAGACGCTGGAATTGTTTGGGTCGTTCCACCGCAAGATGGTCCCGCCTGAAACGGTGATCGCCCGGCTGAACCTGGATGAAAAACGTCGCGCATGGGTGGAAACCCTCTCCGGGGGCCAGCGACAACGCCTCTCGATCGCCGTCGCGTTGATCAACGATCCGACGATTGTCTTCCTCGATGAACCTACAACGGGGTTAGATCCGCAGGCGCGCCACAATCTCTGGGCCGTGATCAAGGAGATTCGCGACGAAGGACGCACCGTGGTGCTGACGACCCATTATATGGAAGAAGCTCAGCAACTCTGCGACCGAGTCGCGATCATGGACCACGGTCACATTGTGGCCTTGGACGCCCCTCGGGCCCTCATCCGACAGCATTCGCCGGGGACCACCGTGGCCATCAGCTCCCCGAGCGGGAGTGCCGCGTACAGCGGACTGCCGGGCGTGCAGCATCTTCAGGCGCACAATGGCGAAGTGGTGCTCGTGACCACCGAACCGCTCCGCACAGTGCAAGGGCTTTTGGAACGGCAAGTGCGGGGAGACCTCGAGTTCCAGCAACTCCGCGTCGAGGAATCCACGCTGGAAGACGTCTTCCTGCAGCTCACAGGACGGAGGCTTCGAGAATGAAAGCATTTTGGACGACTCTGCGCTTGATGTTTCTGGCCTACTTCCGCGATCGGACGTCGGTCTTCTGGGGGATCGTGTTCCCCCTCCTCTTGATGGGGTTGATCGGGCTGGCGTTTGGCCGGACCAACACGATCGCCTACAGCGTGGCGTTTGTGGATCCCGGCGGCGGCCTTCTGGCCAAAGGCCTGCGGCAGGGGCTCGAACAAGTTCCGATCTTCAAGGTAATCGACGAGCGAAGCGAGTCTGAGGCGGTGGCGGCCCTCCGTGCAGGGAAGCGCACGCTCGTCGTTGTCCCGCCCCTGGCGGAAGGGGAAGTCCGCGTTTTCTTCGACCAGACTCGCATGCAGGATTCTCAGGTCGCGCTCACGATCTTTCAGCGCTTTGTCGCCGAAGCGAATTTGCGGATCGCCGGGGTCACCCCAATCGTGCGCCTCCACACCGAAGGGCTCGTCGGCCCTCGTCAGGTCCGGTTCTTCGACTTCTTGCTGCCTGGGATACTCGCCTTGACCGTCATGCAGACGGGGCTCTTGGGCGTCACTGAGGTGTTGACGACCCTCCGCCAGCGGCTCATCCTCAAACGCGTGCTGGCTACGCCGGTCCCCCCGCTCATGTTCCTGGGAGGGTTGACCGCCCGATACGCCGCCACCATTCTGGTCCAGTTGAGCATCATCGTCGCCGTGGCCATCTTCATCTTCCACGCGACCATCTCGGGGAGCGTCCTCACCTTGATCGGGCTAGCGCTTTTCGGCACGTTCGTGGCGGTGGGGTTGGGATTTGCGATCTCGACCCTCGCCTCGACGCCTGAATCCGCGAACTTGCTTGGCAGCGTCTTTCACTTTCCCATGATGTTCCTTGCGGGCACGCTCTGGCCGCGGGAGTTCATGCCCGCGTTCATGCAACCCCTGATCCAAGCTCTCCCGCTCACCCCGTTAGTCGATGCCATGCGCGGAGTCGCCGCGCGAGGAGAGACCCTGACGCCGTACCTCCCGGGGCTCCTCTACCTTGGTCTGTGGGGCGTCGTAGCGTTTGCCATCACGGCTCGGCGCTTCCGCTGGGAGTAGGTAGCTCGTCGCCCGAGTACCAGGCGGACAGCGCGACTGAGGGCGCGCCTCGCCTCTCGCCGCGATGACGCGGTCGCGCAGCCCTGTGGAGTCCCGAATCCCCGGATTGACTGCGAAGTTTCCGCTCGTCACCTTGGCATGCGTGATCGCCGAGGCGTAAGCCGGCGCGACGGCGAATCCATCATCACGGACTTCGGCAAAGGGAGCGCCCCGATGAATCCCATCGCATTCGTCTTTGACGTGGTGGCCAACGGCCTCCGGGCAATCCGCAATCTCCTCGCAACCCTGCGCCCGGCTGCCGATTTCGTCGTGTTGCGGATTGCTGGATCACTGCCCGAACGACGGGTTCCTCCCCCACCACGATGGCGGCGGCTGGTCCCCTTCCTCACCATCACCCCGCCCGCAGAGAGTCTAGAAGAGTGGCGGGACCGACTGCAGCAGTTAATGGACGACCCTCGCTGCAAGGGGATCGTCCTCAAGGTGGGCGACGTGCCGGCGGGGCTGGCCGCGCTGGAGAGCCTCCGGGCCGCACTGGAGCGCTACCGGGCGAGCGGGAAGCGGGTGGTCGCGTACCTCCCCACGGCCACGCTGCAGACCTACTACCTGCTCAGTGTGGCGGACACGGTTGTGGCTCCTGAGAGTGGCGAGTTGGCGTTACTAGGGCTTCGCGTCGAAGCGACCTTCCTCCGGAGCGCGCTCGATCGGCTGGGGATCCTCCCCCAGTTTCACCACATTGCCGAGTATAAGACGGCCGTGAACCGCTACCTCTACCCCGCCATGCCACCGTCCCAGCGGGAGATGGTGTCCTCGTTGATGGATAGTGCGTTTGGAGAAATCGTCGCGACGATCGCACGATCGCGGCAGCTCCCGGTTGAGCGGGTGCGCGAGCTGATTGATCACGGCCTCCTGTCGGCGCCCGCTGCGAAAGACAGTCACCTCATCGATGCGGTCGCGTTCGAAGACGACCTCCCTAATGTGCTCGGGGCGAGCGGCCGACCTGCCACCATCATCCCATGGGCGCAAGCCCGTGGGCGGGTCCGGCGCCCCTACCGATGGCCATCCCTTCAACGCCAAGCCATCGGGGTAGTGGAACTCGTGGGCCTGCTTGTGCCCGGAGAGAGTCGGGAGTTCCCCATCCCCGTTCCCTTGTTTGGCAAATATCTCGCGGGTGACGAGACGATCGCGCGCGCATTTCGGCGAGCGGAAAAGGCCGAACGGATCAAAGCGATCGTCTTTCATGTTGACTCGCCGGGGGGATCGCCGGTTGCCTCCGACCTTGTCTGGCGCGAAGTCGCTCGAGTCCAACGGACGAAGCCCGTGGTTGTGCACATGGGAAACGTCGCGGGTTCAGGTGGCTACTACGTCGCGTGCGGCGCACGCCATATCGTCGCGGGAGCAACGACGATCACCGGGTCAATCGGCGTCGTGAGCGGAAAGTTCAACGCGGAAGGCCTCCTTGCGAAGGGCGGAGTGCGCCGCGAGGTCATCGCCCGGGGAGAGATGGCGACCATGGAATCCGCCTTCACCTCCTACTCAGAAACCGAGTGGCGCGCGTTGGTGGGACGGATGCACGAGATCTACCTCCGGTTCAAGGACCGGGTCGCGGCGGGTCGAGGGAGGTCCATGGAGGAGATTGAGCGCATCGCCCGCGGACACGTGTGGACGGGCCGCCAAGCACTCGAGCACAGGCTGGTCGACGAGATCGGGGACCTCCCGGCGGCAGTCCGTAAAGCGAAGGCCCTCGCCGGGATTGCGGCCGAGACCGATGTGCCGGTCGTAACCGTGCGCCCCCCTCGGACTGCCGCGGTCCCTGCCGTGTCCGCGACGGCGTGGCTCGACGCCCTCCGCACGACCGTCGGGCTGGTCCACGAGCACGCGTTGCTCATGCTCCCCCCAGAGATCCGGCTCTGACCCTGCACAGGAAGGGCATGGCCACGCTCGTGCACCACGATCAGACTTCGGATAGAATGATGAGCAGACCATGACGAAGCGCTTCATCTTTGCTCTCGACATCGCGCGCTACGGCCTCTACCTGGTGATGTTCTTCAGCGTCGCCGTGGGGCGCAACGCCCTCCCCTCGAATCGCCTGTTCTTGCTCGCAGTCCTCCTCCTCGCGTTGACGATTTTCGGATACCTCAGTACCGAACGCGTCCGGAAGGAGTCCGTCCGCATCGGACTGTTGGCGGCGGAGCTCATCGTCCTCGCGGCCATTGGGTTCACCCTCCGCACGGGTTGGTACCCCGTCCTCTATTTTGTCTTCGTGGCGGAAGCCATCTTCGCGCTCCCGCGACCCCGCGCATTGTTGGTGATCATCGCCGCTTATGGCGTGTTGGGGGTGACCCTTTACCTCGTGATGAAACCTGTGCGGCTCGACGACTTCGTCTCGACGATGCTGGTGTCGTTGAGCGGGTTTGTCTTCTCGGGGGCGACGAGTTTCCTCGCCCTTGATCAGCATGAGGCACGCAAGCGATCGGAACAACTCCTCCAAGAACTCAAAGTGGCGCATGAACAACTCCAGGCGTACGCTGGCGAGGTGGAGCGACTTACCACCACACGCGAACGGCAGCGGATCGGTCAGGAGGTCCATGATACCGTCGCGCACGTCTTGACCGGGCTCCTCGTCCAGCTCCAGGCAGTGCGCCGGCTCCTCGTCAGCAACCCGACCACGGTGGCGGTACGGCTCGCCAGCATGGAGGAGGCCGCCCGGCACGGACTCGGTGAGGTCCGGCGCGCCGTGCGCGCGATGCGCCCCCAGGTGCTCGAGAGCAATGGCGGCCCGCAGGGATTGCGCAAGCTGTGCGACCAATTCTCCGAACGCACCGAGATCCGGGTGTTCTTCACGACCGAGGGGGATCTCTCGCGTATCTCGCCCGCGCACGAAGCCATCGTCTATCACACGTTGCAAGAATGCCTGACAAACGCTGCTCGGCATGGGCGCGCCTCTGTGGTCTGGGCGCACTTGCGGATTGGGGAGAGCGGGGTGGAGCTGCGCGTGCGCGACGACGGCGCGGGGGCCGCCAAGGTCGCCCCTGGGATGGGGATCAGCGGGATGCACGACCGGGCGCAGGCGGCCGGCGGGCGGTTCTCGTATCGTACGCGGGCAGGACACGGCTTTGAGACGACCCTCGAGCTGCCGCTCGAGACCCCTGCTTCCGTCACGCCATGACGCCCTGGGTGAGGGATGGGTAGGAAGATCCGGATCCTCCTCTGCGATGATCAGCGGCTCTTCCGCGAGGGGCTCCGGACGATCCTCGAGACGGAACCGGATTTCGAGGTTGTCGGGGAGGCCGCCAATGGGGACGAGGCGGTTGCGCTCACCGACCGGTTGCATCCTGATCTCATCGTTCTGGATGTTCGCATGCCTGGCATGGATGGGGTTGAGGCAACCCGGCGGATTCGCGCTGGGGGCACGACCCAAGTCGTCATCCTCTCAACCTTCGATGACGATGAGTCCGTCATCGACGCGCTCAAGGCCGGCGCAGTCGGGTACCTGCTGAAAGACTTCCCCTCCGAGGAGCTTCTCAATGCGCTGCGGACCATCCACCATGGCGGGGGTGTCCTCATCCCGCCGCCGATCGCGGCGAAGGTGGTCGAAGAGATGCGCAAGGATCGCCGGCCCGAGACGGAGGCGGCACTGCTCGACCCGCTCACCCAACGCGAGGAAGATGTCCTCCGCCTGGTTGCACGGGGGCGATCCAACAAGGAGATTGCCGATCAGCTGGCGCTCAGTGAGGGCACGGTTAAGAACTACATCAGCCGCATCTACGCGAAGCTGGGAGCGCGTGACCGCACGCAGGCCGCGCTGTGGGCCGTCGAGCATGGGCTCCTGACAGGGTGACCGCAAACCAGGGCGGAGACGCTATAATCTGGGGGGAGTTGTCGCCCGATCCCACGCAAGGCACCAGTAGGTACACGAATTCACTCACGGTGACTGGGCCCCAAGCAGCGCCCTCACCGCCCGAAGGGAGAACCTTCCATGCTCTTACGGGGCAAGAAAGCCCTGATCCTCGGAGTCGCCAACAAACGGTCGATGGCCTGGGGAATTGCCTCCGCGTTCCACCGCGAAGGCGCGGAGCTGGCGTTCACCTACCAACATGAACGCTTCAAAGAGAACCTCGACGAACTCCTCGACACCCTCGGCGGGCGCGACCGCTTTCCGACCTTTCCGTACGACGCGCAAGTCGACGCGCACCTCGTCGCGATCATGGACGACCTCAGAGAACGCTGGGGACATCTGGACGCGATCGCGCACTGCATCGCGTTCGCGGATCGGGACGATCTCGCGCGACCCTTTCACCAGATCTCCCGGGCCGGATACGCGCTCGCCTTAGACATTAGCGCCTACTCCCTGCTGGCGGTGGCGCGATACGCCGCGCCGCTGATGGAAGGCCCTGGGGGCGGGAGCCTCTTCACTCTCACGTACAATGCCGTGGACCGGGTGGTACCCGGCTACAATGTTATGGCCATCGCCAAGGCGGCTCTGGAAACCCAGGTACGGTACCTCGCCGCAGAACTCGGCCCCACCCAAATCCGGGTAAACGCGATCTCGGCCGGGCCCGTAAAGACGCTCGCGGCCAGCGCCGTCAAGGGCCTATCGAAACTCCGGGATGCAACGGAAGAGATCGCGCCACTCCGCCGGAACATCGACCCCGAAGACGTCGGGGATGTCGCCGTGTTCCTCGCCAGCAACCTCTCGCGCGCGGTCACAGGGAACACCATTTTTGTCGACAGCGGGTTCCACATCATGGGCTTGGCCCACTAGGCTTGCCTCCGACCGGCGTGCTGCTGCGGATTCCTCACCTGCGGCGGCACTAGGGTCGCGAGGGTTAACTCTGGAGATGGAGGGAATCGTGTGCAGCAAACCATGCATGTAGACCCACATCGCCCCTTCCCCCGCCGCTTCGTCCCGCAGGATGCGGACATGGGTGATTGGACGCAGATCGAGCCACTCTTCCGCGAGCTCCTCGCCCGCCCGCTCACCACGGTGGAGGCCCTTGAGCAGGCCCTTCTCGACAGCTCGGAATTGAGCGCAACCATCAAGGAAGAGCGCGCGAAGCGGTACATCGCAATGACCTCACAAACCGACGACCCCGTCCGCGAGGCCGCCTACTTGCACTTCGTGGAGCAGATCGATCCGAAGCTCAAACCCGCTTGGTTTGCGTTCCAACAAGCATACTTGCGGAGCCCAGCCCGGAAAGCGCTACCCCAGGTTCGCTACGGCGTCCTGGACCGATTCCTCGAGAACGAAGTCGCCCTGTTCCGGGAGGCTAATGTCCCGCTCGAAACCACCGATGCGTTGTTGCGCAAGAGTTACCAAAAGACAGTCGGCGCGATGACGGTCACGTTCCAAGGGGAGGAACAGACCCTCCAGCAAATGGCGAAGTACCTCGAGGAACCGAACCGAGCCCTCCGGCAACAGGCGTGGGAACTCGTCGTCGCTCGCCGCCTCCGCGACAAGAACACCCTCGAGGAGCTCTACGATCAGATGCTGGTTGTCCGTGCTAAGATCGCCGCGAATGCCGGATTCCCTGACTACCGCGACTTCGCATTCCGGAAGTCTCGGCGCTTCGACTATACGCCCCAGGATTGCCTTGAGTTCCACGATGCGGTCGAGCATCGGGTCCTCCCCCTTGTCCGTACGCTCCGGGAGAAGCGGCGCCGCCAGCTCGGCGTCGAGCCGCTGCGTCCGTGGGATCTGCAAGTCGATCCGCGCCACCGTCCACCGCTGCGGCCGTTCACGACTGCCGAAGAACTCCTCACTGGCACCGAGGGCATCTTTCGACGCGTGGACCCGGAGCTGGGGGAACAGTTCAAGTTTATGCGTCAAGAAGGACTCCTTGACCTGGAGAGCCGGAAGGGGAAGGCTCCTGGAGGCTACCAGAGTTCCCTAGAGGAACGGCGGTGGCCCTTCATCTTCATGAACGCCGTCGGGCTCGATCACGACGTCCGGACCCTCCTCCATGAAGGCGGGCACGCGTTCCACCAGCTCGCCTCGCGCGACGAACCGCTCATCTTGTATCGCGAGCCGCCGCTGGAGTTCGCCGAGGTCGCGTCGATGGGAATGGAAATGCTCGCGGGCCGGCACCTGGACGTATTCTACCGGCAGCCCGAGGACCAACGCCGGGCCTACCAAGCTCTCTTAGAAGACATGATAGAGATCTACCCGTGGATCGCCACCATCGACGCCTTCCAGCATTGGATCTACACCCACCCGGGGCACACGCGCGACGCCCGCAAGACCGCCTGGGTCGAGACGTTCAACCGCTTCTCCACGACGGTGGACTGGAGTGGCTACGAGGACGCCCGCGACTATCTCTGGCAGCGTCAGCTCCACCTCTTCGTGGCCCCCTTCTACTACATCGAGTACGGGATCGCGCTCACGGGCGCGCTCCAGGTGTGGCGCCGCAGCCGAGAAGACTACGGGGGCGCCGTCCAGCGCTACTGGCAGGCGCTCACCCTCGGCGGGTCACGACCGCTGCCGGAGCTCTTCAGCGCTGCAGGGGCAACGTTCCGGTTCGATGCCGCTACGCTGGCACCACTCGTCGATGCACTGGCCGAGGAGCTCGCCAGCGTCACGCCATAGCCCTAGCTTCACCCGCCGACAACAAAGAGGATTCCCGCGACGGCCAACACAGCGCCCACGAGGGTGGTGAGCGCAACGGGTTCGCCTTGCCGAAAGAGGCGGAGGAAGGCGATCGCAAACAGTGGGGTCGTGTTCGCCAGAGGCGTGACCGTCACGATGGTTCCGAGGTCCAAGGCGAAGAAGTACAGGAGGAATCCCCCGCTCGACAGCAGCCCCGCAGCGAGGAGATACTTGAGGCTCCCCTGGTCCGTTCGGAGCACGTCGGCTCGAGCGCGGATGAGGACGTAGGGGAGCAGGGCCAGCAACGCCCCCGTCATGGTAAGCGCGGACGCGAGCGCAGGCAGGGGCAGCAGCCGCATCCCGAGCTTCCGTAGAATGAATGAGACGCTCGCCATCACCGCCGTGTTGAGGGCAAGCAACGCTCCCGCCGCCCAGGGCCGGCGGACGGCGCCCCACGCCTCCGGCCGCAGCGTTAGCGCAAGCCCCATAACCACGAGGACCGTGCCGACCCCAATCCGCCAACTGAGATGCTCACCCAGGAGCGGCACCGCTAGGATTGCTGAATAGAGCGGCGCCGTGTTGCTGATGGTCGAGGCGCGGCTCACCCCAATGAGCTCGATGCTCTTATACAGGGTGAGCCGCGCGAGCGCGGGAGAGAGTGCGCCCGCCAAGAGAAAGATTGCTGCGGGCGCCTGCAGCCCACGGGGGAGGGGCCCCGACAGGATCGCCACCAGCCAGAGGACGCTGAAGTTGGTCACCACGGAAGCGAGCGTGATCGTCAACGCAGACGCGCCGCGGAGCGCCCATCGTACGCACAGCGCGTTGAAGGCGAACAGTGCCGCCGAGGTGAGGGCGAAAGCACTACTCACAGAGGTGCGCCATGTTCATGGCCGTCGAGGAGACAGGACTGCTCGGGCGAGATGCCTTCGCGCTGGCGGAGAGTACCCGGTCGGCCCGAGCGGTGCCGCGCGTCGGCGAAGAAACCATCAGGGCGATCAGAGTATAGGCTACCGACGCCTAGGTCCTCCGTCGTTCCAAGTTCGCGAACCGGCTGTGCTCTTTGTGGAAGAACATCTCGACTTGCCCGATGGGACCGTTGCGGTGCTTGGCGATAATGATCTCGGCGATGTTCTTCTTCTCCGTTTCGGGGTTGTAATAATCCTCGCGGTAGATGAAGACGACGAGATCGGACACTTGTTCAAGCTCCCCGCTATTATGCACGACGAGCCCGTTGGCCAAGAAGTTGTGCGTACCCGGCATCACGAGATCGAAAACCGGTCCGGTTCCCGCCGAGGTGACGCTTACAACTCTATCCCATGACAGGTCGTTCGGAGCCATTTCACGAATGTGGGGCAGACTCAGTCGTCCAGCCAAGATCCGTATTGTAGCCCTGTCGCGGGTTTTGCCTGTCTGCAAACGGAAGGCTGATCGCTTCCAGCTCAACCGCACCGCTCTCTGCCATAGTTCCGCCGTTACCGCAGGAGGATCGGAAGTGAACGTTGCCGGGCGGGACGCGAACACTGGAAGCCGGCGAGCGGCGCCAATTAGTGAACCCCGCTGTAGCTCATTGACTGATTTCCAGCCTTCCGGGGTCAGGACGGGATGGTTTGCGGTGGCGCAGAGCTGGCGGCCCGTTCCTGTCCGGATCTGGAACACCGCGTTCTCACCTTTGGCCACAACCGCTGCCGGACGGACCGGTACAAGCCTGCCACGCCCATCGAGCGATAGCAGGCGTGGCCAGCGCAATCGCTGAGCGAGCTCTCCGACAGTGGGACGATGCCCAGTGTCCGCATCCCACACGACCGTGTCGCCACTCACACACTCTCGTAAATGAGAGAGCAACGGGCGACGCGTCCCCGTAGCCTCAACCGCTCGGCTGAGCTGGGAGATCGCAATGAGTGGAATGTCGAGTTCCTTCGCCAGCGACTTGAGCGAGCGCGCGATCTCGGAGATTTCCTGGGTCCGGTTCTCGGTTCGCTTGTACGACTGGATCATCTGCAGATAGTCGACCACGATGAGCCCCAGCCCGTGCTCCGCCTTCAGTTTGCGGGCTTTCGCGCGCATTTCGATGACCGAGATCGTCGCCGAGTCATCAATGAAGATCGGCGCCTCGGAGAGGCGCCCCATCGCTCGGGCCAACTTCGGCCAGTCGGAGTCTGCGAGGAATCCGGTGCGCAGCTTCGACCCGTCCACTTCCGCCTCGCTGCAGAGAAAGCGCTGGACGAGTTGCTCCTTCGAGGTCTCAAGGCTGAAGAGCGCGACCGGCACTTGGTGATGGATGGCGGCGTGGGCTCCAATGTTTAGACAGAACGTCGTGTTATGCACACAGACGTCGTTCGCAATGAAGTTGTGCGTCTCGGGCACGGTGAGATCGTAGACCTGAACATCGCCCGCATACGTAATCGAGACAATCGGGTCCCAAGCGATCGTGGCAGGCTCTAGGAGCTGGTGTTGCTCGTGTCGCGCCCAGGTGCGGAGCCGCTCGTAGCCCAGCATGCCGATTTGCTGGAACAGGCGCCGGGCGGACTCACTCGCAATCGTGATCCCGTACTCGTCCACACTGGCCACGATCCCAAAACGCAACAGCAGATGTTGCACTTGCCGCGCCAAGCGCCGCGACGGAAGCAGGCTGCGGACGGTCAGGACCGGCTCAGTCTCGACGGTGCTGGTGCACGCGAGGAACCGCGACAGAAAGAGCGCCAGCTTCTCCCGCTGAAGCGTGAAAATCGGGTCGGGGAGCGCGCGGACGGCGGCGGGATCACCGAGCCGCCGATACCGCGCCTGCACGACCGCGACGATCTCTGCGTGGGCGCCGCCTTGGACTGGGGCAAGCCCCATAGGCGGCGCCGTGGTGGGATTCGTCGCCGCGCGAATGGCCTCCCCCACCGCGACCGCGTCGGCAAAGTCCGTCGCGAGCGTCGGCTCGGTGGGCATAAATCCCGCGCTGAGGTAGGCCAGCAGCTTCACTTCGTAGGCGGGCAGGTCCGCGCTTCCAAAGACTGGGAGCCGGGTCGGGACGGCGATCAGCTCGCCCGCTTTGAGGTCGGTCAGGGGTCGCCAACCGTGGAGGGTGAGGAAGGGGTGTGACAACGTCGTCTCGACCTCGCGGCCCGAGGCAGTCCGCACACGATAGACCGGCTTGATCCCATCATCGACGAACTGCGTTGCCGCAATCTGCTCAAGCGTCCCCGCGACCGTAAGCGTCCAGAGGCGGATTGCCCCCCGGCTCACGATCTCCTGGATGGTGCGAACTTCGCCAGTGTGCGCATCGACAATTTCGGCGTCGTAGCGGAGACATTTGCCCATCGCCGGTCGCGCCGCCACGATCACCAAATCTGCCGGTTGGAGGCCGCTGGTCAGCTGATCGAGGTCCGTGAAACCGGTGGGGACTCCCGTGACGGTGCCCTTGTCCTGATAGCGGCGGTCGATGCGCTCAAAGCTCGCTTTGAGGATTTCACGAATGGGGAGAAACTCTTGCAGCAGCCGACGGTTGGCGATGCTGAAGACCAACTTCTCTGCCCGATCTACGAGCAGCTCGACATCGTGTTCGCCTTCAAACCCCATGTGCGCGATCTGCGTGCCGGCGGCAATCAGGTGCCGGAGCATCGACTTCTGCAGCACGATCCGCGCGTAGTACTCGACGTTGGCCGCCGTGGGGATTGCGTTGAGCAACGAGGTCACGTACCCCGCCCCGCCGACGTCATCGAGTTGGCCTTTGTCGCGGAGGCGATCCGTGACCGTGATCAGGTCCACCGGCTCGCCGCGCTCAAAGAGATCCGCCACGGCTTCGTAGATTCGGCGATGGGCGTCGCGGTAGAAGTCCTCGGGCCTGATGAGCTCGACCACTTTGGCAATGGCGTCGCGGTCCAGGAGCATGGACCCGAGCACCCCTTGCTCGGCCTCGAGGTTTTGGGGCGGAACTCGATCCAGGGACGGGGCTAACGACACAGGACCCTCCGGTCGCCGACACTCACTATAGCGAACACTTGTTTGGGTGTCAAGCTCGCTGGTGCACAGGGCACGCCTCCCTCATTTGGGGAGCGGGCTGTGGGTTCCCTTGTGGGCAACGCCGATTTGGGCGTGGACAGGCTCAGAATTTACTGTGGATAACCTGCGGACATACTGGGATTACTAACGACGAGGCCGGGTGGCGCGCCGCGGAACAAGGACATGGGGCAGCACGTCAGCGACCGTCGCGGCCGTCACAACTTCCAGCCCCTTAAGGTCGGAGGGCACGTCGCGTTGGTTTTCTTCAGGAATGATGACTTTCCGCATCGCCGCTTGGCGGGCCCCATAGATCTTCTCCGCGATGCCCCCCACCTGCTTGATCTTCCCCTGGATAGAGACCTCTCCGGTGATCGCGACGTCCTGATGGACCGGGCGGCGTTGGATCGCACTCAGCATCGCCAGCACGACGGCGAGCCCCGCGCTGGGCCCGTCGATCAAGCCCCCGCCGATCACGTTGACGTGCACGTCATAGTGGCTGACGTCGATGCCCGCCACTTTCCGCAGAACCGAGGCCGCGTTGAAGACCGAATCCTTTGCCATCGTCCCCGCCGTCTCGTTAAATCGGATGGTCCCCCGGTTCCGCTTCGCTGCGCGGAAGGCGGTGGCTTCAATTTCCAGAATCGATCCGACGTACTGCGTGACGCCGAGCGCGAAGACTTTCCCGACCTCGGGGGTCGCAGAAGCCTTGGACTGCGTGCTCGCCGAGAGCCGCCCGGTGCGCACGACTTCGTAGACGTCCTTGCCGGTGATTCGCGGCCGCCCGCGGCCCCGGTGCCGGTGCAGGGCGATCCCATAGGCGTCCGCCAGCATACTGACCGCTTTCCGGCCTTCCATTGTGTACTCGCTAACGATCTCCGGAACGTCAGGACTCAGCTCACCAAGCCGGCGACCGGCTTGACGCACGATCTTCTGGACGTCGTCTTGGGAGAGTTGGTCGAAGAACACCTCGGCACACCGCGAGCGCAGGGTCGCGCTGATCTCTTCGGGTTCTTTCGTGGTCGCGCCGATGAGGACGAAGTCTGCCGGCGCGCCTTCTTCAAACAAGCGTTTTACGTAGGCAGGGAGATGGGGGTTGTCCGGATCATAGTAGCTGGACTCGAAGAAGACGCGTTTGTCTTCGAGCACTTTCAACAACTTCGCCTGGAGCAGCGGGTCGAGTTCCCCGATCTCGTCGACAAAGAGGACGCCGCCGTGGGCCCGCGTGACTAGCCCCAGCTTGGGTTCGGGGATGCCCACGTCCGCGAAGTCGCGACGCGATCCCTGGTAGATGGGGTCGTGGACCGACCCCAGAAGCGGGTTCGTGACTTCACGGTAATCCCAGCGGAGGGTGGACCCATCAACCTCGACAAAGGGCGCCTCTTTGCCAAAGGGGGTGTGCGGGAGTTTCTTGGCGGCTTCGAGCACGAGCCGCGCGACCGTGGTCTTACCCACCCCGGGCGGACCATAGAGAATGGCGTGTTGCGGAAAGGGGATGGCGAGTTTGGCGAGCAGCGCTCGGATCGCGCGTTCTTGCCCCACGACCTGGGCGAGTCGCTTGGGGCGCAATGCCTCGAGCGCGGTCCGCGCGAGCCGAATCTGCTCAAGCTTTTGCAGCTCCTTGAGTTTCCGCTGCGTGCCTGCCGTCTCGGGGCCACTGGACTCATGGAGGAGTTGCAATCGGATCTGGTGCAAGTATTCATCTTGCCGCTCCTGCATCCGGTCCAGCACCCGACGTTCCAATTCATCCTCGACCGTCTTCCGCGCAATCAGGTCGGCGAGCTTCTCCTGGAGATCGTCGAGGATCGCAGGTACTTCCACGTCCCGCGGGACGACATCTACCGAGGCGTCGTCATAGACCAGACGTTGCAACGCGAGCACCCGTCGACCGACCTGCCGACTCCGCATCCAGGCCGCCGCCCCGAGCTTTTCCGCGCGCTTCTTCAGCCGGTCAGCCCCATAGAGGCTGGTCAGTACGCCAAAGAGCGCCCCCACCTTGCGGCGGAGGGACTCACGGCCCGTGAGCCGCCCCACCGGGTTCACGTCGCGTGGCACGCGGCGGGGCTGTCGCATGGGCTAGCTCGCACTCACGACGTTGACATCCACCTGCGCCACGATACGCTGCCCAAGGCGCACCGGAACTTTGAAGAACCCCGACGTCTTAATGGGCTCGGTCAGCTCGACCTGCTTCTTGGAAATCTTCAGTCCGCGTGCGGCCAACGCCTCGGCGATATCCTGCGAGGTCACCGACCCAAAAAGCCGTCCTCCCTCGCCAGCGCGGACAGGAATGACGACGACGAGCTCGCTGAGCCTGCTCGCGAGCTGCTCCGCCTCCGTCCGCTCCCGCGTGGTCCGCTGCTGCACGGTCTGCTGCTGCGTCTTGAGTTCCCTCAGCGTGCCCTCCGTGGCCTCCATCGCCAACCCTCGGGGCAGCAAGTAGTTGCGGGCGTAGCCCTCCTTGACGTCCCGGACGGCGCCCGCGGACCCGAGCCCGGCCACATCTTTCACGAGGACCACCTTCATCGGCCGTCCCTCCTCATGCTGCCACGGCGGGCATCCAGCGGCGACGCAAATCGAACGCGGCGTCGGCAACGCCGAGGAGAAACACTATCGGTCCCGAGTTTGTCACCACGAGCACGAGGAGAACCCAGCGCCACACCCGCGGGACATTGTAGTGCGCCATGAGCATCCATCCGACGATCCCCCCCTGCAGAGAGAACAGGGTTCCCGTGAGGGCCAGCAGGTTCAGAGCCACCGTCTCTCCCGCGGTCCGCACGGACGGGAGGCGGTCCAGCGGTTCGAGGAATGCCACCGGCCGAACGATCGCGGCCACATCGTCGGGCGGCAGCATCCCCATGACGGACCTGGCAAGGCCGGCTGGGGGAATCACCGCCGTCCCGGTGGCGAGCACTACCGCCCCCATGAACACCCACACGAGGACTGGGGGGACGCGCCACATCGTCATCGCCGGGAGCCCCGGCATCTCGATCCCGACCTTGTGCAACACCCGCCGTCCAAATGCGTAGCTTAACCATGCGGACACGAACCCAGCGAGGAGCACCATCGCGACGAGTTCCCGGGACGCGACCGCCAGCCCCTGCGTGTATGGAGCGGTGGCTTTCACAATTTGCTCATGGGGGACGCCCAACCGTTCATAGAACAGCGCCGCCTCGCTCTGCGATTGCCGCATCTGCTCGATCATCACGATCAGCGGGTTGACTCCCGCGACGACGAGGCTCCCAGCGACGTTGGCGAGGATCATGAGGATCGCTGCGAGGCCGGTGACCAGGATAATCATCGGGGCGCTCAGCCGTCGTCGCACCGCCACCCCCATGCCGATCCCGAGCGGGATGGAGAGACTCGCGATGAGCAACCCAGTCAATGGGCCCGCGAGGATCACTCCCACGGCCACCGAGACGAACCCAGCTAAGAACGCGATGCGGACACCATGGCGGATGACGAGCACCGTGAGCGGGAGCGGACAGACCAGCGGCGCGACCAGCGCGAGTGGGGGAAAGTACCGAGCCGAGATTGCAAGCAGGGCCACAACCGTCGCGAGGATGGCCCCCTCGGTCAACCCTTGGACCTGCACGCGCTTCACCACAGCGGCACCCCGGCTGTCCGGATGGTCTGCGAGTCTCCGAGGCGTAGGTTCACGGTCGTGGGAAGGAGAGTCCGTCACCGCGGGGAGTTCGCCCGCGACTACTCAGCTATTCTGCGGTGTACGGCAGGAGCGCGAGCTCGCGCGCCCGCTTGACGGCGACGGCAAGCACTCGCTGATGGCGCGCACAGTTGCCAGAGACGCGGCGGGGTAGGATCTTGCCGCGCTCGGTGACAAATCGCCGCAACCGCCCAATGTCTTTGTAGTCGATGAACGTGGCTTTCTCGCTGCAGAAGGCACAGTTCCTTCGCCGCGGCCTATGTCCCCGCCATTCTCGCTTGCCGGGCATTCCCTCTAGCCTCCCTCAGGGTGGCCCCTCTTGCAACTCCGTCCTAGAACGGGACGTCGTCGCCGGTCTCGCCGCCCTCCTCTTCAGTCGGTCCCGCAGTCGGTCCCGCCTCGGGGGTCGCAGCCGTTCCTCCCTTGCGGTCGAGGAATCGTACGGCGTCCGCTACCACCTCGGCGACTTTTCGCTTCTGCCCATCTTGCGTTTCGTAAGACCGGACTTGCAGCCGCCCTTCGACGGCGACGAGTCGGCCCTTGCTCAAATGCTGGGTGACCTGTTCGGCAAGCTTCCGCCACGCCACGATGTCGATAAAATCGGTCGCGCGCTCACCCTGTTGGTTCACGAATGACCGATCAACCGCCAGCGTGAAACTCGCGACAGGATGTCCGCTGGGAACGTACCGCAGTTCGGGATCCCGCGTCAGCCGCCCAATCAAGATGATGCGGTTCAACACGCGCCTAGCCCTCCGGGGCGGGCGGCTCCGTCGGCGGCGCAGGGGGCGTCTCCGCAGATGGAACACTGGAGGCGAGGGGAGCGGCCTGCGCGGGGGCGGGGGGAGTCGCTTGCGGAGACGTGGGGGTGGGAGCCGCTCCAGGCGCAGCAAGCGCCCTCGGCTGGGGGGTGGGCCCGACCGCGTTGGTGAGGACGGTGCGCAAGACCTCTTCGATCAGCGTCGCGGCCCGGCGGAGCTCGGCTACTTTGGTCGTCTCGAGTGCAAAGCGGGTATGAACGTAGAGGCCATCCCGGTACTTCCGGAGCCGGTAGGAACTGCGCTTCTTCCCCCACACATCGACGACTTCGATCGTGCCGCCCTGATCTTGGATCCGTTGACTCATCCGGTCCATCACCGCCTTGATGGCGTCGGGCTCCAGATCGGGCTTGATCACGTAGACCATGTCGTAGTTCTTCATCCCCATGCCCCCGAGCGCTCCCGAAAGAAATCCCGCGGGATGCCCCACGGGTCCGGCCCATTATACCATAGGGGCGCAGGCGGTGGATCAGGCCCCGGGGACGCCCACGGGCCTGAAGCCCCAACGGGAATTCACCCCGATGGATGAACCTGCCTCCTGCATGCGCGCGCAAATGTGAGGGGAGATGTCTGGTATGGTGCGAATTCTCTTGCAGCTTGAAGGCTTAGCGATCGGCGTGCTGTTCGTGTTTGGCTACGGTCACCTCGGGGGAACGTGGGGGTGGTTCGCGCTCCTCTTCCTCACGCCAGATCTGTCGATCGCCGCCTATCTCGTCAACGTGCGAACGGGGAGCCTCGTCTACAACCTCGTGCACACGTATCTCTTGTCTGCCATCCTGCTCGGGCTAGGGTGGGAGATCCACATGACCGTACTCATGCAGGCTGGCCTGCTCCTCGGGGCACACATCAGCCTGGATCGGGCCCTAGGACTCGGGCTGAAATACCCAACGGCTTTTCGCGAAACCCACATCCAGCGCGTGTAACCCGCTAGGGCGCCACTCGGAAGAAGGCCACGTCCCCATCTCGGATGACGTAGTCCTTCCCCTCCACGCGAATCCTCCCCTGGTCTCGGGCGCGCTGCATGGCCCCCGCTCGGACCAAATCTTCCCAGGGCACCACCTCAGCGCGGATGAACCCGCGTTCCAGATCGGTGTGGATGCGGCCTGCGGCCTGGGGGGCGCGCGTCCCGTCAGGGACCGGCCACGCCCGCACTTCGTTGGAGGCAGTCGTGAAGAACGTCACGAGATGGAGCAGCTCATATGCCCCTCGAATGAGCCGCGGGAGACCCCCCTCCTGAAGTCCAAACGACTCAAGAACCGCGGTCGCGTCCTCCGCGGGGAGCGCGATTGCTTCCGCCTCCAGCTTCGCCGACACGACGACTACGCTCGCCCCCGTCTCGCGCGCATAGCGGCGGACGCCCTCGGCGGAGGCGCCAGTTCCAGCGTCCACCTCCGGCACGTTCGCCACGTAGAGGACAGGCTTCGCGGTCAGGAGCCGCATCTGCCGGAGGAGGTCCTGCCATACGGGATTGGCGGGGAGTCGCCGGGCGGGGACCCCCCGTTTGAGCTGCTCGCCCAGGGTGTCGAGGTAGGCGAGGGCCTCACCCGCGCGAGGCTCGTGCGCTTTCACCCGTCCCCGCGCACGTTCCGCCTCGCGCTCGATCGTGGTCAAGTCCGCCAAAGCGAGCTCGGCCTCCACAATCTCGATGTCGCGGACCGGGTCGATCCCTCCCTCGAGGTGCGGGACGTCTGGATCAGCAAAGCATCGGACCACGTGGGCGATGGCGTCGACCTCGCGAATGTGGCCCAAAAACTGGTTGCCGAGCCCCTCCCCCCGGTGGGCGCCGCGGACGAGTCCGGCAATGTCGACCATTTCTACGGTCGCCGCGACCTCACGCTCGGGACGGGTCACCGCCGCGATCGCGGTTAATCGCGGGTCGGGCACGGGTACCACGCCCGCGTGGGGGTGGATCGTGGTGAAAGGATACCGGGCGACCTCGACCGCAGCGCGCGTGAGCGCGTTGAAGAGCGTCGACTTTCCCGCATTGGGAATTCCAACGATCCCGATCGCGAGGCTCATCGACACCCTCCGGGAGCATTGTCCCGGACGGGAGCCGGGGGGCGGGCGGAGAGAGTGTGGGTGGGGCGGGCGCGGAGACTAGAGTCAGACCTACCGACGGAGCGCTTGGGCGGAGTGCACCTTGTTCCCTCCGGTGCGTTTCGCAGTGTACTGCGCACGATCGACGGCCTCCACAATAGCATCAACGGTCGCTCCGTCTTCCGGACTGGCCGCCACGCCGACGCTTAGCGTCACGGACGTCACCACGCTCCCAGCCAGCATGAACGGGTATGCTTCGACCGTCCGCCGGATTCGTTCTGCGACGTCCTGCGCAGTTCCCTTCGCGGTGTTGGGGAGCACGATCATGAATTCGTCGCCCCCATAGCGCGCCGCCAGGTCCGTGGGGCGGCTGCTCTTCCGGAGAAGGTCGGCCACAATCCGCAACACCTCGTCCCCCCGCTGGTGTCCGAACGTGTCGTTGAAGTGCTTGAAGTTGTCGACCTCGAGCATGATCAACGCGAGCGGGTAGCCCTCCCGGGTGCACCGTTCCAAGGTTCGCTCGATCGCCTCATACAGGTAGCGGTGGTTGTAGAGTTCCGTTAGACCGTCGGTAATCGCGAGCCGCTTGGTCTTTTCGAAGAGCCGCGCGTTCGCGATGGCGATCGTCGCGTACCCTGAGAGTGCCGTGAGGATCTCCAGGTCATGCGCGCCGAACGCGCGCCGCGCGCTGCCCTCGATGTTGAAGACCCCAATGACGCGTCCGTCGATGATTAGGGGGACCGCAATCTCGGCCGCAATCCCGTCGGCAAGACCAATGTAGCGCGAATCCGCTTGGACGTCGGGAATGATGGTCGGCTTCCCGGATCGCTGCACCCACCCGGTGACGCCGGTCCCCGCCGCGACCCGCTGCCCGCGGATCTGCGCAGGGTACCCGTACGTCGCATCAATGACAAGGTCGCTGTTCCCCTCATCGACCAGGAGAATCGCGCCGTACTCGTACCGAAACGCCTGGCAGGTCACGCGGACCAGGTTGTCGAGCACGGCCTGGAGCTCAAGACTGCTACTCATGCTCTTCGCGGCTTCGTAGAGCGCGCGCAGCTCGTCTTGCGCCAACCGCGCTTGATCGTAGAGCATCACGTTTCGCAACGCCGTGCCGAGCTGCCCGGCCACCGAGACGAGCAGGTCAAGGTCAGCAGCCCCGAGCGGATGGCTCGCGGTACTCTCGACCTTCAGGACTCCAAAGACGTGCTCATCGACGTGGATCGGCACGGCGGCCGCGCTTTGGATCGCGGGGTCGGTCGCAACATAATCGCGATCCTTCGTCACATCTGCCACCAGGATCGGTTTCCCGGATCGCACCGTCCGGCCCACGACCCCCTTGCTAATATGCATCGGTGCGGAGGGTTCAGCGTAGCCGAGTTGCGCCTGGAGCACCAAGGAGTCCTCTTCCCGCCGGAAGACGCTCACGTGCGAGTACCCATAGGCCGCCGCGACCTCTTCGACGATCTGCCGGGAGACCTCTTTGAAATCCCGCGTCTCCGCGATTACCCGCATCACTCGATTCACGAGATTCGCCTCGGCGGCACGTCGCTGGGTTTGCGCCAGTAACGTCGCGCGCGTCACGGCAATCGCGGCATCGTTGGCGATCGCCTGCGCCATCAGCATGTCCTCGGCGTCGTACGGACGAATCCGATCATGGTAGTAGGCGAGCGCCCCGACGATCTCGCCGTGGGAGAGGAGCGGCAGCAGCACCATCGTGTGAATCCCCTCGCGGGTGATGGCCTCCTGGAGGGACGCGGTCCGGGGATCCGTCCGCGCATCAAGGATAACGAGCGGCTGACGGGACCGCACGAGCATCCCGCCCGCAGACCCGTCGAACTGCTGTTTCACAGCCTCCACATAGGCTGCGGATAGCCCGTGCGCGTACACGCTGGCGACGGCGTCCGCGCCTTCGGTGCCCAGGTACACGGCGCACCGATCGACCTCGAGGACCTGGCGGGAACTCTCGGCAATCGCCTGGACGACCTTTTCCATCTCGAGGCTGCTAGCGATCACGCTGGAGATGCGCTGCAGCGTGGTCAGCCGATCCAGTCCACGTCGGTTCGCTTCAAACAACCGCGCGTTTTCGATGGCGGTCGCAGCCTGGGTGGCGATCGCTTCGATGAGACGCAGGTGGCGTTCCGTGTAGGCGTTGGGGGAGTAGCTCTGCACCGAGAGGACGCCGATGACTTGGGGGCCTTTCACGATCGGCGCGAAAAGGCGGGACGCGCTGCGCCGACCGGACCCCCCGATCCCGCTGGGCAGCGCCTCTGACGGCTGCTCCCGGGCCAACTCCGCCGACGTGCGGTTGATGAGCTGGGACGTCCGGTGGGCCACCACCTCGCGCAGCGCCGAGTTTAGTCGCAATTCGCGTCGGGGTGTGCGTTCGCCCCCATCCACGAAAAATTCCATAGCGAGCGCATCCTGCTCCCCATCAGCGTGCGCGACGTAGAACACATCCACGGGCATGATGTCCCGAATTTGATCGTACATCGTCTGGTAGAGTTCATCGAGGTCGAGGGTCATCAGCCCACGTCCGATGCGTTCGAGGACCGCCAGCTCTCGGTGCGCCTCTTCGCGGGTCGAGTAAAGCATCAGGATGTAACCGACCAACACGAGCGGGATCGTGACCAGCATCATCCCGGGCGGGAGGGCGTGCCGCGTGATCAGCGCGACGACAATGCCAAGCGCTGTGAAGATCCAATTGTTGACTGATGCCCTGAGGATGTTGGGGAGGAACACTGAGAAGACGGGCTCCCCGTGCGTGGCGGCGACCATCGAACTCACAAAGAGGCTGTTCGTGACCATGTAGCTCAGCATGGCCACCGTCAGAATGATCAGGTAGGTCGTATCTATTGGGTTCGCAAACAGGGTCCCGCGAAGGTCAGGATGCCCAGGGTGGAGCACCGTGGCGATCGCGCCCGCAAACAGAATCGAGAGGATGTACTGTCCGGTGTTGAACAGGGTCGTGAGATGGGGACGACGACGGAGGACTCCGTTCCCCAGGATGACCCCCAACCCCAAAACGAGCGCCGTGTAGACGGGTCCCACGAGCACGAGCCCGGCGGCCACCACCGCGATGCTTGGGGATTGGTATCCGCCGCGCGGAAGGGGGACGATCAACCACGACGTGACAACCGACAGCGCCCACAGAAGCGCAAGCACCGACCCTGGGGGAGCGGGGGTGATGGCCAGGAGCGCGAGGAGCACTCCCCACCCGACCGCGGCAACGCTCCAGACATAGACCCGCATCTCACCCTACTCGTGCCCCTGGGCCGAGAGGGTTACTCCTTGGTCGTGCTCGCGGGCGCGTCAGGGGGACGACTGATGAACTGTCGGATCCGCCGCTCAAACCGCACCCGATCCATCAGGACGTACCGCCCGCAGCCCTGGCAACGAATCCCCAGGTCTGCCCCGAGCCGCTCGACCTGCCATTGATCGCTCCCGCACGGGTGCGTCTTCCGGAGCTTCACGACGTCGCCGATGAACAGCTTGAGGACCGCCATCGTGCTCCCCCTCGCCCTACTGTCGGAGCATGAGCGTGTCGACGGGAGCAAAGTCGTCGCTCAGCACCGGGACATCCTGGGTTGCAATGACGCTCGTGTACAAATCGCGCGCGACGTCTTCGAACCGCTCGATCGTCACCCCCTGGGCTGCACGCACTTGCGCGGCCGCGCGGGCGACCGCGGCAGGGAGCATCACGGGTTGCATCGAGCCAATGACGATGATGTTCCGCATCTCGTTGGGCGAGCTCCCGTACCGCCCCCAGTCCACGGGAAAGACATAGACGGTCGGGAAGACCGACTGAACCGTCTTGTACATCGCTCGGAAGAGGGAACTCCGGGGACCGCTGAGCGCCCCGATGATGTTCCACGCCACGACGCCCTCGGGCGCGAGGTGCGCCCGCACCGTCTCCCAAAACTCCCGGGTCGCCAGGTGAAACGGAATCGTGTCGATGAGGTACGCATCGAGCAGCACGATATCGTAGTGGGCCCGGGATTGGGCCAGGAACAACCGGCCGTCCTGGACCGTCACGTGAACCCGGCTACTCCCGGGTTGGGCAAAGTACCGTTGGGCAACGGCGACCACGTTCGGATCGAGTTCGACGACCTCTACCGCCATCGAGGGATAGTCTTGGGCGTAGCGGGTCGGCACCGTGCCGCCCCCGAGCCCGATAATCAACACGCGCCGCGCTGTGGGGTGAAAGATCAGGGGCAGGTGCATGTAGTCCGTGTACGCGAAGACCGTCCGGCGCGGCTCCGCGAGGTCGACCGCACTCTGCCAGTAGTTGTCGAGTTTGAGGTAGCGGACCGCACCCGCATCCGCGACGGTGATGCGGTGGTAGACGGTATCCCGTTCAAACTGCACTCCGGCGGGGAGCACGTGGGACCCCGCCAGAACCGTGCCGCCGACAACAACCGCGAGCGCCGCCGTCGCCGCCGCCAGCCCCTGACGACTCGCACGTCCCCACGCGACCACTGCGAGGAGAACGAGCGCGCTGCCGAGTAGATAGACAATGGCATCCACATCGAGGTAGGAGAGGAGGACAAACGCGGCCAGCAGGGTGCCAACGATGCTCCCCGCAGTGGAGAGCGCGTAAAGCTGACCTGCGACGTGCCCGATCGTCGCCACGGTGCGCGCTCGGAGCCGCACCGCATACGGCGAGACCATCCCCAGCACCGTCCCGGGGAGGAAGAAGAGGACGAACGACGCGACCAGCGGCTTCGCCCGCGCTCCGAGGTCTGCGACCGCGATAGTCTCAAGCATCCGCGCCGCAACTGACGGGATCAGCAGGACTAGTACGCCGGCAAGGAAGACGACGCCGGCGAAACGCCCGGCAGACGGCCAGCGGTCCGCGAGGCGGCCCCCCAGGAAATAGCCGGTACTGAGCGCCGCGAGGAAGACGCCGATGAGGCTTCCCCACACGTAGATGGAGTTCCCAAAGACGGGTCCGATGATCCGGCTGGCTGCAATTTCAAGCGCGAGGACTACCCCGCCGCTCGTGAAGACGATGAGTCCGAGAATAACGTCCTCCTCATTCGCCCGGGCCGTACGGCCCCCGCGGCGGACCGAGCCCTCCCGACGCCGCTCTACCGGCCGGCGCGACCCCGCGGGTGGGCGAGGCTTGGGGCCTGCTCGGGAGTCGGCGTGGCGGATGCCTGGACTGTGAACGTCAGCATCCCATCGCGGTAGTCGACGACCGCGACGCCACCTTCACGGAGCTCCCCCGCGAGAGTCAACTTCGCCAAGGGGTTCTCGATCTCACGCTGGATGAGCCGCCGCAACGGGCGCGCCCCATAGTCGGGATCGTACCCGGCTTTCGCGAGATGCCCCCGAGCGGCCGGAGTGACCTCAAGGCCAATTTTCTGCCCCGCGAGCCGGTGCCGGAGATCCCGCAACTGCAAGTCCACAATGGCCTCGAGCTGCGCCTGGGACAGCGGACGGAACACGACAATCTCATCGATCCGGTTGAGAAATTCCGGACGGAGGTGGGTGCGGACCTCGTCCAGTACCTGCACCTTCGCCATCTCGAACTGAGCGGCGTTCCCCGGGTCGAGGTGCTGGAGGTACTGGCTCCCGAGGTTGCTGGTCATGATAATGACGGTGTTCTTGAAATCTACTGTGCGGCCATGCCCATCAGTGAGTCGTCCGTCCTCGAGAATCTGGAGGAGGAGGTTGAACACATCGGGGTGCGCCTTCTCAATCTCGTCAAAGAGGACCATACGGTAGGGACGCCGCCGGACCGCTTCCGTGAGCTGGCCGCCTTCTTCGTAGCCGACGTACCCGGGCGGCGCGCCCACGAGGCGGGAGACCGTGTGCTTCTCCTGGTACTCGGACATATCTAGGCGCACCATCGCTTCTTCGTCGTCAAACAGCTGCTGCGCCAGGGCGCGAGCGAGCTCGGTCTTCCCCACGCCCGTGGGGCCCAGGAAGAGGAAGGACCCAATCGGCCGACGGGGATCCTTCAGCCCGGCGCGCGCCCGGCGAATCGCATCGGCGACCGCCTGGACGGCTTCATCTTGGCCGACGAGGCGCGCGTGGAGCCGGTCTTCCATCTGCAAGAGCTTCTTCATCTCGCCTTCGAGCAAGCGACTGAGGGGAATGCCCGTCCACTTGGCGACGACCGACGCGATATCCTCGGCTTCGACCTCTTCTTTGAGGAGGTGCGATCCGCGCTGGAGGTCCCGCAGGGCGGTCTCTTGCACCGCCATCTGCTGCTGGAGCTCCCGCAGCGTCCCGTAACGCAACCGGGCCGCCGTTTCCAGATCGGCTTTGCGCTCCGCGTCCTCGATCTGATGGCGGGTTTCTTCGATGCGCTGCTTCGTCTCGCGGAGGCGCGCGATCGCGCGCTTCTCCTCTTCCCACTGCTGCCGGAGCCGCTCACTGCTCGTCTTCAACTCGCGGAGTTCCGCTTCGAGCCGCTCCAGGCGATCCCGGCTGCCCGCATCGGCTTCCTTGCGGAGCGCCTCGCGTTCGATCTCCAGCTGCATGATACGCCGATCGATCTCGTCGAGAGCGACGGGCTTGCTATCAATCTCCATCCGCAGTCGACTCGCCGCCTCATCGATGAGGTCAATGGCCTTGTCCGGGAGGAACCGCCCACTGATGTAGCGGTCGGAGAGCGTCGCCGCGGCAATGACGGCCCCGTCGGTGATGCGCACACCGTGGTGCACTTCGTAGCGTTCCTTCAACCCCCGCAAGATCGAGATCGTCTCCTCAACCGTCGGCTCGCCGACGAAGATGGGTTGGAACCGCCGCTCAAGGGCGGCGTCTTTTTCAATGTGCTTGCGGTACTCATCGAGCGTTGTCGCCCCGATCGTCCGCAACTCTCCGCGCGCGAGCATCGGTTTGAGCATGTTGGCCGCGTCAATTGCCCCTTCGGCGGCGCCCGCGCCGACCACCGTGTGGAGTTCATCCAAGAACAGGACGATCTCCCCGCTCGCCTCGGTGATTTCCTTGAGGACCGCCTTGAGGCGCTCTTCAAACTCCCCGCGGAACTTCGTCCCCGCCACCAACGCACCCAAATCCAACTGGACCACGCGCTTGTGCTTGAGCCCCTCTGGGACGTCCCCCCGGATGATGCGCTGGGCGAGCCCCTCGACGATCGCCGTCTTCCCCACGCCGGGGTCGCCGATCAACACCGGGTTGTTCTTCGTCCGGCGGCTGAGCACTTGGATGACGCGGCGCACTTCCTCATCACGCCCGATTACTGGATCTAGCTTCCCCGCCGCCGCGAGCTGTGTCAGGTCGCGCCCATACCGCTCGAGGGCTTGGTATTTGCTTTCGGGCGTGGCATCGGTCACGCGTTGGCTCCCGCGGACCTCGGTCATCGCCTTGTAAATCGCCTCGCGCGTCAGGCCCGCTTCCGCGAGAAGCCGTCCCGCCTGCTCAGTACGGGCGGCGGCAAGCCCAAGCAGCAAGTGCTCGGTACTCACGTACTCGTCGTGCAGCCGTTCGGCTTCCTGTTGCGCGACTTCGAGCGCGGTTCGGAGCCGCGGGCTCACGTGTGGCTCCGCGGCCCCCGAGACCTTCGGAAGCCGGTCCAACTCCGCCCCCACCCGTCCCCGCAGGGCGGGCGCGCTCACGCCGGCCTTGGCCAGCACGTGCGGGACGATCCCCTCCGGCTGCTCGATGAGCGCCGCCAGCAAGTGGAGCGTATCCATCTCATCGTGATGCCCGCGACGCGCCAACTCTTGGGCACCGATCAGCGCTTCCTGCGCTTTTTCTGTAAACTTTTCAAACCGCATCATGACGGACTCCTCGTTAGAGCGTCGTGCGCTCCCGAGTTACTTCAACCCCAGCTTCGTGCGGGGATTGTCTGGTCGGCTCTTCCGAAGCTCCTCAAACAGCTGCCGCTCCTTGTCCGACAACCGCTCGGGCAAGACGACCTTGACCCGGACGATTTGATCCCCTCGGTCTCCGCCGTGCAGCCGGGGCATCCCCTGCCCGCGTAGGCGAAACAGCTGCCCGTTCTGCGTCTCGGGCGGAATCTTCATGTTCACGTTGCCCTCAAGCGTCGGGACTTCGATCTCGGCCCCCAGCATCGCTTCGGCCAAGGTGATGGGGATTTCGACATGGAGATCATCGTCTCGACGCTCAAAAACCGGGTGGGGACGCACCTGCACGGCCAAATAGAGGTCCCCACGATTCGCCCCGCCACCGAGGCGGATGCGCTGCCCACTGCGGACGCCCGCGGGAATGCTCACTTCCCCCCGCTCACGGACGCCGTTCACTTGGAGCTCGACGGGCTTGCGGACACCTCGGTAGGCTTCCTCCAGCGAGATCTCCAGTGAGGGTGCTTCAGCCGGGGCGCGTGGCGCGTGTTGCGCCCCGCGGGGCACCGGCTCTCCCTCGACGCCGAAGTCGCCGCCGAAGAACTGCTCGAAGAAATCGCTGAACCCGCCTAACCCTCCGAGATCGACCCGGAAGGTGCGGGCGCGGCCCCCCCCAGGGGTGCCCCCCGCGCCACCGAAGGCGCTGGCCCAGTCCCCGCCCCCGTGCTGGTGGAACTCATACATCTCGTCGTAACGGGCCCGCTTCTCGGGGTCGCTGAGGACCTGGTACGCCTCATTGATCTCCTTGAACCGATCTTCCGCTCCGCGGCTCTTGTTGACATCGGGGTGGTGCTTCCGCGCCAGTTTGCGGAAGGCCGCGCGGATGGCCTTCTCGTCCGCGGTGCGGTCGACCCCGAGCGTCTTGTAGTAGTCGCGGAACTCCATGTGCCTACTTCGCCACCCGGACCCGGGCGGGGCGCAGGACTTCGCCTTGGAGCGTGTACCCGCGCTGGACTTCGCCCACCACTGTGCCCGGGTCCACCCCGAGCGCGGTGCTCGAGGCGACGTCGACGGCTTCATGGACTTTCGGGTCAAAGGCCTTGCCGGTCGCCTGCATCGGTCGAATTCCCATGTTCGCGAGCACGTCGAGGACGTGGCGGTGTGTCATGCGGATGCCCTCGACGACGGCATCATTCCCGCCGCCGTTTGCCGCGTGCTCCAACGCCCGCTCGAGATTGTCCACCACCTCCAGCACCACACCTAGCAACAATGCCCGCGTACGCTGGACCGCGTCGTCGCGTTGGCGGGTGGCCTGCTTCTTGTAGTTCTCCAGGTCGGCCGCCGTCCGGAGGAATTGCTGCCAGTTGCGCTCGGCGTCGTTCTTGTAGCGTTCGACCTGGGCGCGGAGATCCGCCAGGGTCTCGGTCGGCTCCTCCAGTTTCTGTTCCGGTGCAATGGGCCGGTCGAACGGATGATCATCCATCACAACACCTCAGCTGTGCCGTTGCCGCAGGGACCTCCGAACCGCCCCCTCACTTCTCGCGGGCTACTTGTCGTCCGTGCGCTTGTAGTCAGCATCGATGACGTCCTCGCCGGGCTTCGCCTGTCCCGACGGGGCACCCGACCCACTCCCTGGGGCCGCGTTCACGCCCGCGGTGGTCTTCGCGTACATCGCCTCGGTCAGCTTGAAGCTCGCCTGCTGCAACTCATCGGTCGCGCGCTTGATGCGTTCGATGTCGCTGCCCGCCAGCGCGTCCTTGAGCGCCTTGTGCCGTGCCTCGACGGTCTGCCGCTCTTCGGCCGAGACTTTGTCCCCGACTTCACGCAGCATCCGCTCGGTCTGGTAGACGAGCGAGTCTCCCTGGTTCCGGACCTCGGTCTCCTCCCGCTTGCGCCGGTCTTCGTCGGCGAACCGTTCCGCGTCTTTGACCATGCGGTCGACTTCGTCCTTCGAGAGCGTCGACGTGCCCGTAATCTTGATCGACTGCTCCCGGTTCGAGGCCGTGTCTTTGGCCTTGACGTCGAGGATCCCGTTCGCGTCGATGTCAAAGGTCACCTCGACCTTGGGAACCCCGCGCGGGGCTGGAGGAATGCCATCGAGGATGAACCGGCCGAGCGTCCGGTTGTCGCGCGCCATCTCTCGCTCGCCCTGGAGGACGTGGATCTCCACCTGGGTCTGCCCGTCTTGCGCGGTCGAGAACACCTCGCTCTTGCGGGTGGGGATGGTCGTGTTCCGGGTGATAAGCTTTGTCATGACGCCCCCGAGCGTCTCCACCCCCAAAGACAGTGGTGTCACGTCGAGGAGAACCACTTCCCGGACTTCCCCGGCGAGCACGCCCGCTTGAATCGCTGCCCCAACCCCGACCACTTCGTCAGGGTGCACTTCTTTGTTGGGTTCCTTACCCGTGAGCCTGCGCACGAGCTCCTGGATCATCGGCATCCGCGTCGCGCCCCCGACGAGGATGACCTCATCCAGTTCCTTCTCGCTCAGCTTGGCGTCGCCCAACGCCTGCTTGAACGGACCTATGCACCGCTCGACGAGGTTAGCGGTCATCTCCTCAAACTTCGCGCGCGTGAGCACCTGGTCGAGATGTTTGGGCCCGGTCGCATCCGCGGTGATGAAGGGGAGGTTGATCGTCGTCTGCGCGACCGTGCTCAGTTCCACCTTGGCCCGTTCGGCCGCCTCGCGCAACCGCTGGAGCGCTTGGCGGTCCTGACGCAAGTCAATCCCGTTTTGCTTCTTGAACTCGTCGGCAAGCCAGTGGACGACGCGCTCGTCCCAATCGTCCCCGCCGAGGTGTGTATCCCCATTCGTCGCCTTGACCTCGAAGACGCCTTCGCCGATCTCGAGGATCGAGACGTCAAACGTCCCTCCGCCAAGATCGAAGTCAAACACTGTCTCCCCACCCTTCTTATCCAGCCCGTAGGCGAGGACAGATGCGGTAGGTTCGTTGATGATCCGGAGCACCTTCAACCCGGCAATCTCGCCGGCGTTCTTCGTCGCGGTGCGTTGCGCGTCGTTGAAGTACGCGGGGACGGTGATGACGGCCTCGTTGACCTTGTCTCCGAGGTAGGCCTCCGCGTCCGTCTTCAGTTTCTGGAGGATCATCGCCGAGATTTCTTCGGGCGTAAACGTCTTGCCGGCCGCGGGCAAGCGCACCGTGGCCATGCTATTTTTGCCCTCCTCGACCTTATAGGGGACCATCTTGCGCTCGGTCTCCACTTCGGCGAACCGCCGCCCCATGAAGCGTTTGATCGAGTAGACGGTATTCTCCGGATTGAGGATGGCCTGCCGTTTTGCCATCTGGCCGACGAGACGCTCGCCGGTCTTGGTGAACGCCACAACCGAGGGCGTCAGACGGCTCCCTTCGGCGTTCGGGATCACCTGCGGTTCACCGCCGATGACGACCGCAATCACCGAGTTCGTCGTGCCGAGATCGATGCCCACTACTTTTGCCATTGCACTCCCTCTCTTCTCTGGCGCGGCCTGCGTGTGGCCCCGGGCTCCGCGGGGGGCGGAGTCCCCCTCGCCGTTCGGTTACCCGACCTCGACCTTCACGGTCTTGGGCTTCGCTCGCTCACTCTTCGGGATCCGGATCTCGAGAATGCCGTTCTTGTAAGATGCTTTTGCCAGCTCGCCCTGGGCGCTACTGGGCAACGTCAGCGCGCGCACAAATGACCCATAGCGCAGCTCGCGCATGTAGTAGTTCCGACCCTTCTCCTCCTGCTCGGCCTTCGCCTCCGCCTTGATGGTCAACGTATCGTCGGCGACCTGGATGTTGACATTCTTGGGATCGATCCCCGGAAGCTCCGCCCGCACGACGATGTCGCCATCGGTCTCGTAGACCTCAACCGCTGGCGGCCAGACTGCCGGGGTCGCCGCGCGCGGTCGGCGGGTCGTAAACTCTTCAAAGAGCTTGTCCATCGACTCGCGGAGGGACGCGAGGTCATCAAACGGGTCCCACCGAATCAAACTCATGTCACTCGCCTCCTTCGTTCTATGTGTTCGAACACCCACGTGACGGCGTCGCGAGACGCCTTGAACTCCAACCGCTCGTAAACCTCCAAGACGACGCGCACCCCTGCCAGGTTCAGCCCCCGCTCCTGCGTGAGCTGCCGGATCAGGCGGACGCGCTCCAGGTCACGTTCAGAGTAGAGCCGCCCGCGCTTCCGACGCGCCGGCTGCACCAGGCCCTTCTCCTCATAGATGCGCAACGTCCTCGGGTGCAACCCCGTAAGATCCGCCGCAACACTAATCACGTAGACCGGAGTCTCCGCGCCGCGTTCCTTTACCATTGTCCTTCCACCTTTGGCACCACGCGTACCCTGACTATACTGACTTGCCACCTACTATGTCAAGAACCTTGACAGTCTTATTGATATGGTATGTGGTGGAGAGGGGGGTCTGTGCGCCAAGCCGAAGGGAATACGCGCGATGCCGGGTCCGTTCTCCGTAGCGGAGGAGTACGTATGGTCCACAATGTCGTCATCTTGGGGTCAGGCCCGGCGGGCTTGACCGCCGCGATCTACACCGCCCGCGCTGGGCTGAGCCCGGTGGTCGTCGAGGGTACCGGAGCCGGTGGACAGCTCATGCTGACCACGGAAGTGGAGAACTACCCAGGCTTTGCCGAACCGATCCTCGGCCCCACGCTCATGGTCGCCATGCGCGACCAAGCCGAACGGGTGGGCACCACATTTCTCCGTGAGGATGCCACCGCAGTAAAACTTGCCCAACGTCCCTTTACCCTCACACTGTCGGGGGGGGAGACCATCACAACGAAGGCGCTCATCGTCGCCACCGGAGCGAAGGCTAAGTTGCTCGGGTTGGCTGGGGAGCAGCGGCTGATAGGACGAGGCGTGAGCACCTGCGCGACCTGTGATGGGTTCTTCTTTAGAGGGCGCGACGTGATCGTCGTCGGTGGAGGGGATACGGCTCTCGAGGAAGCCGTCTACCTCAGCAAGCTGGTGGCGTCAGTACACGTCGTCCACCGGCGCGATGAGTTGCGGGCCAGCAAGATCCTTCAGGACCGGGCGCAGAAGAACGAGAAGATCCGGTTTTCATGGGATACTGTCGTTCGCGACATTCTCGGCGACGGCAAGGTCAGCGGGGTCAAGCTGGAGGATCTCAAGACGCATGTCACCAGCGAACGCCCGATCGATGCGGTCTTCGTCGCCATTGGGCACGTGCCCAACACGCAACTCTTCCGAGGCCAACTCGCGATGGATGAAAACGGCTACATCCAGCGCACGCACCATTCGTCAACGAGCGTCGCAGGGGTGTTTGTGGCCGGCGACGTGCATGACCACACCTATCGACAGGCGGTTACTGCGGCAGGATATGGGTGCGAAGCAGCGATCGATGCAGAGCGGTGGTTGGGGGAGCACCACTAGCGCTCCCCCGTTCGATCCTAGCTGACGTTTGCGCTTAACACAGCATCAATCTTCCGCTTAAGCTCTTGCTTCGGCATGTAGCCGACCAACCGATCCACCAGTTGCCCGCCCTTAAAGATGCCCAACGTCGGGATACTCATGACGTTGTAGCGCATCGCGACCGCGGTGTTGGCGTCGACATCCACCTTCACTACCTTCAACCGGCCCGAGTATTCCGTCGCGAGCGCTTCCACGATCGGCGCGATCATCCGGCACGGGCCACACCATTCCGCCCAAAAATCGACGAGCACGGGAATCTCTGACCGGATCACCTGCGGGTCGAACTCTTGTTCACTAACATGCACGGCCTGTCCCATTGCGCTAGCCTCCTAGAGAAGTATCCCGCATCTTGGGAGAACGCCTGTCCGCCGCGCCTTATTCCGGGCGCCATCCGGCATTATACCAGATCGACCAAACCATCTCCGGAATGACGCGTGCCACGCTCCGGTCGGCTCGTCACGTGACGACGGAGTAGTGGTAGAGCGGGAGGACAGGCTAGCGCAAAGCTGTGATGAGGGCACCGAAGGCCAGGAGCGCCACCGCCACAGGCCCTAGGCATCCTCGCCGAACACTGCCCCGCGGCGTCTGCCGCATGGACAAGCGCGTAGCATTCTTGAACTCCGCTACGGCGTCGGTGAGGCGGCCTAGTTCTTTGTAGACGCCCCCGAGGTTTTGATGGGCCACCCAGTAATCCGGATCAATCGCGATCGCCCGTTCGTAGGCGACCACCGCTTCGGTGAGCATGCCCTTCTCGCGATAAGAGTTGCCGAGATTGCTGTAGGCGGGGGCGTAGCCCGGTTGCAACGCGACCGCCTTCGAGAACTCGGCAATCGCCTCGTCGACCCGCTTCAGGTGCGCCAGCGCGACCCCGCGTTTGCTATGGGCCACGGCTGAGTCCGGCGCCGCCTCGACCGCCCGCGCAAAGGCCTGTTCCGCCGAGGGGTACTCTCCCGCGGCAAGGTGTCCTTCCCCAGCTTCGAGAAACGGTCTCGCCTCAGCTTCCCCCATACCCGTCGCACGGACCGCCCCGGTCGGAAAGCAGCTTCTGCAACTCCTCGATCATCCGCGAGGGGGGAGTCCGCACTGCTCGTTGCATTCTGCATCCCTTGATGCAGTCCTGGCCCACGGGCACTCGGAGAGCCCGCACCGCACATGGAGGGAACCGGGGGACGAGGCGTCGCTAGACGAGGGCGCGTTCGCCTGAACGCCACAAGGGGAGGGTTTCAACTTCCTCGCTGTCAGGGGGACGATCCAGCGCCTCCATGGCCGCAAGTGCGGCCTCGGCGTTACGCGTGCGATCGATCGTCTCGAGCGACCTCCATCGGTACGCATTCAGCATCGCACGCACTTGCAAGTACAATCCCACGAGCGCCGAGGGAACCTCGCTGTTCCCGTGCAGTTGCGCGACGACCTCGACATGGTCCGTGTACACGCGGACGCGCTGCGCCCCGGCGCGTTTCGCCCGCCATAGACCGTAGAGCAACGCCCGATACGCGGCTTCTTCGCGCGTGGCGGTTCCGAACACCCTCGTGGCCACGGTGACCGTGTGTCCATCGGGATCCCGCACAACCACGCTCATGGCGACCCGACCGCTCGCGAAGGCCGCTGTGCTTGCGTAAATCTCCGTCGTGTGCGTCGTCATAGGCGAAATTCCACGGCCATCGCCAGCAGCGTCAACGCCGCCAGCAATATCAATTTTACCCCAACGAGCTCTCGATCATCGCCAAAGCGCGTCCACAGACTCCGCCGGAGCGTCCTCGGAGTGGAAACCACGCGCAAGCGCCGGGGCACAATCCACAGGCTCCGGGGTTCAACGGCTCGACTCGTAGCCACCGCACGTAGGCTCATACCTGACCTCCAACACGGTAACGACGCAGGAGGCCGACAACCTTCCCCAAAATCTCAAACTCCTCGCGGATGGGGCTGTAGGTCGGGTTCTCGGGGATCAGGATGGGGCGCTGTCCTTCGTGCGCGAGGCGCTTGACTGTTGCCTCCTCCCCGATGAGCGCAACGACGATCTCCCCCGCCTCCGCGGTGGGTTGGGAGTGCACAATGACAAGATCGCCGTCGAAGATCCCCACGCGGATCATGCTGTCACCGCGGACCGTGAGCAAGAAACAGTCCTCATGCCACCCCACCATCGTGCGGGGCACGGGAATCATCTCTTCAACGTTCTCCTCGGCAAGCAGCGGAAGCCCCGCTGATACCCGCCCGACGAGCGGCAGATGGGCGACGTTGTCCCCATCGGGGAGTAAGCGCTTGTCGAGGATCTCCAGGACCCGCATCCGATCCCCGGCACGCTTGATGTAGCCCTTTCGCTCGAGGGCGGTGAGGTGCTGGTGGACCGTGGAGGGAGAGCGCATGCCAAGAGCGTGACCGATCTCACGCACTGATGGCACGATCCCATTCTTGCGAATCGATTTGGCGATGTGTTCGAGGATTTGACGCTGTCGGTCTGTAAGCACTGCGGCCATATGTTCACCCCCAGGCCTAATTATATGGCGAACATATGTACGAACATCAACCTGTGCGCGCTCCAGATAACGCGAGGGGGTAGCCGAACATCAGTACGGTATCACCACAATGCTGCCTTGGCTCCTCGGATCGCCAGATTTCGCGCAATATCGCGCTGCGACGCGGTCGTGCTTGAACCCGCCCTGGCGGAGAGGGCGTAAATGCTCGAAAGCAAGTCATGCCACCTAGAGGGGGATCCTCGCGGGGAGAGGCCTAGGGGTCGGCGTCCAGCAGGCGTCGCAGAAGGCTGGGCTCAACGTTCCCACCGCTGACCACCGCGACCACCCCCGGACCGGTCATCCCAAGCTGCAGTGCCCCCGCAACGCTGGCCGCTCCGGAGGGTTCTGTGAGGATATTTGCCTCGCTCAGCAAGCGCCGTTCTGCGGCGAGAATGGCCTCGTCATCGACGCCAACGAAGTCATCGACAACCCGTTGCGTAATCTCCCAGGTGATCCGCCCCGGGGTGAGGACCCGAAGGCCATCCGCGATGGTTTCAGCATGCTCAATGGTCACCGGAATGCCGGTGGCGCGAGATCGAGCAAACCGGTTCGCGCCCAACGGTTCCACCCCAATGACTCTCGCATTGGGAAGGAGTCCCTTCACGGCCACAGCAACCCCCGCAATCAGCCCCCCTCCGCTGACAGGTACGAACACGGTCGTAGTTGCCGAAGACTGCTCGACCACCTCAAGCCCGACGGTGCCTTGTCCGGCGATGACGTCCAGATCGTCAAAGGGCGGGACGTAGTGCAACCCACGACGGGCGGCAAGTTCTTGGGCGAGCGCGACCCGTTCTACGGAGAAACGTCCGCACCGAATGAGCTCGGCCCCAAACGCAGTGATCCGCCGCGCTTTTACGGAGACGACATCGTCGGGCACGACCACCACTGCGCGCAATCCCAGGACATGCGCCACGTAGGCCACGGCCTGCCCATGGTTCCCCGAAGATGCCGTAATAACGCCTGGGGCGCACGCCTGCCGGTGTGCAAGCACGTGATTGAAGGCACCTCGCGGCTTGAAGGCGCCTGTGATCTGCAAGCTCTCGAGCTTCAACCAGGGCCCGCCTACCATCGGATGGAGGGGAGTACGGAACACGTAAGGAGCGATGCGGGTGCGCGCAGCCTGGATCTCAGCCAAGGTCACCGCAGATCCGGCCGTCTGCGGAGTGGGGGTCATCGCGCGGGCCGCCACCGCAAGTCCAGGTGGCGGGCGGCCCGGACTTCGTCGAGTCGCTTCACCGCTGTGGTGTGCGGCGCCGTCTTGACAAGCTCCGGTTGCTCATGCGCTTCGCGGTCGATGGCGATCATGGCGTCGGCGAACTCGTCGAGCGTTTGCTTGCTCTCCGTTTCGGTCGGCTCGATCATGATGGCCTCGTCCACGATGAGGGGGAAGTAAATCGTCGGCGCGTGGAATCCGTAGTCCAGAATCCGCTTGGCGATGTCTCGGGTCGTCACCCCGTACTGGCGCTTTTGCCGCGTCCCGGAGAGCACGAACTCGTGCTTACAGATCCGGGGGTAGGGGCGGTCGAAGTACGGGTGAAGCCTGGCCAGCAGGTAGTTCGCGTTCAGCACGGCTGTCTCGGCCACCTGGCGCAACCCTTCGGCCCCTAGCGAGCGGATGTACGCATACGCTCGCACAAGGTTACCGAAATTCCCGTAAAACGCTCGGAGTTTCCCGATCGACTGCGGCCGGTCGTAGTCCAATCGGAACTGCTCCCCCACGCGCTCGACCGTGGGAATCGGCAGGTAGGGCACAAGATGATCCTTGACGCCAACGGCGCCCGCGCCGGGGCCGCCTCCCCCATGGGGGGTCGTGAACGTTTTGTGGAGGTTGAAGTGCATGACGTCGAAGCCTTGATCCCCGGGACGGGTGATGCCCAGGATCGCGTTGAAGTTCGCGCCGTCCATGTACATCAGTCCGCCGTGGCTGTGGACGATCGCCTCGACATCCAGGATGGCTTCTTCAAACAACCCCAGCGTATTGGGATTGGTGAGCATGATCGCGGCCACAGACCCATCCATCACGGCCCGCAACGCCTCAACGTCCAAGTTCCCGCGCGCGTCGGACTTAACCGTGACCACTTGGAAGCCCGCCATGGTCGCGGTCGCCGGATTCGTGCCGTGGGCTGAATCCGGGACGATGACCTTCGTGCGGCGTTCTCCCCGTGCGGCGAAGTACGCTCGGATCATCAACAGGCCAGTCAGTTCGCCGTGCGCGCCCGCCGCGGGCTGGAAGGTAACCCGGTCCATCCCGCTGATCTCGGCGAGGAGTCGCTCGAGCTCCCAGAGCACCTCCAACGCCCCCTGGGCAAGCTCCTCCGGCGCGTAGGGGTGCAGTCGGGCAAAGCCGGGCAAACGCGCGATGTCTTCGTGCACTTTCGGGTTGTACTTCATTGTGCAGGAACCGAGCGGGTAGAACCCTTCATCGATACTGAAGTTCCGATGTGAGAGTCGGGTGTAGTGTCGGACGACATCCAGTTCACTCACTTCCGGCAGCGCTGCGGGCTCCCGGCGGAGCGCGGCGGGAGGGAGGAGTTGCTCGACGGGGGCAGCGGGCACATCGAGGGCGGGGAATGAGGCGCCTACGCGCCCGGGCACACTGCGCTCGAAGATCACCGACATGGCTCGCGCGCTCATCAGATCGCCCCCAGCAGCGCTACGAACCGATCAATCTCGGCCCGGGTCCGCTGCTCCGTGACGCAGAGCAACCAGCAGTCCGCGAGGTCCGGATACCACCGCCCCAGCGGCGCGCCGCCGAGGATCCCCTCCGCCCGTAACCGCCGGTTGACCTCATCGGGGGGGATGGGGGTACGGACCACAAACTCGTGGAACGTGGGCGTTCCCCACGGGAGAGTGTAGCCTCCGAGCGCCGCAATGGCGACTTTCGCATAGGCGGCCTTTTGCAGGTTGAGTTCCGCGACTTGGCGCAACCCCGTTTTGCCGACGGTGGCCAAGTAGACAGCCGCCGCCAGGGTGAGTAGCGCCTCGTTGGTGCAGATGTTGCTCGTCGCGCGCTCCCGACGGATGTGCTGCTCCCGGGTCTGCAAAGTGAGCACGAACCCGCGGGTGCCCTCCGTGTCAACCGTGGCCCCGATCAACCGCCCCGGCATCCGCCGCACGAACTCCTGCCTGGTCGCGAGCATGCCCAAGTAGGGCCCCCCGAAGTTGAGGGGGTTGCCCAGCGCCTGTCCCTCGCCGGCGACGATGTCCGCGCCCCACCGGCCCGGAGGCTGGAGGATTCCCATCGACAACGGATCCGCAATCGCGACCACGAGCAACGCCCCTGCGCGATGGGCAAGATCAGCCAGCGTCGGGCCATCCTCGAGACCGCCAAAGAAATTGGGATGCTGGCAAATGACGGCGGCGGTCCGACTCGAGAGCGCCCGCTCGATCGCGGCAAGGTCCGTGAGCCCGTTCCGGTGCGGGATCTCCACCACGGTCAACCCCAGGGGCCGGACGTACGTGTGGAGGACTTGGCGGTACTCCGGATGGACGGCGGTGCTGACCAGGACCTCGTCACGCCGGGTGAGGTCGCGCGCCATCACCGCAGCCTCGGCAACCGCGGACGCGCCATCATACATCGACGCGTTGGCGACATCCATCGCGGTCAGTTCGCAGAGCATGCTCTGGTACTCGTAGCCCGCTTGCAGCTCGCCCTGCATCAACTCCGCTTGGTAGGGCGTGTACGCCGTGAGGAACTCGCCCCGTCCAATCAGGTGCCAGACGACACTGGGCACAAAGTGGTCGTAGGCGCCCGCACCCAAGAAACACGTGAGTCGGTCGCAGTCGCTATTGCGCGCCGCCAGGCGTCGCAAATCCGCCACGAGTTCGGGCTCGCTGAGCGCGGGGGGCAGGGCCAGGGGGCGCGCAAGTCGAACGCGCGCCGGGAGATCGGCAAACAGATCCTCGACCGCGCCGACCCCAATCGCCCGCAGCATCTCCTCACGCTCGGCATCGGTCGCGGGAATGTACCTGTGTTGCACGCGCCGGGTCGCCTCCCGGCTCTGGTGCGGTCCACTCATCGAATCTCCCTCGCGCCGGGACCCCCTAACTTGAGTCCGGGGAGGAGGCGCGTGTTGACTTGTTTGCGCAGACGGCGTGGCCACGGCTGTCGTCAGGGCGACGTGAAAGCAGAGCCGCTCATCTCGGGCCTCACGTCTCCTGCAAGCCCCTGACTTCAGTCCGGGGTAGTTGACCCGACGGTTTCTCCAATCACCTTCTCATACTGGTCGGCGGTCAGGAGCTGCTCGAGCTCGCGCACGTCCTGGGGTTGGATCACGATGATCCAGCCCGCCCCGTGAGGGTCCTGGTTGACGACCTCGGGAGCGTCCCCGAGGTGCGCGTTCACCTCGACGACCTGGCCGGTGAGGGGCGCGTAGAGATCCGAGACCGCCTTCACCGACTCGATCACGCCGAACGGCTCCATGAACTTCACCGCCGCGCCCGGCGTGGGGAGCTCGATGAAGACTACGTCGCTGAGCCGGTCGGCGGCGAACTTGGTGACGCCGACTCGAACGCGTCCGTTTTCCAGCCGCGCCCACTCGTGCTCCTTAGAGTAACGCCGATCCGTCGGATACATTCGCGTGGTCTCCCTCTCCGCCTAGACCCGTGGGGTCTGCAGCCGCCCGATTCCGGTTAGCTGGTCGCCCGCCGATAGAACGGCAGCTTGACCACCCGCGCGGGCGCGCGCTGGCCTCGGATCTCAACCGCCAGGAGTGTCCCCGATGACGCATACGCTTTCTGCACGTACCCGAGGCCGATGCCCTTGTTCACCGTGGGGCCATACGTCCCGCTCGTCACCTGCCCCACTGGGCCCGCCTCCGTGCACAGCGAGTACCCTTGCCGGGGAACTGCGCGCGGCTCCACCATCTCGAAGCCCACTAGCTTGCGTGCCACGGTTTCCGTTTTTTGCCGTACGAGGGCTTCTCGGCCGATGAAATCGCCTTTGTCCCACTTTACCGTCCAGCCCAAGGGGGCTTCCAGCGGGGTCGTCGTCTCGTCGATATCCGAGCCGTAGAGCATGAGGCCCGCTTCCAGCCGCAATGTGTCGCGGGCACCGAGCCCGACGGGGACCAGTCCCTCAGGGCCTCCGATGTCCATGAGCGCGCCCCATAATGCGGGCGCCGCGGCCCACGCGCACCCGAGTTCGAACCCATCCTCCCCGGTGTACCCGCTCCGCGAGATCACAGTGGACACACCCGCCACCTCGACGTCCTCGGCAAGGTGAAAGAAGGCGAGCGCGGCAAGGTCGAACCGTGTGAGATGTTGGAGGATGGCTTGCGCACGTGGGCCTTGCAAAGCCAAGAGGGCTACGGCTGCGGAGACGTCGCGGGCGTCTGCACCTTGCGTGTGCGCCGTAATCCAGGCGACGTCCTTTGCGGTCGTTGCCGCGTTGATGACGAACCACCACCGTTGCTCCCCCAGCCGGAAGATCGTCAGGTCATCAATGATCCCCCCAGTAGGGGTGCACATGGGCGTGTACATCCCCTGGCCCCGCCCAAGCCGACTCGCGTCGCTGGGGACCAGACGTTGGATCGTCGCCATCGCCTCTGGCCCAACCAGTTCCACCTCGCCCATGTGAGAGACGTCAAACAGCCCGGCCGCCGTGCGCACGGATCGGTGCTCCGCGAGGATGCTCGTGTACTGCACCGGCATCTCCCAACCGCCGAACTCGACCATCCGCCCCCCTGCGCGTACGTGTGTTTCGTAGAGGCTCGTGCGCTTGAGCCTCGCCCCCACGACTCCGCTCATCGGGGTCGATCCTCTTGCTGCCCTTGCCGCTCGGTGCCAGCGATCTCTGCGGCACGACGCTGGAGCAAGCCTACCACCTCGTCGTCGATCGTTTGGTTGAAGTCGTCGTAGAATTGCCCGACAGCGTAGAAGAACTCTGGGGTCAACAAACAACACACGTCGTCGGCTTCGAGCGCCAGCCGGCGAACCCCATCGGCAGGCGCCACCGGGACCGCAGCCACCAAGCGGGCGGGCGTCATCGCCCGCGCCGCCCGGATGGCGGCGAGCATCGTTGCGGCCGTCGCGATGCCATCATCCACCACCACGGCCACTCGACCGACCAGCCTCGGGGCCGGCTGATCTCCTCGATAGAGCTGCATCCGGCGGCGAATTTCCGCCAACTGATTCGCGATTTCTTCGCGGACATAGTCTTCACCGACCCGTAGGCTGCGGACGAGATCCGCGTCGAGGTAGACGCTCCCATCATGCGCGACCGCGCCGATTGCCAGCTCGGGGTTGTGCGGCGCGCGCAACTTGCGTGGCACGATTACATCCAGGGGAGCGCCCAGCGCAACGGCCACCTCGTACCCCGTGACGACCCCGCCGCGCGGGATCGCGAGCACGAATGGGCGGCGGGCCCGGTATGCGTCAAGGGCCGCCGCCAACTGCCGCCCCGCCTCAGCGCGGTCGCGGAAACTCATCGGTCTTCGGCCTTCATCCTCGCACGCCACAGGACCCGGCGTGCGCTCGCGTACGTGCTTGTGGTCGAGACCCTGCTTGTTCCATGGCGCGAAGAGCTTCTCCTGTCCTTCTCCTCCTCACCCCAACCGCGTCGGGGTGAGCGCGTGCGCATGCGTTTGAAGAAGGTCCCAGGTCGCCCGCACGTGTGCCTCGGTCGTGCGGAGGTTCCCGATCGCCAAACGCAGGGCGCGGCGACCGTGCAATTTCGTGGTGGAGAGATACGCTCGCCCGGTCGCGTTCACCGCCTCCAGCACCCCTGCGTTGAGTGCGTCGAGGACATCCTCGCTCGCCCCCGGCGGGTGCACCCGAAAACAGATGATACTGAACGGCGTGGGGGCGAGCCGTTCAAAGGTCGGGTCAGCGTCCACCCACGAGGCCACGAGCCGCCCCAATCGGATATGCTCGCGGATCCGCGCGGCCAGCCCCTCCCACCCAAAGTAGCGGATCACCATCCACAGTTTCAAGGCGCGGAACCGTCGCCCAAGCTGGATGCCGTAGTCCATGAAATCGACGACTGCCCCCGCCGTGCCCTCGGGGGTTCGGAGGATATCGGGGATCAGGCTAAACGTTTGGCGCAACAGATCGGGACGACGGCAGTAGAACGCACTACAATCGATCGGCGTGAACAACCATTTGTGCGGGTTCACGACGAGCGAGTCCGCCCGCTCGCAGCCGTCCAGCACCCACCGGTACTCCGGCACGATCGCGGCGATGCCCGCGTACGCGCCGTCGACATGCAACCAGAGGCCCTCGCGCTCACAGATCTCCGCGATCGCCGGCACCGGGTCCACGCTCGTCGTCGAGGTCGTTCCCACGGTCGCGGCAACGCAGAACGGGCGCCACCCCTGGCGCCGGTCCTCGGCAATCGCCGTGGCCAACGCGCGCGGATCGAGACGAAATTCCGCATCGACGGGAATCTTGCGCACTCCACGTTGGCCCAACCCAAGCACCATCGCGGCTTTCTCCACCGAGGAGTGCGCCTGCTCGGAGGTGTAGAGGCGTAACCGGGGGCCGCCCGCCATGCCTTCCACGCGAAAACGATGCTCCCGAACCGCTTCCCGGGCGGCGGCGATGGCACAGAGACTTGCAACCGACGCAGTGTCCATGATCACCCCAAAGAACTGTTCGGGGAGCCCCACCATGGACCGCAGCCACGCCAGCGCGACTTCCTCGAGCTCTGTGGCGGCGGGCGAGGTCTTCCACAACATGCCGTTCACGTTGAGGGCCGCCGTCAGCAACTCTCCGACGATCCCCGGACCTGATCCCGTAATCGCGAAGTACGCGAGGAACCCGGGATGATTCCAGTGCGTCACCCCTGGCAGGATCGTGGTCTCAAAGTCGGCCAGGATCGCGTCCATCGACTCCCCTTCGAACGGGGGCGTTGATGGGAGGGCACCCCGGATCGCCCCGGGGACCGTTCGCGCGAGAACAGGGTACTGGTCGATGTGTGCAAGGTACTCGGCGATCCAGTCCACCACCCGGTGGCCGACCGCGCGAAACTCGTCTGGACTCATGTCGGTCCCGGTGCTCTCGCGTGGCCCCAGTGTCATCGTATGCCCCCTTCCCGCGCGCGCGTGGATCGCATTCCCCTAGAGGCCCAACTCGGGCGCGCTGTGCTGCAAGGCGCGCAGGACAAACTCCAGGTGCTCTTCCAGCGGAACGCCCAGTTCCTCCGCGCCGCGGACCACATCTTCGCGCCGTACCCCCCGCGCGAATGCTTTGTCCTTCATCTTCTTCTTGATTGCCGTCACGTCCACATCGGCCAGCGCGCGGGTCGGCCGGACGAGTGCGACCGCAATGATGAACCCGACGAGTTCGTCGACGGCGTAGAGGGCTTTCTCCATCGGCGTCGTGCGCGCGAGCCCTGCATAGTCCGCATGCGCGAGCATCGCCCGACACCACGCTTCAGGCACTCCACGCCGGCGAAGCTCCTCTACGCCAACGAATGGGTGGCCGGCCTCCTGCGACGGGCAGCGTTCGTAGTCGAGGTCGTGCAATAATCCAACGATGCCCCAGACCGCTTCGTCCTCTCCAAACTTGCGCGCGTACGCGCGCATGGCCGCTTCGGTGGCGAGGAGGTGTTTGCGGAGATTGGGGTTGGTCATCCACTCACAGAGGAGGACCCAAGCCTCGTCACGCGTCATGCAGGGTGATTCCGCCGGGATCCGCCGCATCCCTGTTGGCGTCCTGACGGCGCCATGCCGCGAGGCAAGAGTTCTTCTCCCTCTTGTCGAATTGCTCGCGCCGTGATTGACGCCAAGCTCCCGATCCTGGTCACCGGCGCCACCGGGTTCATCGGGAGTCGTCTCACCGCACGCCTCCTGTCATCAGGAGCTCGCGTCCGAATCCTCGCCCGCTCCCCCGCGAGAGCCACCCCGCTGGCGACCCTGGGGGCCGAGGTCGTGTACGGCGATCTCACGCGCCCCGACACGCTGGCGTCCGCCTGCGCGGCCTGCTCTGCGGTGATCCACTGCGCCGCGTGGTTGGGCTCGCCATACCGCAAAGACCTCGCGTGGCAGGTCAATGTCACGGGCACGGCGTCACTCGCGGCCGCTGCGGTGGCGGCGGGCGTTGCCCGCTTTGTGCACCTGAGTTCGATCGCCGTCTACGGGCCTGTCCGTGAGGGGGTGGTTACAGAAGACTCGCCGCTCTGGCAAGGCGTCGAACTCTACGGCGACAGCAAGATTGCCGGAGAGCAGGTGCTCCGAGACGCACGGGGCCGAGGTCTGTCCGTGGTGATCCTCCGACCGGGCGTCGTGTACGGGCCACGCTCGCGCGGCTGGACGCTGTGGTTTATCGATCGGATCCGCAAGGGTTACCCGGTGCTCGTCGCTGGTGGGCCCGGGCTCTCGCGGCCCGTGTTCATCGATAATTTAGTGGACGCGATCGAGCTCGCGACGACCCGGCGTGTCGGTGGCCACGCCTTTACGATCGTTGACGCCGACGTGCCATGGCGGGTACTATTGGGTTTCTATGGGCGGATGCTCGGGAGGCCCACCCGGTCGGCCCCGCAGTTCGCGGCGTCAATCCTTGCAGTGACAGATCTCCTTCGCGCGTTTCTCACACGTCCCCCTCCCCGCCTCAGACCGGCCGCCATCGGATACGCTGTCAGTCAGGCCCACTACGAAACTAGCAAGGCGAAAACTCTCCTCGGTTGGACTCCCAAGATCACGCTGGCCGACTCAATGCGCATTACGCAAAACTGGCTCCGCGAGCAGGGCCTACTTCCGACAGATAATAACCATTAAAATGAGAACACAGGTGAGAGAGAGCCTATTGAGTAACCTTCTATCATATTTGACAGCCTAAGCAAGTAAGTAACCCATCATCGCTGTATAGTGGTGATGACAAGCCGATCGTGATCCGCCCACACAAGTCATTTTTGGGCGACTCAATGGGTTTCAAAATAGGGATGCGCAGAGAGGGGTTGACTGGGGATCTCGCGACTGTCGAAGCTTTTGTGAACACGCTTGACTTGAAGCTCGGTACTGATGTCTTGACTGAACAATGGCTGGCTGATCACACCCACGGAGAAACCATCGTGGGCGTCGACAGCTACGAGATTGGACGAGCGCAGGAGCTTCGAGAGTCCATTCGAGAGCTCCTCCTGGCGAACACCGGCGTTCCGGCCGACCCGGCCGCTCCTGGGGTGGTTCAAGCTGCGTGGGAACGGGCCTCGGTGGGATTGGCCATGGATGCCGCGGGGAATGTGCGCCTGGTTTCGATGGCAGGCGGGGCAGATGGGGCTTTGGGGGAGATTCTCTCGACGATGGTGTGGGCCATGGTGCTCGGGACGTGGGTCCGTCTCAAGGCCTGTCAGAATAGCGGCTGCCAGAGGGCGTTTTACGACACCTCGAAGAATCGGTCGCGAAAATGGTGTGCCATGAGCATTTGCGGGAACCAAGCGAAGGCCCGGACATACCGTCGACGGAACCGGGGATAGGGTTCGGATGCCCAGAACAGCTGCCAGAACCTGAGATCGGCCAAGAGACGGAGCCCCCTGGGAGAGGGCTCAATCCATGAGCAGATCGATGAGTCGCTGCAGGTCTTCCTCGGAGTAGAATGAGAAGTTCAAGAGACCCCGATTCCGCGACCCCGTAACCGAGACTTTCGTGCTATATCGGCGGGATAGGTCTTGTTCCACCGCCCTCACCTGGGGGTCATGCGTATGGGTCTTGGAAAGTATTCCACGTGAAATACTCGCCTTCGCGAGGGCCTCTGTCTCCCTAACCGACAGCCCCTTTCGTTCAACTTTCTCCCACACCTTCAGTCTGCGTTCGGTGTCCCCAACCGCCAGCAATGCCCGAGCATGTCCCTCGGAGAGCCGGCCTGCCTCGAGGCTGGCTTGGATCTGTGGGGCAAGCTGGAGCAGCCGCAGCGCGTTCGCAACAGAGGGCTGGCTTTTCCCGACCCGCTCAGCAACCTGCTCCTGAGTTAACTGAAATTCATCGACGAGCCGACGATACGCCTTCGCGCGCTCAACCGGATTCAGGTCTGCACGCTGGAGGTTCTCAACGAGAGCCAGCTCCAGGGCCTCGCGATCGGTAATCCGGCGCACCACGGCCGGGATTGCAGCCAGCCCGAGGCTCTCAGCGGCCCTCCACCGGCGCTCTCCAGCGACGACTTCGTACCCCCCCCGAGTCGGGCGGACAATGATGGGCTGTAGTACGCCATGCTTGCTGATGGAATCGGCTAGACTCGCGAGCTCTTGCGGATCCGTCCTTTGTCGGGGTTGAAAGGGGTTCGCGGTCAGAAGTGCGAGTGGAATCTCGCTCGCGCGCTCGACCTGAGCGACCTCGGCACCCGGAAGCAGGGCCCCCAGGCCTCTTCCCAAGCCTCTTCGGCGAGTGGCATCACTCGATGGCGGCGGGCTGTCGGACACGGGCACGGACCTCCTGGGCCAACGATTTGTATGCCTCCGCGCCTCTGGAGGCCGGATCGTAGGTCACCACCGGTTGCCCGAAGCTCGGCGCCTCGGCGAGCCGCACGCTCCTCGGGATGACAGTGGAGAAGACCTCGCGCGGGAAGTGGCGGCGGACTTCGGCGGCGACTTGCACCGCCAGGCTGGTCCGACCGTCGTACATGGTGAGCAGGACCCCCCCGACGACGAGCGCTGGGTTCAGCTTGCGCTGGACCAATCGGATAGACGTCAAGAACTGCGAGAGTCCCTCGAGGGCATAGTACTCGCACTGGATTGGGATGATCACTTCGTCCGCAGCGACCAGCGCGTTGATCGTCAGCAGCCCGAGTGAGGGGGGGCAGTCAATCACCGTCACGTCATACCAGTCGGCCACGCGTCGGAGCACTTGGCGCAACTGCCCCTCGCGGCTCTCCGCTGCCACGAGCTCCACTTCCGCACCAGCGAGGTCGATCGTGCTGGGCGCGAGGTCGAGACCGGAAATTTGCGTGGGAATGACCACAGCCTGCAAGGGCTCCCCGCCAAGGAGGACCTCGTAGACGGACCCCTGCACTGTCTGGCGAGCGACGCCCACCCCGCTGGTCGCATGGGCCTGTGGATCCACATCGACGAGAAGCGTGCGGAGTCCCGACAGAGCAAGGGCGGCTGCTAGATTGACGGCGGTGGTGGTCTTGCCGACGCCACCCTTCTGGTTGGCAATCGCAATGATGCGGCCCATTCGCTCTTGCAGACTTTCCATTCGGTGCCCTGTTACCCTCTCCTGCGCCACCAACTCCTAGCCCACGGGTTTGCGCCTCGAGATGCTTGGGCGGCGAGGAAACGCCGCAGGCGTTGGGGCGATTTTTGGTACGATTACGACGACTCGTCTCCGCCCGTCGGCCGCGGCAACGCTGATGGCTTGTGGTGGTCCGCCCCCAAGCGCGACGGCCGCCCGCGCCCCCGCGGCATGCTCCTCGCTCACGCGCGGTCCCTTGATGAACACGCCCTTGCCACCTACCCGGACCAGTGGCAGCGCAAGTTCACATGCTACCGCCAGCGGGGCCACGGCTCGGCTGGTGGCCACGTCAAACGCCTCCCGGAGGCCCTGCTGGTGCCCCGCAGCCTCAGCCCGCCCGAGTTCGATCTGTAGCACCAAGTCGAGGTCTGCCGCAACGCGCTCAAGAAAGGCGACTCTCTTCCGGTTCGCCTCAAGCAAGGTGATGGCGAGGTCGGGACGCACAATGTGCAGCGGGATCCCTGGGAACCCCGCTCCGCTCCCTACATCGATGAGCCGCGCCCGAGGGCCGACGTCCGCCTTGAGGACGCAGAGGGCGTCGGTGAGATCGATCGTGATGAGCTCGTCTAACCTGCGGTGCGCCGTGAGTCCGAGGCGAGCGTTCCAGATGAGCACTCGGTCGAGGTAGCGGACCAGCACATGCCGTTGGCCCTCGGTAAGCGTGACGCCCACCGATGCGGCTG
>OBEQ010784278.1_pt1 | contig 178272 bp, 175 predicted proteins | sample 1670901 | NCBI WGS metagenome assembly OBEQ01 (sample SAMEA104232315, study PRJEB22302) | groundwater metagenome | biome: forest; feature: aquifer; material: groundwater | place: USA | collected 2011-08-07 | depth 5.4 m
GAAAGGCCGCCTGGCGATCATTCCCTCATTGCCTCACATGATACGGGTGGCCGGATGCAACGGCTTGGGTAATCCGTAGCCTGCACGATCATGACCGTATACACCACGAATCGTCACGATAATAGTGTCTGTCCCTATTTTTTTGTATTTTTTAGGCCAACGACAACACCTGCGTGGCATTCGGTACTCATTCCAATGGAGGAAGTCGGAATAGGCGGCGGGCATTCTCGCTGGTAAGGCGACTAAGCTCGGTCAGCGGCATACTCAGAAGTCTGGCGACCTCTTGGGCGGTGTGCAGGAGATGGGCCGGCTCGTTTCGCTGGCCTCGGAACGCTTGGGGAGGAAGATAGGGGCAGTCGGTTTCCAAGACCAGGCGATCTGTCTTAGCCTTGCGTACGACCTCGCGGAGGGCCTCGTTCTTGGGATAGGTCACCGGACCGGCGATTGAGACGTAATAGCCTCTCCGCCAGGCCTCTTCAGCCATGGCGAGATCCCCGGAGAAGCAGTGCAGGACCATGCGCTCGGCCCCTTCCGCCGCCAGGATCTGCATCGTCTCCTGATGGGCGTCACGGTCGTGGACAATGAGCGGCAGATCCAGCTCCCTGGCCAGGCGAATCTGACGGTGAAACGCCTCGATCTGAACGGCGCGAGGCGAGCGGTTACGAAAGAAGTCGAGGCCGGCCTCGCCGATGGCCACAACCTTGGGCTGCTTGGCAAGGTCGCGAAGGGTCTCTTCGGCGGCATCATCGTAGGTTCCAGCGTCGTGGGGATGGATGCCGACGCCGGCGAACACCTGCGGGTAACGGCCTGCCGCCTCCACTGCCTTCCGGCTCGCCTCAAGGTGATACCCGACCGCGAGCATCAGGCCGATCCCGGCAGCCTCAGCCCGCGTGAGCGCCGCGGCCCTGTCGGACTCGAACTCCCGCATCTGAATGTGGCTATGCGTATCGATAAACATGGCGTCCCGATAAACTTCGCCTAGCGGCGTTGCCGACTCCCGGATACTCCTTGCGACGTACCAGACAACGTACGCCGGGTACCCGCGAAGTGGGTGCGGACCCGTGAGCCGCGCCTTGCTATTCTCGTTTCTTGGCCCGCCACAGTGCACATACAATTGTGGAGAGACTTCATCAGATGCACGCTAGCGGACCTTGGCACCCGAGGAGATCGGCTGTTCCGGTGTAAGTAACACGATCCGGCCTGACTCGTCTTCGGCGGCGAGCACCATCCCCTGAGACGTGATCCCCATCAGCTTGGTGGGCTTCAGGTTGGCCACCAGGATGATTCGCTTCCCTGCCCAGCTTTCCGGCGGATAGTGCTCCTTCAGGCCGGCCACGACGGTCCGCTCCTCGTCCTGAAGTCTCACCCGTAGCCTGACCAGCTTCTTCGAGCCGGGGATCGCAGCCGCCTCGATCACTTCCGCAACGCGAAGGTCGATGCGCCGGAACTCCTCAATGGTGATCTGTTCAGCTACGGTCTCGGCAACGGCAGTCGATCCCGTTTTTACTGGTGACGGCTTTGCGCCTGTCCCCGCGGGTTTTAAGCGGGGAGCGGTCGCCTGGATACGGGGAAAGAGGGGCTCCACCTCTTGGACTCTCCCCTGCCGTGACCCGAGATGCCACGATGATGAAAGCAGTTCCTCGAAGTGAATCGAGGTGAGCGGCTCTGGGGCGCCCAGACCCTGGAGCATGCGTTCTGCGGTCTGGGGAAGAAACGGCCATAGGAGAATGGCGATCGCACGGAGGGTCTCGGCTGCACTGAACAGGACCGCTTTCGTTTGAGCATCCCCTGGGTCCTGCTTCCACGGTTCGTTGGTCACCAGGTATTTGTTCGTGGCCGAGACCAGATTCCAGATGGCCGCCAGCGCCTCACTGAACGCAAAGCGTTCCGTGGCGGCTGTCACGTCCGTGACGGCAGTGCGCACGGCATCAACGAGTCCCCGTTCACCAGGCGATTCGGATATCCTGCCGTCATAGTATCGCTGGATCAGCTTCAGGACACGGCTGTAGAGATTCCCCAGGTCATTGGCCAGATCCGCGTTCAGTCGGGCCACAAGCGCCTCCTCACTGAAGCTGGCATCCAGGCCGAACGTCATCTCCCGCAACACGAAGTAGCGAAAGGCTTCGACGCCGTACTTGTCAGCCAGATCAAGGGGGCGGACGACCGAGCCCCGGCTCTTGGACATCTTGGCCTCTTCGATCTTCCAGTAGCCGTGGACGTTCAAGTGGCGATACAGCGGGAGTCCGGCCGCCTTCAGTATGATCGGCCAGTAGATCGCATGCGGTTTCAGGATATCCTTGGCGATCAGATGCTGGGTGCTTGGCCAGAAACGCTGGAACGCCTCGCCATCGGGCCAGCCCAGAGCCGAGATGTAGTTAACGAGGGCATCGAACCAGACATAGGTGACATACTGGTCGTCAAAGGGGAGCGGGATCCCCCACTCAAGGCGAGCCCGAGGCCGCGAGATGCAGAGGTCCTCCAGCGGGTCTTTCAGAAAGGACAGGACCTCGTTCCTGAAGCGCTCTGGCCGGATGAAGTCGGGATGGTGGCGAATGTGATCGATCAGCCAATCCTGGTACTTCCCCATCCGAAAGAAGTAGTTCTGCTCCTTGATGAAGGTCGGGGCTGTCTGATGATCGGGGCATCGGCCGTCCTGAAGTTCCTTCTCGGTGTAGAATCGTTCGCAGCCAAAGCAGTACTGGCCGCCGTACTCCCCAAAATAGATGTCCCCGGCATCATAGATCTGCTGCAGCAGCCGCTGTACGGCACGCTTGTGAGGTTCGCTGGTTGTGCGAATGAACTGGTTCGGCGCAAGTCCCAGCCGCCTCCACGTCTCCTGAAAGATGCCGCTGATCCGGTCGGCGTAGGCCTGCGGGCTCTCGCCGGTCTGTGCAGCCGCCTGAGCGATCTTATCGCCGTGTTCGTCGGTACCGGTAAGGAAATAGACCCGCTCAGGCCCCAGCCGAAGCTTCTGGAAGCGGGCCATCGTATCGGCCAGGATGGTGGTGTAGGCGTGTCCCAGATGCGGGGTGGCGTTGACATAGTAGATCGGGGTGGTCAGGAAGAAGGTCTCGTGACTCATAAGTTGTTACGGTCCGGCGCAGAGCTAACCCCACAGCCGCCACTGCTGCAGCCTCCGCCACCGCCACCGCAGCCCATCCGGGGCGACGTATCGTCCAAGGGGGGACCGATGTGGATCAGGTCAGCCGCCTTCACGGTGATCTGCGTGCTGTCTTCCAGTTCGACCACCACCGATTCAGCCAGGATGTTCCTCGCCCTCACAATCCCCAATCCCGCAGTCGCCTCGACGGGGGAGCCAACCCTGGGCAGACGCCGCTTCATCTCCTCATACATTGAGTGCTCATAGCGAAGGCAGCACTTGAGCCGCCCGCACATCCCCGCCAGCTTACTCGGATTCAGGGGGAGGCCCTGATCCTTGGCCATCCGGACTGAGATTGGCTCGTACTCTTTCAGAAAGGTCTTGCAGCAGAGCTGTCGGCCACATGGGCCAACGCAACCCAACTTGCTGGCTACATCCCTGGCCCGGATCTGTCGCATCTCGATGCGGGTGTGGAACTGCTGGGCCAGCTCCTTCACCATCTCGCGGAAATCGACCCGCCCGTCGGCGTAGAAGTAGAAGGTCACCCTGCTCCGGTCGAAGCTCGCCTTGACATCAACCAGCTTCATCGGCAGCTCCCGTTCTGTGATCTTCCGCAAGCAGGAGGCTTTCCCTTCCAATTCCAGGCGCTTGATCCGTTCCTCGTTGGCGCGATCCCGAGTGGTTGCCAAACGGAGGACGGCCGGGAGCGGTTCCGTGGTTTTTTTATCGGGAAACATCGGGAAGGTGGCGAACACCCGGGCCAGCCCCGTTCCCCACCTGGTCTCGACCACCACCTGGTCACCCGGACGCACGTTCACCCCTCGCGGATCGTAGTGTTGCTCCTGGTGTTCGGTCTCCCCCAAGTTAATGCGTACCGTTTTCATGCTGACACCGGCAAAAAGCCAGACGGGAACACCTCGCGGAGCCGGAGTAACAGATCCTCCATCGACAGGCGCGGGTTCGCGTTGCGGGTGAGGTTGTCCATGGCGGCGTGGATCGCGCGAAGTCCGTCCAGGATAACGTCTAGTGGCAAGCCCTCCACCTGGCGGGCGATCTCCTCGCCGCGATCGTCGTTCACGAGCCAATCCTTTCGTCCGGATGCCTTCGCGACCATGAGATCACGAAACCAGGCCGAAAGGATTTCCATCTGTTGCTGAAGCTTCTCCCGATCCTTCACCAGCTTCTCGGCCAGTTCAACGAGGGCGGCGGGTCCATCCTGAAGCCCTCGCCCAAGCCCTTCGAGCAGTAGATCCCTCGTCTCGGACAGGGACGCCACCTCGGGACTGAGAGCACGCTCGATACTGCCCTGGCTTAAAGAGGCGATCAGTCGAGCCCGAGACGGCTCTATCCCCTTCTCTATCAGAAGGGCCTCGATCTGCCCGTTCGGGAGGGGGGAGAAGGTTACTGTCTGGCATCGAGAGACGATCGTGGGAAGCATGGCGGACACCGTACTCGTCAGGAGGATGAACACTGTTCCGCTGGACGGCTCCTCCAGGGTCTTTAGGATGGCATTGGCGGCTTGCTCCGTCATTCTCTCCGCCCTATCGAGGATAAATACCTTCCACTTAGCCTCGTATGGGGCCAAAACAGCATCGGCCTCAAGGGCTCGGATCTGCTCAATCTTCACCGTCGCGCCATCCGGCTCGATGACCTGTACGTCCGGATGCCGTCCGTTGGCGATGTTGCGACAGACACGGCAGTTCCCACACCCATCGTGAGGAGGTTCAGGGTTTCGAGTTTCGGGTTTCGAGTTTCGGGTTTCGCTTCGCTGTTGCAGGTGCCGGGTTCCAGGTTTTGAACTCGAAACTCGAAACTCGAAACTCGAAACTCGTTCACAGTTGAGCGCCTGGGCAAAGGCGAGGGCTGCGGCTCGCTTGCCCACCCCAGCCGGCCCGGTGAAGAGATAGGCGTGGGCGACCCGCCCGGTCATGAGCGCCCGGTGAAGGAACCGAATGGCTCGCGCCTGCCCAATCAGATCACAAAACGGCATAACCGCGCCGATCTTGAAGCTGGATGAATTTATTCCACACGACCGTCTCGATCTCGCTCACACTCAGGCAGGCATCGATCACGGCGATTCGATCCGGGTCTTTACGCGCCAGGACAAGGTACCCCCCTCTGATCTGCTGATGAAAGTCAAGCGGCTCGGCCTCGATCCTGTCCCAGCACGACGGCTCTGTGCTGAGCCCCGTCGACGCATCGGCGCTTGCACCTCTTCTGCACCGCGCCAGTCCGATCTCCGGGTCGAGATCGAGCAGGATGGTCAGGTCCGGAGCAAGTCCGTCGGTGGCAAACCGGCTCAACTGTTGTATCAGGCTGAGGTCAAGGCCCCTTCCAAATCCCTGGTACGCCAGCGTGGAATCGGTGAAACGGTCGCAAAGCACCACTGTCCCTCGCGCGAGGGCAGGAGCGATCAGCTCCCGGACAAGCTGCGCGCGGCTGGCCTCATACAGCAGCAGCTCCGTGGCAGCAGCGATGGGAACCGATCCCGGCCTGTCCCCGCATGCATTAAGTGGAGAGTGGAGCAGGAGCGTCCGGATCTCCTTCCCGATGGCGGTCCCGCCGGGATCCCGGGTTTCGATGACCTCTTTGCCGGAAGCACGAATTCGGTTGACCAACAGCTTGAGCTGGGTCGTCTTCCCGGACCCCTCACCCCCCTCAAAAGTGATAAACAGGCCACTCATCTACCGCCGCACCTCACGATTGTTCCTTGCACCCCCACCCTTCCCTTGTAGGGGCAGGCCTTGTGCCTGCCCAGATCGGGCGACCACTAGGGTCGCCCCTACGTCGACGATGGAGGGGGGATCGTACTTCGCACTAGAGGCAGCCACAAGGGCTGCCTCTACCTCGCACCTCTACGGCACTGCAACCGAGGCCACCAGGTTGGCAAGTGTTTCCAGTTCATCTTCTAAGACTGTGCGAGGGTCCAGGACGACCAGACCGTCCTTGATCCGAACCATCACCGGCGGGTCGGTCCGGCGCAGGCACCCCTCCAAGACCGGTGCGGTCAGATGGGCGGCCTGCACCGCCACCAGTCGCGTCGGGATCGACTCGAGGGGCAGCGCGCCACCACCGACCTCTGAGGTCCCATCGATGACAGAGACCTCCAGATGACCCGAGGCGAGTGCGGCGATCCGGTCGCACAGACGCCTGGCCCGCTGCTCGATTTCCTGAAGTGGCATGGCGAGCGCCCGGAGCACCGGAATGCGGGAAAAGGCTTGCCCCTCATCGAGGTAGAGGCGTAGCGTCGCCTCCAGGGCGGCCAACGTGAGCTTGTCGATCCGCACGGCACGCGCGAGCGGATTACGGCGGAGATTCTCGACCAACAGTCGCTTGCCTACGATCAGGCCTGCCTGAGGTCCTCCCAGTAGCTTGTCCCCGCTGAAGGTCACCAGATCTGCTCCGGCGCGGATACTCTCCGATGGCATCGGCTCCTTGGAGAGCCCGATCTGTGACAGATCGACGAGGGCGCCGCTGCCCACATCCTCCACCACTGAAAGTCCGGTCTTCTCGCCCAGGCTCGCCAACTCGGCTACGGGGACTTGGCTAACAAAGCCCTGGATTCGGAAGTTGCTGGTGTGAACCTTCAGGAGCATCGCGCTCGTCGCCCCGATAGCTTCCTCATAATCTCTCAGGTAGGTTCGGTTGGTGGTCCCCACTTCCCGCAGGATCCCGCCTGCGCGACGCATGATATCGGGGATCCGAAACGAGTCGCCGATCTCCACCAACTCCCCGCGCGAGACGATGACTTCCTTCCCCTCGGCGAGCGTATTGATCGCGAGCAGCACCGCCGCCGCATTATTGTTTACTGCAAACGCGGCCTCGGCCCCAGTGAGACGGCATAAGAGCCGTTCCACATGGCCCTGCCTAGACCCCCGGTCCCCCCGTTCGAGGTCATACTCTAGGTTCGAGTAGCCCCGCGCCACTTCGACAATCCGCTCGATTCCGACCTCGGCGAGCGGGGCGCGACCGAGGTTTGTATGGATGACCACGCCTGTTGCGTTAATGAGACGCCGCAGGGCTGGCCCATTCAGCCGCAGCGCGATCTGCTTTACCTCGACAACCAGAGCGGCCCTGGATGGCAGATCGGCCGGCGCCGATTCGGACTGCCCGGTAGTCAGCATCCGCCGCCAATGCTCCAGCACCTCTCGGATCGCCTCAACGACCGCCCAGCGCGGCAGCGTCTGAACCATCTCTCGGATCGACGGCTCCTGCAACAACTCATCGACTGAAGGGAGCTGTCTGAGAAGCAACCGCGTTCGACTATCCACGAAAGCCGCCTCCTCCAATAGCTGATCGCTGAAAGCTGTGAGCTGATAGCTACTTTATCGTCACGCTATCATACTTCCCCTCTCGATTCAACTCCGAGATCGCCTCCGTGATCCCATCCGAAAGGCGAAGGGCCGGGCTACCATTTACTCGCCCGGCCCTTCACGCACGCTTACAACGACAGGCTATTCAGAGTTGCACATCTCACGCCATTGCCGATCGCTTGGCCACGAAGCAGGGCTTGCAGAAGACCGGTTTGTCGAGTGTCGGCTTGAAAGGAACAGAGGTCTGCTGGCCACAAGCCGAGCAGACTACCTCGAACTCTTGGCGGGGGCCGCCGTGGCCGCCTGTCCCTTTGCGCACCGCCTTGCAGCCCTTGCACCGTTTCGGCTCATTCATGAATCCTTTCTGCTCGTAAAACTCCTGCTCCCCTGCGGTAAAGACAAACTGCTGCCCACAATCGACACACGTCAGTGACTTATCCTGGAATGCCATTGGCTCTGCCTCCTGCCAAACCGAAACCCGTTTTTGCCCTGCTCCTGCACCTCAACGCCCTATCCTGCCATCAATCCCGTCTAGTCTTTCTCATAGCCTCATCATAGGCCCTCCCCACCGATAAAAGCGGTCCGACATCAGATGCCGTGCCGCGGAAACACCAACCTCTTGAGAAACCCCACCTCCTCCCGAACCTCCTCACAGGCATACGCCTTGGTCGTCCCATTTCGGAAGTTCCGGGTTCCGTATCCCGAGTTTCGAGGACCCTGAACCCGCAACTTCAAACCCGAAACATCCACCACAGACCACCGGAAGATTCCCGGCAGGATTGGGTTGTCGGGGGTGCCGAGACCGTACCGGAATGCTCCGGCAGGAGCGTCACCAGCATCGGCCGCCTTGAGAACCTTCAGATAGTCGGGCTTCAGAAAGACCAGGAGTTCGTCGTCAGTGGCGGGCTCAGGTTCGACATAGCGGATAGAAGGAAGGGACAGTAACCCACAGGCGCTGATCAAATCATAGGCCAGCCCCAGCCGCTCATTGCGAAGGGGATGCCCCGGTCCATAGTCGAATTCCAGGAAACGCGGGGTGTAAATGAACGCTGTCGTCAGTCCTGAAGGCATCCTGATCGCCGAGCTGTGTGCCGGGGCTCTTAATCCCTTACAGGGGGCCTCTCAGCCCCCGGCTCCGTTCTCGCCAGGCCGACGATACACCCCGCTCTTCCCCCCCGTTTTAGCGACCAGACGGATTGAGCCAATCACCATCTCCTTGTCCACTGCCTTACACATATCATAGACGGTCAGGGCTGCCATAGCCACAGCAGCGAGGGCCTCCATTTCTGCCCCGGTTCGTCCCGTGACCTTGACCCGTGATTCGATGTCGAGGCGCCCGGCCTTCTCGACCGGCGTGAACTCGACTTCGGCACTGGAGAGCAGGAGAGAATGACAGAGCGGAATGAGGTCAGGCACCCTTTTTGCCGCCATGACCCCGGCGAGTCTGGCAGCGGCCAGGACATCGCCCTTCGGGACTCTCCCTTTCTGGATCATGCGAAGGGTCACAGGCTGCATGGTGACTGTGCCCCTGGCTACGGCCTCCCGCCTGGTTTCATCCTTCTCGCTGATATCAACCATGCGGGCCTGGCCATGTCGATCGACGTGAGTCAGCCGCTTCATTTTTGGGACGTGGCCGGCGTGTGGTTGCGCCGGTATTGATGCATAATCACGTGCATCTGGTCTTTGATTGTCAGCTTCAGCTTTTGTAGCTCCTTCCGCTTTCGCTCCTGCTCGCTCGTCAGGTAATAAATCCGGTCGAACTCGCTGATCTTCAGATCGAATTCTCGATGCCTCTCAGCCAGCCGCTGAAACTCCGAATTCTCCTCCCTGAGACGAGCAAAGAGTTGTGCTTCCGTCTCCTCCATCTTTATACCTCCTCTCGGGTGGATTTTGACCGCGATGGCGACATCTCGTAGCTGAATGGAACTCAACGCCAGAAGGCTCACGCCGACGAGCGCCCCTCAGCATTAACAGGCTGGACTGCTCACACGTAAAGGCAGGCATATGTTGTGAGGAACATCCCATTTTGATTCTAACTTACCCAACCATGGGACGAAAGTCAAGGACAAAACCGTCAGGCGCAGTGAATGACATGGGGAGCGGTTGCCTTGAATGCGGCAACAACTTCGGCCCCGTCCTGCAGGCCGAGCTGCTCCCACGACTGCCGGGTGACTGCCGCCACGATCAGGACGCCGCAGTCGATCGTCACCCGGTAGGTGGAGCCGGCCGGCAGATGGCGGATCACCCGCCCGTAGAGCTGATTCCGCGCGCTGGAGGTGGTCAGGATCGTCCCGCGAGGGAAGAGCGTGATCTCCTCCGGCCTGAGGCAGACCAGCACGCGCTCCCCCGCTGTCAATGGCACTGCCACTTCCAGGGCCCACCCCTGGACCTCGACGGTGGCAAGCCCCTGGCTTACGGACTGCACGTGGCCCCTCAGGATCGTTTCAATGCCGACGAAACGGGCTACCTCCTCGTTGAGAGGCTCGGCAAAGACTCGCTCCGGCATGTCCACCTGCAGCACTCGACCACCAATCATGACGGCGACCTGATTGCTAAGCGCCAACGCCTCATTCCGATCGTGCGTCACGAAGATCGTGGTAATTCGTCTCTTGTCGAGAATCGCCTTAAGATCACCCAGTAGCCCCTCGCGGGTCGGAGGATCCAGGGCTGCGAACGGCTCATCAAGCAGGAAGACCTCCGGGTCGAGGACCAGGGCCCGCGCCAGGCTCACCCTTTGAGCCTCGCCGCCAGAAAGGGTTCGGGTCCGCCGTTTGGCCAGATGCCCGATGCCAAGAGTGGCCATACTCTCCTGAACGCGCCTGCTCACCTCGGTCGAATCGACGCGCCGGAGCCTAAGCCCGAGCGCCACGTTTCCCTCTACGGTTCCATCAGTCAGCAATGGCTCCTGAAAGACGCTGGCCATGCGGCGGCGGACCATCAGCAGATTGCCATATGGCTGGACCGGCTGACCCCTGAAGAGGACGCGCCCTTCAGTGGGGCGCTCCAAAAATCCGAGGAGCCGAAGCAGCGTCGATTTGCCGGCCCCGTTTGGGCCGATGACGGACAGGGTCTCAGCCTCCTGGACCTCAAATGACGGCGCGTCAAGGATTAGCATGCCGTCGTATGTGACTTTGACCCCCTCGAAGCAGAGTATCGGCCCGTTCACGGTGTCCGCCCCCGTTGCTGGATCCAGGTGAGGGTCACGTTCACGCCAAAGGTCAGGAGCATCAGCAGGAGAGAAAGCGCGATCGCCATGTCGAAATTCCCCCTGCTGGTTTCCAGGACAGTGGCGGTGGTGAGCACCCGCGTCTGCCGGTAGATATTGCCGCCCACCATCATGGAGGCGCCGATCTCGGAGATGACCGCACCGAAACCGGCCATCAGCGCAGCCAAGAGCGGCAGCCGCGCCTCTTTGAGGAGAAGGTACACGACCTGAAGCCTCGATGCGCCGAGTCCCACAAGCTGCATGCGAAGTCGCGGGTTCAACTGCTGAACTGCGGCGACCGTAAGGCCGGTGACGACCGGGACGGCAAGCACGAGTTGGGCGAGGACTATGGCAGTTGGCGTATAAAGCAACTCCAGAAAGCCAAGCGGCCCACTCCGCCAGAGGAAGATACTCACGAATAAGCCAACCACGACCGGCGGCAAGCCCATCCCAGTGTTGACCAGGCTGATGGCGATGCCCCGTCCAGGAAAACGGCTCAGAGCTAGGACGGTGCCAAGCGGGACGCCTATCAGCAGGCTGAGCAGCGTAGCGGTCCCCGAGACCTGCAGCGAAAGCAGCATAATCCGCAGCACCTCCGGGTCGCCGTGAATGAGCAGCAGGACGGCCTGCTTGGTGCCTTGCCAGATCAGCTCCATTCTCGCTTCTCCACGCAGCTACGATCGACCATCACTCGTCAGGCTGGAGCAGGTGGAGACGGTCTGGCGGTAACGACAGCCATACCTCTTTTCCCACATGCAGCGTCATTAAGTGGTGCAGGCGGCTTCGGACCTGGATTTCCAGGTCATACTTCCCCAGATCGCCCCCATCGACAAGGCTGACAAAAAGCAGGTAGTCAAGACCACGCCCAAGCTCGTGGACGATTCGGCCGCGTAGAAGGTTGACGCGCCGCTCCGCCCTTTCCGGCCACACCAGTCTGACATCCTCCGGTCGGATACAGAATTCCACCTCCCCAGGGGTCGTCGGCCCCGGGCCATCGGCCTGCAGATGATGCCCTCGCCAGACGATGTCCCAGGCGCCGTCCGGATCGCGGCAGGCAACGCCTCGCAAGATGTTCTTGGCGCCGGTATGCTCGGCCACGCGCCGGGTCCGTGGTTGATGGAATACCTCTTCTCGCGTGCCCATCTGGAGCACCTTGCCGCCGTCAATGATGGCGATGGTAGAGGCCATGAGATACGCCTCTTGCAGATTGTGGGTCACCAGCAGGATCGTGCCCTTGTAGTCAGCCAGCATCTGAAGCAACTCCTGTCGGAGGGTCTCGCGGATGGCCAGATCAAGGGCAGAGAACGGCTCGTCCAGCAGCAGGATCTCAGGGTGACCGATCAGGGCGCGCCCTAAGGCCACGCGTTGTCGCTGTCCGCCTGAGAGCTGATGCGGATAATGCTGTGCGAATGACTGGAGCCGCAGCAGTTGAAGCATCTCGTCTACCCTGCAGGCCGCTTCATGTGCGGGGGTCCCTCGAGCCAGTCCAAACGAGAGATTCCCAGACACGGTCTTATGTGGGAAGAGGGCATACTCCTGGAACACAAGGCCAACCCGCCGCTGATGCGGCGCAAGATTGATGCCGGCCTTCGCGTCAAAGACGGTCTGACCGTTGATGCGAATCGTTCCGGAAGTCGGTCTGATCAGGCCGGCAATGGCCAGGAGCGTCAGGCTCTTGCCCGAGCCGGACGGGCCATACAGGGCGGCGATTCCATCGCCGATCTGAAGATGCGTCTGGAGATGGAATCCCTTGAATCGTCTGTCGAGCGCGAGTTCAAGCATCAGTATTTGACCTTCGTCATCCGTCCGACCAGCACGAGGATCAGCAGCACGGTGGCCGTCGCCAGGATCGACAAGGCATTCGCCTCTTGCGGCTGATTTGCCTGGACTGAGTCGTAAATTGCGAGGGCAAGCGTCTGAGTCCGTCCCGGGATGCTTCCGGCGATCATCAGCGTAATCCCGAACTCCCCCATGGCCCTGGCAAAAGCCAGGATCGACCCTGCCAAGATGCCCCGCCACGCCAGGGGAAAGGTGATGGTGCACAGCACGATCAAGGCAGGCTTGAACGTCCGACCCGCATCTTCGATCCGGCGGTCGATCCCTTCGAACGCGCCCTGGGTGGCCTTAATGAACAGCGGTAACGCCGCGATGGTCGAGGCGAGGACGGCGGCCTTCCACGTAAAGACGAGGCCGATGTTCAGGCCCTCCCCCAGAATACGTCCCAGGAGCCCGCGTCGGCCGATCAGCAACAGCAAATAGTAGCCGGTCACGGTAGGCGGCAAGATCAGCGGAACCACCACGATCGCTTCCAGGACTGCCCTGCCTGGAAAACGGCCTCGCGCCAGCATCCACGCAATCGGGGTGCCAAGGAGCAGCGCGGCCACTGTCGCTAGGCTCGCGATCTTCAACGAAAGAAGCAGGGGGGACAGTGGGATCTGAGTCACGGCTGTCCTCGTATGATGAGAGGCGGTCTCGCGTCCTGACTGTCCCCTTCAGCGGGCCAGAGCCTTGGGTGGTGGCAGGAACGCATGGGCTCTCAGAATCTGCTGGCCCGCCTCGCTCAGCGTCAGATCAACGAAGGCCCGGGCCTCCTGGCTTTGTTTCGAGGTCTTGACCACGGCGATCGGATACAGCGCAGGCGGATGACTCCCCTCGGGCGCGGCGGCGACCACCTGGACCACTCCACCAGCGCTCTGCGCGTCGGTGGCATAGACTACGGCGGCCTCCACCTCGCCTCGCACGACGTAGGCCAGGGCCTGACGAACATTCCCGGTGAAGATCAGCTTGGGCTGCAGCGAATCCCACAGCCGAAGACTTATCAGAACCTTCTGCGCATACTCTCCAGCGGGAACGGTCCGCGGATTGCCGATGGCGACCAGCTTGACCTCTGATTTGGTCAAATCTTTGAAGGAGGTGAGATCGGACCGAAGAGCGGAAGATGTGATCAGGACTACCAGGTTGGCAGCAAGTGTACGTCGGGTTTCATTGAGGAGAAGGCCCTTGGCCTCGAGTTCGTCCATCTGTTTCGCCGCAGCGGAAACATACACATCCACTGGCGCGCCATGCTCGATCTGCTGCTGCAACGCGCCGGACGCGCCCCAGTTGAAAACCACCTTCACCTCTGGGTGGCGTTGTTCAAACAGCACTCCGATCTGCTGCAACGGCTCCTTCAGGCTGATCGCGGCGGACACCAGCAGCTCCGCCTTCGACGCCGCAGATGCGATGGTGAACCACGCGACGACCGCCAGGAGGCCTAACAGCCAACCCTTTGTGCCGTGATCTGGAAAGCACCACCCCAGTCGGATTGTCTCTCGGTCCCCCTCCAGCATTCTGGTTCAGTATATGCCAATTGCGCCTCAAAACGCAACGAGCGCCTGAATCGTCATTTCTTGCGCTGGCCCTGTACCAGCCACCTCCCCCAGGCCGCGGAACCGCTCACCGTCTCAAAACCACAGTTGCAGCCGCGTGAGGACCTCCCACTCGTTTGTCCGCGTATTGGAAGGATTCGCGAAGCTGAAGGGGGTGCCCCATTCGTTCGAGAACCAGTTCTGGACAAAGTTCGCCATCCACTTCACGTTCGGCGTGAGGTGCCAGTTCACGCCGGCCGTCACGGCATTGACCCGGTTGCCTGTGATGTCTTTTGCACGAAAGTCAAGCTGCTCAAAGCGCGCCGCCAACTCCCAGGCCCCCCATCCTTTCTCCGGCCCCACCGGCGAAGCCCACCGGGTCGGGATCACCGGCTGACCTGGCACCTTGGTCTCGCCTGTCAGCAGATAGGTCATCGTGACGTACCAGCCCCGTCCGATCAGGTCAGCCTTATCGACCGGCCCGATCGCGCCCCCTGCCTTCCGCTCCTCCCGCGTCTGGATATACTCTCCATACATCGTGAACGGCCCGTAGTAGTACGCCGCTTCACCGCTATAGCGCAGTCGATCCCCTCGCGTAGCGATGGACCGGAAGAATACAAACTGGGCATCAGTTTTGCCCTGTAGGCTCTGGCCGCTGTCCTCGTCACCCCACGTGACGTCGCCTCCTACCTGCAGGTTCTTGAGCCACGGCAGATCAGCTTGCTTGAACGGCGCCAGCACAAGACGGGCAGCCAGGTCCTTTGAATCGTTGGTGTCGCGTTTGTTCTGGCCCGAACCGTTGAAACCTCCCAGCGCGTAACTGACGAGGCCATCGAACGCTGAGCCGTACACCATCGCACCCATATCGCGGGACGGAACAAGGTTGTCCGCAACCGACCGCTCCACGAAGTCGATGTTGTTATCCGAGAACAGTTCCTCATAGCCAAACGGCACCTTGAACTGCCCCGCTCGAAGTCTGAGTTCGGGCCAATAGTGGATATCGAGGAAGCCGTCCGTGAGCACGACGTTACCGTCCCGCCCGGATGACCCCTGCCCGAAGTCGGTCTCGACGTAGAAGTCGAAGTATTTGTAGAACGTTCCGGTGAGGCCGATTCTGGCCCGTCTGATGAGAAATCTGTTGGTCAGCTCAGTGCCGTCCAGGTTACGCCTATTTCCGTCCTCGTAACCGCGAAAATCGAACTGGATTCGGCCGATCGGACTGAGGGTAAAATTGCCGTCTGTCGATCGGATATAGGGCTGCCACTTCTTGAAACCGGTCTCGAATTTTGGCGTCGCCGTAACCTTGAGCTGCTCCACCTCTCGCTTGAGCTGCTGGCTCTCCTGCTGGGCCTGCTTAAGACCTTCTACATCGCGCTCCAACGTATGTTGGCGGACCCGTTCTTGTTTCAGGGTGTTGACCTCCTGCTGGAGCAGCTCGATGATTCTCTTCTGAGCGTCGAGCGTTTGCTTCTGAGCTTCGAGCGTCTCCGCCAATTCGCTCAATCGATCCGCGGCAAGTGCCAACGGAGAATTCCATAGCAACATGATCGCCAGGATTGCTACAACAACAGCACTTCGCATTATCTCCTCTCTTATGATGGGGATCTCCGCAGCTATCTAGAGTCCAATCTCCTCCTCGTTTTTCGCTGCGTCCGGAAAGAACAGCGGCTCGCCAAACTTCTCGATGCCGAACGTCTTGATGACAGCCTGGGTCTCGGCCGAGACCATGAAGTCGGCGAACGCCTTGCCGCCAGCGGCGTTGACCTTTGGGAACCTGGCAGAGCTGACTTCCATGACCGAGTAGATGTTTAAGAGAGATTTGCCCCGCTCCACCAGAACCTCGAGCTGGACCCGCTTCTTCAAGGCCACGTAGGTCCCGCGATCGGTGAGGGTATAGGCCCGCTTCTCTGACGCGATGGCAAGGGTCTGCCCCATCCCCTGGCCCGATTGCAGATACCAGTCGCCGCTCGGGTCTAGCCCACCCTCCTTCCAGAGGCGTCGTTCGAGTTGATGCGTTCCAGAGTTGTCGCCGCGCGAAACGAACGCCGCCTTTGTCTCGGCGATCCTACGGAGCGCATCACTCGCCTTCTTCAGTCCACCGATCTGGACCGGATCTTCTTTGGGGCCGACGACGATAAAATCGTTATGCATGACCAACTGACGGTTGATCAGCGTCCCCTCGGCCAAGTATTTCTTCTCAGCCTCAGGCGCATGGACCAGGACAACGTCGGCTTCGCCTCGACCGCCCAAGGCAAGCGCCTGACCGGTTCCGACAGAAATCGTTTTCACCACAAAGCCGGTTCGCTTTTCAAACAGTGGAATCACAACGTCGAGTAGACCAGAATCCTGCGTGCTGGTGGTAGTCGCCAGAATAACATTATGGCCCGCGGCCTGGACGCTACAGATCAATGCGATCTGTAGAATACCAAGCGCTGCCAGACCTACGGCAAAGCGCTTACGAGCGCTCTTCAGCCATCTCTCACCCATAACTCCCATCATCTCCCGCTATTCCTTGGCGATCATGACTTCGGTGGCTTTGATGACGGCAAAGACCCGATCACCCACCTTTAATTTCATCCGCTTGGCCGAGCCACTGGTGATCGCCGCGACCAGTTCCTGATCCCCCACCTTCACGACTACCTCGCTCATTACAGTTCCGCTTTTGACCTTCTTAATCACTCCGGCTAATTGATTCCGAGCGCTCATCTGCATCTCCTCCACCTCCTCTCTCACCTGCCAATCCTGCTCTCGATCGCTTAATATGAAAACAGCATCCGCGATTTCCGTTGTATGGTTACCCGCAACATCTTCTGCAATCGCTTGTAGTCACGCAGGAGCTTGCGCGCTTGCGGTGTGAGCCGCGTCCCGCCGCCCGCCGTTCCTCCATGACTGATGACCAGAATCGGCACGCCGGCGTGTCGCTCCATCGTTTTGAGATATCCCCACGCACGCCGATAGGACCACCCTACCCGCCTCGCCGCATGCTGGATCGATCCAAGCTCATCGATCGCATCGAGGAGCGCGATACCGTGCTCCCCCATGATAAATTTGCCGTCCGCCTCCAGCCAAGTCTTTGACTTCACCTCAAGTTGCATCGATCACCCTCGATATGCACGTTTAAACATATCGGTATGTTTACTACGGTTCGTCCATCAGGTCAAGCGCAATCACCGAGCGCCCCTCAAGGAAAACCGCTTGCGGCCTTCCCACGAACGAGACTATCATCGGACATACCACCGCCTACCCTAACTACGTGATGCTGATGACCTGGCTGGAGGCACAGTCATGAAGGTTCTTGTGGTCGATGACGAGAAAGATATCACCGCCTTGGTCGCGTACCATCTGGAGCGCGAGGGATTTCGTGTCCTTCAGGCGCATGATGGCCTCCAGGCCTTAGAGTTGGTCAAGCGTGAGCGGCCACACCTGCTGGTCCTGGATCTGATGCTGCCGCACCTGAGTGGGTTGGATGTCTGCCGTCGGCTCCGCAAAGAACCAGACACCGCGCGCCTTCCGATCCTGATGCTGACCGCCAAGGCGGAGGAGACCGACAAGATCCTGGGCCTGGAGCTGGGCGGAGATGACTATCTCACTAAACCGTTTGGGCCGAGAGAACTGGTGGCCAGGGTCAAGGCTCTGATTCGCAGAAGCGAGGAGGTTCAGGAGGAGGAGGCCTTCAAGGTGGGCAGCCTAGAGATTGATCTCGGCCGGTACACTGTCTCTATCCGGAAGCGAGCAGTGGAGCTGACAACCAAGGAGTTCGACCTGTTAAAGGCCTTGGTCCTCGCCAAGGGACGCGCTCTGACGCGAGAGTTCCTCCTGGACCGGGTCTGGGGATATGAGCGGGCCTCCGAGATCGAATCCCGCACCGTCGATGTCCATGTCCGGCGCCTCCGTGAAAAGCTGGGTCCAGAGGCCACGCGCATCGTCACCGTGAAGAACGTCGGCTATCGGTTCGATCAGGATACCTGATTGGCACGGCAGCAAGGGCACCCGTGATCCCAGGCAAGTTTGAACAAAAGCTTATCGCCACGTACCTCCTCTTGGTGGCAGGCATCGCCGTCGCTGTCGGTCTCACCGTCCTCACATCACCGGATACCGCCCTGATCGAGCGCCTGAAGGAGAGCTGGCCGACGCTGGTCATCTGGGGCCTGCTTGCTCTGGCTGCGGCGGCGGTTCTGGGATTCCTCTTCGCCCGTCAGGTGACACGGCCCATCTTAGAGATGACAACTGTCGCCTGCCGCATGGCCGAAGGCGACTTCTCCTGCAAGATGTCCGCGCCCTCCTCCGATGAAATCGGCCAGTTGGGGCGTGCCCTGAATCTCATGGCTAAACGGTTAGAGGATCGGCTCGCGGAACTGGAGGGAGAGCGGGCCAAGGGGGCGGCCATCCTTGAAAGCATGGTGGAAGGGGTGATGGCGGTTGATGGAGCGAACCGCATCCTGTTCATCAATGCCAGCGCCTGCCGACTCCTCAACGCTTCATCCGTCGCGGCGGACGGTAGGCCCTTTCTCGAAGTGATCCGTAACAAGGAGATGCTCGATCTTCTGGATCGAACCCTCAAAACGGGGACGTTTGCTCAGCAGGAGCTTCGGATCTTTACCCCAGTGCAGCGGGTTCTTCAAGTGCACGCCTCTGCCCTCAAGGGTCGGGAGCGGACATCAGGCGCAATGCTGGTACTGCATGATGTGACCGAACTGCGCCGCCTAGAGATGGTTCGTACCGAGTTCGTGGCCAATGTCTCCCATGAACTGCGAACCCCCCTGACCTCGATCAGAGGGTACCTGGAGACGCTCTTGGAAGGAGGGCTTGAGGACCGGGCGCATGCCCGTCCGTTCCTCGAAGTAATCCACAAGCATACCGAGCGTTTAGGTCGGCTCCTGGACGACCTGCTGGACCTCTCCAACCTGGAGTTAGGGAAGATCGCCCTTCACCGGCGCCCGACGAGCCTTGCCGAGGTGGTGGAGAGTGTTATGGCTATCTACGGGCCGCAGGCGACCAAGCAGGAGATCGAACTTCGGGTCGAGCTTCCCCATGATCTACCGGGCGTCCTGGCCGACCGCGACCGTCTGGCGCAGATCCTGATCAATCTCCTAGACAACGGCCTCAAGTTCACACCAAAGGGCGGGCGAGTAACGGTCACTGCGAAGATTGTTCGAGGTTCAAGGTTCAAGGTTCAAGGTTTAGAATCCGAAACCCAACGCCCGACGCCTGAAACGCAGAGCCTTAGCGAGGCGGTCGAAATCGCCGTACAGGACACCGGCATCGGCATTCCTTCCCAAGACCTGCCCAGAATTACCGAGCGGTTCTACCGGGTGGACAGAGCCCGCTCCAGAGAGCTGGGCGGAACCGGACTCGGACTGGCTATCGTCAAGCACCTGGTCAAGGCGCACGGCGGGGATCTAGCCATCGAAAGCCAACTTAACCAAGGGACCACCGTCCGCTTTACGCTGCCAATTGCCCCTCCTGATAAGGACTTCGCATAATATGGGTCAACCGATTCGGGTCCTTTTCCTCTGTACGCACAACTCGGCCAGGAGCCAGATGGCCGAAGGTATCCTTCGCGCGCTCGCAGGAGATCGTCTCGACGTAGCAAGCGCCGGGACCGAGGCCACGCGCGTTCACCCCCTTGCCATCCGGGCCATGCAGGAGGTTGGGATCGATCTGAGAGGACACAGATCGAAAACCATCGACGCATTCTTTGGTGAGCGATGGGACTATGTGATCACGGTCTGCGACAGTGCCAACGAGCGATGCCCGCTGTTCCCAGGAGAGACGACCCGCATCCATTGGAGCTTCGACGATCCCTCTCAGGCCACCGGCACAGATGAAGACAAACTGAAGACGTTCCGTCGCGTTCGCGATGAAATCCTCACACGGCTCCGCCACTGGCTTGCCGGTCAAGAAAAAACCTCCTCGTAGCCCGGTGTCAGTAGAAATGGGTTGTAGTGGCCACTCCTGAAATAGCCGCGACATTGTAGAAATGTCCGCTCCGATATGAGACCCCGTCCCCACCCGTCATTCGGCATGGGGAGTGAGAGGTGGCGCAAGGTGAGAGCCGCCCGACCATTAGATGGGTTGTGCTACGAGATGTCAGGAGTGGGCTATCCGTTTCGCCTCGTCTGCCAGCCCCTAAGCGTGCGCGTGCGTGTCTTTCCGGCCTGTCGGCTTGGGGTCCGGCTCGTCTTCGGCGATACCGGACAGGGCGACCGGCGGGCGATCAGGGAATTCCGCGACAAGAGACAGCGTTCCGCCCATCGCTTCAACGGTCTTCCGCAACGTGGAAATCATTAGGTTCGCGCGTTTTTCGAGCTTGGACACGCCGTCCTGCCCGATGCCGAGTTCCTTGGCCATGCGGACCTGCGTGAGTTTGCGTGCGCGCCGGAGTTCCTGCAACGTCATTTCCTCCGCGATGAGCTGGGCCGCACGGGCCTCAACCTTCTTGCGACGGACCGGGCTTAATTCTTTCCTTATTCGTTCGAGATGTGTCAAGGTTCTTACTTCCTTTCCTTTTCCTTCTGCCTCTTGACTGTGGCCAGATGAGCGTCAAAGCGCGCATCGGCTTTGTCGATCAGTTGACGGTAGAACCGCTTTTCGCTCACGCCAGATTTGTCTCCCGCTGCCAGAACGATGGCCTTGCGGTGTGGGTCGAAAGCGAAGGCTACACGCCAGACACCGTCAGCGGCGTCGAACCGTAATTCCTTCATATGTGCGTGACGTGAGTTCTTCAGGGTGTCCGTGTGGGGCCGCCCTAGCTGCGGGCCGAACTGTTCAAGCAGTTCGATGTGGGCCAGCAGTTCGTCTTGTACGTCCTTATGCAGGACGCGGTACTCGGGGACAAAATCGTCATGTAGATCAGCTTCCCACTTCACTAATGTAGTATGCACTATAATAACTATTTCGTCAAGTGCGTATACGGCCCCAAAAACAGAGATAGCTATTGCTGAGATACCGATGTGAGCCGATCACGACGGTGTTAAGACTCGGTAACCAGCATGGCCCGCGAGGAGCACACCTCTGACAGAGTTCTCCTCTCGCGTCCTCCCGTGCGCCGCGTCCCGCTCCCGGGCGGCGTCAGGCCGACCCAGTTGACCGGGCAGCATACTCAGGATATGATGATACTAGTCTAAACTAGTTGAATTGGAGGGCATTATGGGCACCGTAGGTGCGTTCGAGGTCAAGACACACTTGTCAGAGTTGCTGAACCGAGTCAGTAAGGGGGAGACAATCACCATTACAAGGCATGGCGTTCCGGCGGCGATGCTGGTACCCGTTGGACACACGGGGAAGAAGCTCACGCATCAGGATATCGTCGATGGAATGCGCGCGCTGCGGAAGCGGATCAAGCCTGACACGATGAGTGCGCGCGAGATGGTAGAGGAAGGGAGGCGGTTTTGACAGAGATCGTCATCGATGCGTCCGTGGCGCTTGCCTGGTGCTTTCCGGATGAGGCGAGCAATTACGCGGATGCGGTACTGGTTGCGCTTGAAGGACGGCGGATGCTGGTTCCGGCAGTGTGGCCGCTGGAAATTACGAACGCGGTGATTGTGGCCGAGCGGCGAAAGCGTATCAGTCCACCGGAAGTCCGGCGCTTCGTTGAGCTGCCGGAAGGGCTGACTATTCACGAGGACTCGCTACCAGTAGTCGGAAGCATAAGTAATATTCTGCCGCTGGCGCGAGAATATGGTCTGTCCGCATACGATACTGCGTACCTGGACGTGGCGATACGCCATCGCGCACCCCTGGCAACGCTGGACGCCGGACTCGCCAAAGCGAGCCGGAAGGCGGGCTTCGAACTACTACCAGGACCGCCACCGATACTAAAACGGTATCGCCCAAAACATTCGGACTTGTAACGATGTAACCGATAAAGAGAGAACATGCACAGGTGTAGATGCTGGGATTTACTCCGACAGTCGCGGGCTGTCATTGCCGGTAATGAATTCCCCAGTTGTGGCGATTAACAATTCCCCACCGCTGGCGGAGACAGAGAGCGGTTTGTCCCCGATGCCTCAGGCCGCGCGGTGCCCTCGGACCTGTCTCCTCCCTCCATCGCTTCGACCATGCCCACCGCACCGGGTACGCCCCGCGACCGCACCCACAAAACCCTTCCCCCCAGGTCCTCGACCGCGATACAATCCCCATAGCTCTCAGCCTGAACATACCCATCCAGGTCGAGATGTTCGATTTCCTGCTTGACGATCCAATAGGCCATGGGGTTGATGTCGAATCCGGTAATATCACAGCCGAGCCTGTTGGCCTCTATGAGTGGAGTGCCGCCGCCCATGAATGGATCGGCGACCTTGATCCCTTTCAGACTGTTTGCCTGATAAAAGGTCTCGCGCAGGGGCTTATCGAGAAATTCGGAAAGCAGCAAGCCGCGGAACAGTGTTCCGGGTCTTCGAGCAAACCACTTGTGGACTGCGATAATTGGCCTGTAGTTCTGCTGAATCTGCTTTTCATGCAGAGCAAGGTCCGCTATGAACGAGATGTCGAAATTCTTTTCTATCACAGTTAGGAGCCTTTCACGACTGGATGCTTCTTAAAGGGTATAACGGCGTTGCGGGTCAGCGTTGGGTGGATGCGCGAGCGAGCTTGCGTTGACGACCGTCCGCTGCAACCACTTGATGGCCGGCGCGAAGCGTCCGCGCCATCGGCATGCGGCTACGCTGCCGCGTCTCTCAGGGGTCCGCTTGAGCCACTCACTAGGGAGCCTTCGCAAGGAGACGCCGAAGATCGCCTTCGATGGCCCCCAATATGTTGGACTGCACCAGGGAGAATTTCGCAGGCTCCATCGTGTCCGGGGTTCCACCGCCCGCGTACTCCGCAAAAATCTTGCCAATCTTGCGCCGCTTGGAACGTACCTTCCCGGCATCCCCATGGTCAACGTCATGCCGAAGATCAGTCCGGAGTTCGTTGATATCAGCGAAGGAGTCTGGCCAACTACCCCCGAGTCGAGAGCCAACGGATTCGCGAAACAGAAAGTACAGATCGTCAATGAGAGCCTTGTACTCATCAAGGCTCTTTGCTGTCTTTCGAATACGCACCAGAGACTGAGCCGTCTTGTTCGTAGCCTTGAAGAGATCCTCGCCTCCGTTCGCAGCGTACTTCTTATTCAACTGGTCGATTAGCTGAGCTATCGAGTCACCGAGATTGCTGACCCGCCCCGCAACGCCGCTCTCCGCTATGATCGACGGATCGAATACATCGGCGAGCAAAGGTGAGAGCCTAAAGAGCTTACGCAGCAGGATCTCGTGCCGCGTCTTGGCGCCGCCCTTAACATTCGCGTTCACGGAGCGCTGGAACGTGAGGTAATCACTGTCGGATGCTGCCTGGCCCATCTCGATCTGCTGAGCGAGTTCTGCCGCGAAGGCTTCAAAGAACTTGCGGATCTCACTTTTCAGTCCTTTGGAACGTCCCGTTGCGACGAGTTTGCAGGTCAACGTGATGAGGGATTGGACAACGGTGCGAGTACGGAGCGCCGCACCGTTGCCCTTGAAGGCACTGTGTAAAAAATCAAGTGCAGCCCGGATTCTCTTGGCGACAGCTGAAGTGGCTGAAAAGTTGAGCTGAGACTCGAACACGTCCTTTATGTCGTCAAAACGGAGCCCCGTATCGAGACCTTCGATCTCGATCGTGGCCACCTTAGCGGCGATGTCGAAGTGCGAGTACCTAGTGTCCGGTATAGCAACTGTCTCCCTGAAGAAAGAATGTTTTGAGACCGTGCGGCAGTAGTCCCGGAGTTTGCTGTGGACGGCGTTTAGTTTCTCACTGCTGGTCAGCGGCAGCCCTGCCTGCAGGCGCTGGAAGAAGTCCTTCAGTTCCTCATCGGTTGCGTCTTCAATAACGTCATACTCGATCTCAAAATCGTCCAACGAGTCAGCGACTTTCTGTGGCAGGTCACGGTAGAGTGAGCCGCCGAACCGCTTCGCGGACTCCGTAGTCAGGGAAAGCTCGTTCGAGCAGAACTCGAAAATCGCCAACAAGCGCTGCTGGCCGTCGACGACCTCGTACTCGTCCTCAGAGGTCTTGACGAAGTAGAACTTTGGAAGTTTCCAGCCGCGGAGGATTGAGTCGATCAGGCGCTGCTTCTTGCCCGTATCCCAGACATCCTCTCTCTGCCAGTCAGGGATTTCGTAGCGATCGCGGCGTCGAAAGATCTTATCGAGCGCTCGGCGTTCAGGCATCATCTTCATCTGCAGTCGCTCCTGGTCGAGTGCGACGGTCTCCGGGTTTCGATGATGTAGCAGGCGACGCGAGATGGGTCACCCATGCCGTTACATGATGTCATCGCTTCAGTCCCGAATGATCGGGGAGAAGCCAGCGCTTACTCGCGTTGAGTCGCTCCTTCTCAACGAAGGCGGCGTAGAGATCGTTGCCGGTTTGATTGGCCATATGGAGTAGGTAGATGAAGCAGTCCGCCAACTCCAACCGGACGCTTTTCCTAGATATGTCGCTGTCGCGCATGGAGACACCGATTCTCGAGCGCAGCGCTTTGGCGAGTTCGCCGACCTCCTCTACAAGCAGCATTAGAACGTGCTCGGGGGTTTCCTCCTCGAAGCCTCGCTTTGCCGCTGCCTGCTCGTAGTACTTCTGTAAGTTCCTGAGACCGTCCGATGCAGGGTCGCGATCTAGGTGGACGGCTTTTCGCAGTTCGCCTATGACTTGACTCACTGAGGCCACGTGTACGAGGTCTCGGTGGGGGACCTGAGCGAGACGCTCAGAACTCCATACGGGAACCCCCAGGGCAAGGGCGTATCCTACTTCGAGCGCAACACTGGGCCCTATATATCCCCCATTGCTCACGACATACAATGCGTCCGATCGCGCAATGGCATCCAAGTGGCGCGTCTCGATATCCTCCGGCCGACCTGTTTCTCCCTTCAAATAGACGAACCCGTCCAGGGTGTGGTCCGTCTCACTCCCTTGTGGGGACAGGACCTCGCAGCTGGCCGTCCTGAAGGCGTCGACCGTATCTCTCACGGCCTGCCAGTCGCGGTTGAAGCTTCCGGAGACAGTGACCCGAATGGGATGCTCGCTACTCGTGGACATCGTGTTTCCCCTCTAGCGCACAGCGCTCTTGTGCCTGGCCCAACGCCGCCATTCATCCTTGTCAATCGTCAGACCGCCAGCTGTTTCTTGGAGCACCTTCGTAAGCTCCTTGGTGTTCGCTCCCTTCTCTCCCCATTGATCCTGGTAGCGATCCATAAATGCTGTCCACTCATCGAAGGTGAATCGCTCGACGAGGGTGCCTATCGACTTGATGGCTCTTATCTCGGTGTCCACGACCTTAGCTGAGCACTTTGAGCGTCTCTGACGCCAGATATCGCACTTAGCATCAATGCTGGGTGGTTTGAGAAGCACCATTAGATCAAAACGGCCTGGTCGGGTGATAGCTGGATCGAAAGCCTCAAAATGGTTTGTGGCTAGGATAAGGATCGCTCGCTTGTTGCTCCGGAACCGCTGCAAAAGAGTAAGCATCCCGGTCGTTGTTAGGCGACTCTGGCGGTCGCAGTCGGTTCGCACCCGAACGAACTCCTCAACTTCGTCTATGAACACTACAACTTCGCGAAGCTGCTCGAGCTTACGAAATAGTAGGCGTGCCTGGTGAGCCATCTTGTCGACACCCTGGGCTAGAAAGTCGCTTGTGTCGATTGTAACGAGCGGCCATCCGAGAGAGCCGGCGATTTCTTCCGCAATCTTTGTCTTACCTGTTCCGGGTGGGCCGAAGAGTATCACCGACCACGCCTTTTTCTCTTGCTTTGGATCAGCCGTTGTGTTGGCGAGATGCGGCAGCAGGAGGTGGTCGAACAGAAGTTTCTTGACGGTTGTCGTTCCGCCACCTACAATCGGCGTCACGGCATCGGCTAGTGCGGTCCACGTCGCGGGGGTCTTTACGCCGCTCCGTTGTTGAAACCTCGTGGCACCGAACTCCTCTAGGAGCCCTTCCTGTGCAATTCGCTGAAACAGGACCTCCAGACCACGGACGAAGGACAGCACCATTGCAGTCGCCCATGCCTGGGGCAGGGGGCCGGGAAGCACGTTGTTGGACCGCCAGCCTCGGAGGCCCCCATGTGTGATTTCGTGAGTCTCAGCCCAGATCAGGGTTCGTAGAAGACCGGGAACGTGTGGCTCAAACAACTCGACCGGCAGGGATGATTGTTCCGCCGTCTCTCGCAAGCCGAGCCGCATTACGCATGTGAGCGTTTCGAAGGCAAATGGGTAGACGCTTCCTGCATCCAGGTAGTGAAAGAGGGGAACGGCCTTCGGCCATAGGCCGTTTGCCAGCTGCGAGCCGAACAGGACCTCGAGACCCTTCGTAATGAGCACGCGGTCTGGATCGCTCCCGTCTCTGGCTCTGACGAGATCGACAATTGACAGGGCGTAACCCAGCTGAAGGGCATCGTATCGATCCAGATCGTTCGCATGATAATAAGCAATATGACGGTATGCCTCCTCCTCCGCCCAGCGCGCGGCGAGATCAATGCCCTTTTCTGTGGCATTCACCTCATCGCCGGCCGCCTGCCAGAGTCCCTGTGAGTAATGCTTCACCGCATCGCCGAGTGCACGAACTGTCCAGTAAGTCAGGAATCCACTAGGCGGGTAGCCGGGCATACTGATCGCTCCAGACTCCGAATCTTGGAGATTAGCCAGTAAACTTTGCACGGCTTCACGAGGACGCGATTCGTCGAGCACGCTGTGATCGGCCAACTTGAGAACGGTGGTGAGGACTAGAGGCGCGGTGTAAGGGTTGTTCTCGGGAAGCGTCTCGCTTTTCCAGGGTACGGAGAGAAGCCGGTTCAGCAGGTCGGTCTTCCTTTTCTTGAGGAAAAGTGGCAGCGTCCCGGCGCGCACGTCGAGAAAAGAAAGAACGCACGTGCAAGTTGTCGTTACGTGATCCCCAGGATCGTTGGGACCGTATTGGCCAAAGGTCGCTCTTTCCTCGATCCAAAAGCCCTGGAGCGCTTGCTCGTGGCGTTCCGCTATTCTCGCGATTCGGGCTCTCGTCCGCTGAACCTGTTCAATTTCCATGCGCCGCGTGCCTCTCAAAGTTTAGCGACCAGTGCCGCCCAACGATTGATTATATTACCCAATATATCCCGCTCATACTGGAATGGGATATATTGGGCAATTCTCCTTTGATTTCGACGGCTTGTCAAGGATCTGCACGGCACAGGGCTGCCGAGACATGCCGATCGGCATAGTTTCATTATAACTGCGACCCTGCATCAGCACATCCGTTGGACTCCGGACTCCTCTCCCGCCTTGCACGCAAAGAGGGCCAGCAGGCTGGCGAGAGCTCCTCGGCAACAAGCAGTCCTGGGTAGGACCGCTGGCAGGTGAAGAAGGCAGGGCGAGGGAGACAGTGGCGGGGTCACCGCCGACAGGAGACCCTTTTGGCGCGAAGAGATGTGGTGTTCTGTGGCCTAGTGGGCGCGGCTGGCCTCCGCCTCCGTTGCAGCCACAGGCTCCTCCTCCACGATCGAGCATCGCGCGGCATCCCTCTGTCCCGACAATGTGTCGCGGAGGACGGCAGCTTAACATTAGGATAGGCGCGCCGAGGAACAGGAGGGTCGCGAGGCGCCCAGGATTCGGAGAGCTCAGCCGGTCCCCGCGTCCCTCGGAGCCCCGCTGCTAGTACGCTCGGCTCCGCCTGAGGGCCGGCCGTGGCGTGGTCGGCGCCGCCGCGCTCTGCACCGTCACTTTCGCGCTGGCCTCCGGGCCGACCTCTTGGTGGCGCGCATTCGCCGCGATGATCCTGACGATGTGCGGCCCGTTCGAGAGGCCCGTGAGTGCCATCGAGGTCCCAAACGGTGGCCCCGGGTTGGCCCCGTCCAGGTAGAGATGGATGTGGTCGACCTCCCCCGCCGGCGTGAACTCCCACTGGATCACCAGGCGGGGACCTATGGCGTCCCCATCCTTTGGCGACACGAGCGTGACCGTGGCCTGCTGCGCCCAGCCGACAGAGAGCCCCGCGACGAACATCACCGCGAATCCCGTCATCATCGACGTCATCGACTTTCCCATGTGATCTCTCCTTCATTAGAATGCCTGGCGGACTTGATCGAACTACTCACCTCCGCCGTGGGGGGTGGGCAATGCAGGTGCCAGAGGTGATTCTGTGCGCAATTGATGGGCGGGTGAAAACGAGTACAGAGAGTACACCACGTGTTTCCAACAAGTCAATCCGGATAGCCGAATTTACTCTGGCGTCACCGATCCTTCATACCATCGTAACAAACGATCGGTAGGATGCCAGTCAAAAAGGAGGATGACATGCTGATTACGTTAAAGGTTGATGCGGGTTCTTACAACCGGCTGGTCGCAAAGGGCGAGGTACAGAAGGGTTACCTGTTGGGTCTCTCTCCATATTTCGATGATCAATTTGTGCTGAGCCCTATCGATGGGACTATCGAACGGATCTCGTACGACAGGGAAGAGCAGGCACTGCACATCGGTATTCGCCAAACAGGCAGGCAACGACGGGCGGCTTAATCGTAACGGGAAGGAGCGGAGCATGCGAGACCAGATCAAAGAACGGAATAGTAGCGTGATTGTGAAGGGGGAGGCAACGATGAGACGATTCCTACACAAGTTTTTGGTTGCAGGCACAATGTTCATGGCTGTTCTGTCATTCGCTGTCCCTCCGCAGACGGCCTGGAGCGCCGAGAAGAAGGACGACAAGGCAGTTCTGGACGAGGTGCTGGATGTCTTGAAGGAAAAAGGCCACATTACCGAAGAGAAATACGTCGAACTTAAAGAACGCGCCAAGAAGGAAAGCGCCGGGAAGATCCTGGCTGGATTCGAGGGCTGGACGCCCTACTTCAAGTCTGCCGACGGGCAGCACAAGATCGAGCTGCACGGGCGTCTCAACTTCGACGTGCGGGCCTACGAGAATGATGCCCGCGCCCTCGATTCGAACCGGAGTAATGAAAAGTCGGACCGGCTCGATCTGCTCACCAGGATGCTGGTACGGAGAGCCAGACTGGGCGTCGATGCGACCTTCTTCAAATACCTCGACATGAAGGTCGAAGGTGAATTCGCCGAGGTCGGGAGCGCGTCGAACGCCGACTCCAAGTTCCAGTTGACCGACGGCTACGCTGAATTGAAGTACTGGCCAGAGTTCCGGGTCCGAGGCGGCCAGTTCAAGATTCCCTTCAGCTTCGAGGAGCTGACCTCTTCCCGGTTCATTGACTTCGTAGAGCGGTCGGTCGTCAATAACTTGGTCCCAGCCCGCGACGTCGGAGCCATGTTCCATGGATCTCTTTTTGAGGGAACACTCGAGTATGCTGCCGGGATCTTCAACGGCACCGGACAGAATAACCCGGAAAAGAACGACTCTAAGGACTACACCGGCCGTCTGCTGGTCCGCCCATTCAAGCAGATCGACATCCCACTACTCCAAAAGCTCCACCTGGCCGGCCACATGACCTACGGCGACCAGGATAGCGGTCAGAGTCTCCGGGGGCGAACCGACGGCAGATTCGAGTTCTTCCCGAGGGTTCCGACCCAAGGCGATCGGGTTCGCTACGGCTTCGAGGTAGTCAACGCATACGGTCCCTTCGGGCTATACGGCGAGTACGTGAAAACAAAGGAGGAACGCGACGGACTTGGCACGGGCGGGAGCAACCTCGCCGATGTTGATGGTCGGGGTTGGTACGTCGCCGGAACCTGGCTCGTAACGGGTGAGGAGAAGGTCCACGGGAAGGCGCCCAAAGTCAAGAGGAACTTCGATCCCCGAACAGGTGGCCTGGGGGCGCTGGAGCTCGTGGCCCGATTTGCTCAGCTCGACTTCGACTCTGACGATCCCCTCCCCAGCCCCGGTGAGAACGGCGTCGATACGCTGACCGTCGGCTTCAACTGGTATCTCAGTCCAAACGCCCGCCTCATGTTCAACTGGGGCCAGAACTGGTTTGACAACGACAAGATGACTCCGAGAACGGGTGAGGACACGTCGTGGGAGATCTTGACACGGTTGGCCTTGTGGTTTTAGGGAAGAGCGGAACGTAACGTATCTGTAACATGCACGTAACATTACTGTCACAACGCTCTTGGTAAAATTCCTAAAAAAAGGAGACTAACCGTTATGGAAAACAGCGGATCGCGAATAAGCAGGCCAACTTTCATGATACTTCTCGCGCTGATTGTCGGCGCTATCTCGCTTTGGCCGGTGCTTGGCGTGGCGGAGGTCCTCAAGGTGGACTCGGCGCTTCCGGCCTACAAGGCTGTGAGCGGCGTGTCCGGGAATCTCTCGAGCGTCGGATCGGATACTTTGAACAACCTCATGACGTTCTGGGCCGAAACCTTCAACAAGTTTTACCCCAATGTGAAGATCCAGATCGAGGGAAAAGGCTCCTCCACCGCTCCGCCGGCGCTGATCTCCGGCACCGCCCAGCTCGGTCCCATGTCTCGTCCCATGAAAGGGACCGAGATCGATGCCTTTGAAAAAAAGTTCGGCTATAAGCCAACCGGGCTCCGCAGTGCCGTGGACGCCCTGGCCGTATTTGTGAATAAGGACAACCCGATTAAGTGTCTGACCATTGCCCAAGTGGACGCCATCTTTTCCAAGTCCAGGCGCTACGGCTACAAGGAAGGCATCAAGACCTGGGGTCAGCTTGGCTTGACCGGTGACTGGGCCAATCGCCCGATCAGTCTGTTTGGTCGAAACTCGGCCTCCGGGACGTACGGGTTCTTCAAGGATCACGCGCTGAAGAACGGCGACTACAAGGATGAGCTGAAGGAGCAGCCGGGCTCAGCCTCCGTCGTCCAGGGGGTGGCCGTCGACCGCTACGCCATCGGCTATAGTGGCATCGGCTACACCACCGCCGGCGTGCGGGCCGTTCCACTGGCTGAGAAAGAAGGCGGTACGTGCGGCGAGGCCACTGTGGCCAACGCCTATTCCGGGAAGTACCCACTGTCACGGTTTCTGTTCATCTACGTCAATCGGGCGCCAGGCAAGCGCCTTGACCCCCTCACCAGTGAGTTCATCGGGCTTGTGCTCTCGAAGGAGGGGCAGGAGGTCGTGATCAAGGACGGATTCTTTCCGATCCCGAACTCCGTTGCTAAGGAAGAGCTGAGTAAGGCGCTCTAATGATTGCGCGGCGCCTCCTACTGGATCGCCTCGCCCGTTGGGTCGTCACGCTCGGGGGGGCGGCGATCATCATCTCCATTCTGGCCATCCTGTTCGTCATTGCCGCCGGGGTCTATCCCCTCTTCAGAAAGCCGACGGCAGTACCGCTTGAGGCGATCACCACGACGCTCGATTCGGCCCCGCTGGCAGTAGGAGTAGATGAATACCGTGAGATCGTGTACGTGGTAACAGCCTCCGGCGTACACTTCGTTTCCGTCAAGGACGGAACCTCACTGACATCCAACCGGCTGCAGGAACTGCACGGCGCCACGGTCGTCGGGACATCAGCCTTGGGACGAGGCCAGTTCGTACTGGGACTCTCGGATGGGCGTGCGATCCCCGCTGAGGTCGGATTCTCGGTCACCTTCCCGGAAGGAAGGCGCCGCGTCGAAGCTGAAGTAGTGACCGGCGACCCGATCGCAGTCGATCCGGAGCGGCATCCGCTCGCCCGGCTCGCCTACGCCTCTACCCCCAACGGGCCTATGACAGCGGCTGTCATCGGTCCAAAAACTCTCATCCTCGTCACCGTCAAGGAGACGACGGCCCTGATCGGTCCATCCACGAAGGAGGAGTCACGCCAACGCCTCACTCTACCAGTCGAGGGGGAGATCACCCAGATCCTCCTCGATGGCCGCGGCGAGGACCTGTTCGCCGGCACCTCGTCCGGCCAGGTCATCAGGGTAGACCTCCGAAATCCGAACGACCCGAAGGTTGTCGGCATCACCGCTGCCACAATCCGACCAGGGATCGGCATACGCACGATGGGGTTCCTGATCGGGGACCGCACCCTGGTGGTGGGTGATACGATGGGCGGCGTCAGCTCCTGGCAGCTCGTGCAGGCGGATGGCGAAGGGCAGCGTTTGGCGAAGGTCCATGACTTTCTGGCCCACACGGAGCCCGTCGTCGCCTTCGCCCCGTCCCGCCGCGATAAGGGGTTTGCGACGGCGGACGCCTCCGGCATCATCCATATCCACTATGGAACTACGGGGAAGACCTTGCTGACGCTCAAGGCCAAAGAAGAGGGACTGAGCGCCGCCACCTTCGCTCCCAAGGCCGATGGTGTCATGACGGTTGATGCGAAGGGGGGGCTCTCACACTGGACCGTGGAGAACCCCCACCCCGAGATCAGTTGGGGGAGCCTGTTCGGGAAGATCTGGTACGAAGGGTACCCTGCGCCGGCCTATGTCTGGCAGTCCACTGGAGGGACCGACGACTTTGAGGCGAAGTTCAGCCTTGCCCCGCTCATCTTCGGGACGATCAAAGGGACATTCTACGCCCTGCTCTTCGCGATCCCGCTGGCGCTCCTGGGCGCCCTTTACACCTCCCAGTTCATGCACCCGACGCTCAGGGGGATCGTGAAGCCGACCGTAGAGATTATGGCTGCGCTTCCGAGCGTCGTCTTGGGCTTCCTAGCAGGCCTTTGGCTTGCACCCCTCGTCGAAAAGGTCGTTCCCGGCCTCTTCCTCATGCCGATCGTGACCACACTCCTCATCCTGATCGTCGTCTTTTGCTGGCGATTCGTTCCCATTGGCGTCCGCAGTCGAGTCAAGGCGGGCACCGAGATCGCCTTGCTCATCCCGATCGTGATCCTCGGAGGCTGGATCTCCTTCCAGCTCGGTGGGGCAATCGAGCGCCTGTTGCTGTCAGGCGACTATCGAGGCTGGCTCTTGAATGTCCTCGGGCTCACCTATGATCAACGAAACTGCCTGGTTGTGGGCATTGCCATGGGCTTCGCCGTCATCCCGATCATTTTTACCATTGCTGAGGATTCGCTCTCCAACGTGCCTCAACACCTTGTGGCCGGTTCGCTCGCGCTTGGCGCCACCCGGTGGCAGACCGCGCTGAGGGTCGTCCTGCCGACGGCGAGCCCGGGGATCTTCTCCGCCATCATGATCGGCTTCGGACGGGCAGTGGGTGAGACAATGATCGTCCTGATGGCCACGGGGAATACGCCGGTGATGGACTGGAGCATCTTCAACGGCTTTCGCGCCCTCTCGGCCAACATCGCCGTGGAGCTTCCCGAGGCGCCTGAGGGCGGGACCCTCTTCCGGATCCTCTTCCTGGCAGCCCTCCTGCTCTTCGTGATGACATTCATCGTGAATACCCTGGCCGAACTGGTCCGCCTGAAGCTCCGGCAGAGGTATCGTTCCCTATGAAGCGATTCTGGAAGAGCGGCGATCCATTCATCTGGCTCACTGGAGGGGCATTAGCCCTCAGCCTTCTTATGGTGGCCGGGCTCGTTCTCCTGGTGCTGCTCAACGGGCTGGGCTTCTTTTGGCCGTCGCCGATTGTGCTTCTCACGCTGTCAGACGGCAAGGAGCTATTAGGCCAGGTGATGCAACGGGAGGCGATCCCGCAACCGGACGCACCCCCAGGGACCGCCCCGCGCTACCGGATTCAGGTCAAGGTCGGCAATCGTGACCTGTACGGCGCCGACTTCGTCTGGGTCGAGGAGGCCGCGATCGCTCGCTGCGACGTCCCTGCGGAGGCTGTCCTCATCGAGCGACGGGAGTGGGGCAATCTCTATGGCTTTATCAAGGAGGTTCGGGACAACGAGCGCGCCGTAGTTCAGGGGGCCGAGCCGGCCTGGAACGCTCTTCAGGGCCTCCTCCCGGACGCGACATCAACCTTCAAGGAGATCAGGCGGATCGAGAAAAAGGAGATCGGGGCGATCAACTCTGCCCAGGAGAAGATCCGCCTCAAGCTTAAGAAGCTGGCGCTCTCGGGGCACGAGGGAGGTGCAGAAGTCGCACAGCTTAACAAGGAGATGGAAGGCTGGGCGGCCAAGTACCGCGAACAGGAGGCAAGGCTTGCTACGTTCCGCCAGCTCTCTCAACAGACGCTCATCGTCTCGGTCATCGGCGGCCAGGAGACGGAACTGCCGCTTCAGCAGATCGTCCGAATCGTCCGACCGAACTCGATGGGGGTGTTGGCCAAGATCGGCGTCTACCTGTCCAGGCTCTGGGAGTTCATCTCCGGCGATCCCAGGGAGTCGAACACCGAGGGTGGCGTCTTCCCCGCCATATTCGGCACGGTGATGATGGTGATGATCATGAGCCTCCTCGTCGCACCGCTGGGTGTGCTGGCCGCATTCTACCTTCGGGAGTACGCGAAACAGGGGATATTGGTCAGTACGGTCAGGATCGCCGTAAATAACCTGGCCGGCGTTCCGTCTATCGTCTTTGGGGTCTTTGGTCTCGGCTTTTTCATTTATCTCGTCGGGGGAAGTATCGACCGGCTCTTCTATCCCGAAGCGCTCCCGACTCCGACCTTCGGGACAGGAGGGATCTTGTGGGCCTCGTTGACCCTTGCCCTCCTGACCGTCCCGGTCGTCATCGTAGCCACGGAGGAGGGACTTGCGGCTATCCCGCCCGGGATGCGCGAAGCGTCGCTGGCGCTTGGCGCCACGAAGTTCGAGACAACCTGGCGGGTCGTCCTGCCGACGGTCATGCCCTCGATCCTTACGGGACTCATCCTGGCCATGGCCCGGGCGGCCGGGGAGGTCGCGCCACTCATGATCACCGGGGTGGTCAAGCTCGCCCCGTCCCTTCCGATCGATGGCGTCTGGCCGTTCGTACATCTGGAGCGCAAGTTTATGCACCTTGGATTCCACATCTACGACGTCGGGTTTCAATCGCCCAATGTGGACGCCGCCAGGCCGATGGTCTACACTACTGTACTTCTCCTTCTCCTGGTCGTCCTGGTCTTGAACCTGGCAACGATCCTGATCAGGAACCGTCTCCGAAAAAAATACGTATCTTCGGCGTTCTAGAAATAGAGAAAATGCCCTATGATATATTTATACATGACAACATACGTCCAAGCCGGTTTGTCATTCCGGGCTTGACAAGCCTGCCCCGTACTTGATACGGGGGAATCCAGTTTCTCCCTGGATTCCCGCTCCCGGCTTACAACGTGCCGGGACAAGCTTCGCGGGAATGACGGACTTTATGGTACGGAGCCATGAGATCTCAAGTGGACTGTGATAACCGACGATGACAGCGGAGCCGATGATCGAAATTAGGAAGTTGACCCTCAAGTACGGCGAGAAGCTCGCCCTCCAGGATATCAGCCTCGATATCCCAAAGCATCAGGTCACGGCCTTCATCGGGCCATCGGGGTGCGGGAAGACGACGCTCCTGCGATGCCTGAACCGCATGAACGACCTCATCGACGGGGTGACAGTCAGCGGGACCATCCGGATCGGTGGACTCGACATCCATGACCCGGCTCTGGAAATCACGGATCTCCGCCAACGCGTAGGCATGGTTTTCCAGAAATCGAATCCCTTTCCGAAGACGATCTATGACAACGTCGCCTATGGGCCAAGGATCCTCGGTGTACGCGGACAGTCGACGCTGAACGAGATCGTGGAAAAGAGTCTGCGGGCAGCCGCCCTCTGGAACGAAGTCCAGGATCGCCTGCGCAGTAGCGCGCTCAGTCTGTCAGGGGGACAACAGCAGCGACTGTGCATCGCCAGGGCCATTGCCGTCGAACCGGAGGTCCTCTTGATGGACGAACCGTGCTCCGCGCTGGATCCGATTGCAACGGGAAAGATCGAAGAGCTGATGGCCGACCTGAAACAACAGTACACGATCGTGATCGTCACCCACAATATGCAGCAGGCCGCCAGGGTCTCGGATTACACCGCCTTCCTTTACCTAGGGCAACTGGTAGAGTATGATTTGACCAAGCGCCTGTTCGTGAAACCCTCCAACAAGCAAACCGAAGACTACATCACAGGCCGGTTCGGCTAGGGTATGACAATGCAGGTGAGACAACGACATTTCGACGAGCAATTACAAGAGCTGAAGGAACGCCTGCTGGCCATGGGTGGCCTGGCTGAGACGATGATCGTCAAGAGCGTCAAGGCGCTGATGGAAAGGAGCGAGGCGTTGGTCCAGGAGGTCTTCGCCCACGAGGAGGAGATGGACCAGTCCTGTATCGAGACTGATCAACGCTGCTTCACCCTCCTGGCCTTGCACCAGCCGATGGCCGGCGACCTCCGCTTCATTGCCGTCGCCATCAAGATCAATAGCGACATCGAGCGGATCGGCGACCTGGCGGTCAACATCGCCCGGGCAACATTGTCGCTCATCGCCCAACCGCTGCTGACACCGCTCGTCGATATCCCGCGGATGGCCCGACTCTGTCAAGAGATGGTGAAGAAAAGCCTGGATGCTTTTGTGGCACAAGACCCGGAACTGGCCAGGATCGTCATCGAATCGGACGATTCCGTCGATCTCTTGCGGGACCAGGTCTTCCGAGAACTCCTCAACTATATGATCAGCGATCCCACCACGGTTCCCAGAGCCTTGGACCTAGTGCTGATATCCCGCCACCTCGAGCGGATTGCCGATCACGCGACCAATATCGCAGAGGATGTCGTCTATATCGTTCGGGGCGAGGATATCCGGGAACGTGGCGACAAAGAGATACGAAAAGGCTTGAGACACACGGCCGGTATCTCACCGGAACTCCCAGGAACTGATCAAACGGCAGCCCACAGGCTGATGCTGATGCCGGAAGAGCAGGAGTTTCTCAGCCTAATCGAATCCTCGGCGCACAATCTCCTTCAGGCCGCAAGGTCCCTACAGGTCATGTTCGAGGATTACACCGATCCCGTGGGGAAGTGGCGGAAGGTCAGAGAGGTTGAGCACGAGGGCGACGCGATTACCCACCAGATCATGAAGCGGCTGAACCTCACCTTCATTCCGTTCATCGACCGGCAGCATCTTCACGCCCTGACGTCAGCCCTCGATGACGTCGTGGACTTCATCGAAGCGACCGCCTCCAGGATGGTGCTCTATAAGGTCGAACAGCCGACGCCCGAATCTCGCGAGATGGTGGCCCTCATTATGGCATCGGCCGAGCAGGTCGTGAAGGCGATCGAGCACCTGCCTAGATTCGTCGGAGTGGAGGAGATCTGCGTCGAGATTAATCGGTTGGAGAACGCGGCAGATGATCTGTACCGGCGTGCCATCGCCGACCTCTTCGAAGGAGAGCGCCCGATCCTCGATGTCACCAAGTGGAAGGAGATCTACGAATTGCTGGAAGGCGTGACCGACCGCTGTGAGGACGTGGCAAATGTCGTTGAGGCGATCTCCCTTAAGCATCCGTGAGTCAGAACCGCTCATCTAGCCTCAATACTGTTCGCTTAGGCCCTCCCAACCGTTCGCCCTGAGCTTGTCGAAGGGTAATTGTGGTTCGACAGGCTCACCACGAACGGCTAAAGTGAACAGCATCGCGTCTAACCTGGAACCTCGAACGTCTTAGACTCCTTCCGTCGCCTCCTGCGAGGCGACTGCCGGTTTCCTGACCAGAATGCGTGCCGCTAGAATCCCGACCTCATAGAGCAGGTACATCGGCACAGCCATCAATGTCTGATTGAAGAAATCCGGGGTGGGGGTCAGAATGGCGGCGATCGTGAAGACGGCCAGAATCGCGTACTTCCGGTTCCTGGCAAGAAACTGTGGCGTCACCAGACCCATCTTGGCTGCGACCCCGATCCCCATGGGGAGCTCAAATACCAATCCGAAGCCTAACAGGAATTTTGTGGTGAAGTCAATGTAGTTACCGATGGAGATCATCGGCTTCAGGTTTTCGGTTTTGTACGTCAGGAGAAAGTTCAGGGCGAACGGGAGGACAAAGTAGAAGCAGAACAGCAGGCCACAAAAAAAGAAGACGGTAGACAGCACTACAAAGAGAAGGGCATAGCGCTTCTCGTGAGCGAGTAGGCCCGGCGCAATGAACTTCCAGATCTGATAGAGGACGATTGGCAGGACTAACAAGAGGCCGGCAAAAATGGCGATCTTCATGTGCATCCAGAAGGCCTCGGCAGGCGCCAGGAAGAACAGATCGACGGGGGGGCCCGGGCGTGGGGCGGATCGCAGGAAGGGGTAGGTCCTGGAGAAAACGAGATCGGTCGTCAGGGGGCGTTTCAGAACACGAAGGATCGTCTCCGAATAGTTAAAGGTGACAATGAATCCGATCCCAATGGCTGCCAGAGAGATGAGGATTCGCCTCCGGAGCTCCTCCAGGTGGGAGAAAAACGACATCTTCTCATCAGACATTCCGCGTCTCGTGCGTTCCCTTCGGCGTTTCCTCCTGGCCTACGGCCGGAGGCGCTTCAGCCTCGGCGGCTTGCGGCTTCTGCTCTGCTGCCGTACTTGCCTTTTCCTCCTCGGCCGATAGCTCGGCAGACAGCCCTTCCTTCAACTCATCAGAGGCTCGCTTGAACTCCGCCACGCCTCGGCCCAGCGATCGAGCAAGATCAGGCAGTTTCTTTGGGCCAAAGACTAAGAGCGCGATGACAAAGATCACGATCAGCTCTTGCATCCCCAATCCGAACATCCTACGAACCCCCCACTGCGGCCTCTTTTTCGATTGGTAGATCTCGCGGATCAGGCGCGCTTCAATGCCACTGATTCGACGATGTTGGCCACATCTTCACATCGGTCGGTGGTCGTCTCCATCGTCTCGTAAATCTCCTTCCACTTGATCACATCCATCGGGTCATGCCCCTCGTCAAAGAGACCGGCAATCGCCTCTCGGCTGATGTCATCGGCCATGTTCTCAAGTCGATTGATCTCGATGCAATGTCCCATCACATCGTCCATCCGCTCGAGGTTCGACACCGCCCCGACAATCTCCTCCGCCGATTTCAGGATGACCTGGGTAAGTTTCCTGGCCTCCTCGGTGGGCTGCTTAATCTTGTAAAGGCTCATGCGGGCAGCCGACGCCTCGATCAGGTCCATGACGTCATCCAGCGCCACGGCCAGACCGTGAATGCCTTCGCGGTCGATGGGTGTAATGAAGGTCTGGTTCAGCTTCCGGATGATCTGGTGGGTGATCTTATCTCCCACGTGCTCGAGCTCCTCGAGTCGCTTCCACCGTTCCTGAAAGTCCGCGCCGCGTTCATCAGTCATCTGAACGAGGACTTTGGCGCCTTCCAATATGTTAGTGGCTGCCTTCTCGAAGAACTCAAAGAACTTCTCTTCCTGCGGGATCAATCTGAACATACCGGGTGTGGGCTCACAACGGTGAAGTGGGCTATCTGGACCCTGCTCGCTCGGTGATCATCCCGACCGTCTCAATGCCGGAAGATTTGATAGCATCCATCACATCGATGACGAAACCGTAAGGGACCCTGGCATCGCCGCGTAAGTAGAGAACCCGCTCCTTCCCGGAACCGATCATAGATTTAAGGCGGGTCTCAAGCTCCTTCCGGGGTACCTCCTTATTATTGACGAGGATGCGGCTGTCTCTCGTCACCGTCAAGGTGATGCGCTCCTCCTCCTTCACCTGCGACGCCTGAGCTGTCGGGAGCTTGACATCAGTCCCACGCTGGAGCATCGGGGTCGTCACCATGAAGATGATCAGCAGGACAAGGGTCACGTCCACCAAAGGAGTGACGTTGATCTCTGAAAGCATTCGCCGATCTCTCCCGCCGTTAGTCTGCATGCCTATCCTCTTTAGTCTCCGTGATGGGTGGCCTGATCCAATAGCCTGTCCACCATCTCCGAGGTCGCATCGTCCATTGCTGTGGTAAAAAGCTTGACTCTGCCGACAAAATAGTTGTACGCGATCACCGCGGGAATAGCCACGAACAAGCCCGCGGCTGTTGCCACGAGCGCTTCGGCTATCCCGGATGATACCGTGCCAATCCCACCGGATCCCGTCTTGGCAATCGCCTCGAAGGCCCGAATGATCCCCAGAACGGTCCCGAAGAGGCCGACAAATGGGCTGACATTGCCGAGAGTCGCGAGAGAGCCCAGGTATCGTTCCAGACGGGTGATCTCCGCGGAGGTAGCCCGTTGCATAGCCCCTTTGCACGATTCGAGCCGACGCGAAAATCGCTTACCGGAGAGGACCGGAGATTCCTGGTCGATGATGGCCAGGAGACCGGCCTCCAGGACCCTGGCAACCGGGCTGCCGGCGTTCTGTTCGCACAGGCGGAGCGCTTCTGCCCTTTTCCCATCCGCCACATACTGCAACCCCTTCCCGGCTACCTGTTCGGTAGCTTTCTGAGCCTTATAATAGGTGTAGAGCCGCTCGCCGATCACCGCGAGTGAGTAGATAGAGAATATGGCGAGGATCACCATCGTGATCCCACCATGAGCAATAAACTGGAAGATCCCCTGCCCCATCATGTCAGATTATCCTCCAAAAGGGCGACCACACACAGCTCTTTTCCCAATCGGCTCGCTTCCCTGCTAGACCCCGCAGCCCGCTAATACTCGACTAAACTGTATAGCATGGAACGGCGCCGAACGGAAGTGGATAACGAATCAGGTTAGGACGATCGCCAACGGCACCTCGATCGTTATCCTGTGCCCAGCCACCGATTCGGCAAGTCGGTGTGGAGACCGATCTGGTCCAGCGCCCGTCCGACGATCTGGTCCACCAACTCCTCGACCGTTCTGGCCTTCTGATAGAACGGCGGCACTGGCGGAATGATCCTGACGCCCGATCTTGCCAATGTCAACATCTGTTCCAGGTGGATGGCGGTAAAGGGGCTCTCCCTCACCACAAGAGCAAGGCGCTTCCCCTCCTTCAGGACCACATCGGCCGCCCGGGCGATCAAGGTCTCGGTGTAGCCGGTGGCGATGGCCGCCAGGCTCTTCATCGAGCAAGGCGAGACAATCATCGCGGCCACGTTGGGCGAAACATAGGAGCCGCTCGAGATGGAAGCGCCGAGGTCCCGATCGTCGTGGAAAAAGGTAGCAAGGCGCTTGAGGTCCTCCACCGTGCGTCCGCTTTCTTCCCGAAGTGTCGCCTTCGCCCCTTCGGACACGATCAGATGGACAGGCAGCTTCAGCGCACAGAGCACCTCCAGTGTCCGGACGCCAAGAACGACCCCGCTGGCTCCGGTAATCCCCAGAATATATTCCCGTTTCGCTTCGATCCGATTCACCATGGCTACGTGAGCATTGCTCAGAGGGTGGTCACAACTGCATCGTATCACCCAGCTTTAAGTCTGAGCCCTCCACCAGCGAGCGAAATCTCTCGCTCCATGAAGGAAAGCAACTATGCGGACCTCCGACTCACGGACTTCGATAGACGAAGACCTCGCGAACCGAAGGATCGTCGAGTTCTGGGACGATACGCCCACGCTCGCTGAGGGTCTCAAGAGATGTGGCGAGATCAAGCGTAGCATGAAGGACTTTTTGTGCGCCTTCGAGCGACTCTTGAGCGATGTACTCGAGCGCACCATCGAGTGCGGCCTACGCGCTGGGAGTCCAGACTACTGGCCGACGCCGAGCTGCCATTTCTGCCGGAGCGCCTCTGCAACCTGGGCGCGACTAATAAGATGCCCTGCATCAGCCTCAGACCGACCCTGCTGAATCGTCTGGACGACGTAGAGATGATAGAGCACGTCGTCCAGGCTGCAGTCGTCCGGCAGACGATCGAGCAGCTCTCTCACGGTTTCCTTTGCTCTCATGGGAAGACCTCCGGCGACGAACTCATTGTACGCCATCACTGACTTATGCGCTAGGTGTGCACGATCCGCATGCTCTCCATATCCTACCACATGAAGAGAATGGATGTTCAAGTTGAGCGGCCTGCACGCGGCTTTATGCGGTAGGGCCGCTCGAACGCCTGGTTGGGCACCTCTTCTCCGCTTGGGCACAGTAGGGACAAGTTCAATCTTCAGCGTGCAACCAACAGCGGCGGCGTATCTCTTCAGCGAGGCCACCGAGGGCGCATGCTTTCCGGCGGCCTCCAGGCGTGAGATGGCGCTCGTTCAACCCAGACGAATTCGTCAATGCGGTTCCTCGGCAGGTCAGATGGTTTTGTCTGGCCAGGGGCAGAGGTGGCGGACCGGGCAGTGGGGGCAGTCGGGACGCTTGGCGGCGCAGACGGCCCGACCGTGGAAGACAAGCAGGTGAGTCAAGAGGGTCCACTTTTCCTTTGGGAGGATCCGGCAGAGCTGTTGCTCAATCTCGTCCGGTTTGCCGCTGGCGGCCAAGCCAAGGCGATTGGCCACCCGCGTAACGTGAGTGTCCACCGCGATTCCTTCGGTGATGCCGAAGGCGTTGCCGAGGACGATGTTGGCGGTCTTGCGCCACACGCCTGGCAGCGTAATTAATGTCTCCATCGTCTGCGGCACCTGCCCGCCGAACTCCTCGACCAGCTTCTTGCAGCAGCCGATGATACTCCTGGCCTTGTTGCGGTAAAAGCCTGTCGGACGGATCGCCTCCTCCATCTCCATCGGGTCAGCACCGGCAAACGCCTCCGGCGTCTGATACCGCTTGAACAGCCCCTTCGTGACCTGATTCACCCGCTCGTCCGTGCACTGGGCAGCTAAGATCGTAGCAATAAGCAGTTGGAATGGGTTCTTGAAGTCCAGCGTCACGCGGGAATCGGGGTAGGATTGCTCAAGGATGGCCAAGATTTTCTTGACGCTGGCGGGGGTAGCCGTGCGGATGGCGATTTTCTGCTGCTTCAACTTGACCACTCCGCTACCTCGCGCGCGGTGCCGGTCAGATCCAGAGAGCCGATGAGATCGGTCACACGTTTGACCTTGTGGTCGATTAGATACGCTTCGATCCCATCAATGACCCGTGTAGCGCTGCTCGGGGAAGTGAAGTTGGCTGTCCCGACCGCGACAGCCGTGGCGCCCGCAATCAGGAACTCCAGCGCGTCGTCGGCCGTCATGATCCCACCCATCCCGATGAGCGGCAGTTTCACCGCTCGCGCCACCTCCCACACCATTCGGACAGCGATCGGCCGGATGGCGGGGCCGGAGAGCCCGCCGGTCACGTTGCCAAGCTTCGGCCGCCGGCTTCGCACGTCGACGGCCATGCCGATCAGCGTGTTGATGAGGGAGAGCGCGTCAGCCCCGCCCTCTGCCAGCGCCCTGGCAATCTCAGCAACATCAGTGACGTTCGGGGAGAGCTTTGGGATGAGTGGGAGCGACGTGGCCTGTCGCACGCACGCGACCAGCTTGTTGGCCAGCACCGCATTGCAGCCGAAGATCAGGCCGTCGGCCACATTGGGGCAGGAGATGTTCAATTCGATCCCGCCGATTCCCTCCTGATCGCTCAGCCGCTTCGCCAGCTCAACATAGTCTTCGATGGACTCGCCTGCAATATTGACGATGATCGGGGGGCCCAGCTTCTTGAGGTAGGGAAGCTTCTCCTCGATGAAGGCTTCGAGGCCAACATTCTGAAGGCCGATCGCGTTCAGCATCCCGGCCGGGGTTTCTACAATCCGGGGAGGCTGAGCTCCAGCCCGCGGACAAAGGGTGATGGTCTTGACGACGATGGCCCCAAGACGTGAGAGGTCCAGGTACGGCTCAAACTCCTGAGCGTAGCCGAAGGTCCCGGAGGCGGTCATCACCGGGTTCTGCATGGTGATGCCTGCGACGGTCACGCGCAGGTCTGGTCGTTTAGCGCGGCTCACGACAGGTTTCATGGTGTCACATCCATCACTTCGCACTTAGGGCAGCCACAAGGGCTGCCCCTACCTCCTACACACCTCGTACCTTTCAAATCCCCCCGTGCCCCCCTTTTCTAAAGGGGGGGGTGAGGGGATCTGTACCTCTCACCCTCTGCGCACTCTTGCTCGACGGCTGCCCGGTAGCACTTCTGGAGATGTTGCGTCACGGGGCCAGGGTTGCCGGTGCCGATAGTGCGGCCGTCAACGGTGATAAGCGGCATGATCTCCTTCAGGGAGCCGGTGAGGAACGCCTCCTCGGACGCGAGGAGGTCCTGAAGCGGCAGAGGCGCCTCGCGGAGGATCAGGCCCTCCTTTTTCGCGAGCTCGATTACTACTTCCCTCGTAATGCCCGGTAAGAGCCCTGAACTCTCAGGTGGGGTCGTCAGCATCCCCTTCGAGACCGAGAAGACGTTGCTCGTGGTCCCTTCGACGATGGTGCCATCGCGGTCGACAAACAGGGCTTCCTGGGCCCCTTCGCGGTGCGCCTGCGCCATCGCCAGCATGTTGTAGAGGTAGTCGAGCGACTTGATCTGGAGTGGGTTGAATGGGCTCCCCCAGTGAACCGTGACCGTACCGATCCCGACCTGTTGACGTTCGGCGATTCCCGCATCCAAGGGCCTGGTGACCAACAACAGCGTGGGTGAAAGGGACGCGTCGGGAGGCAGGAGGGAACCGAGCACGTCTGGGCCTCTCGTAACCGTCAGCCGCAAAGAGGCATCAGCAGCCTGCAGACGATTGCGCCGAAGCAGCTCAGCCATCACCCGTCGCCATGGCTCGGGCTCGAACGGAATCCCGATCTGATCGGCGCCCTTCTTGAGGCGAGCGAGGTGGCGCTCGAGGCCAAAGACCCACCCGGCATACGCTCGGATGGTTTCGAAGAGGCCGTCGCCATATGAGAACCCGCGGTCGAACGCTGACACCTTTGCCCGCTCGGCCTGCACGTAACGCCCGTTCAGATAGACAACGGCCATTCGCTTCCTCTATCTCCCAAAACCAACGCCGACGCCAAGGGTCCGAAAGAAGGTTTCGGCCTTTAACAACGTCTCCTCGTACTCTCGTGTCGGCGAAGAGTCGGCCACGATCCCGCCGCCGGTCTGGAAATAGATCCGTCTGCCTGTCACGATGGCCGTCCGAATAGCGATGTTCAGTTCCATCGCACCGGAGAACCCGATGAACCCGATCGCCCCGGTGTAGAGGCCACGAGCCGTCGGCTCCACCTCATCGATCACCTCCATCGCGCGGATCTTGGGGGCTCCGGTGATGGAACCGCCAGGGAAGGTGGCCCGCAGACAGTCGATCGGGTCTGTCCCCTCCTTGAGGATGCCTGCCACGGTTGAGACCATGTGGTGTAAGGTGTGGTAGGTCTCGATCGTCTCGAACTGCTCCACATGCACGGAGCCAACCTGACAGATCCTGCCCAGATCGTTTCGCTCCAGGTCCACGATCATGACATGCTCGGCGCACTCCTTGGGATCGCGACGCAGGTGGCCAATGATGCGCGCATCATCCTCCACAGTCATCCCGCGAGGGTGGGTTCCCTTGATCGGGCAGGTCGAGATCCGATTGCCCTCCACCAGCAGGAACCGTTCCGGGGAGTTGGACAGCACATGGAAGGGACCACAGTGAAGGTACGCCCCGAAGGACGCGGGGAAGCGGGTCCGAAGGCGCCGGTAGAGGGCCCATGGGTCGCCCGAAAAGTGAGTGGCGAAGCGCTGCGAGATGTTGGCCTGATAAATGTCACCCGCCGCGATGTACTCTAACACTGCCTCTAGCGCCTTGAAGTAGGACGCTTTTGACATGTTGCTCTCGAGGGGGGCCTCGGTGTGCGGCAAATCAGGCGGCGCACTACGAGCGATCAGCCGGGCCTGTCGGATCAAATCAAGGCCTTCCTGCAACCGCTCCCGGGCTCGCCGTTCCCGGTCGGCACCGGGAGGAAGCGGCAAGCCGGACGAGGTGACGAGAAGCCGGCCCGTTCCCGGTTCGAACCAGAAGAGGAGGTCGTAGAAATGGATCACGCAGTCCGGAAGCCTAAGGTCATCTACCGCCACGGCCGGCAGTGTTTCGAGATGGTGTCGGAGGTCGTACCCGAAGTAGCCGATGGCGCCGGCTGCTGGAAATTCCCGGACAGGCGCGATGCCATCAAACTGCCGGAGAAGCGCCTGAAGGTGCCGGAATGGATCACCGGTGAGTCGGCTTAGCTTACCCTCCCGCAAGATGGTGATCTCCTGCTCTTTCGCCGAGAAGGTGAGGAACGGATCATAACCAAAGCACGTAGCCCGCCAGTGATTGGCAGCCCAAGGGTCAGCATCCAGGAGGCTGGAACCGGGCCGGGCGGCGACCAGACCAAAAAGATCCGCGATAGCTGGCGGATTCGGGACTTCCTCTGCGAGGAGGTCGAAAGAACGCTGCGGAGTGCCAGGGGCAGGAATAGAGAACAACGGGGTCATGTCTGGTCTGTTTGGTCAGTTCGGTCTGTCTGGTCTGTTGACCGAATAGACGGAATGGACGGAATAGACCAGTTAGACCAGAGGATGTCGTAACCATTAAAGACTGGCCCGTCCTTGCACACGAGGCAGTAGGTCCGATCCCCCTGGCTGGCAGACAGGTCTCGTTCGCCACCCTTCACCGGCACGACGCAGCCCATGCAGGCCCCGAAGCCGCAGGCCATGCTCGCTTCCAGGGAGGCCTGGTATGGCAGTTCATATTTTTCGGCAATCGACGCAAGGGCCGCCAGCATGGGATGCGGGCCGCAGGCATAAATCCCCCCAACCCCCCTTTTATAAAGGGGGGAACGGGGGGATTTGGTGCGGGATGCGGGGCCTGCCCCGGACATCGATCCGGGATGCGAGGTATTGAGATACTGCTCCAGCAGTTCGGTCACCAACCCTTTCTGACCGGCGCTGCCATCTTCTGTGGCCACGTGAATCTTTGCGCCGACCCGCTTAAAATCGACGGTACACAGCAGATCAGCCTTCGATCTCCCGCCGAGAAAGACGGTCACCTTCGTTCCGCGTGATGCTCGGCGCGTGGCAAGCCCCTCAGCAAGGGCGGCAATCGGAGGGACGCCGATTCCGCCAGCAACCAAGAACACCTCCGTTGCGAAACGTGGAACCTCAAAGCCGTTCCCCAGGGGGCCGAGGGCCCGGAGAGACCTCCCTGGGCGCATCGCCGCCAGGAGTGCCGTTCCACGGCCACATACCTTGTAGAGGATCTCCACTTCCGCGATCCGGGTTTCGGGCTTCGGGTTTCGGATTCCGGGTTTTACAACTCGAAACTTGAGACTCGAAACTGGAAACTGTCTTGCGCGCCTGATGCTCATAGCCCGAGGAAGGAGCGGATCCAGTCCATCTGTCCATCCAAGCATGAGAAACTGGCCAGGGCGGAATCGGGCCAAGTGTCGAGGGCCAACCAGACGCATCGAAAAGTACTCCGGCGCGATCTGCCGATTTGACACCACTTCAACTTGGACCTCAGATGCCGTCGCCATTCCCCGCACCCTTCAAATCCCCCCGTGCCCCCCTTTACCAAAGGGGGGTTGGAGGGGGTTTTGCGCTTCGCACCCGGCGTCTGAGTGATACTCCTGCAGTGCCTTGACCCTCAACGTCCCGTGCTGCAAAGCCTGGATCGCTTCCACCGCCGCATGCACCGCGGCCATCGTGGTGAAGTAGGGAATGCCCATGGTGATCGCTGTCCGTCGGATGGAGTAAGAGTCGAGGCGTGCATGGTGGCCCTCCGGCGTATTAATGACCAGGCCAATCTCGCCATTCTTCATCTTATCCACGATATGTGGGCGCACGCCGTCGATGACCTTGGCTACTGCCTCCACGGTCACCCGCCCGTCTTTTAACACGGCCGCGGTCCCGGCCGTCGCCACGAGCTGAAAGCCCAGATCCGTAAGCCGTCGTGCCAGAAGTACGATATGTGGCTTGTCATTGTCCCGCACGCTCAGGAAGACCGTCCCTTTCAAGGGAAGGGCGCCACTCGCCCCCACCTGCGATTTGGCAAAGGCCAGCCCGAATTCGCGGTCGATCCCCATGACCTCACCAGTCGATTTCATCTCCGGCCCTAAGAGGGCATCGACTCCAGGAAACTTTACAAAAGGCAGGACCGCCTCCTTGACCGCCACATGGCGAAGCTTAGGCTCTTCGGTAAAGCCCAGGTCTTTGAGGCTCATCCCAGCCATGATCTTGGCTGCCAGCTTGGCTAAGGGGACGCCGATCGCCTTACTGACGAAGGGGACGGTTCGAGAAGCGCGGGGATTGACCTCCAGGACGTAGACCACATGGTCTTTGATCGCGAACTGGATGTTGATCAGGCCAACTACCCCAAGCTCCAGCGCCATAGCCTTCGTCTGGACCCGGATCTGATCGAGCAATGGCTGTTGCACTGACCGGGGTGGCAGAGAACAGGCTGAGTCGCCGGAGTGGACTCCAGCCGCCTCAATGTGCTCCATGATCCCGCCGATCACGACCTCCTGGCCGTCGCACAGGGCATCGACATCCATCTCGATGGCGTCCTCCAGAAACTTATCGACCAGCACGGGATGTTCTGGCGAGGCCTGCACTGCGCGCGCCATGTAGTCCTGGAGACTCGATTCGTTATAGACGATCTCCATCGCACGGCCACCGAGGACGTACGATGGTCGCACCAGGACCGGATAGCCGATATGCCGCGCAATCCGAAGTGCCTCGCTCACCGAAACGGCGGTCCCATTCGGCGGCTGATTCAGGCCAAGACGCTGCAGCATCTGTTTGAACCGTTCCCGGTCCTCGGCTCGGTCGATGGCGTCGGGTGGAGTTCCAAGGATCTTCACGCCCGCCTGCTCTAGCGGGATGGCCAGTTTCAGCGGAGTTTGCCCGCCGAACTGGACGATCACCCCGTCTGGCCGCTCCCGCTCCGCAATGTTCAGGACATCCTCCATGCAGAGCGGCTCGAAGTACAGGCGATCGGAGGTGTCGTAGTCCGTCGACACCGTCTCCGGATTGCAGTTGACCATGATCGTCTCGTAGCCGATCTCCTTCAAGGCGAAGGCCGCGTGAACGCAACAGTAGTCGAACTCGATCCCCTGGCCGATCCGATTCGGGCCGGAACCCAGGATCATGATCTTTTTGCGGTTGGTCGGGTTGGCCTCGCACTCCTGCTCGTACGTCGAATAGAAGTACGGCGTATGGGCCACGAACTCGGCGCCGCAGGTATCCACCATCTTGAAGGTGGCCTCGATCCCCATCCGCTTCCTGGCATCCCGGACGGTGGATGCCTGAGAGCCGACAAGCTCGGCCAATCGGCGGTCAGAAAAACCCAGGGCTTTGGCCTCCCGCATCATCGGAACCGTCAAGAGGCGGAGCAGCGTAGGCCCACGACGGCGCCCACCGAGGCCGATCAATCGGTCCTCAAAGTCCACGATCTCCTTGATGTTCTCGATGAACCAGGAATCAATGGCCGTGAGCTTGTGGATCTCCTGCACTGTCATCCCAAGCCGGAGCGCATCGGCCAGATAGAAGACCCGCTCCCAATTGGCAATGCGAAGGCGGTCTCGGACCAACTGGAGGTCGGCCTCGCTTACCGCCGCACCCCGTACTGCCTTACCCTTGAAGATCCGGCTCTCGAGTCCATACGTATCGATCTCGAGCGAGCGGATTACCTTCTGCAAAGCCTCCTTAAAGGTCCGGCCGATCGCCATCGCCTCCCCAACCGATTTCATCTGCGTCGTCAGGGTCTCGTCCGCACCGGCAAACTTCTCAAACGAGAATCGAGGGAACTTAACGACGCAGTAGTCGATGGTCGGCTCAAAACAGGCTGTCGTCTCCTTCGTGATATCGTTGTTGATCTCATCCAGCGAATACCCCACAGCCAGCTTGGCGGCGATCTTCGCGATGGGGAACCCGGTCGCCTTACTGGCCAATGCCGAGGATCGAGAAACCCTCGGATTCATCTCAATCGCCAACATCCGCCCGTTCTCGGGATTGATGGCGAACTGGATATTGCTGCCACCGGTCTCGACGCCGATCTCCCGGATGATGGCGATCGCGGCGTTCCGCATGAGCTGGTACTCTTTGTCAGACAGGGTCTGCGCTGGGGCCACCGTGATCGAGTCGCCGGTGTGAACCCCCATCGGGTCGAAGTTCTCGATGGAACAGATGATCACGACGTTATCCTTCAGGTCGCGCATCCCCTCCAGCTCGAACTCCTTCCAGCCGATCACGGAGGCTTCGACCAGGACTTGGTGGACGGGGCTCACATTGAGGCCCCACTGGACCTGCTCGTCGAACTCATCCCGGTTGTAGACGATACTGCCGCCGGTGCCGCCGATCGTGAACGAAGGACGGATGATCGCCGGGTAACCGATCCGCTCGACGATGGCACGAGCCTCTTCGAGGGAACGGGCGTGGCCGCTCTCAGGCACCTCAACCCCGATCTTCTGCATCGCCTGCTTGAAGAGATCGCGGTCTTCGGCCTTCTTGATGGCCGGCAGCTTCGCCCCGATCATCTCAACCCCGTATCGGTCCAGGATTCCCTCCTCGGCCAACGCGACGGCCAGGTTGAGGCCGGTTTGCCCCCCGATCGTGGGCAACAGCGCATCCGGTTTCTCCCGGGCGATGATCTGCGAGAGTATAGGCACGGTCAGCGGCTCCAGGTAGGTCCGGTCCGCCATCTCCGGGTCGGTCATGATCGTGGCAGGATTCGAGTTGACCAGGATCACCCGGTAGCCTTCCTCCCGGAGGGCCTTACAGGCCTGGGTCCCTGAGTAGTCGAACTCGCACGCCTGCCCGATGACGATCGGGCCCGACCCGATGATTAAGATACTCTCAATGTCAGTGCGCTTCGGCACCTATTTCACCTTCACGCCGTAGGCAAGGCCATCGCCCGCCGGCAGGATCTGGGCCACGAGTTGCGGGTGGTGGGTAAGGTGCTCGTTGAAGGCCTGAAGCGCCTTCGTCGAGGAACGGTACTGCTCGCCCAGCAGCCGGCCGCCCGCCACCTGTCCTCTCCAGAGGACATTGTCGCACACAACGACCCCACCGGTTCGAGTCAACGGTAAGGCCAGATCCAGGTAATCCCGGTACTCCTCCTTCACCGCATCAAGGTAGACCAAATCGAACGGCCCATCAAGGGTCGGGATGACCGCCAGGGCTGGACCATTGTGAAACTCGACACGGTCCTGCAGACCGGCGCGCTTCACATACGCTTTCGCCTTCCCGATCATCTCGGCGCTGATGTCAATGGTCACAACCATGCCACCAGGCGACATGGCCCTCGCCATGAAGATGTCGGCATACCCGATGGCGGTGCCGACCTCCAGGACCCGCTCTGCCCGGATCGCCCGCACCGTAATCTCCAAAAACGTCGCAACCTCTGGATCGGCGATCGGAATGTTATGCTCGTCTGCAAAGCGTTCCATTTCCTGCAACAGCAGGTCCCTCTTGGGGAGTAGCCCCTCCAGGTACTCCTCCTGCTCCCGATGAATGATGAGTCCAACCTCCGCCTTCATCGGCGTGCTCTCCCCTTCGGACTGGCGCTTTCCCGGTTACGTGTGCTCGCCATGAGGTCCACGAATCGCTGAAAGAGGTAGGCGGCATCATGGGGACCAGGGGAGGCTTCCGGGTGGTATTGCACCGAAAAGATCGGGAGGCGACGATGTCGCATCCCCTCGACGGTTTGGTCGTTGAGGTTGATGTGGGTCAGCTCGATCTCTTTATCCGGGATCGAGGCGATGTCCAAGGCAAAGCCGTGGTTCTGGGTGGTGATCTCCACCTTCCCGGTCGTCAGATCCTTGACAGGCTGGTTACCGCCGTGATGACCGAACTTCAGCTTGTAGGTCCGTCCCCCGAAGGCGAGACCCAGGATCTGATGGCCCAAGCAGATGCCGAAGATCGGCGTGGCGCCAATCAGCTTTTGCACGTTGTCAATCAGATACGGCACGCCCTCCGGGTCACCGGGGCCATTACTCAAGAAGACCCCATCCGGGGCCAAATCCAGGACCGTGGAGGCAGGGGTGTCCGGCGGAATCACCGTCACGTCGCACCCTGCCTCCACCAACTTCCGCAGGATGTTCAACTTGATCCCGCAATCGTAGGCCACCACCTTGAACAGTTTCGAGTTCCGGGTTTTGGGTTTCGGGAACAGTGCGAGCTGATCTGCCAACTCGAAACTCGAAACTCGAAACTCGAAACTGCCTTCGTACCCCTTTCCCAATTGCCACGGTCCCTCGTGCCACGTGTAGGGCGAGGTGCAGGCCACCTCTTTCACCAAATCGCGACCGATCAGGCCAGGCGAGGACTTGGCCTTGGCAATCAGGCTATCGGGGTTCAGATCTCTTGTTGAGATCACCCCCTCCATCGCCCCATGGTCCCTCAGATGCCTGGTGAGCGCCCGGGTATCGATCCCCTGAATTCCCACGACGCCCTGCTCTTTAAGGTAGCTGTCAAGGGTCCGAGTGCTGCGCCAATTGCTCGGGTAGGGGCTCGCCTCCTTCACAATAAACCCCTCCACGGCCGGCGCTGTTGACTCGACGTCCTCAGGGTTGATGCCGTAGTTGCCGATCAAGGGATAGGTCATCACGACCATCTGGCCCTTGTACGAGGGGTCGGTCAGGACCTCTTGGTATCCGATCATGCTGGTGTTGAAGACCACCTCACCGACGGTCTCCCCTTCTGCACCGAAGGAGACACCCTCGAAGATGGCGCCATCGGCCAGCGTCAACAACGCCTGTTTCACAAGCGTCCCTCGCACCCCGGATCGGTGTCCGGGGCAGGCCTCGCACCTCGCACTCTCATCACGCCTCCCAGACCACCTTGCCGGCGACAAGCGTCGCCACAGTCTGCCCTTTAAGCCGCCAGCCGTGGAATGGGGTATTGCGGCTTTTCGACGCAAAGGCACCCGCGTCCACCTCCCACTCCCGAGTCGGATCAAAGATCGTCAGATCGGCGTCGGCGCCTTCGGCAATGCGTCCCTTTGGGAGCTTCAGAATGCGGGCGGGCTCGCTGGTGAGTTTCGCAATCGCCTCTGATAGGCTCAGCACTCCCGGGTGCACCAGGGTGGTGAGCGTCACGGCGAGTGCCGTCTCCAGGCCGATCACCCCGAAGGGCGCCTGATCGAACTCCTGCTCTTTCTCCTGGACCGTGTGAGGGGCGTGATCCGTCGCGATCACGTCGATGGCGCCATCTCGCAGGCCCTCGAACAGGGCCTGCCGATCGGCCTCGGACCGAAGCGGTGGATTCATCTTTGCGTCGGTGTGGAAGCCACGGACTGCCTCCTCTGTGAGCGCCAGGTGATGCGGGGTCACCTCGCAGCTCACCCGGACCCCGCGAGCCTTCGCCTCGCGAATCAGACGCACCGATTCGGCTGCGCTCACGTGCGCAATGTGGAGTCTCGCGCCGGTCAGCTCCGCCAGGAGGATATCTCGCGCTACCATCACCGCCTCCGAGGCCGAGGGGATGCCACGAAGCCCGAGATCGGTCGAGACGAACCCCTCATGGACCACGCCCCTGCCGCTCAGGTGCAGATCCTCGCTATGCTGGATGACCGGCAGATCAAACATCGCCGCGTACTCCATGGCCCGCCGCATCAGTTCGGCGCTCATCACCGGCCGACCATCGTCGGAGATAGCGACGCAGCCGGCTTCGAACAGCTCTCCGATCTCGGCCAGCTCCTCCCCTTTCATCCCCTTCGTGATGGCGCCAACGGGGTACACCTGAACAGCCCCCTCGCGCTTGGCCGCGTCAAGGATGAACTCGGTAACAGCGCGCGTGTCGTTGATCGGGTCGGTGTTCGGCATACAGCAGACCGCCGTAAAGCCGCCCCGCGCCGCAGCCATCGTTCCGCTCGCAATGGTCTCTTTATCCTCACGCCCTGGCTGGCGCAGGTGGACATGCATGTCGATCAACCCCGGACAGACCACCAGTCCTGTGGCATCCATGACCCGATCAATGAGGCCTATCCCATTTGTCGGAGACTTTGAACCTTTGGAAGATTTCCCTCTTCCCGTTGAGTGAAGCGTGTCTCCAGATAAATTACGACTCATCTGGATAATCTTCCCGTCTTCCATGAGGAGATCCAGAAGTTCATCGACCGCATTTGCAGGATCGATGACTCGACCGCCCTTGATCAGAATCCGCATGAGAGCTCCCTCACCCGCCTTTATCCCGTCTGCCCACCGCCGGCAAGGAGGTAGAGCAAGGCCATCCGCACGGCCAGGCCATTTTCCACCTGATTGAGGATCAGCGAATAGGGCCCATCGGCGACGTCTGGCGCAATCTCCACGCCCCGATTGATCGGGCCGGGGTGCATGATCAGCACATTGGACTGTGCGGCCTTCAGCCGTTCTACGGTGAGACCGAACAGGCGCGAGTACTCTCGCAGCGAGGGGAACAGCCCGGCCTGTTGGCGCTCGGTCTGAAGTCTCAGCATCATGATGACATCGACCTCGGCGATGGCTCGATCGAGGTTCGTAAAGACCTCAACGCCGAGCCGCTCGATGAAGCGGGGGAGCATCGTTCGGGGCCCTGCGACCCGCACCTCCATCCCCATCTTCTGCATCCCGTGGATGTTGCTCCTGGCGACCCGGCTGTGGGCGATGTCGCCGACAATGGCTGCCTTGAGTCCCTCCAGTCGCCCCACCTTCTCCCTGATGGTGAAGAGGTCGAGCAGGGCCTGGCTGGGATGCTCGTGAGCGCCATCGCCGGCGTTGATGATCGACGCCGCAAGCCGCCTGGCCAGGAATTCCGCCGCTCCAGCGGACGGATGGCGGATGACCACGACATCCGGGTGCATGGCTTGCAGCGTCAGGCCGGTATCCTTCAAACTCTCCCCCTTGGCCACCGAACTGGACGAGATGGAGATGTTGATGACGTCGGCGCTCAGCCACTTGCCTGCGATTTCAAAGGATGTCCGGGTCCGCGTGCTGGGCTCGTAGAAGAGATTGATCAGGGTCTTGCCACGCAGAGCCGGCACCTTCTTGATGTCGCGGCGGGCCACCTCCTTCATCGACTCGGCAGTATCCAAGATCAGCCGGATCTCGTCGGACGTCAGCTCCCGCATGCTCAACAGATCTTTTCCTGCCAGGCCCATCGCTTCCTTCCTACCCCTTCACGATGACGATCTTATCCTCCCCATCCTCCTCGGTGAGCAGGACCTGAATCTGCTCCTGCCGCGAGGTGGGGACATTCTTGCCGACATAATCGGCCCGAATCGGCAGTTCGCGGTGACCCCGATCTACGAGGACGGCAAGCTGAATCAGGCGGGGCCGGCCAAGGTCGATCAGGCTGTCCATGGCCGCCCGGATGGTCCGGCCGGTGTACAGGACATCATCCACCAATACCACTCTCTTTTCGTTGATCGAGAACGGGATCTCGGTTGTTCGGACTACCGGCTGCGGCCCAACCTTATCCAGGTCATCCCGATAGAGGGTCACATCCAGGGTCCCAACCGGAGTATCAGCCCCAGCAATAAGCTTCAGCTCCTTAGCGATCCGCCTGGCCAAATCCACCCCTCGGCTACGAAGGCCGATCAGAACGAGGCCCTCCGTCCCGTTGTTTCGCTCCGCGATCTCGTGGGCAATCCTGGTTACAGCCCGCTGGATGCCGGTCTGATCCAGAATTTGGGCCTTTTCGTTCAACTCAGCGGCCATGGAGTTCAGGGCATAAAAAAACCCCCTCACCATCCGGCGAGGAGGTTATTCGATAGACGCTGCCTAGAATGATTTGCGGAGTTCCCACAGTATCCCCTTTCGAACCTCTCTGAGTTCGATTAAAAGGCAAGTTCATTATACCAAAACGCGGCTGACAGTCAAGCTAATTTTTGCACCGACCCCCTCTGCGTTACTTCCTCTCCTCCCTCTCCAGGATCGCGGCGATCAACCCCATGACCAACCCCCTCTGCAGAGCGAACATCTTCACGGCCTGCCATCGAAAGTTGAGATATCTATGGGCAAGACGATTCCGCTGAACAGCCAGCTTAGACAGGCTCTCCTGCTCCTCCTCCGAAAGACCAAACAGCTTGCCGCATCTCTTGACCGCATCTGCATAACTCTCCACGGATATACCCGCTTCGGTAAGCACGGTCCCACAGATCTCGACAAGAGCGGTGAGGATATTCTCGACCGTTCTGTCCATGATCTTCTGCAGTCGTCTATCGTCTTGATACTCTTGCCGAGTTTTATTGGCATATTCGGTTCAAACTCCTTCAGCTCCTCAGATATGAACTGAATCGATTCCAAGATCCTGCCTTTTGCATACCAATATTCAGGCATGCTTGAGCTCTTCCAGGTTTCTCTTTGCAACTGTAAGCTGCCAATATCTGCCAAAAATGTTAAAATCCTCCATCTGGAAGATAGCCTCGTTTCTCAGATCGACATAGCTACTAAACTCTCTAAAGAATAGGGGGACACCTGAAACTATCGCGTTATAGTAAAGCATGGGCTTTCCAAAATCGCGAGAGATTAGGGCAACATTTACCTCTGAGCGAAGGTCGCTGGAGAGGAGTAACGAGATATCGGTTATACGCTCGAATATCTCCTCTTCAGTAGAGATCTCTTTTGAAAAGAGGATGGCAACATCTATGTCGGAATCCTGCCTGGGAGAGCCTCTTGCCCAAGAGCCGTACAGGAAGGCCATCTCTATCCCGTATCGCTCAGAATTTTTCCTGAAGAATCCCTTCAGGTGATCGATTATCTCTCTCCTGGCGTCCAACCCGCCACTCCCTTCACAGGCGCTCCCGTCATCCCGGTAATGAGGTGCTTGTAGCCCGGGTGCTCTGCGGTGCCAACTATGCCACAGGCGGCGTGGTCCGTCGCGCTTCAATCAATTCGCGGACAGCCGGAACCAGGTAGACTGTGGAAAGGTCGAACCGTGACAGGCAATCGGCTAGGACCCGCATTCGATCGCCCGGAGTAAGGCGATCATCGATGATCGCCACGAGTTGTCCTCGCAGCGTGCAGGTCCCGCTCTTCACGACGAATTCTTGCTGATCCAAGCTCTCGTAGAGGACCTTGACGCCAAGCCGCTCTGCTAGCTCTTCAAGCTGTTGCAGGAGTCTGGCTTCGATCATTGCGCTCGCCAACGTGGGTGACCATCATCTGCAGAAGCCACCCTACAGAAGAAGCGCACAAATGTCAAGGTGACGAACAGAGTGCCCGGAAGCAGAAGAAAACCGCTGCGGGACTAACCAGACGGTCAGTCCCGCAGCGGTCGGAGGGAGGGGAGGTCACGCAGAGCAGGAAGCGTTTACCGCCAGTGGCCCGGGACCCAGGCACCCCACCGGTTGAAGTGTCCAGGGATCCAGGCAGGCCGATAATAGACAGGCACAGGTCGCACGTACCATACCGGGGCCGGTACCACAACAGGAGCCCGGGTGACGACCACCGGAAATGGGACCCCGACGTTGATTCCGACCCTCACCCATGCAAGAGCCGGCTGAGTTGCGGCAACCGACCCAACCACAACGAGAGCCATTACCACCCATTTCAACAGATACCGCTTCATCACCGTCTCCTCCTTTTGTGACTGTTTGCCAGATTAGACAGCCACGCCCAACAAGGGTTTAAGGGCCGAATTACCTTGCCTCGCCCAAGCATTTCTGCTACCAATAGGCTGAAGGTAAAATCAGTTGATCCCTGTATTTATAAATAGTTATACTGATTGCCAAGTGGAGAACCATGTCAGATATCTCTCAGCTTCGCGCACAGGCGGAGGAACTCCGACGGCTCATTCGACGCCACGAATACCTCTACTATGTGCTGGACCGGCCGGAGATCACCGACACCGAGTTCGACAAGCTCTTTCAACGTCTGCAACAGCTTGAGGCAAAGTATCCCGAACTGATCACACCTGACTCTCCTACGCAGCGGGTTGGCGGCCAGCCTGTCGAAGGGTTCGCCTCGGTGCAACACAAGGTGGCGATGCTGTCCCTGGACAACGCCTACAGCGCTGATGAGCTCCAGGAGTTCGAGGCCCGCATGAAGAGGGCGCTGCCCGGCGAGCGGTTTACCTACGTGACCGAGCCGAAGGTGGATGGCCTCGGTGTGGCCTTGGTGTATGAGCATGGCCAGCTCGTGCGGGGAGCCACCAGGGGTGATGGCCGATACGGTGAGGATGTGACGCACAACCTGATGACGGTCAGGGGCATCCCCCGTCGTCTGCATGGGCCCTTGGCCAAGTTTGACATCCTGGAGGTGCGCGGGGAGATCTTCATGTGGCGTCAAGCGTTTGAAAAGTTGAATCTGGGGCTGGAGGAGGAAGGAGAAGAGCCGTTCGCCAATCCCAGGAATGCCTCGGCCGGTTCAGTCCGCCAGAAAGACCCGCGGATCACCGCAAGCCGTCCCCTCGATATCTTCATCTACGGCGTCAGCTACGCCGAGCCGGATCCGTTTAGAGGCCATTGGCAGGCTATGGAGCAGTTGCTTGAGTCCGGATTCCTTCTCGATCCTAAAGACCGTAAGAACACGCTGGAGCGCTATCGCCGGCGCTGCGCCGATATCGAGGGGGCCATTGCCGTCTGCCTTGAGGTCGAGGCCGCTCGTGACGAGATCGGGTGCGACTGCGACGGGGTGGTGGTAAAGGTCGATGCGATCGAGCAGCAACGCGGGCTCGGCTCGACCACACACCATCCCAGGTGGGCTACCGCCTACAAGTTCCCAGCGCGACAGGCGACCAGTGTCATCAGGAAGATCGAAGTGAGCGTGGGGCGAACGGGGGCGCTCACGCCGACCGCCCTGCTCGATCCCGTAGAGATTGCCGGTGCCACGATCAGCCGCGCAACGCTCCATAATGCCGATGAGATCGAACGTCTCGACGTCCGCGAGGGGGATACCGTCCTGATCGAGCGGGCCGGCGACGTGATCCCGCACATCTTGCGGGTGATACAGGAAAAGCGGCCGTCCCACAGCGAGCCGTTTCGCTTTCCCACCCGATGCCCGGTCTGCGGCGCCGAGGCCTTCCGACCCGAAGGCGAGGTCGTCAGTCGCTGCACGAACTCCGCCTGCTTAGCCCGGCTAAAGGAGTCGCTGCTGCACTTTGGCTCCCGGCGGGCCATGGACATTGAACACCTGGGCGAGGCTGTGGTGGAACAGCTTGTCGATCGGACACTGGTCAGGGAGTTCGCCGATCTGTATCGACTTGACGTGGAGACGCTGGCGAAGCTTGAACGGCTGGCCGCGAAGTCGGCAACGAACCTGTACAACGCGATCCATGGCAGCAAGGAACGCGGGCTGAGTCGCCTGCTCTTCGCCCTGGGAATCCGGTACGTCGGGGAGCACATCGCCACGATCCTGGCCCGGCATTACGGCTCAATGGATCGGCTAGAGCAGGCGCCGGAGGAGGAGTTAGCCGAGATCTACGGCATCGGCCCCCGCATCGCGCAGAGTGTGGCGCTATACTTCCGCCAGCCGGAGAACCACCGCCAGATCGAGCAGCTTCAGGAGGTGGGCGTCAGCATGAAGGAAACAGGAGTCGCGGCGGAGTCGCGGCCCATGGCGGGCAAGACGTTCGTTCTGACCGGCGGGCTGGAAAGTTTGACCCGCGACGAGGCCAAGGAGCTGATCGTTCGGGCCGGTGGCCGCCTGACCTCATCGGTCAGCAAGAAGACCGATTACGTCGTCGTCGGCAAAGACCCTGGAAGCAAGCACGACGACGCCAAGCGCCTCGGCGTCCCCACCCTCGACGAGGCCGAATTCAAGCAGCTCATCGACAAAGGGAAAACGCTATGAAGGCTTTGAAAATGAAGAATCCACCCCATCCGGGCTTGTCGGTACGTGTGGACTGTCTGGAACCGCATGGGTTGAGCGTGACCGAAGGGGCGAAGATTCTTGGTGTGTCGCGGTCTGCGTTGAGTAATCTGGTGAACGAAAAAGCAGATCTGTCTTGGGACATGGCTATTCGCTTGGCCAAGGCGTTTGGCAGTACGCCGGAGGGATGGATGCGGTTACAGTTTCAGTATGATGCGGCCCAAGTGGAAGAACGATCCAAGAATATCAAGGTGAAGACTTTTGCTGCGGATAGGGTTTGTGTGTGAGACACGTTATTGACATTTGTTATCGCACGCACGGGCCATTTACGGGTAAAACAGGACCGACACACATCCTGGAAAGCAAAAACACCATGTGCAGAACCATATGAGCCAGGTCGTCATTGAAAACCCGATCATCAACTCGCCGTTCGACGAGCCGACCCGCCATTTCCGTTTCTCCGACGAGGGCATTACGAACGAGATTGTCGAGGGGCGCCGGCCCAGTTCGTATTTCGTCCCCATTGCCAAGCCGAAGAAGAAGGGCACTAAGCAGCTTCATTTCGATACGGAATGGACCCAGGATCGTGTCGAAGAGAACAGGCTCGTCAACGACATCCGCCGCCGCGTCACGCTGTGGCGCAAGGGCGGCTACGTTGGTGTGACGCCGACCACCGCGCGATTAATTGCCTACTGGACCGATCCTATCCGCGAGAAGAAACTGTTCTTCTGCCAGAACGAAGCCCTTGGAACCGCCATCTACATGACCGAGGTGGCAAAGAAATACGGCGATGCCTGGATCGAGAACGCGCTACGCGAGGCCAACGATACATCGAATCCCGGCCTGCCTCGCATGGCATTCAAAATGGCCACCGGCGCCGGTAAGACCGTCGTCATGGCCATGCTCATCGCCTGGCATACGCTCAACAAGCGCGCTAATCCACAGGACGCCCGCTTCTCCGATACCTTTCTGATCGTCACCCCCGGCATCACCATCCGCGACCGGCTGCGCGTACTGTGGCCGAACGACCCGGAGAACTACTACCGCCAGCGTGACATTGTACCAGCCCAACTACAGGACCAGCTCGGACAGGCCAAGATCATCATCACCAACTACCACGCCTTCCAACTGCGCGAAAAGGTCGCCGCCGGCAAGATCACGAAGTCGATTCTCTCCGATGGAGAGCCCAATCCGTTCACCGAAACTCCCGACCAGATGGTGCGCCGCGTCTGTCGCGAATTGAGCGCCAAAAAGAACATCATCGTCCTCAACGACGAAGCCCATCACTGCTACCGCCGTAAACCCGACGGCGAGGATGACACGCTCACCGGTGATGAGCGCATCGAAGCCAAGCAACGCGACGAAGAGGCGCGCGTCTGGATTTCCGGCATCGAGGCCGTGAAGGCCAAGATCGGCGTGAAGGCCATCTACGATCTGTCGGCCACGCCGTTCTTCCTGCGCGGTTCGGGCTACCCCGAGGGCACGCTCTTCCCCTGGGTGATCTCGGATTTTTCGCTGATTGACGCCATAGAAGCCGGCATCGTCAAAGTGCCCCGCGTGCCGGTGGCTGACGACTCGATGACCGGCGAGCAGCCCACCTACCGCGACCTGTGGCTCCGCATCCGCGAGCACCTGCCAAAAAAGGGACGCAAAACCGATAAGGTAGTGGGCGAACCGAAGCTCCCGGTCGAACTTCAGGGAGCGCTTCTCAGCCTCTACGGCAACTACGACAAGTATTACCGCCTGTGGGAACAGAATGCCGAGGCCCGCGCCCGTGGTATCACGCCGCCGGTGTTCATCGTCGTCTGCAACAACACCAACGTGTCCAAACTCGTCTTTGACTTCATTGCCGGCTGGGAAAAGCAGATCGGTGGCCAGACCGTCGCCCAGGCCGGGCAGTTGCCCATCTTCCGCAACGACGACGGCAAGGGTGGCTGGATGCACCGCCCGAACACGATCCTGGTAGACAGCCAGCAGCTCGAGTCCGGCGAATCGATGAGCGACGACTTCAAGAAGATCGCCGCCCGAGAAATCGACGAGTTCAAGGCCGACTACCGCGCCCGATTCCCCGGCCGCGACACCGACAACCTCACTGACGAAGACCTCCTCCGCGAAGTGATGAACACCGTCGGCAAAGCAGGCAAGCTCGGCGAACACGTCAAGTGCGTCGTCAGCGTGTCCATGCTCACCGAGGGGTGGGATGCCAACACCGTCACCCACGTTCTCGGCGTACGCGCCTTCGGCACCCAACTGCTGTGCGAGCAGGTGATCGGCCGCGCCCTGCGCCGCATGAGATACGCCGCCAACGAGAAGGGTCATTTCGATCCCGAATATGCCGAAGTCTACGGCGTGCCCTTTTCCTTCATCCCGTGCAGCGGCGCAACCACAGACCCCAAGCCCGGCTCGCTGCCCACCCGCGTGCGCGCCCTCGAAAACCGTCTCGCCTCCGAGATCACCTTTCCACGGCTGCTCGGCTACCGCTACGACGTGGCTGGCGACCGGCTCACTGCCACCTTCACAGCAGAATCGCACCTGGCACTCTCGACCGCCGACATCCCCACCAAGACCGAGAACGCGCCCATCGTCGGCGAATCCAGCATTCACACCCTCGACGACCTCAAGCGCCGCCGGCCTAACGAGGTCGCCTTCCTGCTGGCCAAGCTGACGCTGGAAAAGTATTTTAGACAGGATGGCGAAATACGGACGGACCGACCCAAAGAACACAAGTTCGACGGCGAGGTGAAGCTCTGGCTCTTTCCGCAACTGCTGAGTATCGCCAAGCGCTGGCTCGCCGAATGTGTCACGCTCAAGGACAACACCTTCCCGCAATTACTGCTCTTGATCGAATTCGCGCACGACGCCGCCGACCGCATCTACAAGGCTATCGTCGACTCGACCAACAGCACGGCGGGCGACCACAAGGGTTCGCCCCTACAGCCCATCCTGCGCCCGTATGACACTATCGGCTCCACCCGTTATGTGGACTTCGACACTACGCGACCCGTATTCGCCACCCGCGACGACAAGTGCCACATCTCCCATGTGGTCGCTGATACCGACTCGTGGGAGCAGAAGATGGCCGAAGCTCTCGAAGACATGCCTGAGATCATCCGCTACGTTAAGAATCACAACCTCGGCTTTACGATCCCTTACACGTTGAACGGTGAAGAACACCACTACACCCCCGACTTCATCGCCTGCATCAACGACGGCCACGGCCCGGACGACCTCTTGAACCTGATCGTCGAAGTGACCGGCGAGAAGAAGAAAGGCAAGGCCGCCAAGGTCGCCACGGCGCGCACGCTGTGGGTACCGGCTATCAACAACTACGGCGGCTTCGGACGCTGGGCGTTCATCGAGATCGCCGACCCGTGGGACGCGAAGGCGGCAATCCGCGGCGTTCTGGGGGGAAAGGCATCGGTGGCGGTATGAGCGATCCCGGAATCGATGAGATCGGACCATGGTCCGAAGTAAAGCTCGAGATCGTGCGGAAGTACGCCAAGGCATACTCCACTATCCTGTCGACGCAACCAGGATTGACCCACGTCTACATCGATGGGTTCGCGGGAGCTGGAGTAAATGTTTCCCGCATGAGCGGGGCGGTCGTACCCGGCAGCGCTTCGATAGCTCTCGAGATCGATCCGCCATTCGCAGAGTACCATCTAGTCGACCTCGACCCGTCAAGAGTAGAGGCTCTTCGCCGACTTCAATCGAATCGACCGAACGTGTTCGTGTATCAGGGTGATTGTAATCGAGTGTTACTGCAGAATGTAATCCCGAACGTCCAGTACGTTCAGTACAGAAGAGGGCTGTGCCTACTAGACCCATACGGGCTTGATCTGAGCTGGAAGGTGATCGAGGCGGCTGGAAAATCGAATGCGATCGACCTTTTCCTCAACTTCCCTGTCATGGACATGAACAGAAACGTTCTCTGGAAGAATCGTGAGGCTGTTGAACCCACACAAGCCGCGAGAATGACGTTCTTCTGGGGTGACGAGTCCTGGCGAGACGCGGCATGGGACACGAAAAGAGATCTCTTTGGACATCCGGAGAAGGTCGAGAATGAGGCCATCGCCGCGGTATTTCAGGATCGCCTTCAGAGAGTGGCGAGATTCAAGTACGTGCCGGACCCGATGCCGATGAGGATCTCAACGGGGGCAGTGGTGTACTACCTTTTCTTTGCAGCACAGAAGAGGCCGGCCAACGACATCGTGACCGATATCTTCAATAAGTACCGCGATTGGGGAAAACGTTGATGGCCGCCAATTCCGCGATCGAATGGACGGAGACCACTTGGAACCCGGCGACGGGATGCACGAAGATCAGCCCCGGCTGCACGCATTGTTACGCCGAGCGGATGGCGAGGCGCCTGCAGGCGATGGGACAGCCGAACTACGCGAACGGGTTCCGCCCGACAATCCACGAACACATGCTGGGGGCGCCGCTGAGGTGGAAACAGCCGCGGACCATATTCGTGAACTCCATGAGCGATCTATTCCATGAGGGCGTTCCGGTCCGGTTTATCCAGCGAATATTCGACGTGATGGTGGCGGCGCATTGGCACACGTTTCAAGTCCTGACCAAGAGGTCCGAAAGACTGATGGAACTCTGCCGACAGCTTCCTTGGCCACCGAACGTCTGGATGGGCGTGAGTGTTGAGAACGAGGCATGGTCTTTTCGGATGGACCATCTTCGCGCAACGAACGCGCATACAAAATTCTTATCGTTGGAGCCGCTCCTTGGCCCGCTTTGCAATCTGAATCTTTCCGGCATTGATTGGGTCATTGTGGGCGGCGAATCCGGGCCGATGGCGCGGCCAATGGATCGGGCATGGGTGGTGGACATTCGCAGCCAATGCCAGCGAGCTGGTGTGCCATTTTTCTTCAAGCAATGGGGCGGTGTTCACAAGAAAAAAGCTGGCCGCCTACTCGAAGGTCGAACTTGGAATGAGTTGCCCAAGACGGGACAGCTCACACTTTCAGCCAACGCTACTTGATCTGAGGGAAAAGATGGCACGAAACAAGAAGACCACAACCCAAGTCGAGTCCATCAAGCACAAAGATAAGCGCGCGAACATTCCCACCGAGGAGCTGCGCGACTTCGTGGTTGAAGAAGAACTCGCGCCCAAGACTATGCTCTACCCGCGCGATCAGTCGCTCGATCCGCAACTGGTCTGGAAGGGCAAGGACGAGCAGGACCGCGAGGACCTCGCCGTCCCCGTGGTGCCGGTCTACATCCAGGAGAAGATTCACCCGCAGGCGATTATCGACGCGCTGCCGCGCATCGAACAGCCCGACAACAACCAGCCCAACCTCTTTGCTGACTTCAACGGCGGGCCGACTGACTTCGACAAGAAGGTCGATTTCTACCACCATGAGCAGAACTGGAGCAACCGCCTGATCCTTGGCGATTCCCTGCTGGTGATGACCTCGCTGGCTGAGAAAGAAGGACTCAAGGGCAAGGTGCAGACCATCTACTTTGACCCACCCTACGGCATCAAGTTCGGCTCCAACTGGCAGGTGAGCACGCGCAGGCGCGACGTGAAAGACGGCAAGGCCGAAGACGCCACCCGCCAGCCCGAACAGGTACGCGCCTTCCGCGACACCTGGAAGCTGGGTATCCACTCCTACCTCGCCTATTTACGCGACCGGCTGGTAGTGGCCCGCGACCTGCTCACCGAGACCGGCAGCGTCTTTGTGCAGATTGGGGATGAGAACGTGCATCTGGTGCGGAACGTGATGGATGAGGTGTTTGGGGCGGAGAATTTCTGTGGCCTCATCACATTCCGCACTACCGGCGGCCAATCGGCTGGCCTACTATCAACGAGCACCGATAGCTTGTTGTGGTATGCGAAGCAGAGACTTGATGCAGGAAAATTGATCGTCAAGTTTCGACAACCTGTTGTGGACAAGATAGGCGGAGCGGACGACGCATCCGGGCAATACACGTGGATTGAAGCGAAAGACGGATCAGAACCTCCTCGTCGAATGACATCCGAAGAGCACGATCGAATTGATCAGATTAGAGAAACGCATCGTATTCTTCGTCCTGACAATCTCTTTGGCCAAGGTGCACCAAGTGATTCTGACGAGTACGATTTCGTTTTCAAGGGAAAACAATTTAGTTGTCCTCTCAGCAATCACTGGAAGCCAGGCGTAAAGAGTGGTGGAATGGCCGCATTGGCGCGCGCTAACCGCCTAATCGCTATAGGTAACACACTATCTTACCTTCGATATGTCGATGATTATCCCGTTTACCAGATCGACAATATATGGAATGACACGGCAATCAGTGGATTTGCCCGGAAGAAACAGTACGTGGTGGAGACATCAGCAAAGGTTATCGAACGCTGCATCCTGATGACCACCGACCCAGGCGACCTGGTGCTTGACCCGACCTGCGGCAGCGGCACCACGGCCTATGTCGCCGAGCAGTGGGGCCGGCGCTGGATTACCTGCGACACCAGCCGCGTCGCCCTGGCGCTGGCGCGCACGCGCCTGATGGCCGCGAAGTACCCCTACTACCTGCTGGCCGACTCGCCCGAAGGCATCAGGAAGGAAATGGAATTGACCGGGAAAATCCCCCTCAATCCCCCTTTTCCAAAGGGGGAGGTTGCGGTGGCTGAGGAGGGTAATCCCCCTTTCGTAAAGGGGGAAGCCGAAAGCAGGGGGATTTCTTCCGACATCCGCAAGGGCTTCGTCTGCAAGCGCGTACCGCACGTCACGCTCAAATCCATCGCTAACAACCCGGACATCAAGGAAGGCATGACGCGACAGCAGATTGACGCAGCCATCGCCCGCCACGCTGACACCGAAACGCTCTACGACCAGCCCTACGAGGATAACAAGCGCGTGCGGGTGTGCGGGCCGTTCTCGGTCGAAAGTCTGTCACCGCATCGCGTACTGTCCACCGCCGACGAGAATCAGGACGGTACGGTGAGCGAGCAGGAAGGTCGCAAGCAGCATGACTTCGCCACCATGATCCTGGACAACCTCCGGAAGGCGGGCGTGCAGAACACCCGCAAGGGCGAGCGGCTTACCTTCGACCGGCTTGATCCCTACGCCGGAGCGTGGCTGCACGCGGCAGGCGAATACACCGACGCCGCCGGCAAAACCCGGCGCGTCGCGGTCTCCATCGGCCCCGAGCACGGCACCGTCGGCCCGCAGCAGGTGAAGGAAGCCGCCAAGGAGGCGGTGCAGGGCGTGGGCTACGACATGCTCGCCGTCTGTGGTTTCGCCTTCGACCCGCACGTCGCCGAAGAGGTGAAGCGCTACGGCAAGCTGACCGTGCTGCCCACCAAGATGAACCCCGATCTGGCGATGGGCGATGAGTTGCTCAAGAAAACCGGCGCCGGCAACCTGTTCATGGTCTTCGGCGAGCCGGACGTGGAGATACGTCCTGTAGGGGCGGGCCTTGTGCCCGCCCAGATCGTCGCCGAGATCAAGGGCGTGGATGTCTACGACCCGACCACAGGACAGATACGAAACTCCTCCACTGACGACATCGCCTGCTGGTTCATCGACACCGACTACAACGGCGAGAGCTTCTTTGTCCGCCACGCCTACTTCACCGGGGCCGATGAACCCTACGACAAGCTCAAACGGGCGCTACGGGCGGAGATCGACGAAGCGGCCTGGAGCAGTCTCTACACCACCGTCAGCCGGCCATTCGCCAAACCCGAGACAGGCAAGATCGCCGTGAAGGTCATCAATCACTACGGCGACGAGGCGTTGAAGGTGTTTCAAATATGAAGAAGCAGGATGCAGGCAGGCAAGACGAGGATGTTGACTAACTACATCCGCGCTGCTGGCTGCGCCGCCAAAGGGCAGGGACAAGCCCTGCCCCTACGCACCGGACAATTTAGACGGTTGTAAGATTGCCATGCTTCGCTCGCAATGATGAGTCGGTCATCCAGATCGATTTGCCGGACAGGGGGTGTGTGACGGAACCAAAACGAAAGATAGCATTGCTCGTTGCACTATTGGCACTGGCAGGCGCTGCACTCTTCGTCGGCTGGGGGCTGGTCCGCGAAAAGGGGGCCAACGGCGACCTCGTGGCGAATGGGACCATCGAGGCTACCGAGGTCGAGGTCAGCTCGAAGTTGCCTGGTCGTCTCGCTCAGCTCCTGGTGAAGGAAGGGGACCAGGTCCAGGCCAATCAGGTCATCGCTCGACTCGACACGTCAGAGATCGAGGCAGAGGTGGCGCAACATCGGGCAACAGTGGCCAGGGCCGAGGCCCAACTCAGGGAACTCCTCGCCGGCTCGCGCCTTCAGGAGATCGAGGAAGCGCGCGCCAATCTAGAGCAGGCGGAGCACAACCTGAAACTGGCCAGGGATGAGTGGGACCGACTCGACAGCCTCTTCAAGGAGGGCGCCATCTCGGCGCAGGAGCGAGACCGGGCCAAGAACAGCTTCGAGGTGGCGTCAAGCCAGGTCAAGGCAACCCGCGAACGGTACGAGATGATTCGGATCGGGCCTCGACAAGAGGTGATTGAGGCGGCCCGCCACGAACGCGATCGGGCAAAGGCGGCGCTTGGCATGGCCCAGGTCCGGCTCCGCGACAGCACCATCCTGGCGCCCCTCGCTGCCATCGTCCTTACCAAGCGAGCCGAGCAAGGAGAGGTCGTCAATCCCGGTTTCCCCATCGTGATCCTCATCGATCCTGATGATCTGTGGCTGCGCGTCTACATCCCGGAATCGGAGATCGGATTGGTGGGTATCGGTCAGGCCGCGGCGGTCACCGTCGATTCATTTCCGAATCGGCGCTTCGAAGGGAAGGTGATCGAGATCAGCTCGAAGGCCGAATTTACCCCCCGCACGGTCCAGACCAAGAAGGAGCGCGTGAACCTGGTCTTCGGGGTCAAGATTAGTCTGGACAACCGCGAGCGCCTGCTGAAGCCAGGGATGCCGGCCGATACCGAGATCAAGGTGGGAGGCAGAGGGACAAAGCAAACCAGCCGTCGACCGTCCGCCCGTTGGAGTTCCCTCAATGGCTGAGTTCGATCTCGACAGCTACGCCGTCATCACCACAGGGCTGACGAAGCGATTCGGCAAGATCGTCGCCGTGGACCATGTGGACCTGAGGATTAAGAGAGGCGAGATCTACGGGTTCCTCGGTCCCAACGGGGCTGGGAAGTCCACCACCATCCGGATGCTCTGCGGACTCATGGACGCGACCGAGGGGTCAGGGTATGTGCTAGGCCACGATATTGCCACGGAGTCGGAGCGGATCAAGGAAAAGATCGGCTATATGTCTCAACGATTCAGCCTGTACGAGGATCTGACCGTCCGGGAGAACCTCGACTTCTACGCCAGCCTCTACTCGGTCCCGAATGGGATCAAGCGAGCCCGAATCGAGCAGATGATCCAGATGGCCGACCTGACCGGACGCGAGGGCGCGCTGGCAGCCCACCTGTCAGGCGGCTGGAAGCAGCGCCTGGCCTTAGGGTGCAGTATCATTCATAAGCCGGAGCTTCTCTTCCTGGATGAGCCGACCGCAGGGGTCGATCCGGTCTCCCGGCGCAACTTTTGGGATCTGATCTACCGACTCTCCGAGGAAGGGATCACCATCGTGGCTACCACCCACTACATGGATGAGGCGGAGCACTGCGATAGTCTGGGATTTATCTACCAGGGTCGGATTACAGCCCAGGGGAGCCGTGAGGAGATCAAGGCGAATGCCCTCAAGGGCCAGGTTATCGAGATCGAATGTCACCCGATGCGGGAGGCCACGATATTCCTTGGAACGCTTCCTGGCGTGGCAGAGGTCGTCCGATTCGGGAACACCATCCACGTAGTGATCGAGGAGGATGGCCCGTTGCCAACCGATGTGGAAGCCCGCCTGACCAGCGAGGGCCTCAAGGTCAACCGGGTCGAGGCGGCGACCCCATCGATCGAGGATATCTTTGTCTCATTCGTCGGCCTGGTCGACCGGCGCTCCCTCCGGGCGCAACTGAAGCGAATGCGGGAAGGCGAGATATGAGGTCACGCCTGCTCGGCATGATCCGCAAAGAGTTCATCCAGATGTGGCGCGACCGCTTTACGCTGGCCATGATGCTTTTTATGCCGATGATGATCCTCGGCATCATCGGGTGGGCCATCAATACTGACGTGAAGCATATGCCGACCGCTGTCCTCGATCAGTCCCGAACGCCTGAGAGTCGAGATCTCCTCCATGCTTTTACCAACTCTCAATATTTCAACCTCGACTATCATGTGGACAGCTATGAACAGATCACACGTCTCATCGACAGCGGCAAAGCGAAGGTGGGGATCATCTTTCCACCTGATTATGCCCGCTCGCTCAAGCAGCAGCGCGTCACCCAGATCCAGGTGATCGTCGACGCCTCGGACCCACTGGTGGCAACATCGGCTATCAATGCGGCCAACGCCATTGGTCAGGTGGGCTCGCTGCGGATCGTATCGGAGACGCTGCAGCGGAGCGTCGGTCGGGCCGCACCTACCACCCCCCTGGATGTCCGGGTCCGGGCTTGGTACAACCCCGACCTCGTCAGCGCTATCTTCATCATCCCGGGCCTGCTGGGCTTCATCTTGATGCAAACCACGATCACCATCATCGCCATGGTGGTGGTGCGGGAGCGGGAGCGTGGAACGCTCGAGGCGCTGATCGTGAGCCCGCTGCGCCGCTGGGAGTTGATAATCGGGAAGATCGTTCCGAATGTCCTGATCGCCTATGCGCAGATGACATTCGCCCTCGTGTTCGGCGTCTGGCTCTTCGACATCCCGGTGCGTGGAAGCTTGACACTCCTCTACTTCCTGTCCCTGTTCTTTATCATGGGGACCCTGGGTCTCGGCATCCTATTATCCACCATCGCCAGGACCCAGGCGCAGGCCATGCAGATGTCGTATTTCATCTTCGTCCCGTCGGTCTACCTCTCCGGCGTTCTCTTCCCAGTCGAGGCAATGCCGCCCTTGGCCAAGACCGTCGCATACATGATCCCTCTCACCTATTACGTGGAGATTATTCGCGGGATCATCCTGAAGGGAATCGGGATCTCCTATCTCTGGACTCACCTGCTGGTCCTCACCGCCATCGGGGTGGTCCTGATCACGACCAGCATTCTCCGCTTTCACAAGAAGCTCGGATGAGCACAGAGCCTGTTCACGTGGTAGAATGAGATCGTGAATTATAGAGTAAAGCTGGCCCTCGCTGTGCCCGCGAACAAGGTAACGATAGGTGAAGACCATGCCTGATCCAGCAAGACTTGAACTGGCGGAGTTTTATTGCAAAGAAGGATACCGACTGCAGACGAGCGGGGATCTGGAGAGCGCAATCGCAGCCTATAAGCGGTCCATCGAACTCTACCCGACCGCTGAGGCCCACACCTTCCTGGGGTGGGCATACAGCTTTCAGGGACAGATCGACGAGGCCATCAAGGAGTGCGAGGCTGCCATCCACGTCGACCCTGATTTCGGCAATCCGTACAACGACATCGGTGTCTACCTGATTGAGAAGGGGCAGTACGATGAGGCGATCCCGTGGCTCGAGCGGGCCATGGTGGCCAGGCGGTACGAACCTCGCCATTACCCCCACATGAATATGGGCCGAGTCCTTGTACGGAAGGGGAAGTACCAAGAGGCAATCAGAGAGCTAAAAATGGCCCTGGAAATCGAGCCGAATTATGCTGCGGCCCGCGTCGAGTTGCACAAGGTCCTGGGGCTGTTGAATTGACTGGCTGACCCCTTCTCGAGGTCTGTACTGCATGCTGTCGCACTGGTCCATCTTCCTTTTCTTGCTGGCGCTTGCCGGGGCGACGATCATACCTGAAAGGCAGGCGCTTGGAAGCGGGTCTCCGCCTTCGGATCTGCGCCCCTCATCCGCCGATAGGGCCCGACAATATTTTACCCCTGAGGAGATCAACAGGGGGCGGGACTACGCACGAGGGCGATACCTGTTGTATGGTGTGCGAACGGCGTTGACTCTTGGCCTGTTTGGGCTCCTGACCATGAGCCCACTGTCCGCAAGGATTCGCGATCTCAGCGTCTCGCTCGCAAGCGGACGTGTGTGGCTGACCATTGCGGTATACGGCCTCTTGGTGGCTCTACTGTATTATGCGGTCACGTTCCCCGTCAGCCTCTACGGAAGTTTCCTCCGCGAGCATGCATTTGGCCTCTCTCGCCAGTCGTTCGCCTCGTGGGCGTGGGATTACACCAAGGGGGCGCTGATCAACGCGGCGATCCTACTCCCGCTGCTGATGCTGCTCTACGCTTTTATCCGATGGGATCCCGTCCGTTGGTATCTGTCGGCATGGGTTATCCTTGTCCTTGTGATGGGCCTGGTCGCTGAGCTGTCTCCGATCCTCCTCGATCCGCTGTTTCACGCGTTCCGACCGGTGCAGGATAAAGCGTTGGTGGAGCGGCTCCGCGCGTTAACTGATCGGGCTGGTCTTACGGTAGGGCCGATCCTGGAGATAGATGCCAGCCAAAAAACCAACAAGACCAATGCCTACTTCACGGGGCTTGGCCGAACGAGACGCATCGTCCTGTACGATACGCTGATCGCCGGCTCCACCCCTGAGGAGGTGGAACTGATCGTGGCACACGAGGTAGGCCATTGGAGACGGCACCACACCTGGAAGGGAATGGCCATCAGCGCGGCCTCGGCGCTGGCAGCCCTTTGGCTGATCGCTCGCCTCCTCAATACCGCGGCCGACTCCGGACGCTTCGGCTTTATTCATCCGGCTGACCCCGTGTCGTTGCCATTCCTGCTGCTCCTCTTCCTCGCCCTCACCATCCTTACGACGCCGATCCAGGTGGCCATTTCGCGGTCCTTTGAACGAGAAGCCGACCTCGAATCGCTCCGTCTCAGCGCTAATCCCGAGGCCTTCATCGCCTCAGAGGTCAAGCTTGCCATGGCGAATCTCGCAGATATCGAGCCGCCGCGAGCAATGGTCTGGCTCTTGTATACCCACCCTCCGGTCCTGGAGCGGATCGCCATGGCTGAGGCATTCCGAGAGAAACAGGGGCAGTGAAGAGATGGAATTGATGGCCACTAGATCGTTCGGTCCTGTGATCTTTGTCCATGGAGGCGCAGGAAAGGTAGCCCCTGACTTAGTTGAGTTACGGCTGGCGGGTATTCGAGAAGCCGTTGTGAATGGATGGCAGGTGCTCACAGCGGGAGGCTCCGCGGTGGAGGCCGTCGAGCAGGCGGTAAGGATGCTAGAGGATGATCCGGCCTTCAACGCCGGCCGAGGCGCTTGCCTCAATCGGGATGGAGAGATAGAGCTCGACGCCTCGATCATGGACGGCCGAGACCTGGCAGCCGGAGCCATCGGCGCCGTGAAGCAAATCGCCAATCCCGTAACGCTCGCGAGAGCCGTGATGGAGGCGGGTGGGCCGATCCTGCTTGTGGGCGAGGGGGCCCAGCAGTTCGCCGCAGCGGTTGGGATCAAGGAGTGCGTGGCCGAAGCGCTGATTACGGAACGACAGCGTGCCCGATGGTCCGCCCGGCGGCAGGGGCGCGCCGAGGGTGTCGGCACCGTCGGCGCCGTCGCTCTCGACCAAGCTGGACACCTGGCCGCAGCCACCTCGACGGGCGGCCTGCCCCTAAAGGTACCAGGCCGCGTAGGCGACTCTGCGCTGATTGGCTGCGGGACCTATGCCGACGATCAGCTCGGCGCGGTCAGTTGCACTGGCAATGGGGAGGCGATCATCAAGATGGTACTCGCAAAGACCGCCCTCGAGTTCCTTCGGATGGGCGAAGAGCCAATGGCGGCAGCCAGGCGTGCCGTCGCAGAGCTTACGGCCAGGACGGGCGCCGAGGTCGGCATCATCCTGCTCGATCAATACGGCCGTATTGGTGTTGCGAGGAATACCGCGCAGATGGCCTGTGCCTACATCCGGAAGGATAACGTAGTTCCAGAGGTCTTTGATTGAGCCGAATGAACGAAGAGGGTGGAGAGAATGGGCGATAAGAAACATGAGGGCAGGATTTCCAGATGGAGCGGGAACGGAACTGGCGTCTCCGTCGCGTTCTTCTATGGGTCTCTGCTCCTACTCCTCTACCTGACCTACCTGATCTTGGTTCCCTTTGCGTCCCCGATTCTCTGGGCGATCGTGCTGGTCATTATTTTTCAACCGCTCTATCGCCGCCTGCTGCAGTGGCTCGGTGGCAAGTCCGGGCTCACAGCCCTTTTGCTGACGATCACTGTGATTGCAGCCGTGATGGTCCCGGCCATCCTGTGCGGGTGGGTGCTGACGCAGGAAGTTCGCAGCTTCTATCAGGCGACAGAGCGCCTCTATCAGCAGCAGGGAGTCGCGGGGATCGCGTCCCACCCGGCGGTGATGGCCGGCCGGGCCTTTTGGGATCGCGTGAGCCTGCTCTTCAAGCCTCTGGGTTTCGATCTGAATGCGTTGCTGCTGGGCGGTCTGAGCGCGGTCAGCAGCTTCATCGTCGACAATCTGAAGGGGATCGCCCTCAACCTGTTGAGCTTTACGGTCAATTTCTTCCTCACCGCCTTTACCTTCTTCTTCTTACTCCGAGACGGTGAGGCGATTGTCAGTGGCCTCCAGACGCTCTTGCCGCTTGAACGAAAGCATGCCGAGGTGCTCTTTTCGCGCCTCTACAACGCTGTGTCGGCCGTCGTCCGCGGCACACTCGTGACGGCCCTGACGCAGGGCATCCTTGGAGGAGTAGGCTACTGGGCCTTCGGTGTCCCGTACCCGGTCTTTCTCGGGCTGGCCACCGCCCTCTTCTCGTTACTCCCAGTTGGCGGGTCGGGGCTGATCTGGATCCCGGCAGCTATTTATCTGTTCCTGGAGGGAAGCTGGATTCGCGGTCTCTTCTTGCTCGCCTGGTCGGCGGTGGTCGTCAGCACTGCCGATAATGTGCTGAAACCCGCTCTCATCTCAGGCGGAACTAATCTACCGACGCTCTTCCTGTTTTTCGGCATGCTTGGCGGTCTCCAGGTATTCGGCATCCTCGGGTTTATCCTGGGACCCGTGCTTCTCGTGACGCTCGCGACCTTTCTCGATATCTACAAGGAGTTGTCGTCACCTCCGCCCGATCAGCCTATCGGAGGCAGGCAGGACAGGTGACGACGAGATAATGACCTTTCGGGTGTTATCAATAAGGGTAAGGGATCTCAGGACCTCAGCAGGCTAGAGCACATCAAACAGGCCTAAGCAACCCGAGCTTTTGTTCCTTGGAGGTTGGTTGTGCGCTACCGTGGTTAATAGCCGCCCCTGCGGCCGCCACCGCCACCACCGCGATATCCACCGCCACCGCCACCACCGCGATATCCACCGCCACCGCCACCACCGCGAGGGGCCTGTTCTTTTGCCTCATTGACCGTCAGCGCCCGACCACCAACATCTCGCCCGTTCAAGGCCTGGATGGCGGCCTGGGCGTCGCTCTGATTCTCCATTTCGACGAAGGCAAAGCCCCGGGGTCGTCCAGTATCCCGATCTGTAATGATCTTTACATCGGTAACCGTGCGACCACCCTCTTCGAAGAGGGTACGGAGCGCAGCCGCATCCGTATCAAACGGGAGATTACCCACATACACTCGTGTCCCCATGCTCTCGGAACTCCTTTCGTCGGCCTGCGGCCGACTTCTCACGGGTAGTTCAATTGACGCCATCGCCATGGTCCCGCCTTCCATGGCTGGCTTCATCCGCCCGGACCTTCCCGGTAGACTCAGAGCTCCGACGGATCGCGGCGAACCGCGCGAGCCGCCTGGCGGCGAAGTCTGCGTGCGGCCTCGCGAACCTTTCGGCGACGCTTCTCCCCCGGTTTCTCGAAGTGCGCTCTTCGTTTCAGTTCCTTCAAGATCCCATCGCGCAAGATGAGCTTCTTGAAGAGTCGAATAGCTGATTCAACCCCTCGGCCGTCTACCTTGACTTCGAGGGGGCGATGCCGAGTCCCTTTGTCGTACCTCGAACCCCCGCTCGTTTCCTCAGCGCGATCGTCAAGAGCCATTATCCCTCTTCATCACAGCGTCGCTTCCCGCTGACATAATTCACGGTCTTAAAAACGAAAATACCGCGAGGCCCTGGTCTTCGCGGTGTTTTCAGTAAACGTAAACGCAGCCCTCAGACCAAAAACAGTTCAGTATAAGCATCCCCAGCAAATGTGTCAAGGATAATCAGCCAACCCCCCGGTCGAGACCTCAACCAGTCCTTGCGCCCACTCTGATCCTCATGTATAAGAGGGGTGGCGAAGGTAACACGGATAGGGCAGCGTGGGCGACAGCCCAGTCCGAAGCAGGATGAAGGATGAAGGATGACATGCCGACTTCGGCCAAAGAACAATTCATAAATTTCGCTTTTTACAAGGTCGACTCGGCATGGCGACGCCTTCCGAAAGAGGAGCGCGAGGCAAGTAAGAAGGAGTTCAGCGCCGCGGTGGAGCAGTGGCGTGAACGGATGCTGCTGATCCCCTACTCCACCGTAGGGCTGCGACCGGACACCGACTTTATGCTCTGGCGGATCGGTGACTCGCTGAAACTGTTGCAGGAGATGTCACGACAGATCAACGGGACGGTGCTTGGCGCCTACTTGACGACGCCCCACTCATTCGTTGCCATGGCCAGGCGCTCGACCTATGTGGCCAAGCATCTCCATCCTGGCCAAGAGGGCCGTCGAGCGACAATCATCCCCGGTGACCATCAGTACCTATTCGTCTATCCATTCGTCAAGCAACGGGACTGGTACCTGTTGCCGCTCGATCGGCGTCAGGAGATGATGAAAGTCCATATCGAGGTGGGCCACAAGTTTCCATCGGTGAAACTGAACACCACCTACTCATTCGGCCTCGATGACCAGGAGTTTGTGGTAGCGTTTGAGAGCGACCGGCCGGCTGATTTCGTGGAGCTTATCATGGCACTCCGTGAGACCGAAGCAAGCCGTTTCACCCTTCGCGACACGCCGATCTTCACCTGCATTCAAAAGACCATTCACGAGACCCTGGACGACCTGGGTTAGGAAACGGAGAGCGCATGGAGACACGTCTCATCCAGATCGGACATAGTCCGGACCCTGATGATGCATTTATGTTTTACGCCCTGGCCAAGGAGCGACTCCACACGGGCCGGTTTCGCTTCCAGCATATCCTCGAAGCAATCGACGTTCTGAACGGTTGGGCGATGGAAGGCAGGCTGGAGGTGACAGCGATCTCGGCCCATGCGTACGCGTATGTGTCGGACCGCTACGTTCTGCTGCCCCATGGCGCCAGCATCGGACGGAACTACGGGCCGATCCTCGTGGCGAAGCGCGGGCTCGATCCTGCCGAACTCCGCGGCAAGCGAATTGCCGTTCCCGGTAGACTCACGACGGCATTCCTCGTGCTGCGGCTTTACCTGAGTGAGTTCCAGGCCGTCGAGGTCCCCTTCGACCAGGTCTTCGACGCAGTCGAAAGCGGCGAGGCGGATGCCGGACTTGTCATCCACGAGGGACAGCTCACCTTCGAGACCAGCGGTTTTACCAAGTTGCTGGATCTCGGAACCTGGTGGTACGAGCAGACCGCGCTGCCATTGCCGCTGGGGGCCAATGCCATCCGCAAGGATCTGGGTGAGCCGTGTTGTCTGGAAGTTTCGGGATACCTTCAGGCCAGTATCAACTATGGCCTGGCTCACCGACAAGAGGCGCTTCAATACGCCATGCAGTTTGGTCGTGGATTAGATGTGGCTCTGACCGATCGATTCGTCGGTATGTATGTGAACGAGGATACCCGTGCCTGGAATCAGGAAACCAGACGAGGTCTCGAACATCTCCTGAATTTGGCATGGGAGCAGGGCGTGATCACCAAGCGAATCCGCCCGGAGTTCCTCCCGGGTTAAGCCCCCCACTCCCCTCGTTTCTTCACACCCTCGATCCGATCAGACCCACAACTGCCGGCAAGTCGTACTCCTCAGTAACGTATCTGATCAATACTCCATTACTTCCTACGCTGATATGGACGTCCCAGCCAGAAGAGCCCTCATGCTTTCCAACAATATTGGATAAGGCTCTTCCCGATCTTGTGTGGGGAAACAGTATCCCGCTCCCTCCCCCCTCACCATCCTTGACACCGTGCAATACCGCGTCTATGCTCAGCCCGATGAAGAAACACCGCGAGGACAGTTCTTACACGTCAGACTTTGCGCATAAGTCTCTAACTTGCTGATTAGCAATGGGTAGCGCACCATTTGTCTACTTAATGCACAGCCCCTATCAAAAGGCATATACAGCCCCGCTGGCGTTCGGCTAGAATGTTCCGGGATTGCGCATCTAAAAAATCTTCCGAGGAGAAGTTCCATGTCCAAAAAGCATCCAGTTATTGCAGTTACCGGCTCATCTGGGGCGGGTACTAGCTTTGTTAAACGTGCGTTTGAAAACATTTTCCGCCGCGAGGAAATTATCTCCGCGATTATTGAAGGTGATAGCTTCCACAGCGTAACCCGCACGCAATTCAAGGAACGCTCTGCGGTTGAACACAATTTCAGCCATTTCGGCCCCGAAGCCAACGACTTCCACACACTCGAAGCGCTGTTCAAGAGCTACGGTGAGGCTGGGGTTGGCAAAAAGCGTTACTACCTGCATAACGCTAAAGAAGCGGAATTCCATTGCAAGCGCTTGGCGGACGTGGGTGTCACCTGCAACGCTGGTTCAGGCGAATTTACCCCGTGGGAAGACACTGAAAGCAACACCGATCTCCTGTTCTATGAAGGCTTGCACGGTTTGGTGAAAGACATTTCCCCAGATCAGAAATACGGCGGCTATGATGTAGCCCAGCACGTTGACCTCGGCATCGGGGTAGTACCTAGCGTCAACTTGGAATGGATTCAAAAAATCCACCGTGACCACGCTGAACGCGGCTATTCGCCCGAAGCAACGGTAGACACCATCATGCGCCGGATGCCGGACTACATTAACCATCTGACCCCGCAATTCTCACGCACCCACGTCAACTTCCAGCGCGTGCCTACTGTGGATACCTCCAACCCGTTCATCGCGCGTGACATCCCGTCCGCAGATGAAAGCTTTGTGGTAATCCGCTTTGTTGATCCGAAGCGTTTCGGGGTTGATTTCCCGATCCTGTTGGCGATGATCAACGGCTCATTCATCTCACGCCGTAACACCATCGTTGTTCCGGGCGGCAAGATGGTCTTGGCAATGGAACTGATCTTAGCCCCGATCATCCACATCATGATCGAGAACAAGCTCAAGGCATAACGTAACGCCCAATATGTTCCGCCAGCCTTTGCGCCAATGCAGGGCTGGCAGTTCCTAACGTTTCCAGAATTATGGTCACTACTCAGGTGTTTAGGCTGTAGGCTGAAGGCTATTAGCCGTTGCGCACGGACCGAATCAAGGCGCACTTCGTCGGTCAGTTCAAACGCTCTGAGCTTGGTATGGTCTCGCATGGCGCGTTTCTACAGTCTAAAAGCCTACAGTCTATTTACCTTGTAGTTACACTCTGCGAACGGTAATCCGGCGCCTTGCCTGCCGACCAGTTCGGGTGAAGGTATTGCAAGTTGTTGGTGTGGTCTGCCAATTTCACCTTCGCACCCCTCCCGCTGCACAGCACTCCTGCCCACCCCCCCATCTCGCTGCCCGTTGCAGCCTCATATCATCGAAAACGCCTCACAAGGTGATTCCATCGCACTACACCCTTCACGTCTGGGGAGATCCGGGACGGAGCAGGATGAGGAGCAGCAGGGCTGAAAGGCCGGCCAGGACGGCGCCGACAGTGAAGGCCGGTCCGGCTCCGAAGTGCTGGTAGAGATAGCCCATCAGCAGGCTACTGGGCAGGGCGGCGATCCCGATGCAGAAGTGAAAGAGGCCAAAGGCGGAGGCCTGGCGATCCGGGGAGACCAGGTCGGCAATCAGGGCCCGTTCTCCCCCCTCGGTGAGTCCGAAGTATAGACCATAGAAACCTATGAGCACCCATATATGCCAGGGCTGACTGGCGGCGCCGAAACCCAGGTAGGCGAAGGCGTACACCAGCCATCCGGCGATGATCGCGCCCCGCCTCCCTTTGAGGTCGGAAAGCATCCCGCCCGGCATCCCCGTCACCGCCTTGACCAGGCTGAAGAACATCCAGAGTAGCGGCAGGTGGGCGACGGCGATGCCGACTTCTTGTGCTCGCAGGAGGAGGAAGGCGTCGCTGGAGTTGCCCAGTGTGAACAGCGTCGCGACTATGAGGAAGCGAGTCAGTTGTGCATCCAGGTGGCCAGTACCTGGCATCGCCTTGGGGACTGCTGTGGGATTGACCTGGATCTCGCTCACCTTCAGGATCAGGATCAGGACCGAGAGGACGCCGGGAATAGCCGCGAGCAGGAAAAGGGTCCTGAGCCGACCACCCATGAGTAGGAGGAACACAAAGGCCAGGGCCGGACCGGCCACCGCCCCCAGGTGATCCATCGAGCGATGGAACCCGTAGGCCCTTCCCCTGATGGCCAGATCGGTAGAGCCGGCGATCAGGGCGTCCCTCGGTGAGGTGCGCAGCCCTTTGCCCAGACGGTCCGTAAACCGGACCAGCAAGACGTGCCAGGGAGCCAGGGCGAAGGCGATAAGGGGGCGGGCAAGCGTGGAAAGGGCGTAGCCGACGACCACCAGCCCCTTGCGCCGGCCGAGCCGATCGGAAAGCCACCCGGAGAATAGCTTGGTCAGGCTGGCCGCACTCTCCGCGATCCCCTCCACCAGGCCGACGAAGGTCTGGCCGGCTCCGAGCACGGTGGTCAGAAACAGCGGCAGGAGCGGGTAGATCATCTCCGAACTGACGTCGGTGAGCAGGCTGACCAGCCCGAGCGCCACCACGTTTCGGCTGAGGCCGAACAGGCGACCTCGTTTTGGATTTTCTAAACTGTCCAGCCCTCCTCGATCAACCCGCAACGCTACCACCCATTGGCCGCTATCGGCCCCTGACAGTCTGGCCCCTCTTTCGGTCCGCCCTGCTCAAGGATAGAGATCAGTTGGTCGATCAGCTCACCGCTGAGCGGCATCTTTCGCAGCGCATCCACGGTTCTGGACAGATCGTACTTGGCGCGCCTCAGCTCAACAACGCCGTCTTCGATGAAGGCGTAGCTACACTCGGGGTTGCCATCTCTTGGCTGGCCCACACTGCCGGGGTTGACAACGACCCGCGAGCCGATCCCCCGCACCATCGGCAGGTGCGTATGTCCCAGGAGGATAAAGTCAGCCCTGACCCCTTCGATCTCCTCGCGGAGCTGATCGTCGGGCAGTTCGGGCGTGATCTCATATCCGTACAGCGGGTCACGAGGTGTGGCGTGGAAGACGGCAAAGCGGTACCCGTCGAGCTCGAACTCGACCGAGTTGGGTAGCGCCCGCAGCCAGTCAAGGTCCTCGCTGCTCAGGAGTGTGCGATGGCAGGCGAGGGTCGCTTCTGCCAATGCCTTCTGATCTGGCGAGCAGTGACAATCGACGTCAAGCGCCAAGGCATTGTCGTGATTGCCACGGATGGCCACGAAGGCGCGCTCCCTGATGAACCTGATGACCTCGTTCTGGGAGGGTCCATAGCCAACCAGATCGCCAAGGCAGATCAAGCGGTCGAACCCCTCCGCTGTGGCAGCTTCGAGCGCCGTCAGATTGGCGTGCAGATCGGAGAGCACCAGGATTCTCATCGAGTGGTCACCTCTGGATTCGTTTCATTATCTCACGGTGGGGCCTGTCTCGAAAGAACTTCGTGACGCGACCTGAATCGCTCAACGATTGCCTTTGAGGTGGCCATAGTGTATGATTTCTCGGACGCGGCGTGAGGCGTGTGCGAACAAGGAGACGCGTGAGTGCATAGCTTTCGGCAAGTGATAGTGGATGAGATTCTCCCTGCAGTGAGTAAGCCGTCCCGGTACATCGGGATGGAATGGAACGCCATCAAGAAGGATCCCGCCAACGCTAAAGTCAAAGTCGCGCTTGCCTTTCCTGATACGTACGAAATCGGCATGTCCCATCTGGGCCTGAAGATCCTGTACCAGGTCCTGAACCGGCGGCCGGAGTTTATGGCGGAGCGGGCCTATGCGCCGTGGGTGGATGCGGAGCGGCTGCTGCGGCAGCGGCGGGTTCCACTCTGCACCATTGAATCCGGCTACAGCCTGGCTGATTTCGATCTGATTGGCTTCACGCTGCAGTACGAACTCTCCTACACGACGATCCTGAACATGCTGGACCTGGCCAGTGTCCCGCTCCAGAGCGAGCAGCGCCGCGAAGGGGATCCGTTCGTGATCGTGGGTGGTCCTGTCGTCTTCAACCCGGAGCCGGTCGTCGACTTTATCGACCTGTTCCTGCTCGGCGATGCGGAGGAGGCGATTGTAGAGATCTGTGAAGCGGTCCTGCAGTGGAAAGCATCGGGCGGGCGGCGCGAAGAGCTCCTTGAGGCATGGGCCAAGATCGAGGGCTGCTACGTGCCCGCGCTCCACCAGGGCGAGACAATCCGCAAGCGGACAGCAATCCACCTCGATGGGATCGACTATGGCGCGTTCCCTGTCCCGTTCATGGAGATCGTTCATGACCGCGCAAGTATCGAGGTGATGCGTGGATGCACGCAGGGGTGCCGCTTCTGTCAGGCCGGCTACCTCTACCGACCGCTTCGAGAGCGATCGGCCGAGGAGATCATGCAGATGACCCTGCAGGCAAGACGGGGAACGGGATATGAAGAGATCTCGCTCGGCTCGTTGAGCATCGCCGATCTGACCGATCTCCCTCATCTTATCCACCCGCTCATAGAGGAACTCCTGCCGGAAAAGATTTCGCTGTCGCTCCCCTCCCTGCGGGTGGAAGCCCTGAACCGTTTTCCGCAGTTGGCCGAGGAGATCGGACGGGTTCGGAAGACCGGCTTCACCATCGCGCCGGAGGCCGGAAGCCAGCGACTTCGAAAGGTGATCAATAAGGAGGGGTTCGATGAGGAACAGATCTTCATGGCCGTGAGGAATGCCGCCAGATCAGGCTGGGAGTCGGTGAAGTTCTACTTTATGATTGGGCTCCCGACCGAGACGCAGGCGGACCTGGACGAGATGATTCGCATCACGCGGGAATCGGCGCGGATCGCGCGGGCGGAGTCGGCTCGAGGCTTTGGGCTGACGGTCAGTACCTCCTCGTTCGTCCCGAAGCCCCACACCCCCTTCCAGTGGTTCGCGCAGGAGCCGATGGAAATCCTCAAGGAAAAGCAGAATTTCCTGAAGCGAAAGTTACGAGAGGCGAATGTGTCGTACAAGTGGCATCATGTCCAGTCCTCCTTCCTGGAGGCGGTCTTCTCCCTGGGTGACCGCTCACTTGGTCGAGCCATCCTTCGTGGCCATGAGCTCGGATGCCGGCTTGATGGCTGGACTGAACAACTGAAGTTCGACCGATGGATGCAGGCCTTCGACGAGACGGGGATCGATCCGAAGGCGATCGCTAATCGGTCGCGCAACCTGGATGAGCCGCTGCCGTGGGATCATATCGACATCGGCGTCAGTAAGTCGTTCCTGCAGCGAGAGCACAAGAAGGCGTTAGAGGTCCGCGGAACGGCCGATTGTCACACGGCTCCATGCACGGCCTGTGGCGAGATCTGCATGCCCAACTGGCTGACCTGGGCGGAAGAGGTCGGGATGAGAGTTTCGAGTTTGGAGTTTGAAGTTTCGAGTTCAAATTGCCCGGCGCCAAATGCTGAACCCGAAACCCGAAACCCGAAACCCGAAACTTTAAGTGAAGCGCCGGTGCAGCGCATCCGGTTTGTTTTTCAGAAGATCGGGGTGCTGAGGTATCTTTCGCACCTGGAGTTGATGAAGGCGTTGGGCCGGGCGCTGCGTCGGGCTCGAGTGGCCGTAGCCTACTCCCAAGGGTATAACCCCCAGCCAAAGCTCGCGTGTGCCATGGCGCTTCCAGTGGGGGTCGAAGGGTGGCAGGAGCTGGCGGACATCGAGTTGATCGCGGCCATAGCCCCAGAGGAGTTGGTGGCGCGGGTCAATCGATCCCTGGCGCCGGAGTTACACCTGCTCCGGGCCTGGGAGGTTCCATTGACGTCGCCCTCGCTCACGCCGTTGGTGCGGGAGCTCAACTATCGAGTCTCATTGCCGCTGAATGGCTCCTCCCAGGAGATCCAAGCGAAACTTAGCTCCCAGGCGCTCTGCAATGAGTGGCTCGATCAACCAAGCATCCCGGTCCGCGTCAGGCGAAAGGATAGGCTCGTGGACATCGATGTCCGGCCGCAGATCCTGGCGTTGGTGGCGCTACGCGAAGAGGGAAGTGCGTTCTGTTGGGACCTCCGCCTGAGTACGGGTCATGGCAGCAGTGTGCGACCTCACGTGATTATGGCTCACCTGCTGAAGGATACGCTCGACGGCCAGTGTGATGAATGGGAAGCGAAGTTGCGTGTGGCAAGAGTTGCGCTGATCCTGGATGGCGAGCAGTGATTGCTCTTGCCGCTTGTGAGCATTAACGTTGAGGAAACCACCTGTTTAAGGAGAAAGCGATTATCGCTCAATGAAACGCGAGATCATTGTTAACTCTTCCATAGTGGAAACCCGAGTGGCCGTCCTGGAGGACGGCGTTCTAGTCGAGCTGCTGATCGACGACTCGAAGAATAAGAGCATTGCCGGAAACATCTACAAAGGGCGTGTTCTAAAGATCCTTCCCGGGATGCAGGCGGCCTTCGTGGATTTGGGCCTGGCGAAGGATGCCTTTCTGTACGTCCGGGACATCTTCGAGGACGTAGAGGAGTATGAGCAGATGCTCACCATCGGAGAGGATGGCGAGCCTGGAGAACCCCTCTCTGAGGAGCCGAGGCCCAGCTTCTCTCGAGGTCGCCGCCCACAGGCCAGCATCGAGGAAATCCTGAAGGAGGGCCAGGAGATTGTCGCACAGGTGGCCCGTGAGCCCCTCGGGACCAAGGGCGCTCGTATCACCTCTCACATCACCCTGCCCGGCCGCCACCTGGTCTACATGCCCACCGAGCAGCACGTCGGGGTCTCGCGAAAGATCGAGGATGAGGCGGAACGATCCCGGCTGAAGCAGGTCATCGAAGAGATTAACCCTCAACGGGAGGGAGTCATCGTCAGGACTGCCGGGATCGGCAAGGGGAGAGCGGAGATCGAGGCCGACCTCGAGTTTCTTCGGTCCCTCTGGAAAAAGATCAAAGACAAGGCCGAAACACTCACCGCCCCGGCAGTGGTCCAGAAGGACCTGGACCTGATCTTCCGGATTTTCCGCGACCTCTTCACGAAGGAGGTGGTCCGCCTGGTGGTAGACAGTCCGGCGGAGTACGAGCGGTGTCTGGAGTATGCCGAGTCGCTGCATCCCGATCTGAAGTCGCATCTATTCCTTTACACCGAGGATGAGCCGATCTTCAAGTCGTTCGGCATTGAACGAGAGATCGAGAAGGCACTGCGACACAAGGCGTGGCTCAAGTCAGGGGGCTACATAGTGTTGGAGGAGACTGAGGCGCTCGTCTCCATCGATGTCAACACCGGAAAGTATGTCGGTAAGCACGATTTTGAAGAGACGGTCCTCAAGACCAACCTGGAAGCGGCCCGGGAGATCGCGCGCCAGGTGCGCTTACGAGACCTGGGTGGGATCATTATCATCGACTTCATCGACATGGCTCGGCAGGAGAGTCGGGATCGGGTGCTCCAGGACCTGAAGGAGGCGCTGAAGCCCGACCGCTCCCCCACCAACGTCTCACTCCTGTCAGAGCTGGGCCTGGTCGAGATGACGCGGAAGCGGGTCCGCCAAGGGTTGAACAAAGCCCTGAGCGCTTCCTGCCCCGCGTGCGGCGGTCTTGGCTACGTCCGTTCAACCCCCTCCATCGCCCATCAAGTCCTTCGAGAGGTAGAGTGGCGGCTGTTCAGCAAGCGTATCCCCCTAATTCGGATCCGTGCCCATCCCGACCTGATCGACTGGTTCCGAGCTGAGGATGGCGAGGTAATCGAAGCGCTCCAGCAGACCTACGGCGGAGAGATCGTCCTGGTTCCGGAAGAATCGTTGGCTCCAGGGAAATACCAGTTGCTGGAGGGGTAGCGTGGAGGTTGAGATCTGCTGCTCGGATCGGTCATCCGGGGGGCACTGTTTTTAGAGAGGAAGCCAGCCAAGACGCAATCGACATTGAAGGGCTAGGGGCCAGACACCCTAACGCCTCGCCCTTGCACGCGTTCCCGTCGGATTCTTTGAGAAGCCCCGCGACCACAGCATGAAGCGCCTCACGTTATCCAACAGCCGCCTGGGATTGTATACCGAGTGCCCCCGTTGCTTCTGGCTGGACATCAACGCCGGGACCAGGCGCCCAGAAACTATCTTCCCGAGCCTCCCTGGCGGGCTGGACCTTCAGTTCAAGCGATACTATGATCAGTTCAGGGGTCGTAGCGAGCTGCCCCCTGAAGTGAAAGGAAAGCTCCCGGGAGGTCTGCTATCGGACGCGCAGACTATCGACCGATGGCGTGACTGGAGACGCGGGATCCGCTATGCGCCGGCTTGGGCTGACGTTGAAGTGATGGGGGCGTTGGACGAATGCCTCGTGGACGAGGCCGACTTCTACTACCCGCTGGACTACAAGACCCGTGGGTATGCCCCAAAGGCTGACACCCACGCATTCTACCAGAATCAGATGAACCTCTACACGCTGTTGCTGGAAGGCAACGGCCACAAGACCAAATGCCTCGCGTATTTGATCTACTATCATCCGGTCGAGGTGAAAGCCCACGGCCTCATTCAGTTCCAGGTCGACGTCCAGGAAGTTCCGACTGACCCTGCGGCCGCCGAAGCACTCGTGAAGGATGCCGTAGCGATTCTTCACGGCCCTGCCCCGGCCAGTTCATCCTCGTGTGGGTTCTGCCGATGGAACACCGCAGTCCAGGAGTGGGAAGACGCCCCACGACTCAACCTGTAGTTAGCCATACGCCGACTTGGCCGTCGCATGTCATCGTAGGAGACTTGTCCGTGGTAAAGCATACCCCTCTACGCAAGCAAGCCCGACGCAGCTTTGACGAGAATGGGGGGCGCTTATACAGTCGAAGGGACGGGGGCGCCTGACGTTGAGCCAGCTTCAGCAACATACGGAAATGTCTTGAAAATCCACTATTGAATGGTAGAATATCTACCATGTTAAGACGGCATCTCCAGCACTTGGTGGAGCGATCCCTGGCGGACTTCCCGGTGGTGCTCATCACCGGGGCCCGCCAGGTGGGTAAGTCCACGCTCGCCCAGGCCCTCATCACCCAAGACTGGCGAGCTACGTATCTGACGCTGGACGACCGGACGGTGCTGGACGCTGCCCTGAACGATCCGGATGGCTTTCTGGCGGCGAACCCCGCTCCGCTGGTTATTGATGAGGTGCAGCGAGCCCCCGATCTTCTCCGGGCCATCAAGCGGTGGGTGGATCGCGGACGGAAGAGCGGCCAGTTCCTGTTGACCGGCTCGGCCAACCTGATGACCCTCCGGACTGTCAGCGAGTCGCTGGCGGGACGGGTCGCTTTGCACCATCTCTTTCCCTTCTCCTTGGCCGAACGGCTCGACCGCGGAGTCCCATCCTTTCTGGGTGCGCTGTTCGAGGTGGACGACGCCCGGGCCCTGCTGAAGAGGTGGCGGCGACGGGATCGGCCGGCTACGGATCTGGTGGATGCCATCCTGCGGGGCGGCTACCCCCCAGCGAGTCTCATGCGGTCCGCCGTAAGCCGACGCCGGTGGTTCGACAGCTATCGGCAAACCTATCTGGAACGCGACCTCCGCGACCTGGCGAACATCCAATACCTGACGGACTTTGGCCGGCTGCTGATCCTCACCGCGATCCGCTCCGGACAAACGGTCAACTTGGCCGCCTTCTCTCGGGAGCTCGGGCTCCCCCAGATGACCCTCAAGCGGTACCTTGACCTCTTGGTCCTGACCTACCAGGTGTCCATGGTCCCTGCCTACCACGTCAATGTGGGCCTGCGCCTGGTGAAGACGCCCAAGCTCTACGTCACCGATACGGGATTGGCGTGTCACCTGAGCGGGACGAGAGATTGGGTCACGTTGGAGCGACAGGGGCGCGTAGGCGCGCTGGTGGAGACCTGGGTGGCCAACGAGCTAGACAAGTGGATCGCCTGCCAGGAAGATGACTACCGGCTCTACTTCTGGCGCACACACACGGGTCAGGAGGTAGATTTCCTTCTGGTTCGAGGAGAAGAGATCGTTGCCCTTGAAGTCAAAGCGACTACTAAAGTAGAACGGGGCGACCTAGCTGGGATTGAGGCATGTGAGCGGGCTCTCGGGGATCGGGTCCGCTTCTCGGTCGTGCTGTATCGAGGCGAACAGGTGCTAGGGCTTGGACCGCGCCGCCTGGCGGTTCCCCTTGAGACGGCGTTCCTGGGTGAGGTTAGGACATGATGCGACGCTCTTGCAGCCTCGATGGAGCGGGTATCGCATGGCCGGTGCGGGATGATTTTGCGAATCGGATGACGTGACGGCTGGAAAGAGAAGGATGAAGCAGGTGCAGGAGGCCAAGCACTATGTAGCAGGGCATCGGGAGCGGCTGCGGGCACGCTACCGGCTAAATGGCGAGGCGGCGCTCGAAGATTACGAGCTGCTGGAACTCCTCCTGACGTATGCCATTCCCAGGCGCGACACCAAGCTGCTCGCGAAGAAGCTCCTGGAACGATTCGGGACGCTGGCCCGTGTCTTCGAGGCTGAGCCAGCAACCCTGGAAGCAATAGACGGGATCGGGTCCCAGGTGGCCACGCTGATTTCGCTGATTCGACCCCTCGCGACGCGCTTCCTCACCGAGCCTCGCGGCGCGAAAACGGTGCTCAGGTCTACCGCGGATGCCGCCGCCTATTTTCAGGCCAAGCTGAAGGGATTATCTGAAGAAGAGGTCCATGTCGCGTTCGTGAATTCGAAAAACGCGGTGATGGCCACCGAGTGCCTGCAGCGCGGGACCGTGGACCAATCGGTTGTGTATGTCAGGAAGGTGATCGAGCGTACCCTGGCGCATAAGGCCAGCGGCTTCCTTCTGGCCCATAATCACCCCAGCGGTGACCCCACGCCATCTAGTGATGACAGAGATCTGACCCAGGCGCTGAAGGCCGCCACGGCGACCGTAGGTGTGCGCTTCCTCGACCACCTGGTCATCGGCGAGACCGATCCCTTTAGCTTCAAGGCCAACGGGCTGCTGTAGCGGATGGAACGGAAAGGTAGAGCTGAACAAACAGAGAATGGAGGGGACGATGGCGAAGTTGTTGATTACAGCGACCTACGGGTACGACAACTCCACTCGGGCGGCGATGCCGTTCTTTCTGGCGAAGGGGGCGAAGGAATCGGGGATTGATGTCGGCATTGTGCTGGCGCTCGATGCCACGGTCCTGGTCAAACCGGAATTACGGCAGCACGTGAAGCCCCACGGGTTACCTCCACTCGACGAGCTATTCCAGTTCGCCGTGGATCATCAGATCCCGGTCTACGTCTGAGGGGGGTGAGCCCAGACCCGGGGGGTCTTGGATGAAGACCTCAAGCGTGTGTCGGTCGTCGAGAAGATCGACATCAAACGGTACGCCCAACTGCTCATGGAATATGACCGGTCGGTTACTTACTGAGGAGCTTGTTAGCTGTTAGCCGTCAGCGATCAGCCGGAGATATACTTGACGGCGTAAGTCTTAGGCGGTTCGTCATTCCGGACTTGACAAGCCTGCCCCGTACTTGATACGGGGGAATCCAGTAGTTTTCTGGATTCCCGCTCCCCGCTTAAAACATGCGGGGACAAGCTTCGCGGGAATGACGTCCATCGGCTGATCGCTTACCGCTTTTCCAGAGGGAGACAACAGTATGCGCGCGATTCGCATGCATGAGTATGGGGGTCCTGAAGTGCTTCGCTACGAGGAGGTGGCTCTCCCCGAGCCCGGCGTGGGCGAAGCGCGGGTCAAGGTTGAGGCGGCAGGGGTCAACTATATCGATATCTACCAGCGGAAGGGCCAGTATCCTGACCCGCTGCCGGTGATCCCCGGCAGGGAGGCGGCCGGCGTAGTGGATGCGGTCGGTCCTGGCGTGTCGGACCTCACGCCGGGAGCCCGCGTCGTCTACGCGATGCACGTGGGCGCCTACGCGGAGTATGCGGTGGTCCCGGCGCGGAGGCTGGTGCCGATTCCGGACGCATTGGAGGTACGGGTGGCGGCGGCGGTGATGCTGCAGGGGCTGACCGCACACTATCTGACCCACAGCACCTATCCACTGCAGCCGGGCGACCGCGCGCTGATTCATGCGGCTGCGGGCGGCGTCGGCCTGCTCCTGGTCCAGATGGCCAAGCGGCGGGGAGCCTGGGTCATCGGAACCGTCTCGACAGAGCAGAAGGCAGATCTGGCGAGACAGGCCGGTGCCGATGAGGTGATTCTCTACACGCAGGTTGACTGTGAAACGGAAACCAGGCGCTTGACGAATGGCAAGGGAGTACACGTAGTCTACGACTCGGTCGGGCAGACCACCTTCGACAAGAGTCTGAACTGTCTCAGGCCTCGCGGCTACCTCGTGCTCTACGGCCAGTCCAGCGGGCCAGTGCCGTCGCTGAACCCCCAGGTGCTCAGCACCAAGGGTTCACTGTATCTGACCCGTCCGAACCTGATGCACTACACACTCGACCGGGCCGAACTGCTGAAGCGGGCATCGGATCTGTTCGACTGGATCACAGCCGGTACGATCACCGTGCGGATCGACGCGACCTTCCCGCTTGAGGAAGCCCCGCTTGCCCATCGCTACCTTGAAGAGCGTAAGACTAAAGGGAAGGTCTTGCTGATCCCCTGATGCGCGGCCCTCAACTCGTGCTTTCTTTGCTTGTGTTGTTGACGGGACCAGTATCGTGTGGGGGAGCAGACAGCACGCAGGGGTTGCCGCTCCATCAGATCAGACTGCCGACAGGGTTTGAGATCGGCATCTACGCGAGCCATGTCCCCAACGCCCGTTCAATGGCCCTCAGCCCAAACGGCACGCTGTTTGTTGGCACCCTCACGGCAGGGAATGTTTATGCTATCGTCGATCGTAACCACGACGGCAAGGCGGACGAGGTCATCACGATCGCGCGAGGGCTCAATATGCCGAATGGCGTCGCATTTCACAATGGCGCGCTCTACGTGGCCGAAGTGAACCGCATTCTGCGGTACGACGATATCGAAGCCCACCTGAAAGACCCGCCCCAGCCTGTGGTGCTCAGTGAGCGCTTCCCCCGAGATCGGCATCATGGCTGGAAGTTCATTCGCTTTGCCCCCGATGGGTGGCTGTACATCCCCGTAGGCGCCCCGTGTAATGTCTGTGAGCGCAAAGATGAGCGCCATGCTTCGATTATGAGGATGAGGCCGGATGGGACTCGATTGGAGATCTTCGCGCGGGGCGTCCGCAATACGGTTGGGTTCGATTGGCATCCGAAGACGCGTGAGCTCTGGTTTACGGATAACGGGCGAGACTGGATGGGCGACGATCTGCCGCCGGACGAACTGAATCATGCACCGCGTCCAGGGCTGCATTTTGGCTTTCCCTATTGCCATGGGCGAACTCTTCCCGATCCCGGGTTCGGGAAGGGGCGGAAGTGTGAGGAGTTTACCCCGCCAGCGGTAGAACTCGGGCCACACGTGGCAGCGCTCGGCGCGCGCTTTTACACGGGGACGATGTTTCCGGACGAGTTTCGAAATCACCTGTTCATTGCGGAACACGGATCGTGGAATCGGAGCGCGCCGATCGGGTATCGTGTGACCCTTGTGGAACTTGAAAACCAGCGTGCGCTCCCGTACGAGGTCTTCGCCGAGGGGTGGCTCCAAGGCGGTCACGCGTGGGGACGTCCTGTGGACCTGCTTGTCATGCCGGATGGCGCGATGCTGGTTTCAGATGATGAGGCAGATGTAATTTATCGGATCAGCTACAGAAAATAACCTTTCTCACATTTTAGTAAGAAAGGCTTTCAGGCGATTGCACGGGTTATATATTTTTGCTGCATATTTTTGCGCGACAAGAAAAACAATTTATGGTAAAGATGATAGGCCTTTTTGAGGAGCGGCGAAGGTGAGGCAACGGGGGAAGTGGTGTCGATAAGCAATCGCGAGCATCGGCTTTGACTAAGGAAAGGAGAGAAAGGGTGGGACACTGGGGCAGGAGATCATTATCGTGGTTGGGTGAATTGGCCGTTGCAGTAACAATAGTAGGCTTGGTCGGCGCGTCGAGCGCAATGGCGGGGGATCCGCAATCGACCGGTGAAGGTGCTACCCGACAAGTAGAAGGCGCAGTGCTGCTGGAGACAGAGCAAATCGAGGAATACGACCCCTGGGAGCCTTACAACGAGAAGATCTTCACATTCAACCACAAAGTATTTGATCGGTACGTCCTGAAACCAGCGGCGACTGCGTGGGATTATCTGCCGGACCCTGTGCAGGAAAGTCTCGGTAAGGCCTTCGATAACATCGCCACGCCTCGCCGTGTAGTCAATAACCTGCTGCAGGCCAAATTCAAGAGTGCCGGAACCGAACTGGCTCGCTTCGGCATCAACACAACGGTGGGTGTCGTCGGCTTCTTCGATGTCGCGAAGAAGATGGGACTTGAAAAGAGCGACGCGGATACAGGCCAAACGCTAGGTATCTGGGGAGTAGGCCCCGGTCCCTATTTAATCTTGCCCTTCTTGCCGCCGCTAACGGCTCGTGACGCCTTCGGCTTTGCGGCGGACGCGGCCATGGACCCACTGAATTACCTCATCCCGTTCGCCGCATTGGCTGGAAGGGGAACCGGGGACGTCGTCAATACCCGGTCGCAGAACCTGGAATTATTCGAAAGCGTTGAAGAGTCGACCGTTGACTTGTACAGTGCGGTGCGGAATTTCTACCTGCAAGGGAGACAGCGGGCCATCGCGAAGTAATCGTATACTCTCAACCCTCACGCCTTGTGACGTGAAGCGGCTGTCACCACTGTCAGCTCTTCCGGATCTTGTGTGGGTAAACGATATCCTGGATGCGCTTTAGGGCGTGGCAGGTAGTTGTCACTTCTGCGCCTCTCGGGGCGACCTTCTCGTTTCAGTGGGTCCCCGCTCCTTCGGCGAAGTTCGTTCCTCCTCCTGCCTACTCACGCCAATACCGGAGGACCTACGTAACAGCCGGAAGAACCTTTTTCTTCAGGACCCCCTTCTCGACCTCCGACAGACACAGGTCACGCCTCCCAACCTATTAGCATTGACCGTTATGCAGTTTCCTCGTTGAATCCACTGGGGGTTCATTCCCCGCGGCTTGCCGCGAGTTCGTCATACCGGCGGAAGCCGGTATCCAGAGGACCCGACTGGATTCCCCCGTATCAAGTACGGGGCAGGCGTGTCAAGCACGGAATAACGGGCCAGAACAGAAGACGATACCCCGCAGCTTGCTGCGGGGTAGTTCATCAGCGAGAACAATTTACCCTCCTCGTACGCAATTCCAACTCTATAGAGATCGAACTGGCCTGGGTGCAATACGGACAACCATGCGCCGCGCGGGCGCTTTTCGGGGCATCGTATTCCAGCGCTCGGCATGGCACGATAGTTGCCATCTGTATTGATGTTGCACGTGCGCTTCAGATTGCCATCGTCCCCCTCTCCTACAATTGGATTCGATTACGATAGCGATGAGTGGGCAGATGCCATCCTTTGGTCGAAAGGTAATTCGCCTGGGGACCCCCCTGCTTCTGCTTGCGGGATTCGCTGCCACCTGGGCGGCCTGGCATGTCGTGGTCGGCCGGGCATTTGGCCCCACGCTACTGATTTATGCCGATACCACCCGCGAACCAATGGTAACCTTCCGCGGTGCTTCCTACGTGTTTGGCGAAGAGCGTCCCCTGAGTGCCTACCCTCCCCTCTTAATCGATGCGGTACTGCTCATGGAAGATCGCCGCTTCTATGAACATCATGGAGTAGATTTTCGCGCGGTCATGAGGGCTGCATGGGCGAACGTACAGCATGGGTCCATAGTCCAGGGCGGTAGCACCTTGACCCAACAACTCACCCGGTCGCGGTATCTCACCCATGAACGCACGTTCTCGCGAAAGATCAAAGAGGTTGCCATCGCCCTGGGTATGGAAATAATCCTGTCGAAGCATGAGATTCTGGAGCGGTACCTTAATGATGTCTATCTCGGCCAACGCAGGACCTACGAGATACGCGGAATTGCGGCCGCCTCGCCATTACCTGGGCAAAGAGCCTGGCGCGCTTCGCCCGGCTGAGGTGGCCGTGTTAGTCGGCCTGATCCGGTCGCCCAACACAACCTCTCCTCTCGTCTCGCAGCAACATGCCCGTAAGCGCCGGGACTTGGTCCTTCGCCGGCTGCGGGAGGAGCGGAGACTGAGCGAGTCCGAGTACCGGTACGCCCTGAAGGAACCAGTCCGGGTAGTACGGGACTCGACTGTGGAGGCGACGCATTTTTTGGATTTCGTCCGGAAAGAACTTGAGGCCAAGCTTTTCGGCGCCTCGGGTGGCAGGACGGCTGAAGGTCTTTACCACCCTTGATGTGGTGACGCAGGCGGCTCAGCAGGCCGTTGTAAAGGGGCTATTGAAGCTTGACGGGCGGCGAAAGAGGACGCCAGAGCATGCCGTGGAGGGCGCACTGGTGGCGCTGGACGTGCAGCATGGAGCCATCAAGGCGATGGGGGGGAGGGACTATCAACGCAGCTAGTTTAACCGCGCCGTCCAGGCCAAACGACAGCCCGGCTCGCTCTTCAAGCCATTCATCTATTTGGCGGCTTTTGAAGCGGGGCGCGTCGATGGGCGCGAAGCGCTTATACCTGCTAGCCTTGTGGAAGATCGTCTGCTTGCGCTAGATGTGGGGAACGAGCGATGGATACCGAAGAACTTTAATGGTCGGTACTATGGGAAGGTGCGGCTACGCGAGGCGCTCGAGCGGTCCCTCAACGCTGCCACTATCACGATTGGGGAGCAAGTCGGGTTGAGTCGTGTGATCGATCAAGCGAAGGCTTCCGGCATCCAAAGCCGGCTTCGACCTGACCCAGCCACGCTACTAGGTGCTTCCGAGGTGAGCCTCCTGGAGATTACTGGGGCATACGGTACGCTCGCCAGGGGAGGGGAATGGCTCAAACCACACGCGATCAGGAAAGTGGAGGATGGGCAGGGGCATGTGCTGTTTGAAGAGAGCCGAGACGCACGACGAGCGGCCTCACCTCAGGCAGCCTTCTTGGTGACATCGATCCTGCAGGAGACCGTCGAACGGGACACCGCTGCCTCGGCTCACAGCCTCGGGCTTACCAGAGAAGCGGCTGGCAAGACCGGGACCAGCAACGACCTACGGGATGCCTGGTTCGTCAGCTACACGCCCGATCTGGTTGCTGGCGTATGGGTTGGTGTCGATTCCGGGGCGCCACTTCAGTTGACAGGGGCTCAGGCTGCGCTTCCGATCTGGACACAGTTCCTTGAGCAAGCATCTGTTGGCCATCCGCCTCGAAGCTTTGAGCCTCCTCCCGGGATCATCACAGCCAAGATCGATCCTTCCTCCGGCCTCCGCCTGACCCCCGGATGCCCGGGTGGGGTGGAAGAAGTCTTCATCCAGGGAACGGAACCAAGAGCAACCTGCTCCCAAGGTGAGTTCGCTCTCTGGCATTAGGTTCGTCACTTCTTTTCCCGCTAAATCTCCTAAATCGGGTCTACCCCAATTGGGGTAGACCACGTCCCAAAACGGGTGAGCGGAAGGGTGAGGCCACTTCCTTCATCGCCTGACTCTAGCAGGTAGGCTTAGTAACCTATGAGATCTATTGAGAAGAATCATTTATTTTTCGAGGTTAGGAGTTTGGCATTCCTCATGCGTATTCCTAAAAGTAACTATTGTCTGCCTGTTCATCCATGATGTCAAAACTAGGAAGGAGGGGATTTAAAACGATGATGAAGAAACTTGTTGTTGTGTTGATGGCTGCATTCTTCAGCGTCTCCGTTGCTGGTCTCAGCTTTGCTGACGAGAAGAAGCATGATGCCGCGCCTGCGGCGACCGGCGCTCCAGCCAACCCTTGCGCTGGCAAGGAGATGAAGGAGGAGTCGAAGAAGGCTAAGAAGGCGGCCAAGAAGAAGGTGGCCCCGAAGGTGGAGGCTCCGGCTCCAGCAGCCCCGTCTGCTGCACCAGAGAAGAAGTAACCCCTCTTCTTCTGACGATATGACGTCAAAACTAGAAAGGAGGTGATTAAAAACAGATGATGAAGAAACTTGTTGTTGTGTTGATGGCTGCATTCTTCAGCGTCTCCGTTGCTGGTCTCAGCTTTGCTGACGAGGCGAAGAAGCCCGCTGTCCCCGCGGCGCCTGCTGCGGAGAAGGCGGCCCCAGCTGCTGCCGCTGGCGAGAAGGAAATGCAGCCGAAGAAGGCCAAGAAAGCCAAGAAAGCGGCCCCGAAGGCGGAGGCTCCGGCTCCAATGGCAGCCCCAGCTCCAGCTCCTGCAGGCAAGTAACCGTTGTTGGTTCGTTAGGCTCGAACACGGGCCAAAAGGCACCCCACGCTTTGCGGGGTGCCTTTTATTTTCTGCCTTTTATTTTCTTGACACTGAAGTGGACGTGGGATAGATATACCGCGTCCCGCCAGAGTCGGGCGGAGCTGGATCCGCCGATGGCGGAAACAGGGAAAACGGTGAAGCCCTTTACCCAAAGCGGGAGAGGGTCAGGCCGTTGCTGCCCCGCAACTGTAAGCGGCGTTGAAATCTGCTGAACGCACTGTCTCAACAAGAGTTTCTAGTTTCGTGTTTAGAGTTTTGAGTTACGGATTGCGCGAGTTGAAAAACCCGAAACCCGAAACGCGGAACTCGAAACCTGGAATCTGTTGGATGGGAAGGCGCAGAGAGTAAGGTGAGCCGCGAGCCAGGAGACCTGCCCAGCCCCGAGGTGCTGATGACCTTCCGAGGGGGAGGGCGGCCTTGTCGCGTTCCGGGTTGACCGCGGCGCAGGTTCACTGTCCGGTTTGGGAATGAGAACCCCAATCCTCCTCGGAGGATTGGGGTTTTTTTGTTGCGGAGGAGCGGCCTGCATGCGGATCTGCTCATTACTGCCGAGTGCGACCGAGATCGTCTACGCCCTGGGCCTGGGCGACCAGCTCGTTGGGGTGAGCCACGAATGCGATTTCCCGCCCGACGCGACATCCAAGCCCACTGTCATTCGATCGGTCTTCGATCCATCCAGACTCAGCAGTTTCGAAATCGACCACACGGTGCGGGAAAGACTTCGCCGAGGCGAAGGGGTCTACACCATCGACCTGGATCGGCTGCGGGAGGCTCGCCCTGACCTGATCTTGACGCAAGAACTCTGTGATGTCTGCGCTGTCCCATATCGCGAAGTTAAGCGGGCAGTGGAGCAGCTCGACAGCCGGCCGCACCTGCTTTCCTTTTCCCCGCTGCTCTTGGGCGACGTCCTGCAAGACATCCGCCGGGTGGGAGAGGCAACCGGCAGAAGGGAGCGGGCCGAATCCATGGTCAAGCACCTGCAATCACGGATCGATCAGGTGATCTCCCGGGTGGCCGGTGCGGCCGGGCGACCGAAGACCTTTTGCGTGGAGTGGGTCGATCCCATCTATGCGGCTGGTCACTGGGTTCCGGAGATGGTGGAGATGGCAGGCGGGATCGATGGGCTGGGCAGGAAAGGGAAGCCGTCGATCCCGATCAAGTGGGAGCGTGTGGTCCGCTATGCCCCGGAGGTGGTCATCCTGATGGGCTGTGGCTTCGATGTGGAGCGGAACATTCGAGAGTTATCCCTGCTCACCAGGTTGTCTGGATGGGGGGACCTGCCCGCCGTGAAGCGCGGTTGGGTCTATGCGGTCAATGCAAGCGCCTACTTCAGCCGCTCCGGTCCTCGCCTCGTGGATGGCCTCGAACTGTTGGCGAGTATCCTTCACCCCGACCTGTTTCCCGGCGCGATGTCAGCCGAAGCGGCGCGTCAGATTCGAGGCGATGAGCTCTGCGGCCATGGCTAGACGGGCTCGAGCGTTGGCCGTCCTGGGGACGGCCTCTGACGTCGGCAAAAGCGTTATGGTTGCCGGGCTCTGCCGGCTGCTGCATCGGGCAGGGGTGCGGGTGGCGCCCTTCAAGGCCCAGAACATGTCGTTGAACTCCTTCGTCACCGTCGAGGGAGGGGAGATGGGGCGGGCGCAGGTCCTGCAGGCCTCCGCCTGTGGTCTGGTTCCGCATGTGGACATGAACCCGATCCTGCTCAAGCCCGAGGCGGACAATCGCTCGCAGGTCATCGTGCATGGAAAGGTCTTGGGCAGCCACAACGCGGGAGGCTACTTCGCCCGCGCCCGTGAGCTGTTCCGCTTCGTCCGGGAAAGCTATGAGCGTCTAGCCAGCCTGTACGACGTCATCGTGATCGAGGGGGCGGGGAGCGCCGCCGAGATGAATCTCCGCGACCGGGATCTGGTCAACTGGCCGGTGGTCGAGCTGGCAGACGCAGGGGTGGTGCTAGCGGCCGACATCGACCGGGGTGGGGTCTTCGCCCAGGTAATCGGTACCGTGGATCTGCTCGCTGCCGACGAGCGTGAGCGGCTGTTGGGGGTGGTGGTGAACAAGTTCCGGGGCGATCTCAGCCTGTTTGAGGACGGGGTTGCCTTCCTGGAAGCCCGCACTTCTCTTCCAGTCCTGGGGGTCCTCCCTTTCCTGCGCGATCTGGAGTTGGACCAGGAGGATAGCGTTGAGGTGGAGCGGTATAGGCACACATGCTTCACCTCCCAGGGAGTCAACGTGGCGGTGACGTTGCTGCCCCGGATGAGCAACTTCACCGATTTCAACGCGCTCGCCGCCGAGGGCGACGTGGCCCTGCGCTACGCGGCTTCACCTCGTGATATTACAGGGGCAGACGTGGTCGTGCTTCCCGGGAGTAAGAACACGATCGCCGACCTGGAACACCTGCGCCGCGCCGGCTTTGACGCGGCCCTGATGGCGCACGTGGAACGTGGAGGGGAGCTGGTGGGGATCTGCGGCGGCTATCAGATGCTCGGCCGCGTGATCGCTGACCCGTACGGTGTGGAGGCAGGTGGGCGGACGCAGGGTCTGGGATTGCTGGACGTGGTCACAGAGCTGCTGCCGCACAAGAGGACGGTGCAGGTCGAGGCGCTTCTCCTTCACGTAGATGCGTTGCCGGACAGCACGGTTTTGGGGTACGAGATCCACATGGGTGTGACCCGCCGCGATACCGCCCTGCCCTGCTTCCGCATTCTGCGTCGCATTGGGCAGGAGGGCCCGAGCGAAGATCCCGTTTGGCAGGAGCAGGAGGCTCTAGATGGGGCGATCCGCCAGGACCGGCTCGTGTGGGGAACTTACATCCACGGTGTCTTCGACCGACCGGGTTTTCGCCGTCTGTGGCTCAACCGGCTCCGTGAGCGAAAGGGCCTGCCACCGCTACACACTTCAGCGTCAGAGGCAGTCACGGTACGGCTTGCCTCCGAACTCGATCGCTGGGCCGACCACCTGCAGAAGCACCTGAATTTAGCCCCAATCTTTGCAGCCTTGGGGGCAGAAGGCATACTGGAAAGGGGGTGAGAGGAGCCTAGACGATAGGGGAATGTCACGAGTCGAATTGGGCGCCCCTGGATGTAAGGGAAGCTGGTGGGTCACGCCGCATGGTGCGGTGGGGCAAAGCCAGCACGGTCCCGCCACTGTAAGTGGGGAGTCGCTCTGCACAATGCCACTGTCCAAGGTAATAGTTTCGAGTTACGAGTTTTGAGTTTCGAGTTCTTGGACCTGAAACTCGAAACTTGAAACCCAAAACTGAAAACTGGTTGGATGGGAAGGCGCAGGGTTGGCAGCGATCCACGAGTCAGGAGACCTATCCAGGGGACAACGAGAACGTACCACCTTCGCGGATAAGGGGGCGAACTATGAAATGCTGGAGCAGTATAGTCAAGTGGTGGTTATGGGTGGCGGTTCTGTGGAGCTGTGGACCGGGGAGCGCGTCAGGGCAGATGCTTGGGTTAGTTCCTGAAGAAGCGGTGGAACTGGGGGCGGTGGTAGTGACGGCAACCAAAACCGAAGTCCCTGTGAAACAGGTCGCTGCATCGGTGACGGTGATCACGAAGGAGGAGATCGAGGCGCGTCAGGTGACTCAGGTTTCAGACCTTCTCCGGGATGTCCCAGGCTTGAGTGCCAGGCAGCAGAGTAGCCGCGGTAGCATCGTCACTGTGTTCCCCAGAGGCGGCAACTCTAATTTCAATCTGGTGCTGATCGACGGGGTCAAGGTCAACGACGCTGGCGGCTTCTACGACTTCAGCGACCTCAGCACCGACAATATCGAGCGGATCGAGATCGTCCGCGGTCCGCACAGCGCGCTGTATGGTTCGGATGCAATGGGATCGGTTATCCAGATCTTTACCAAGCGCGGGAAGGGGGCACCACATGTTGATGCCTCGTTCGCGGGCGGGAATCTGAAAACCTTTGAAGAGAAGTTGAATCTGGCTGGTGGTATCGGGCGAGTTGGCTACTCGCTGGGGGTGGGCCGAACCGACACCAATGGGAGCCTCCCGATCAACAATCACTTTGGCGAGACGACTGTGAGCAGTCGGCTCGATTATACCGTTGAAAAAGCACTTGACTTGAGTTTTGGTATCCGTTTCACCGACAGCCGGTTCGAGTTTCCCACTCAGACTGGTGGTGATCGGTTCGGCTTGCTTGATCCGAACCAATCCAGCGATCAGCAACGGCTGCTCGTGAGTGGCAAGGCCAGCCACTCATTGACACCCTGGTGGCAGCAGACGCTTCAGGTCGGCTGGTACCGGCGAAACTTTGCCTTCGATGATCCATTCAATCCCGTCATCGATTTCTCCGCCTTCCACAGCAAGAATGAAGAGCGCCGCCTTTCGGTGGACTATTTCTGGAATCTGGCGACCCCGGCAGTCTTTGATCTCTCTAGTCTCTTTACCGCCGGCTTTGCCTTTGAGCGGGAGGAGTTTACACAGCGAGCCGCAGCTACCGAGACCTCATTTCCGTTTTCGAGCTCGAACGAGGCCAGCCGGAATAATAAGGCCGGCTACCTCCAGAGCCAGTTCGACTGGAAGAAGCAGTTGTTCCTGACGGCGGGATTCCGGGTTGACGATAACAGCACCTTCGGGATCGAGGTGACCCCCAGGGTGTCGGCGGCTTATCTGGTCCCTTTCACAGCAACCAAGCTCAGAGCCGCCTACGGCAAAGGGATCAAGGAACCGAGCTTCATTGAGAACTTCGGAGATGGGAGTCAGTTTGTCGTCGGCAATCCCAACTTGAGACCAGAACGCACCAAGAGCTGGGAGATCGGGCTGGACCAGCCGGTACTCACGGGTCTGGCCGATCTCTCAGTCACCTACTTTTACAACCGTTTTGAAGATCTGATCGCTTTCATCTTCACGCCCACGCCAGGCTGTCCGGCCAGCTTCTGTAATGTCCAGAAAGCGCGGGCGGAAGGGGTCGAGCTGGCCGCGACAGTACGCCCAGGGTACGGCCTGACTATCGGTGGCGCCTACACCTTCCTGGATACCAAGGTGCTAGACGATGGTGGCATCGGCGGAGTTGTACTGCCGAAGGGTAAGCCGCTGCTCCGCCGACCCAGGCACGCTGGGACGCTTTCCATCGACCATGTGTGGCATCGTCTGCATACGAGCCTGACAGCAACGTTCGTCGGCGATCGGCCGGATATCTTCACCGATCCAGCCACCTTCGAAACCCGACGGGTGACCGCAGAGGGTTATACGACCGTAGATCTCGCCGCCTCGTACACCTTGCTGAAGGACGCCTTCCATCTGCAGGAGCTCACACTGTTCGGGAAGATTCAGAACCTCTTCGATAAAGAGTACCAACAGGTCTTCGGCTTCTCTACACCGGGGGCCACCTTCCTGTTAGGCCTCAAGGGTACGCTATGAGACGCCATCTCATCCTGCTGCTCTTCCTGGTTCTGGCCTTGGTGCGGGCGGCTGTTGAGGCAGCGCCGCTCAACGTTGTCGATGATGCGGGGCGGTCCGTCACACTGGACGGACCGCCCAAGCGGATCATGACCTTGACGCCGGGCAATACTGAGATCCTGTTCGCCCTGGGCGCTGAGGACCGAATCGTGGCCATAGACCAATGGAGCGACTTTCCGCCTGCCGCAAACGCCAAGCCTCGCGTTGCCCCCCTCAACCCCAGCCTTGAGCAGGTCGTGCGTTTTAGTCCAGATCTGATTCTCTCGACCCATGGGGGCGCCGAACCGCTTCTGCCCCTCGAGCGGCACGGGATCAGGGTGATGGTCTTTGCGCCACGGACGCTTGACGACATCTACCGCAACATCCTCCTAATCGGGCGGATCGTGAACGCCGAGAGACGAGCCGAGGGCCTGGTTCGCGACATGCGGCAGCGTGTAGCCGCCGTCGTGGCGAAGGTGCGGGACGCCCCCAGGCCCAAGGTCTTCATCGAGCTTGATGGCAGCGACCCGAGTCGCCCCTTCACGGCCGGTCCTGGTTCATTCATCGATGTCCTCGTTCAACTCGCGGGTGGGGCAAATATCGCTGCACGCTCGCGAATGGCTTGGCCTCAGTTCAGCCTGGAGGAACTGATCAGAGCCGACCCCGATCTGATCATCCTGAGCGATGCCAGCGCTCCCATGAACCCTCAAACGCCGGAACTGGTAGCTCAACGCCCCGGTTGGAGTCACTTGCGGGCGGTGCGCCGCGGGACGATCTTCCCGATCGATTCGAACGCGATTAGTCGTCCTGGACCCAGGATCGTTGAGGGCCTCGAGCTGTTGGCTGGACTGCTACACCCGGATCGATTTCGATGATTACCCCTTTTTCCCGCCTCCTACACCCTACACCCTACACCCTACACCCTGCATTTCGCATCTACACAATCCTCTCCGTCGTGCTTTTCCTGGCGCTGCTCATCGGTGTCATGCAGGGCGCGGTCGCGTTATCGCCCCTGACCATTCTCAAGATCCTCCTTCGGTCGGCGGGCATTCCGGTCGGCCCGGTGACCTGGCAGGCGGCGGACGAGACGATCCTGCTGGAGCTCAGGCTGCCCAGAGTCCTGGGCGGGGCACTGGTGGGGGCGGCCTTGGCGACTGCCGGCGTCCTGTTCCAGGGATTACTTCGCAACCCGCTTGCCGATCCGTATATCATTGGCACGTCGGCTGGTGCAGGATTCGCGGCGACGGTGGCCATACTTGTTCTGCCCCCGGCCTCCGTCCTCGGCTTTGGAACGGTGGCGCTCTCAGCCTTCGTCGGCGGCCTGCTGGCGGTGCTGCTGGTCTACCAGCTTGCACGGGTGGATGGGCGCAGTTCGCCGGTGACCCTGCTGCTCGCTGGCGTCGTCGTTAACACTGTCCTCGGCTATTTGGGCTCCTTGAGCATCTTGCTCTTCGAGGGGAGCGAGTTTCGACTTCGTCACGTCTTTACCTGGCTCATGGGTGGGATCGCGGTGAATGATCCGCGACAACTGTTGGCGGCGGGACCGATCATTGTCGTGGGAATTGTCGTGGCGTACGGGTTTACGGTCCCACTCAATGCTCTGACAGTGGGCGAAGAGGGGGCGCAAGCCCTCGGAGTGGATCTGAATCAGGAGTCCAGAAGGATCATCGTACTCGGGGCGCTGCTGACGGGTGCCGCGGTCAGCATCAGCGGTCTGATCGGGTTCCTGGGACTTGCCGTTCCGCACATCCTGCGCCTCCTGATTGGGCCCGACCACCGGAGGCTCTTGCCGGCCTCGGCCTTGGCCGGTGCGGCCCTTCTAGTGTTGGCGGATACGGCAGCACGCTCCATTTTGGCCCCTACAGAGCTCCCCGTGGGGATCTTCACGGCTCTGCTCGGCGGTCCCCTTTTCCTTTTCTTGCTTCGGCGCAACGGACGGGAGTCTGTGTGGCGATGAAGCCAGGGATCCGTCTCCGTGCCGTTCATTTCACCTATCCAAGCGGTTTCGGGCTTGCGAGGATCGATCTGTCCATTGAGCGGGGCGAACGAGTGGCGATCCTGGGCCCAAATGGCTCGGGAAAGACGACCCTCCTGAAGTTAATGCTAGGGCTGTTACATCCAAGGGAGGGGGAGGTATCCTTCGAGGGTGACGTCCTGGGCAGGATGAGTCGGGCAGAGTTGGCGCGGGCGATCGCTATGGTTCCCCAAGACCTGTTGCTGCCTTACGCCCTTACGGCTAAGGAGGTGGTGCTGCTGGGACGTACACCGTATCTCCGCCGCTACCGCGGCCCTACTTGCGAGGATCTGGAGGCAGTGCAGGAGGCGATGGCCTCCACCGATCTCCTGACTTCTGCGAGCCGTCCGTACAACGAGCTCTCGGGAGGAGAACGCCAGCGGGTCATCCTGGCGATGGCACTGGCACAAAAGCCGCGCCTGCTGCTTCTCGACGAACCGACTCGCTCCCTCGATCTCAGTCACCAGCTCCGGATCCTTGCGCTGATCAGGGACCTCAACGTAAAGCACAGTCTGACGGTTATCTCATCCATGCACGATCTGAACCTGTCTTCGCTCTATTTCGACCGTCTGATCCTTCTGACATCGGGTCGCATCGTTGCGGATGGCCCCCCGGACGAGGTCATCCGTCCGGATATAATCCAGGAGGCCTTTGGCGTGTCCGTGCTTGTAGAGCAGCATCCCAGACGCGGTATTCCCTGGGTGACCCTCTTGCCAGACAAGCTCGACCTGTTCTCCGCTCGCGAAGACGCCTCCGCAGAGACGATCAACCCTTGACAAATTTGGTGGCCGCGGACTATTGTAGCTATTAGTGTTGAGAGTCAAGGTTCAAGATGCCGGGTCGCGGATGATGTCTACTGAGCATCCGCAGATCCGCAACTTCATTGTCTTTTCGCTGCTAGCCCATCTAATTTTTGCCGGCCTGCTCAGCGTCATGCAGTTGTCTGCCCGGCTACCGGCCGATCGGCCACTCCAGGTCCGGATTATCGATCGATCTGTTCGGACGCCGGTCTCGCCCCCGCTTGACCGCAAGATGCTCGAAAAGTTCGCTGCACACACACAACGGCCTTCGAGAAAGGTGGCCCAGCAGAAAACGCCGAATAGTTCACGTTTCTCGCGTCTAGAATCGGCTCCCCTCCGTACAGCGAGTTTGACTCCTCCACCCGTGTCGGCGGCGGTAGCGAGATCCGACGCCCCTTCTGCTCATCGCACCGCGCTCACCCCTTGGGTACCGCCCCCGCTGCAGTCGTCGCCTGGGCTGGCCGGCACCCCCAGCCCGAAGGTGGCTCACGTGGAGCCGCTTGAGGGCGAGGGTGTCGGTGGATCGACCCGCCCATCCGATCTCAGGGGTCAACTGGCCATGCTTTGGAAAAGCCTCGATGCCCAGCAATACCCTGGCCAGGAGGCTGATACCGGAGAGGAAAGCGATGCCAGTTCTCCTACGGGGCCAACTGTCTCGTTGGACAGCCAGGATTCTCGATTTGCGCCCTATCTGCTTGGGGTGAAAAGGCGAATCGAGAGTGTTTGGGGTTACCCTCCGGCGGCACGAGGCCTGACCGGGAATCTCGTCGTGACCTTTGGGATCACCCGCGATGGCCACTTGAGTGACTTGCAGCTCACGCAGACTTCAGGTATCGCCCCGCTGGATAACGAGGCGATTCGGGCAATCCGGCAGGCGACCCCATTCACTCCGTTCCCTGAGCGGATGCGCTTCGAACGGCTGAATATCCGAGCGGCCTTTTACTATCACGTAAGCCGTGTAGGCTTCAGGGATCAATGAACTTCACTATCGGGATACGTGTCGAAGTGCCAGCCGTTACGTGAAATCGGGCTCTCGCGGAGAGGCGACAGAAGGTTTTGACGGCTCGCAGGGTCCGTGGTATAAGCAAGATATGGCAAGCTGGCTGAACCCGGAGGAGGATGCCCTCTTTTTTCTTGAACGGGAGATGGCAGGCGTCTTTGCGGTCACCGAGTCGCGCCTGCTTGACGGGATGGTCCGTTTCAAAGGAACCTTGCTGGTCGATCCTGGCAAGGCTGTAGCTGAGCTGACGGAACGACTTGTCCCCCACGACTATTACCCGCTGCTCCGAAGCGAGGAGGACCTGACAATCCTCCGGGTGATGCCCTCAAAACGTCCGTTTCGTTCAGGCCCGTGGCTGAACATCTTGCTCCTGTTGGCTACTCTCGTCACCACTGTGTTCGTGGGTGCCACCAACCGCGGCGCCCATCCCTTGACGAATCCTTGGTCGGTAGTGCAGGGGCTTCCTTTCGCAATCACGCTCCTTTCGATCCTCGGTGTCCATGAGTTCGGACACTACTTTACCGCTCGACGGTATGGCATCACAGTTACGCTCCCCTATTTTATCCCTGCCCCGGTTGGACTCGGGACCTTCGGGGCGTTCATCAAGATGAAGTCGCCGGTTACCGATCGCAGGGCGCTCTTCGACGTCGGAATCGCAGGACCGCTTGCAGGGCTTTGCGTGGCACTCCCAGCCATCGTCGTGGGGCTGCACTGGTCGGAGCTGATACTCACAGGCTCGGCGGGACATGTTGGTATCGCTCTAGGGACGCCGCTCTTGTTTTCGCTCCTGCAGTGGTTGACGCTGGGACCGATGCCCCAAGGGGGCGACGTGCTGTTGCACCCGGTGGCTTTCGCCGGCTGGATCGGTCTGTTCGTAACAGCGCTGAATCTGCTCCCGATCGGTCAACTGGATGGTGGTCACATCGCGTATGCACTGGTAGGTAAGCATCACCGGAAGGTGGCGATCTTCGCCCTGCTCGTGCTGGTCGGCATGGGGACCCTATACTGGTCAGGGTGGCTGTTCTGGGCGTCCCTCTCCCTGATCCTGGGCCTGAAACATCCTCCTCCCCTGGACGATGTGACCCGGCTGGATAAACGCAGAAGGCTGGTGGGCTTTGCGTCGCTGCTGCTTTTGCTAAGCGTGATCACGCCCTCCCCCTTCAATTTCTCGGAGTCGTAAGTCCCTCGATGGAGAAGCTGAGGATCCGAGAATTGGAGAAGTGACCGGTTGGTTCAAGTGAGGAAGGAACGACACGGAATGTTCAAGCATCTGCTGTACCGTCTGTACGAAGGGCGGCTGTTTCAGGAAGTTCGAGGCGGAGAGCTGCCCCGGCATATCGGTCTAATCCTTGATGGCAATCGGCGATACGCAAGAGAGCTCGGGTATTCCAGCCTCCTTGAAGGACACCGGATGGGAGCGGAGAAGCTGGAAGAGGTCCTGAGCTGGTGCGAAGAGCTTGAGATCAGGATGGTGACCGTATGGATCTTTTCCACTGAAAACGTATCCCGAAGCCAGGAGGAGGTGGACGGCCTCCTGGCGCTGATCGAGAAGAAGATGCACGACATTGCCCGGGATCCCAAGGTGCACCGGAAGCGGATGCGGATCAGGGCTATCGGCAAGATGGAACTCCTCCCCCCGTCCACGGTGAAGGCGATCCACGAGGCAGAGGAGGCGACGCGGGACTACGACGCCTTTTTCCTGAATGTCGCCGTGGGATATGGCGGGAGACAGGAGATCGCGGATGCCATCGCGACCATGCTCAGGGACAAATCAGCGAAAAGTGTCCCACTGGAGAAGATCATCGATGATATTTCCATCGACGAGATTGGCAAGTATCTCTATACATACGATCTGCCAGATCCCGATCTCATCATCCGGACCAGCGGTGAAGTTCGACTGAGCGGGTTCCTGCTCTGGCAGAGCGCGTACAGCGAGTATTACTTTTGTGACGCCTACTGGCCGGTTTTCAGAAAGATCGACTTCTTTCGGGCCATTCGAAGCTTTCAGCAACGCGAACGCCGGTTTGGGGTATGAGTGAAAGGGCGGCCTCAGATGGCCTTGGAGTCAGGAGGGTAATAGCATGAAGCTTATCAGACGACTGACAGCGCTCCTCGCACTATGCCTCTTGGTGCAGATGACAGTGGCGTCCTGGGCGAGGGCTGAGGAGACTAGCCTGGGAGCGGATGTGTCCGCTGGTGCGGTCAGCGTGATTGCCACCGTGATCACGCTTCCGCTCAAGCTTATCACGTGTGCCGCGACGGTGGCGCTTGGCGGGACCGCCTATGGGCTGACCATGGGGACCAGCGAGATCGTTCGGGAAGAGTTGGTGGCCGGAACCAACCAGACCTGCGGCGGGCGATTCTATGTCTCGCCTCGGCAGGTCAAGCAGCTTGTGAGAGAACCGGAACTGCGGAGGTAAGGCGGTAGCTTGTCTACCTTCCCTCGTCGTCGTTGTCAATCCATGGGGTAACCGCGCAATGCGCTTCGGAGGCGGCAGCGCGGCTCCCCGAACCTATTGGAGGCGCCAATGAACATGACCTTGCGAGGTATTTTGCTTGCGCTTGTGATGTCGATGGCCCTCACCGCCCAGGCCGTTGCCGGGGAACTGACCAGCTCCTCGCCGGGTCAGAAGGCTCTGAGGGGTGTCGCCAATCTGACCCTTGGGCTATTCATCGAATGGCCGAAGACGATCTGCTATGAGGCGCGAGAGCAGGGTCCGCTTTGGGGGATCCCAGGCGGCTTCCTTGCTGGTTTTGGTCTCGGATTGATGCGGGTTGGCGTTGGAGCGTACGAACTAGTCACCTTCCCAATCGCGCTCCCGGCTGATTACAAACCGATCTTGAGCCCACGCTATCCCTTTGAACCGGGACGGACGGTGGTGTCGCCAGCCTTTATCGCGCGCCCACGAGAAGGCGACAAGCCCTAGTTAAGATGTCGCCGAGCGTCCCGCGTGCGCATTTCGTCTATTTGGTCTATCTGGTCTGTATGATCGCTACGCTAATTTCGGAAGAACTGCCAGTCGTAGCGCGACTGAATTGATGCAGTAGCGGAGGTGGGTCGGCGGTGGTCCGTCAGCAAAGACGTGGCCCAGGTGCGCGTCGCACCGGCTGCACCGCACCTCGGTGCGCCGCATCAACTGATCGGTATCCTCCACGGTCTCGATCTGCTCGGGAGCCAGAGGGGCCCAAAAGCTAGGCCACCCGGTCCCCGAGTCGAACTTGGTCTCGGAGCCAAACAATTCATTACCGCAGCAGACGCACTGGTAGATCCCGTCTTCTTTGCAGCCGTAGAATTCACCAGAAAACGGTCTTTCAGTCCCCTTCTGCCGACAGACGTAGAACTGCTCCGGCGTGAGCCGCGTCTTCCATTGCTCATCGGACCTGATCAGCTTGTCGGTCATGACAGATTCTCGCTTGTTCAGTCTTCTGAAAATCTTCTTGCGAAAAGCTGTGCAGGAAGGCTACGTTAAGGAGAATTCGGCGGCCAGACGCGAGAGATCGACATGTTACGGAGATGAGGAGCAAAAGACGAAGAACCCAACTAATCTGAGGTCTGCAACTCCGTGAATCTGGTGGTGCCGAAGCGGGGACTCGAACCCCGATGAGCATACGCCCACTGCGCCCTGAACGCAGCGCGTCTACCAATTCCGCCACTTCGGCACAGTATGGAGCAGGCAGCTTACGCTCACTACTTGTAGAGGGTCAACGCTGAAAAGTCAACGGAAAAGCGCAGGAAGAACCTATGGATTACGAAGACGATCATATGTGTTTTGTCTGCGGCAAGCAGAACGGAGCCGGCTTGCAGCTCGAATTCGAACTGATCGGTGATGATCGCATCCGAACCGAGTTCATCCCACCGAAGCGGTTTCAGGGCTGGAAGGACGTCTTGCATGGGGGTATTATTGTGACCATTCTCGATGAGGTGATGGTCAACTGCGCCTATTTGCGGCAGATCATGGCTGTAACCACCAAGCTCCAGATTACGCTTCGGCGCCCAGCCGCCATCGGAGAGCGGTTGATTTTCTACGGGCAGATCCTGAAGCATGGCGCCAGGACAGTCAACATGAAGGCCTGGGCCGAGGGGGAGAATGGGACGATCGTTGCCGAGGCCACCGGCCTCCTGATGAAGATCCGAGGGTAAGAAGGGGGATCAGGTGCGGCGGGTCGTCACGTTGCTGACGGACTTCGGGTTGAGCGACCCGTTCGTCGGTATAATGAAAGGGGTGATCCTTGGGATCAACCCCCATGCGGCGCTCGTCGATCTGTGCCATGGTGGCAAGGTCTACGAGCCCTCCGAGTCGGCATTTGCTCTCATCACTGCGTACCGCTACTTCCCTCAAGGCACGATCCACGTCGCGGTGATTGACCCGGGGGTCGGCGGGCCTCGCCGCCCAATCCTGGTTACCTGCGACGGCCATCTGTTCATTGGCCCGGACAACGGACTTCTGGCCCCGCTCGCAGAGAAGGCCGGATCGTCTGGCATCAGGGCCATCACTGCTACCCGGTATTTCCTCCATCCGGTCAGCGCCACCTTTCACGGCCGCGACGTCTTTGCACCGGTGGCAGGTCACCTGTCGCTCGGGGCTGAGCCCACGGGGTTCGGGCAACCGATCGATGACTATGTTCGCCTGGCGCTCCCCCGCGTAGCGCTATCCGGGACCTCGTTGATCAAGGGGGAAATCCTCCATATCGATCGGTTCGGCAATCTGGTGACGAACGTTACCAGCGCCGACCTGGAACATTTGGCGGCCGGAGATTTCCCTGTGGCATTCTTCGTTCGTATTGCCGGCCAGGAGGTTCCGGTTGTTGCCTACTACGGCCAGGTCGCCCCTGCCGCACCCGGCGCCGTCATTGGAAGCGCGGACTATCTGGAGATCTTCGTGAATCAGGGGGATGCGTCCCGGCTCCTCGGGGTAGGACGAGGATCCGAGGTCGTAGTCGGCAGGAAGGGTGCCGAAGAGTCGCGTCTTTGACAATCTGTAAAGCACTGTGTTAGGCTCTAGCAACATAGCAGCCCAACTCGTTCATCACGCAAGTGGATGCTGGTTGGACGCACAGGTGAGGCACAGTGGCGAAAAGGTCATTCGCAGATTTTTATAAAGGGGTCTCCGACGACGCCCTGGGTGCCTATCTGAAGCGGATTGCTCAAGTTCCCCTCCTGAAGAAGGAGGAGGAGCTTCTCCTGGGAAAAGCGGCTCAACGGGGGGATGAGAGGGCCTTGAAGCAACTGGTGGAGGCCAACCTCCGTTTCGTGGTCAAGGTGGCCCTCCGCTATCGAGGGTGCGGCCTGTCGCTGCCAGACCTGATCAACGAAGGGAACATCGGCATGCTCGTAGCCGCGCGCCGCTACTCCCCGGAGTACAACGTTAAGTTTATCACCTATGCAGTCTGGTGGATCCGGCAAGCGATCATGCAGGCCTTGGCCGCAGGCGGAGGAGCGGTGAGGCTTCCGCTCCGCAAGGCTCGCCTCGCATCGCAACTGAACGACTTCCGCGCCGACCTCTCCCAGCAGTTGCAAGCTACGCCGACCGACTCGGAGGTGACGGAGGAATTAGACCTTAGCGCGAGCGACCTGGAGGGGGCATTGCACCGGGCTGGTCAGTTGGCGTTTTTCAGCGATGAAATCGGCCTTGAACAACGGATTGGAATGGAGTTATATGAATCGAAACAGCTCCCTCCTGCCGACTACGAACTGATCCGGAGGTCGTTCCGTGAAGAGGTGGAGCGGATGCTTGGCAGCCTCACCTCCAGAGAGCGGCTCATTGTGGAACTGCGCTTCGGGTTGGGGAAGGAAGATGCGATGACCCTCAAAGAGGTTGGTAAGCGACTCGCGCTCTCACGGGAGCGGATCCGACAGATCGAGGAGCATGCCAAGCAGAAATTGCGCGTCATGGCCAAATCCAGGCATCTGAAAGATTACTTGAATTAGATCTCCTCACCTGCCGAGCAATTCACCATCACGAGAGGGGTAGGATATTTCGCTTGAAAATGGATTGCGGTTGGATCGATAAGCCCTGACCCTTCACCGGAGATCGGGGCTTTTGTTTTTTGCCCAGTGTGGCCTGCGCCTCTTTACCCGGCAGTCGCGTGATGAGAAGTCGTAAAATCCTCCATGATTGCCTCGCCCTTGTGCTACTTTGCCCTTGCGTGGCTCTTCAGTCTAATTGTTTCAGGGGGATGCATGGCCGACCAATATGAAAGCGCGGAGGCAGCGCGATGGCGGATGGTAGAGCAGCAGCTCAGGGCTCGAGATATCGTCGATGAGCCGGTTCTCGCAGCAATGGGGAGGGTCCCCCGCCACCTGTTCGTAGAGCCGGCCATGGAACGTTTCGCCTACGAAGACCGTCCTCTCTCGATCGGGGCAGGACAGACCATTTCCCAACCTTACATTGTTGCGCTCATGATCCAGCTCCTCCGGGTGCAACCGTCGCATCGAGTCCTTGAGGTTGGGACCGGTTCGGGCTATCAGGCCGCTATCCTGGCCGAGCTGGCGGCCGAGGTCTATACCGTCGAGATCATCCCATCACTTACGGAAGAAGCCTGCGCCCGCTTGGGGGCTCTCGGATACCGCAATGTTCACGTCCGACATGGGGATGGATACGAGGGATGGCCCGAGGTTGCTCCCTTTGACGGAATCGTGGTCGCTGCCGGCGCTCCGCGGATCCCGCTCCCGCTGATCGAGCAGCTACGCGAGGGAGGGCGAATAGCGATCCCGGTAGGGATTGCAAGGGAAACGCAGGACCTGATTCTCGGGGAGAAGCGTGGCGGGCAATTGCAGGTCCGCTCGATTGCGCCCGTACTCTTCGTACCGTTGACTGGAAAGGGAGGCGCCCAGAACTGGGAATAGCTCAGGGTTCAGGGTTCATCATGTTTGCAGGCTCAGATCCTCCCATAACGCCGGGCATAGTACTTATACATGACGACATAGGTCTCAGGCAGTTTGTCATTCCGGGCTTGACCCGGAATCCAGTGCCTGTCTGGATTCCCGCTTTCGCGGGAATGACGTCCATTGTTGCGACTTATGACACTATGTATAGAACGTAGGTCTTGTGTACTCTATGAACGACAAACGCTGCACTGTGAACTGCTGTGATCCCACTCAGGGATAACATCCCCTCCTATCGCACCCCCATCGTCACCGTTGGGCTCATCGCCGCTAACATCCTTGTCTATGTGAACCAGTTGATGCTGCCACCACAGGCGGCGGTACAGTTTGTCTACCTGTATGGTCTCATTCCACTGGAGATCAGCGGTGGTGATCTGCTGGTGCCGCACCCCGTTCCGCTCTACGCCACCGTCTTCACCTCAATGTTCGTACATGGGGGCCTGTTCCACCTTGGCGGCAACATGCTCTACCTCTGGATCTTCGGCGATAACGTGGAAGATAGGATTGGACGGCTCAAGTTCCTGGTCTTTTATCTGCTCTCTGGACTGGCGGCTGCGGCTACCCAAATCTGGACTGATCCCGCTTCAAAGATCCCAATGGTCGGGGCCAGCGGGGCGATCTCCGGCGTGCTGGGAGCCTATCTCTTCCTTTTTCCCCATGCCCGCGTCCTCACCCTTATACCGCTCGGCTTCTTCTACCGGATCGTCGAAATCCCGGCGTTGATTGTCCTGGGGCTCTGGATCGTCGTCCAGGTACTGAACGGCGTTGGAACACTGGGCGTTCAAGTGGGGGGCGTCGCCTGGTTCGCCCACATCGGGGGGTTCGTCGCAGGCCTCGGTATGGTGGTGCTGTTGTCCGGCGGCCGCAAGCGGCTTCACTGAAGGGATCGGCTATTATGAGCGTGGCGAAGCGACAAATGGCCCTGAGCCGCCAGGAGTTCCGTCAACTGGTCTCTCAGGCGATCGCGTCCCTTCCGCCGCTTGTCATGGATCGCCTCACGAACGTCGAAGTCGTGGTGAAGGATCAGCCCACGCACGAGGAGTTGGCGGTGGCCGGGACCGATCCAACGGAGACCCTCTTTGGCCTCTACGCCGGTACCCCGCTTACCGAGCGGAGCACTTCCTACGGAATGGTCTTGCCCGATAAGATCACCCTGTACCAGCAATCGATTGAGGAAGACTGCCGGACCAAACGAGAGATTCAAGAGCAGATCCGCACGACCCTGCTGCACGAGATCGGTCACCATTTTGGCCTCTCTGAAGACGAGCTGGAAAAGGCCGGGTACAAGTGATGCCACGGTTCTCGCCCCTGGAAAACTCTTGACACTTTCGGGTAACCCCCGATAAGATCGCGCCGGTCTTGCGTTTGCAATGAGGATCGAGGAGGATCGATGGCTGCGAGGGGACGGCGTGGGGAGGCCAGGTTTTACGAGCTCTACTGCATCGTGTGCGGCAGGACCTGCACCGAGCAGGAGAGCAGTACGCGTTGCGTCAGTTGCGGCAAGCCGCTCGGCGTGCGCTATGACTATACCTATATCAGGGCTCGCCTGAATCGATACTCGCTCAAGTCCTCTCCGATCAAGGCACTCAAATACCTCGATTTCTATCCTATTCTCAACCTCGATCTGGTGGTCTCTCTTGATGAGGGCGGGACGCCGCTGTACCGTTGCCATCGGCTAGCGGAAGAGTTGGGGATCAAACAGCTCTACATCAAGAACGAAGGGTTGAATCCGACCGGTGTCTTCAAGGATAGAGGGACGCTCGTGGAGATCACCAAGGCCAAAGAGCAAGGCGCCAAGGCGATCTGTGTGGCGTCCACTGGGAATATGGCCGGTTCCGTCGCTGCCTACGCCTCGATCGCCGGGCTGCCGTGCTATGTGGCGGTGCCGGAGGGGACCCCGATCGGAAAGATGGCCCAGGCCCTCTCCTATGGAGCCCGGGTCCTCCAGATCCGAGGGACGTATAACGACGCGGCCTCCATCGCCGAGCAGATGAGCCAGCGCTATAGGTTTTATCTGGCGGGCGATTACGCCTTTCGCATCGAAGGCCAGAAGTCGCAGGCGTTCGAAATTGTGGAGCAATTGGATTGGCAGGCCCCCAGCGTCGTCATTGTCCCCATGGGTTGCGGCACGAACATCGCCGCCCTCTGGAAGGGGTTCAAAGAGTTTCATGAACTGGGCTTGATCTCGTCTCTGCCACGGATGATCGGTGTCCAGCCAGTCGGCTGTCAGCCGATCGTGGCCGCGTTTAATCAGGGGAGCGATGACATTGTACCGGTAAAAAAACCGGAGTCGGTTGCCTCGGCGCTGATCGCAGGCGATCCACTGGACGGGCTGAAGGCGCTGGCGGCACTCCGCGAATCGGGCGGGTGTGCCCTGTCGCTCAGCGATGGCGAAATCTTGCAGGCCCAGCAGCAGCTCGCTCGCCAGGAGTCGATCTTCGTGGAGCCATCCGGGGCGCTCCCAGTCGGGGCGCTTGCGCTGCTGCTTACCAGCGGACGCGTGAGGGCGGACGAGGCAGTGGTCTGCCTCGCGACAGGGAACGGGCTTAAGGATCCCCGGGCAGCGATGCGAATTCTCCCATCCCCGGCCACTATCGATCCCTCAATGCAGGAGGTCGAGAAGTTCCTGAAGCTGCGGCTCTACGAGATCCGGGCCGCCGGGGCTAAGAACGGTGATAAGAACCTGTTTGAGCAAGTCCCGTCGGCTGCCGAGGTCGTCACGAAGGTGCGGCAGGAGTTCGGGGTGAAGCTCACTGCGGAGTACGGGGGCAAGGTGCGGTCTCTGATCGAGGAGTTTGTGAAGAAGGGGAAGCCGATCACCAAGGCGGACCTTCAGTATATCGTGGAGAATGTTCTCAAGGGGCTTTCAGTCCACAAGCTCGTCCTCACGGTAGAGGATTTCAGGGTCTCGACATCGCTCCACGGCCAGGCGGAGGCGGCCGTTTGGGTCCTGTTCGATGGGGAGAAGGTCGAGGCCACCTCCGTGGGTGTCGGGCCGGTGGATGCGGTCATCAACGCTCTGAAACAAGCCGCCTTGACCAGCGGTAAGCTCTTCTTTGAGTTGATCGACTACAATGTGCAGATCAACTCGCCCGGGACCGCTGCCTCAGTCGAGACCACCATTGTCATGAAGGACGCCGAAGGCAACCGGGTAGTCGCCATCGGGACCTCCCCCGACATTATCGTCGCCTCGGTGAATGCCTTCATAGAAGGCTATAACCTGCTTTGGCTACGGCAGAAGCGGTGATCCCTTCGGCAAGTCGTACCGGAGGGGACAACTGTCACAGTGCGGCGTTTTCCGGCAGCAGGTCTTGCCGACGGCCACCAGCAGGGCGTGATACTCGTTGAAGAGCGTCGGGTTAGCCGGCAGGTGTGTCATAAAGAGGCGCTGGATCTCACCATAGGGAGTTTTCTCCTCACTCAGTCCGTGCCGCTCCAGCACCCGACGGGTGTAGGCGTCCACGACAAAGATCGGTCGGCCTCCCGCGTACAGCAGGATCGAGTCGGCCGTCTCCTCGCCAATCCCTGAAATCCCCAGCAACTCCTCGCGCAACATGGTCAACTCCGTTCGACACATCCGCTGCACGCTCCCGCTGTAACGCGTCTGCAAGAAGTGCGTGAACTGTTTCAGGCGTTTGGCCTTCATGTTATAATCCCCTGCCGATCGGATGAGCTTGGCGAGCTGCTCCTGTGGCGCGGTATCGATCCCACGGGGGTTGAGCAGTCGTGCACCCCGCATCGCCGCGATGGCTCGCTCGACGTTGGCCCAGGCGGTGTTCTGGGTTAGGATGGCGCCGACGATGACCTCAAACCTGGAGCGGGCCGGCCACCAGCGTTGTGGTCCAAAATGCCGGAAGAGATGCCGGTAGAGGGAGAGGAGCCGACGTTCGGTTGCTGTCTGTGGCATGCCGATCATTGTGACTGGTTTTTCTGAGAGGTCAAGGGGAGAGTCAGCGAACAGCGAACAATGACGCGATACTTGGGGATCGATTTTGGGACGCGGCGGATCGGGGTGGCCGTAAGTGATGAGTTGGGGCTGACAGCCCAGCCTCTGCCATCGCTCGAACCGTCTTCAGAACAGGAGGCCCTCAGCGTCATTCAAGGACTGATTGACCAGTATGGTGTGCTCGAGGTGGTCGTCGGCCTGCCAAAGAACATGAACGGCTCCATCGGCCCAGCGGCCGAGGCGACCCTGGCGTTTGCCAGGCGACTGGAAGAGGGTGGGACTGCAAAGGTCACGATGTGGGACGAGCGGCTGACCAGCAGGGCCGCCGAGCGCTTGCTGATCGAGGCCGATCTGTCGCGAGCCAAGCGGAAGCGGCGCGTCGATCAGATGGCCGCCGTCCTTATCCTGCAGGGCTTCCTTGATCGTTACCATCGTCAGCAGGAGCGTTCCTCGTGAGTGCGGCACTCTCCTCACCTCCGCTGCCACTGCGGGCTCTTACCCTGTGTCTCTGTCTGCTGGTGGGAGGAGGTGTCTTATGGTACGTCCTGGGCGGGCCAGTACCGTCCACGAACGAGGCCACGCGGGCCGTTGTCATCAGGCCGCAGACGGGAGCCTTCGATATCGCGAGGACGCTGAAAGAGGCGCATGTGATCCGTAGTCGTTTTGCCTTCCTGGCTGTGGCTATCGCCCGTGGCACGCAACGACGCCTGCTTGCCGGAGAATATGAGTTTGCCTCTGGCCTCAACCTGCTTGAGGTTGTCCGCCGGCTCGAGCATGGGAAAGGGCTCGTCCATCCATTGACGATCCCCGAGGGGTTCGCCGCCCGGCAGATTGCCGAGATGCTTCAGGAAAAGGGGCTGGTCGATCAGGATCGGTTTATGGGTCTCCTGCGGGACCGTCGGTTGCTGGCGCAGTACAGAGTGGATGGTGAGTCGCTCGAAGGGTATCTGTTCCCCGATACCTATCGCCTCGTCAAGGGGCTGAGCGAGGAGGCGATTATCGGGCGGATGGTTCAGCGATTTGCTGAGGTATTCGGTCCTTCGGAGCGGGCGCGCGCCATGGAGATGAAGATGTCAGTTGCAGAGGTGGTGACCATCGCTTCCATGATCGAACGGGAAGCGATGGCGGAAGAAGAACGGCCGCTCATCTCAGCGGTGTTCCATAATAGGCTGCGGCTGGGAATGCCGCTGCAATCCGATCCTACAGTGCTCTACAGCCTCTCGCGGTTTAGCGGTAAGCTCACTAGGGCGAACCTGCGGGCGCCCTCCCCGTACAACACGTATCTTCACCGGGGCCTGCCGCCCGGTCCGATCGCAAGCCCTGGACGCGCCTCCGTCATGGCCGCCCTATATCCCGCCTCCTCCCGATATCTGTACTTCGTGTCGAAGAATGACGGGACGCATGCCTTCTCGAATACGCTGCGCGAGCACGACGCGATGGTGAGGCGGTATCAGATCAGGAGAGCGGGGTGATGCGGGGTCCGGTCGCCATCGTTCTGCTGGGCTGTCTTCTCGCTGCCTGCGCCACAGAACAGATCGCGGCGAAGCGGGAAAAGGCTGACAGTCATTATAATATTGGAGTCGCGAGCCTGGCCAGTGGTAACGCTAAGCAGGCCATCGCGGAGTTCAGTCAGGCGATCGGCGACTCCTCAGACAATCCGGCCTATCACAACGCCTTAGGACTCGCCTATCTGGTCGAGCATCGGACCGATCTGGCCATTGCCTCCTTGCAACGGGCTGTAGATCTCGATCCGAAATTCTCCGATGCCTACAATAATCTCGGTTCGGCTTATGTCCAGCGGGCGGAGTACGATCAGGCCATCAAGGCCTTCAGACAGGCGCTGTCAAATCCCGCCTACCTGTCCCCCGAGCAGGCGCACCTGAATTTGGGGAATATCTACGTCATCCAGGGTCGGGCTGCCGACGCGGTTGTGGAGTTCAAGCATGCACTGGACGTAGCCCCCGATTTCGCCGAGGCCCATAATCGGCTGGGGTACGTCTACCTGGTGCAAGGACGGTTGGAACTGGCGATCGCCGAACTGACACTGGCCATAAAACAGGCGCCTGATCTCGCCACTGCATACCAGAGCCTGGGCTTTGCCCATCTGTCGGCTGGTGAAAAAGACCGGGCTAGGCAGGCTTTTCAGAAGGTGGTGGAACTGAGCCCCGCGAGCGAGATGGCAATCGAGGCGATGCGCCAGCTCAAACAGCTTGGCCAATAGCCTCGGCGTACCTCTTTCCTATCCATTGAGTGAGAAAGTGCCCAACAAAATTGACCTCAAAGGGCTGAGCCTTGAGGAGATGGAGTGTTTTGTTACCGACCACGGCGAGCCGGTCTACCGTGGCCGCCAACTCTTCCACTGGATCTACGGGCGCGGCGCAAGTACGTTCGCGGAGATGACCGATCTGCCGATCGCGTTACGCGCGAGGCTGGCCGAGCGGGCGAGCATCGGCGCCCTCGCACCTCTCGGCAGGGAGATCTCCCAAGACGGCACACGGAAATACCTGTTTGGCTGCGCGGACGGGCGACAGATCGAGACGGTACTGATCCCTGATGAGGGGCGGCTGACCGCGTGTCTCTCCACCCAGGTAGGTTGTGCCCTGGCCTGCGCCTTTTGCCTGACTGGAACAATGGGTTTTGTCCGGCACTTGCAGGCGGCTGAGATCGTCGATCAGGTGCTCGCGCTCCAGCGAGATCTTCAGCCAGGAGAACGAATCGGCAATCTGGTGTTGATGGGGATGGGGGAACCGCTCCACAACTACGATGCCACCGTGAAGGCGCTCACGATCCTGGCGCACCCCCTGGGCCTTGCGTACCCTCCGCGTCGGATCGCCCTCTCCACTGTCGGCCTGGTCCCAGAGATCGTGCGACTCGGCCAAAGTGGACTTCTGGTGAACCTGGCCGTGTCGCTCCACGCGGCCACCGATGAGCTTCGCGACCGTCTGGTCCCGATCAACCACCGCTACCCGCTCAAGGTGTTGATGGCGACGCTCAGGGCGTATCCGCTTCCGTCTCGCCGCCGTCTTACCTTTGAGTATGTGCTCATCGATGGGGTGAACGACCGACCGGAGAACGCCCGTGAGCTGGTAAAGCTCCTGCGCGGCCTTCGGTGCAAGATCAACCTCCTGCCTTTGAATGAGGCCCCTGCCATCCCGTTTCGGCGACCTTCGCGGGAGTGCGTCGAGACCTTCCAGCGCATCCTAAAGGCAGCCGGCCTCCTGACCACCATCCGCGAGAGCCGCGGCCTGGACATCTCGGCCGCCTGTGGCCTATTGGTCACCGCAAGCGCCGAGAAAAGGCTTGACACTGCTGGCCACCCTGCTTAAGATGTCTTCGCGGGGTGGAGCAGTCTGGTAGCTCGTTGGGCTCATAACCCAAAGGTCGCAGGTTCAAATCCTGCCCCCGCAACCAGCACAGTCAATGGGTTAGGCGATTTCGCCTAGCCCATTTTTTGTGCAACATGTCCAGCAGGCCCATAGTAGGCCCAACTTATTAAGCCAGCTTCACCCTGAAGCCCTCCAAGGTTGGCTCTTCACATTCGCGAGGTCGAGTAATCGAATCCCCTATACGATGTAGCTCATCAAGGGATCATATGAGGTGCGCTCAGGGCTGACCGCAGACAAGACAGCCTGGCCGCCTTTCCGATGCCTACCCTTGCCATCGTTATCAGTTTTCCTGCCTTGTGAAGTCGTGGAGAACAGTCCATGGAAGTCTCGCTTTGGTGAGACCGTTCTTGACAGATTCTCGCCTCCTGCTATGATTAGCATAGTTATACTAACCATGATAGGAGGGAATGGACGTGGTGAAGAAGGTGAACGCGCTGAACGCGCGCAAGAAGCTTGGCCAGCTCCTTGAGGAAGTCTACTACAAGGGGGACCAGTTCGTCATCGAGCGTGCGGGTCGTCCCATGGCGGCCGTGGTGCCGGTCTGGCAACTGGAAGAGCGTGCGACGCGTAAGGAGCGGCTCTTCGGAATGGTCGAAGAGGTGTGGCAACGGACGAGGTGTCTGAAACCAGGGATCGTCGATCGAGAGGTGAAGCAGGCCATCAAGGCCGTCCAGGGGAGGGCCGGGCGCCGGAAAGTATGACTCGGGCGGTGCTCGATGCCAATGTGTTGGTGAGTGGCATTCTCAGCCCAAAGGGCGCCCCCGCGAAGGTCCTCACTGCCTGGCAGGCCGAGCAGTTTCACCTGGTCCTCTCCGAGGCGGTCCTCGACGAGATCAACCGCGTCTTGCACTACCCAAGGATCGCAACACGCCACCGCTGGTCCGAAGAGCGGCTTCAAGGCTTTATCGAGGATCTCGCCCATCTCGCGATTATGACGCCAGGCGCGGCCTACCTCGCAGTGATCGCAGAGGATCCACCGGATGACCGCTACCTAGAATGTGCGATTGAAGGAGAGGCCGACTATATCGTGAGTGGTGATCAGCACCTCCTCGAGCTTGGGGAATACCAAGGGGTCGGAATCCTCACGCCGCGAGCATTCTTGGATGTTCTGGGGAGATAACCAAGGCCATAGAAGAAGGACGACCTTGGCCGCCTCATGATCATTCACTATGAGCGAACTATGGGCGCGAATCACGCCCACAGGCATCGAGGGACGCGAACTTAAACCCTGCAAGGCAATACTGGACCTTACTCCTACCGTGGACGGGGTGGTCAATGTGGTCTTGGACGTCAAGGGACAGTCGGTGGGTTACCGCAGGTAGCCCAGCGCTCGGTACCCGGCCTGTCGCCTCGCCGCCATCCGCGCCAGCACCGGAACAGCCATATCGGCATAGTCATAGACGATTACCTCGCTCTTGCCCTCGTGACCGCGGTGCAGGCGGCCGACGTATTGCGCGAGCGTGCCCTTCCAGGAGATGGGCATGGCCAGAAACAGGGTGTCAAGACGAGGATCGTCGTAGCCCTCGCCGAGATAGCGGCCGGTCGCCAGGATAAGGCGCTCCTGGCCGTTCGAAGAGCGTAGGACGGTTTCGGCGGAGCGGCGTTCGGCGGTTGCCATGCCGCCTCGCAGCACCACCAGATTTCGGGTGAAGCCCTTGAAGCGGGCCTGGAGCGTCTCGAGATGGTCGCGCCGCTCGGTCAGGACAAGGGGACACCGGCCTGCTGCCAACGCCGTCAGCACGTCGTCGGAGATGAGCGCGTTGCGCGCCTCGTCTTGTGCCAGGGCGGCATAGAGTGCCGGAATCGAGAGGCGATCCCCTTCCATTCCCGGCGGCAAGCGGAAGCTCGTCTCGCGTAGGCGCACGCGATGCTCGAAACCCCGCTGTGCGGCCTGGGACTTGGGATCGACCCGGTGCCGCACCGGACCACACTGCATGAAGATGATCGGGTGGTGTCCATCTTTCCGGGCGACCGTCGCGGACAGCCCAAGGACGTACCGGGCCTTTGACCGTCGGGCCACCAGCTCGAAGCTCGCGGCGGACAGGTGATGGCACTCGTCCACGATGAGCTGCCCATAGCCCGCGATCAGGTCCGATACTTCGCCCTTGCGCACCAGGCTCTGGATGAGCGCCACGTCGAGACGACCCGTCGGCTTGCGGCGACCGCCGCCAATGACTCCGATGTCGCGGGCCTCTACCGAGAGGAAGGTCTTCAGGCGCTCGACCCACTGGGTGAGAAGCTCGCGTCGATGCACCAGGACGAGCGTACTGCACCCCCTTTGGGCGATCATCGCGGCTGCTACCACCGTCTTGCCGAACGCGGTCGTCGCAGCCAACACCCCGAAATCATAGCGCGCCATTGCGTGGAAAGCCGCAGCCTGCTCCTCGCGCAGCGTGCCGAGGAAGCGGACGGGAAGAGGTGTGCCGGACTCCCGGCGGTCTTCGATCTCGGCTTCAACCTCATGTGACCGCAGCAGTTCTCTGGTCTCGTCGAGACACCCGCGCGGCAAAGCAATATGGCGCGGATGTAGCACAGCACAGGACACGATGCGCGGCTTGCCGAAGGTCGGGAGCCGCATGGCCTGCGCACGGTAAAACTCGGGGTTCTGAAACGCAGCGAGTCGGACGAGCCGCGCCACCATCGAGGGTGGCAGGTTGGAACGGTCGATGTAGAGCTCGTCCGCAAGCACCACGCTCACGTGGCTCGGCAGCGGACCGGTGACCGGCGCCAACTCGCGCCGCCGCGATGGCGGCATCCGCCATGGCTGATCGGCGCCCTCATCCTCGACCGGCATCCTGACGCCGAGCACACGGCCACGGGCTTCTGCCTCTGCGACCCGCTCGAAGACGGCGCCGGCTTTCATCCGGGAAACTGACGAGAGAAAGGTCCACTGGTCTTCGTATGGCCGAAGATCGTTGTCTACGAAGACGCTGTTGCCGCGTTCTCGGACGCGCCGCTGAAGCGGCAATGCGATGAGGTTGCCGAAGCCGCCGGTCGGCATGGTGTCTTGGCTCGGAAAGAACCGATCATAGGAGGCAAAGCCGATCTCCGGCCGACGCTCCATCGTCTCAGTCAGGAGAAGGGCACCAAGCTGCCGGGCGTCACGCGCCGGCACCGGCTCGGAGAAGAAGATCCAGACATGGCCTCCTTCGCCTGAGCGGGACCGTTCAAGGGCCGCCGGCACGTCCCTGGCACGGCAGGTGTGCATGTAGGCGAGCGCGTCGTCGGCCCAGCTCTCGCCGTCAAAGTCGGCCGCCAGGAACCAGCAGGTCTCGTCGGCCAGAAGCGGATACACGCCGGCAACAAAGTCGGCGGCCCTCGGTCGCATCCGGTCCTTCCCGCGAAGGTGGTTCTCGATCACCTCATCGGATACGGGGATGAATGCTTGGTTCGGGCATTCTCCGCACTTCACCTGCGGCTTGCCACAGACGCTCTTCACCCATTCGTTGGCGCAGGCCGGCGCGTACCCTGATCGCCCTGTCTTGGCATTCTCCCAGCGTAGTGGGTACACGTCCTGGCGACCCGCGAACAGACGGCGGAACAGGGTGACCTTATCCGTTGCTCCGGAAGTGCTTGTCGCCTGACCGGCATCGACGGTGGACATCGGGGCTGCCAGCGGGGGCCGGCTCAGCAGGTCCGCAAGCCGTCTTTCCAGCGAAACCCGCTCCGCCTCAAGGTCGGCAAGTTGACCCTGTATCCGCGCGACCTCTTGGTCAGCCTCTTGCTCTGCCATCGAGACCTCGTATGATTATCGAAACTGGCCGCAGTCTATACCCCTACAGCCATACGTCGGCGCAGGCAGTACCTCCTCAATCGCCGGCTCCGTGTTCAAAGGGGTCGTGTCTTCCTGGCAGGTCACACGCCTTTGGGGTTCGCCTCTATTGCTCCTCCAGATGGCGGGTGCACTCTTCGACGCTCAGCCCTAGGTCTCGCAGGACCTCTCATAGAAGAGGCCGGACGATGACCTGTGAGCCGTGGTCAGGGATCAACACGATGCGTTCCTTAGCATTGCGAAAGGTATTATGGCTGCCCTCTCTGCGGACCCAGTGAACCCCGCTGCCTCTGCCACCTCGCTCAACTCTCGATAGGCGACCAGGCGCAGCCGAATCAAGCCGCGACCTCAATCCGCCAGGTGCCCACGAAATCCGGCAGCGGCTCGTCCGGCTCAACGGTCTTGAGATAGGCGCGGATTGCCTCCTCCACGTTCATCTCGAGTGCCCGCAGATCCGGAGCCTGAGTGTAACATCCAGGCCGCTCAACCTCGCCCACCAGCCAGCGGCTTTCGGGATCGCGTTCTACGACGCTCGTAAACGAGCGTTTCATGGGGTCCTCCCCTTTGATGTGGTACGGCCTTCACTAGGCGATGCAGGCAGACAACGGGACGGGCGCAACCAGCCCGCTCCCACGAAACCTGGTCCCGCGGCGCCCCTCTCCCGAGAGTGCGCACAGTGCAGGCTCTCCCACGTATGCCAGGCTATGTCCTGGGTCCTAACGTCCTCCTTGACTCCGTTGTGCGACATCCTATCATAGCGCTCGACGAGAATCCAATGGCCCAGAGGTGGAGAGATGGAGCACGATACCCGATCTGACAGCGAGAGCGGAGCCCTCAGCGGTTAGCTGGAGGCAGGAGGTCGAGGACGGTGCCGCCACCGCCGGCGAGGTGAAGGCCTGACCAAGAGACGGAACCCTTCCGCAACGGAGATGTCCCTTGGTCTTTTAGCATATAGGGTGCTATGGTCCGGTGAGGCATCCACGAAAACCCAAGGGGAGCACAATGATCGAGTGGGGCGCTCGATCGCCGCCTGCGTCAGGCTGCCCTGGGACCATGGGTCATCGGCGGGCCGATTGGGCTTACAAGATCTCTCGATGGGTTATCCAAGCAGTGCAGTCGTAGAACGAAAATTCCTGCCTGAGGGTGAGATTTACGGCTTGAAATTTCAAGGCTCGACTTGAAAATCCTGAGGGCAGGGAATTCAAGTTTAAATTTTAATGTCAGTAGGCCCATCGGACCGTGGCCTGCGGTAGATACCCATGGGCTTACGCCCGTGGCACTGGCGATCAGAACCCAAATTCCAACTGGAGCTTGAGCTGATCAGTTCCTGGAACTCGGCGTACCGCCCATGGGCGCTCAGCCGAATCTGCATGCGCCCATCATATCAGTGAACCGGCCTAGCTTGGCCAGCTCAGCATTCGGCTGGGGAGGCTTTCACCCCCGGGCTAACGCCCGTGGTCCTCAGCCTCGAGCGTGATGGATTTAGCAATTGCAGATAAATCAAAGAGTTACAGCAAACATAAGGAGTTACGCGACTTGATTTTTCGGGCTCATAACCCAAAGGTCGCAGGTTCAAATCCTGCCCCCGCAACTTTTAAAATTAGTGGGTTAGGCGATTTCGCCTAGCCCATTTTTTGTGCATTATGGCCAGTAGGACCAATTGTCGAGCAGGGCAATCCCTCGCAATGCGGCTACTCCAATCTAAAGCTATCCTTCATGTTACTTAGTAGATCGTTGATCCGTTTAACCACGTCATCAGGCGGAGCCTCCTTCTCATCCCCAAGTTCGATCCGTACCAGGAACTTGATCGGAATATCGGCCTTTGCCTTGATCTCCAGAAGCTGCGGCACGATGTCCCCGAGGTCCTGGATCTCGGATGGTTCAAGCTCGGCGTAGGCAACGAGGCGGGACGATGTCGCGGAACCGATATCGCGTACGCCCAGTGATCTAGACGGCCCAGAGGCGACCTTCAGCTTGATCGCCTGGGCCGCCGGGTAGTCACAGGGCCAGCCACCGGACGTGCCGTCCAGTTCCATAAAGCGGGCATTGATCGATGCCGTGATCACGTCCTTGACCGTCTTCCACGGCATGGTGTGGCCGAATCTCTGCGAGAGCGCAGTGGCGATGGACATCGCCGTGGCCTGCCCCTCCGACCAGGCGTCGGGCAGGTTCTCCGGTAGAATCTCGGCGGCGGCGATCATAGCCGGCGGCTGGCGTAGGATTGCCTTCAGCGTCAGAACGCCGGCGGGGATCGATTCCGCGAGCACGCTGGCCGGGCCGCTCATGAGCCACAGTGCCCCGGCCTCAACAGCGGCGGTGATGGCCTTATTGACCACCTCGGCGCTCGCCTTGGGAATGGCAACAGGTTCCATGTACCCATCGCGCTGGACCTGCACGACCGTCTTCCCGTTGAAGTAGCCGATGACGGCCTGCACCGCGATCTCGTCGCCCTTCCATAGTTCCGGCAGCTTGCCGGGCATGAGAAGCTGGTACGGCAACTCGACCAGTTCGGCGGCCTCCGGTAAGACCAACTCGAGAGCCGGATCGCTCATGGCGGTCTCATCCGCGCGCGTGCGCCACCACGAGCGGGACGACCCGTCGGGCCGCGTCACACGAAGCACGAACGAACCCTGCGCGCAGCCCTCCGTCAACGTGTCCAGAATGGCCTGCGCCTTGAGCATCTTGGGCAGATGCGGCAGTTGCGCGAACGCGCCGGACAGGTCTTTCACGCGACGGCTCGTTTCGCCTGTGCGCCAGAGGTTGTACGGCCCGTCTGGCAGCAATGCCTCTGCCGTAATCGAGGAGTCCTGGACGCGTGAGCGTGAGTCATTCTTGATGATGTTGAAGTGCGGCTCATCCGTCACGTTGATCTTGAAGGCCTGGACCTCGTCCCTTTCCGACACGGTGACGACGATGCAGTACGCCTGCTTGACAGCCTCCGCGATACGTCCCTTGGCCTTGTCGATATTGATGGCGAGCGTCTGCATCCGCGCGACGTCGATATTGCCGTCCTTTTCCTGATCCTTAAGGTCAGTACGCACCTGCTCCCACGCGAGGTAATCGCGGACCCGCCCGAAAGCAACCTCCAAGCCATCCTTGGAAGGCGTCAACAGGAGTACCGCGTTTCGATAGACACGCGGATTCTCTGGTCCGGTCTTTTCATCCAGATAGCGCTTGGCGTCGGGACTCGGCTTTCCGGAATCTGACGCGGTGCTCGGTGCCAAAACAGCAAAGTGAAACTGACCATCGTCCTCAATGTCGCGGGGGCGGGCTGGCAGCGTATGCACGCGCACCCCGGCTGCCGACGCTCCGGTCGTGAGGGACTTGACCTTGCCGATTTCGTCCAGCAGCCGGGTGCGCACCATGTCGTCGGAAACACGGCCCGCCGCGGCCGCGTGCATCTGCGTCAGATTCGGCCGGTTGCCCAGGCGCCAAGTTCCGGGCAACTGGGTCCCACCCACGGCCGTGTACTGATCGTCCAGCCAGAAACTCGCTTGAGCCCACCGGATGAGCCCTTTCTCCAGCTCGATCCGGTCGGGACGGATCGCGCCTAACATGACAAGAAGGTCGCGCGACCTCGCGCTCTGGCCGATGGGCTGCGAATGGAGGAACGTACCGACGATGGCCTGCTCGACTACCCGTAACTGCAGGCCTACGGAATCGCGCTCAATGTCCCGGGCGCGACCCAACTCACCCTCGATAATGCCCGTCCATGCCTGCTTCTTGCCTTCGTGCTCCTCGGTGTCGGCCACGGTCACGAGTTCGCGCAGGGCATCAGACAAACCCTCCCGCCCGGGCGCGTTCAGGAGAACGCCGGGCCCCACCAACGGTGCCGTGTCCCATTTCTCGGCCTCGCGTAGCGCCAGCGCGAAGGTGCGCAGGACGCCTCTGGCCTTTTGGAATCGATCCAGTTGCGTCCACTTGGTGTAGAAGACCTCCGTCAGGTCCGGGTGGAACGGATAGCTCTTCAGGTAGCGTTCCTCGGCATCCGCACCCTGCTTCTGCGTCTGCTCGTCGATGTCGAAGATGCCCTTGAGCGCCGCCTGGACGTGCGGCCGGAACGCGTCGCGATCCTTGATGGATTCGGGCGTGAAGAAGCGCCGACGCAACAATTCAGCCACGTCCTCCTTCACTACGGGCTCCACCGCCTCCTCGCGCTGGCGTTGGAAGACGTCGTAGAGCTCACCCTGGAGCTGGCGGCCGAAGGGATCGCTCTTGACAGGATCGCTTGCCAGCAGCGACGCCACGATGCAACAGCGGTCCACCTTGGTGGCGGCCTGGGTCAGGTACTGGAAGAAGTTGACGATCCGGTCTTTCCACCGTGGGTCCGCCGCCACCTTCTCGCGGACGTACATCAGCACTTCATCGATCAGGATCAGGACGCCCATGCCGTCCTTGGCTGGCAGCTCCAGCAGCGTCGTCAGCAGGTTCTCGGCCGGGGCGCTCTCGCGCTCCTCGGCCTTATTGTCAGCGTGCAGGAGCTTTAGCCCCTCGTCGCCCGCGAGTTGGTACGTCAGCACGCTCCATGGCTGCTTGAGCGTGCGGACCGTACCGCTCGGCGAGCGCACATCCATACCTTTTTCGACGTCCAGCTTGTCAAAGCAGAGCCCGGCCACGCGCGCCTTGGGCGGCGTCTGGCCGATGGCCTCGATGAACTCGGCCACGGCGGGCAGCTTGGGTAGGCCGGCCGGATCGGTCACGAGATGCCGCAGAACGATCAGCGTGTGAGTTTTGCCGCCGCCGTAGGTCAGTTCAAGCTGGCGGACGGCCTTGTCGTTCTTGCCAGCCACGCGCAGCACCACGTCGCGCACTAACTGGCGCAGGTTGTACGTCGGGAAGGTGAGGGCGAAGAACTTCTCGGGGTCCTCATAGACCGGCCGCTTGCCGCTCTGCATGAGGACCTCATACAGGTCGGCGGCGAACATGTGAAGCGGGAGTTCTCCGGACCGCAGGTCCTCCCGCAGCCTCACGACTTCGTGCCAGCACTTCCAAGGTAACTTTGCCATAACGTGGCTCCTATCCCGACGACGCGGGTCGGTTAGTTCTCCTCACCGAGCGCCAGTATTGCCTGGCGGTCTTCCGGCTTGGCTCCCTTAGCCTGAACGTGATTGCTCAACGACTCCAGCAGGGACCGCTCGTCGCTACCTGCGGGCGACAACTCGATCAGCGACTGCAAGAGCCGCCTGAACAGCTCCTGACGTCGCAGGCCGTGCTCGTCGAGGTACTCATCCACCTTCAGCACCTCCCCCACCCGCCACAGATGCATCAGCCGGTGAATGCGGTCGATCAGCGGCACGGGCTGGCCTCCGGGGGCCTCGTAGCCCATGGTCCGATGGTTGCGCTGGGCCCAGGTCTTGAGCTTCACCTTGCTGCCAGAGTCCGAGGCGCTGTCGGGGTCCGCCTCAGCGTCCGGGTCAACGCCCTCGCTCTCCTCGTCCTCATCCTGACTTCCACTGCTGCCGCCGGTGCGGACCAGGATGTCCCAGGTGGTCTCCAATTCGCGGTCGGATAGACCGCAGGCCGTAGCGTAGAGGATGCAGGCGCCGGTAGGCGCCTCCTCCAGACCGAAGTCGTGGCGGTGGAGCAGGTAGTAGGCCGTCGGGGCGTCCATCTGGTCAGCGGAGGCGAGGTCCGTGCCGTGGCCATCGCCGGTCAGCACCTGGCCGACTACGAAGTCCACCACCATACGACGGACATGGGAGAGGAACTCGCCCACCTCCATAGTCTTACCCGAATCGTTGGCCTTCTTGACCACGGGGTGCTTACTATAAGCCTCGAGCGCCGGGCCGGTGGCGGCCCAGACGAAGTCGGGGCCGCGAATCCCCGCGTCCCAGAACTCGCGCAGCCGCGTGGCGATATTCGCCCGCATCTCCTCCATGACCTTGTTGTCCCAGCCGGGGCGCGCGGCCTCGGGACGCTTTTTGCAGACGAGCCAGACGGAGGAGGCGAGGGCCGCCGATGACTTGGCACGCATTCGGGTGTTCATTTCTGTTTGAATCGGCCAACTAGCGTCCACCACGAATCCCGAACGGATGAGCGCCGAGACGAGCGTCTCCCACGCATCCGGTTGTTTATTGGCAAAGACGACGACCATCTTGCCTTCGGGTTTGAGTGCATTGCCGCATCCCTGAAACACTCGCGCCATGCCGTCTTCATATACGGCTTTCGACTTCGCCTTGTCACCCTCGTGGCGGCTCGCATCGTCAATAAGCTCCCCGTCGTTCTTCTCATGATTCCATTTGGGTGAAAGCGCCTCTTTGAACACCGCATCTAGTTCCGGCGAAAGGCCGTTCAACGAGCGCTTGAGCCAGAGGTAAAAGAAATCCATCAAGTCCGAGTATGGTATCGCATCATAGTATGGCGGGTCTGTTACAACCGCGTCATAGTCTCCTGAGCCGAGCTGGATTGCGGACTTGTTTTGAGGTACAGGCCTTTCGACACCCGCCCCGGCAACAAGAGCGTGGTCAATGTAGCGGGCCACCCAGTCAAGCTGCGCCGAATATGCGCCACCCACATTGTTGGTCAAAGCGAGTTCGACAAAATCCCAGGTAATCGGAAGCGCGAAACGTGTGAAAGTGTGACCTATTTTTTCTCCAGAAATATGCCACATGCATACCATCGAGTTGTAGTCGCCGACTTTGTCGTTCTGAATGGCGAGGTAGGCCGAGATTGCCTCAACCCACTCCGGGGGATAGCAAAGCCGAATCGACTCGCCCTTCGCCTCCCTCGCCCACTTTACGAATGTGCCCAGCGCCAAGAGTTGGCGCGGCGTGAAGAGCTTCTTCCACTGATCGAAACCGTAGCCGTCAACAGAAAACGCCCTGCTTGCCCCGGCACCTGCCTTTGGTGTCGATTGCTCCGGCAACCCGAACGGAATCTCGGCGAAGACGTCGGGGATGGCCTTTTCAGCCTCCTCGGCCATTTGAATCTCGTAGGCGGTGGGCAAGCGGTACTCTTTTCCGTTCTGCCCATTCACGATCACGGCGGTCATAATGGCGCCGAGGCGGCCCGATCGGCCTTCGAGACGGATGTCCTCCATGGTCATGATCGCAGGGCAGCAAGGGCACCTCGCTCCCGAACGAGACATCGTTCCCGCACCGATGCGCTTGTCGTGTTCGCGCCTCTGTGCCGCGTTCCCACCTTTCACGGGGACATCGTTCTCAATCCCAAAGACGACACCGACCTTCTCCGCGTTCGGTTCCATAGTCAGAAGCACGCGCTTGTTGGCCTTCTTGCAGAGCCAGCGGGTCTTGAGAAGCGGCAGCGTCGCGCGGCAGTTCTTGCAGGTCACCGTACGCGCCCAGAGGTACGCCACCGTCGGTTTCGCCACCCATCGGGGATTGCACTTCTCGGCCAAGTATTCCTCGCTGAACTCGACGTTCAGGGCGTCGATGTGCGCTGTGCCGTCGTCTTTAAGCGGGACGAGCCGCATGGTCTGCTTTTCATAAGGTTTGGTGGGGCCGGCGTCCCTGCCAGTCAACTTCAAAGATTCGAAGTCCGCGTAAGTTGGATAGAACTTCGCCAGATCCCGCCGGGCGCGGTCGAGCACCCATTTGCCCCAGGCGCGAACGTGCCAGGCAAGGTCGGCCTTTGGCACGCGCCCTGAGTCACCCCTGTCCTTCATGAACAAATCCTGGGCGAACGCATCCTTCTGCCGTTTCGTCTGCTTGGTCCGGCCGACTAGGTGCGGGTGCGCCTTGTAGAAGGCGTCCATGAACTCTTCGTCCTCTCGGATGAAATCGGGCAGCGGGTGCGTCTTCCCGGCCAGCTTCTGCGGGTACTCCAGGGTGCATTTCAAGATGAACCAGGCAACGGGGTTGATGTCCGCCGCCGTAACCTCGCACCCCAAACGCATGGCCTCGAGCGGGATGGCCCCACCGCCCGCGAAGGGATCGAGCACACGGGGGGCGCGGCCACCGTAGGCCTTACGGATTTCCTGCCGGAACCACTCCAGGTCTTCGGCATTTTCGGTTTCCCGCTTCCAGTGCAGGATGCCGCCCTCGGTCTCCTCCTTGACCCGCTCGACCGTCCGGCCGTTCGGCATCTTCTTCTTCTCGATCTTCTGGACCACCTTGCCGCCGATCTTCTCACAGAGCTTCTGGCGTTCTTCGGGCGTCCCAGGGTCGGGCAAGAGCGTAGCAATTAGCGCCGCCCGGCACGCCGCCAACGGCCGCCGCGCAGGCCAGATGTGGAGCGTGGAAATATGCCCATGCCGCACGTTCTTCTCGTGAACCGAGTCCAGCGAGGCCTGCTTCAGCGGAAACGCGCGCTCGATGAGTCTGGGATTATCGGTCATCGATACATTTCTCCGTTCGCACTGTCACCACTGCAAAGTTTCTCATACCTCGACCTTATAACCATCCATCCATTTCATCTCCCCATCGACTGGCACTAATTGTGGGAAGGCACTCCACGTCTTCTGAGACAAGGCATGGTATGCGTGGGGATTGTGGAGCATGAAGGCATCATGCTCAACCCACTCTTCTCTATTCTCGGCGCTGGAATGAAGCTCGTGCGCCCTTTTCCATACGGGCCAGATTTCCCTTCGTCGCTCTTTATCAAATAGCACGAGAGGATCAGGCCAGGGATACTTCTCCATGAACTTCTCCTCAAGGCAGAGAATGGCGCCGATTCGTCGATAGGCAGGGAATCCGTCGGGCTTCAGTGGCTTCCCATTCGGTAGATTCGTGTTGAGGAACTTGCCCTCCTGGGAGAATCTGACTTCCACGGGCCCCGCCGCTTCGCCAAGTCGGGTGTCTACGGGCCAGGTTATTTTGCTCTGGCCGTATGCGGCCTTCACGACATTAGGACTTTGTGAAAACACTCGCACGCGAAGACTGGGAACGATCACGAGTAGATTGGGGTCACCGTCATCGAACTGCCTGTTCGCTGCATCCATGCACTGCTCGATCTTGTCGGCATCGTCGCCGCACCAACCTACCGTGTTCTCGCCCGGCGGAGGCTTGGGTATCTCCTGTAGCGGAGCTTTCACCTCGACACCGATCCATGTACTGTCCAGATGCGCCCGCATCTCAAGGTTTTTACCGTTTCGGCCAGGCGCACATGGGTCAACGGGAAGTTTCATTCGCCCAGCAAGAAACCAGCAAACCATACACTCTGCCATGGCCGATCGGAAGCCGTCGTCATTTGCTCCTCGCAACCTGCCAAGCAGATCCTTGCCCTTGTCGCCTTCAAACATCCCGCATGCGAACGACGTAAACAGGTAAGTATCCCACGCGGCTTTGATTGCACGAAGGTGACGGAGTTCAGCAACTCTGATTGGATCGCTCGGATAAGGGCCGTGCGCCTCAAGAACTTTCAGTCGAAACTGGAGGTTCTCGGATGACGACGACGCATTTCGCCATACCTCCAATACATCGGAGAAGAACACTGCCCGCAACGGGTCTCTTGGAGGGGTGAAACGCCCTAAGCCGGGCTTTATGTTCAGATTTGTCACGCTGACATTCATCTCGGACTCTCATCTGCCACGGTAGGACTACACCTCCCCCGACTTCCATGACTTGTGCGTACGCGATTCGCACACCGCCGACTTCTCGAACCGTCTCTATTACCTGCGTCCTCAAACCCCGCGTTACGATGCTCACCTCATCCATAGAAATGATGAGAGGGAAATGGGAATGATGCGCGGATCGGGTATCCGCACGTCGTCGTCCAGGGTTACCAGGATGCCGAATGGCGCATTATAAACCGTCTTTTCTAGAAATGCGCGCAGCCCGCGCGTATCGTCGAATGGATCGATTCTACGCCGGTATTTGACTTCGATCGGAATGCGCCGCGTGCCGATCGTGATGATGAAATCGACCTCCGGCTCCGCGCCTCGAGCCGGGAAATGTGCCACATCGAGATTGGTGATGGAGGCCAGGAAGTAACCCAATGTGCTTTCCGCGAGGCGCCCCGCAAGGTCGTGCAGGTGTGGGTTGGATACGAGACCTTCCGGATCGAGCGGAACCACCTCCTGCAGCCAACTTGCCCGGAGCGAGTGATCGGACAGGCATATCTTTGACGCAGCCCGCTTGCGTTTCAGACGCAGTTCCAGAGGTTGCACAAGACGGACAAGCAGCGTTCCGTCGAGGAACCGCAAGTAGGTCAGCACACGATTCCACCCGATGTTGCCAGCCAGCGCTTGCTGAATTTCTGGAACGAAGACGGATTGTCCCGCCGCTTGTCCGGCATAGCGACAACACAACCGAAACACCTCTTCGAGAAGTTTCTCATCGCGTTTCTGCCCCCTCGGCCCCATTCGCAAGTCGTGCTGGATCGCACGGCGGATCACCGTTTCATTGAGATAGTCCGAGAGCTCATGCCATGACGTGTCGTGCTTCTCCTGGGCAACCGGATAACCGCCGCGCTCAGAGAAGGCTTGAAAGGCCTTCGAGCGGATGTCCACATCGGACCTTCCACGTTCAACCGCCTGCTTCCAGAAATCCGTGGCGAGGAGTTGATCCAAACCGTTGTCGCCCCACAGCGATTCTTTGGGAACGCCATACCGGAGCTCGGCGATTTCTCGCAATAGAAGCGGCCCCATTTCCAGGGTAGTGATTCGACCGGCAAGACTGTCGCGCCCGCTCTCGATACGAAGTGAAGAACTGCCTGTGACCAAGGCACGAACCGCGTGGTTATCCACCAGATTTTTGATCTGCGGCGCCCAGGCATCGAGGTTCTGCACTTCATCGAGTAACAAGTACGCAGGTTGCCCTTTGGATGCCGCCTGGTTAAAAGTCTCGCGCAAAACGTTTTTCTCGAACCAACGAGCGATGGCGAGGATCGGTTCCTGGATGCCTCGCAGAGTCGGCAATTCATCGAAGGGAACGTACAGGATCCGCTTGGGTTCCACGTCTTCCGCGAGCAGCGATTGTATGGTTTGCCGTAGGAGAATTGTTTTTCCGACACGCCTTGGACCTCGGACGACCGTGATGGGCGTCATTCCATCCTTGAGCATACGTAGTGCTCTGGGGAATAGCCAGCGGCGAAACGAAGGAAGCGGCACACCCGCCTCTCCCCTCCACCACGGATTGATGGAATCAATGTTGCGGGATAGTTCCAGCGGCAGTTCACCAAAAAGTGGGTTCTGCACGAGCAGGTCGTTTCGCGATGGTTCCATTCTATACCTCCCCCACTTCCATGACCTGCGCGTGGGCGATCCGCACGCCGCCGACTTCGCGGACCGTCTCGACGACCTGCGTCTTGGTGAAGGGACGGACCAACAGTTTCTCAAAGGGGTCCTGAACGCGGACCATCTGCGGAGTGGGCGTGGCACAGTGGTAGACCGCATAGAGCCAGTAGTCGGCGCGCAGGTTGCAGGCGCGGGCCCACTCGTTGTCGGTGACCTCGATCTCTCCCGTATTCGCCCGGCCCTTGACCTCGATGCAGCGCCGTTCGTTGCCTGGACGAATGGAGAGGACGTCGAAGCCGGGATGGTCTGGCAAGCCGGCGGCACGGGCCAATTCGGGCGTATGGACGAAGCGGACCTTGCTGCCGGTCGCCTCCTCGAAGGCCCGCACCAAGTCCATGGCGATCTGCTCGATGTCGGTCTGATGGCGTTCGAGGTCCTCCTGGTTGGTGGATGGTACCACTAACGCGTGGGCGATGAACTCCACCTTGCCGGGCACAATCAATTCCGGTTCGCGGCGAAGGATGGCGAGGGCTTTGCCGCGGCGATGGGATAAGGCGCGTTGCTGTTCCTTGATCTCCGACAGGTGCTGGGCGGCTGCCTTGTTCCCGTCGCGGGCCTTCTGCGAGAGTTTGGCGCGGGCGCCGGCCAGCTCGGCCTCCTGGAAGTCGAAGCCGCGCTTGACGAAGGTCTCTCGTTCTTCAAGCGTGTTCAGCAGGCGCGACCTGCTCTCGACAGCCATGGAGCGCGCGACGCGCTCGGCCAAATAGGCTTGAGCCAGGTCACGGTGCTGCCTGGCGACCACCGCCAGACGCTGGGCCTCGGGCGGCAGGCCGTGACCGCCCCGCAGCAGAAGGAGATGTTCGACAGGACAGATGGAGACCTCTGCACCCTCGGATTGACGGACCCCTACAAGGCGACACTCCACGGTCTCTTCCTGACCCAACTCGGCGAGCTCCGGGTCGGCCTTGCGAACTACGGTCAACCTTGCAAGATGAAAGATGTAAGGCTTCTTGGCCGTGGGATCGACGAACACGGCGCCACGGAGGGCATCCATGCCGAGTTGACCGCGCACCAGTTCCCGAAAGCGCTCGAACACCGGCTCGCCCGGGTGCATCCACACGCAGGCCTCGCGGTCTTCGGGCCGTACGACCGACAGGCTCTGGCGCTGGTGAGAAGGATAGACCTCGAGCGCGGCCAGGAGTAGGTCGCCCGCGCCCTTCTTGGCCGGGCGCAAGGCAAAGACGCCCCCTAAATCGCCTTCGACCTGGATGCCGACCAGCGGTGCGGCAGATGAGATGAAGCGCCGGACGTAACCGGGTAGGAGCCGGAAGAAGGTCTCCTGCTCGATGGTTTCGCGCAGGCGCGGCAGGTCCTTCTTTACGTCACCGCCGTCGCCGTAAAGGCGACGCTCGCGCTCTGCAAGTGCCTGCACTTGCTCCTTCGTCAGGCGGCCGTCGAGTTCCCTCGCGATGGCCTCGGGATCACCGAGCACCGCCATCTCCATGTACGCCTTGATCGACACGTCGGCGAAGATGCGGCCGATGCAGTCGTAGACCTTGTCGCTCTTGAGCTGCTTGCGAATCTTCTCCAGCTTGTCGAGCAGGGTCTTGAGAACGCGACCTTCGCGAGTCGACGGCGCGACGAGATTCAGGATGATCACCGGATCGTGCTTCTGGCCGTAGCGATGGATGCGACCCATCCGCTGTTCCAGGCGAGCCGGATTCCACGGCACGTCGTAGTTGATCATAATCCAGCAGAACTGGAGGTTGATCCCCTCAGCGGCCGCGTCGGTACAGACCATGAAACGCGCGCCACCCTCGGCGGACGGCTTGTGGAACCATTCGACCTGCTCTTGCCGCTCGGTATAGTGCATGCCACCGTGGATCATGGCGATCTGGCCGGTGTAGCCCATGCCTCCGAGGCGACGCACGAGGAAATCCAGGGTGTCCCGGTGCTCCGTGAAGACGATCAGCTTCTCGCCGGAGAACTTGGGATCGGTGATGACGGTACGCAGCTTGTCGAATTTCGACTCTTGCCCGGCATCATGAACCTGCTGGGCTAGGTCGCGTAGCTGTTTGACCTGCTGCCGCTCGGCTACTAGATCGGCGAGGGAGGCGGCGATGATGCCATGCAGTAGCTTATCCTCGGCCACCTCGTTCTCTTCTTGGCCGTTCTCCGTACTCTCATCGTCCGCTGTCTTGGATTCCAGGACGTCATCGTCTTCGGTGATCCGTCGTTGGAGTGTCTGAAGTTGCTCCATGGTGATCCGACCGGCCTGAACATCGTCGATCACCCCACCGAGTTTCTCGATCCGGCGCTCGAAGGAACGCAACAAGGCATAGGTCGAGCTGGCAAGGCGGCGCTGAAAGACGCCCATGGCCAGGCGCGCGGCCGATTGGTTCAGGAGCTTGGCCTTGTTGTAGACGTACTGCAGGTATTCCGTCGTTTCGTCATAGAGCCGTTGTTCACTCACCTCGCCCTGAGCAAGGTTGTAGGCAAGGGTATCGGCGATGCGTCGCGGATAGAGCGGCTCGCCGGTCAGTTTGACCATCTCTTCCTTGGTGCGCCGGATGAAGTACTGCTTCCTGTGTTCTGGGGGAAACTGGTCGAAAGCCTCCGCGGTAGTCAGCACCTCCGGATCGAGCAGACGCCAGAGGGCGTAGTACGGATAGTCCTTGCCCATGTGGGGTGTCGCCGTCAGCAGAAGCAGATGATGCGCATGCCACGGCAACCACCAAGTTCGGTCGCTCGTGTAAACCCCCGCGATGGCCTCTGCCAGACGGTAGCGATCAGTCTTGCGGACACGGAAGTCGTTTCCTTGGTCGCATGAGAGTTTGTGGGCCTCATCGAAGACCACGACTTCATAGGGCTCGACATCTTCCTCTTGAAGCCGAACGAACATACGGTCTCCGGCCAGAGTGTCGACGCTCACGATCAGGCGGTTGCTCGACGGCCCGATGAAGGGATTACCGCTTCGCGCATCGCTGCCACTCACGATGTCGAACTGAAGGCTGAACAGAGTCGAAAGTTCGCGCTGCCAGTTCCCGACCAGCCCGGCAGGTGGGACGATCAGGACGCGCTTGAGTAAACGGCGCGAAAGCATCTCGCGGATGTAGAGGCCCGTCATGATCGTCTTGCCCGCACCCGCATCGTCGGCCAGCAGAAATCGCAACCGGCTCTGTTTCAGCATGTAGTCATAGACCGCGATGCGCTGATGCGGGAGAGGGTCGATGCTGGCGATCTCGGTTGCGAAAGCCGGATTTGCCAAGTGCCCGAAGGACAGTCGTTCGCCTTCGACGAGCGCCTGAACGACCTCCGACCTTGCCGTGAAATCTAAAACGGGCGCCTTGGCAGCGTACGGCGGGGGCTCTGGCTCCGCTACCCGACCGTGGTTCAGCTCACCCGCCAACCTCAGGATCTGACTCCAAGAAAGCTGCGAGGGACGGGATTTCCCGTTCTCCCATCGATTGATCGTCGGAAACGAAACGCCAAGCTCCTGTGCCAAGGCGGCTTGCGTGAGGCCGAGGCGGGCTCGGAGGCGCCTGATCTGGGCCGGGTAGTCCTCGCCAGGTAGGTGATCCATGGCTCGTTGTCCTGTCGTTCTGACGGAGTCCATGTGCGCTATGTATCACGTGATAGGCTGGCTGTCAAGAGGCCACGCGACATGGGTGCACGACATAAAAGTGAGACTGCGTAGGGAGTTGCGGTGGGAGCGGGCTTGGGGTAGAATTCTGACAGTTTTAACTGTCAGAAAGGAGGCCCCATGGGACCATCCACTCCGCCGAGTGATGCACTCTCAAGGCAACGTGATGCACTGCGGGCACAACTCGTCTCCGTAGGGGATATGCGGCCCGGCTCTCTGGTGGCGCGTTATCGCAAGTGTGGCAAGCCCTCCTGCCGCTGTGCAGGCCAAGGCGAGCGAGGACATGGCCCCAGCTGGTCCTTGACCCACGCAGTGGAGGGCAAGACCCACACCAAGATCATCCCGGCCGCGGCGGTGCCGCGGACCCTAGAGCAGATTACAGAATATCGTCGGTTTCGTCGCCTGATCCGTGAGTTGGTCGATGTCAGCAAACAACTGTGTGACGATCGGCTTGAAGCCCCCCAGGCGGCCTCGACCGAGGCGGCCAAAAAGGGGGCTTCAAACGCGCCTTCGTCGCCGAGATCGAAGCCGAGGTCGACGCGCTGATCGGTCCGGGCGCGGCCGAGGGGATCGACTTCGAGGCGATCGAGACGGCGGCACGCCGACAGGCGCTGGGGATCGCCTGTCGGGCGGTGGAGAGGCGCCTCAACGCCGACGAATCCGACCACGTCGGCCCGTAGCGTGCGTGTGGGTGCGGTGCAGCGGCCCGCTATGCCGGCCGCCACGCCAAGACGATCACTACGGCGCTGGGCGAGATGACCCTGTCGCGCGCCTACTACCATTGCGCCACGTGTCAGAGCGGTGTCTTCCCACGCGATCGGGTGATGGGGATCATCGACGCGTCGCTCTCGCCCGCCGTCACGCGGATGACGGGCTTGGTTGGCGCGATGGTCAGCGTCGAGGAAGGCCGGGAACTGCTCGGGGAGTTGGCCGGCGTCTGCCTCACCACCAAGCAGGTGGAGCGGGCGGCCGAGGCGCTGGGGGCCGAGATCGCCGACGACGAGCGGCGACACATTGATCCCGTGAGCGATTCGGAAATCCCGCCCACACTCTACCTGGGGATGGACGGCACGGGTGTCCCGATACGCCGGCAGGAACTGGTGGGACGTGCCGGCAAGCAGGCCGACGGGTCGGCGAAGACACGGGAGGTCAAACTCTGTACGGTCTGGAGCGCCGAAGGGCGGGCCGTCGATGGAACCCCGATGCGGGATAAGGGATCGGTCACGTACTCAGCGGCGATCGAGAGTGCGGCGCAACGGGATGTCGACGAGCAGCCCAGCGCGTTTGCAGCGCGGGTCGAGCGTGAAGCGACGCGGCGCGGCTTCGAACGGGCCGGCCGGCAGGCCGTGCTCGGTGATGGGGCGCCCTGGATTTGGAACATGGCCGACGAGTATTTCCCCGACGCCGTCCAGATCGTCGATCGCTTCCATGCCAAGCAGCATCTGAGTGACGTGGCCAAGGCAATCTACGGGCCGACGAGCGAGTTAGCCAGGCAGTGGGGGCGGCAACGCCACGACGAACTCGACGCAGGTCGGCTCGAGGCGCTGCTCCACGCGCTACGCACCCACACCGCCACGCACGACGAGGCCAGGAAGTGCGTGGATTACGTCGAGCGGAATCGCGACCGCATGCGCTACCACGAGTTTCGGGCCCAGGGGCTTTGCACGTCGACCGGTGTCGTAGAAGCGGGCTGCAAGGTAGCCATCGGCACCCGCCTCAAGCGCGCCGGCATGCACTGGACCGTCCGCGGGGCCAATGCCATCATCGCCCTGCGCTGCGCCAAACTCAGCGGCCGCTTCGAGGACTTCTGGGAACGGCGGTCAGCCGCCGCGGCGGCTGCCGGATGAACTCATCTCAAAAATCTGTCGTGCGCCCCGCGACATGGTGTCGGTAGTATGCGAACTGTTCCTTCGGTGGGATCCGATCACTGGACGTCAAGCTGTACGAATTTTGCGGGCTGCCCCTCTTGGGTGGGCAGAAGACCCTGGCGATGGTGCAGCGGTTCGCGCACCTGTCCACGGATCACAAACTAGCCACCCTGTGGCGTTTGATTTCCGGTCGAACTGGCACTGAGGAATTTGGAGCCGGTGAGGCCGTCGCGGTGAAGGGGGTAGCTACCTGCTCAGATACGTTGGTGCCGGGGGCGGGAATTGAACCCGCATAGGCCGAAGCCCGCAGGATTTTAAGTCCCGTGCGTCTGCCAGTTCCGCCACCCCGGCAGCATCCCTTCGTATGCTATGGTCCGCTTCGAAGCAGTGGTTTAACCTTCTACCATTGCTCTGGCGTGAGTAACGCCTTCCCCTTCTTGATGGTCCTGATTCGAATGGGGTGGAGGCGGCGGGCGGACTCGAACCGCCGAATAAAGGTTTTGCAGACCTCTGCCTTAGCCACTTGGCTACGCCGCCATGAGATAGGTAATGATGCCGTGATTCAGTAATTGAGTCGGTACGAAATAATGGGTAGGCACGGCCTTGGGCAACATGCGTGATGATATCTTGAATCTACTCGATAACGGTTTCGTGGGTCGTAAGATTGGAGCGGGAAACGGGATTTGAACCCGCGACCCTCGCCTTGGCAAGGCGATGCTCTACCGCTGAGCTATTCCCGCGCTAGCAAAAGACTATAGCGTCGGCGATCCCGACTGTCAAACGAAAATCGCCAGACCGGCTAGTGGTGTGCGTCTAACGCTTCCTACATTAACCGTTCGCCATGAGCTGATCGAAGGGTGAAGCATTTCGGCAAGTTCCGTTCATGGTTCGACAAGCTCACCACGAACGGAATGCAAAGGGATTTATGACGCACCACACTAGAGCGATAGGAGCTTCAGGACAGCCTCGGGATCGGCCTTTACTGTGACAGGTTGCTGTGAAAGGCGGATTGCGGCATCGGGTTCTTTCAGGCCGTGCCCGGTAAGTATGCACACCACGACCGCATCCTTCGGGAGGCGGTTCGATCGGCAAAACTTGATGAGCCCGGCCACCGAGGCGGCCGATGCCAACTCACAGAATATCCCTTCGGTCTGGGCCAAGAGGCGATAAGCGTCGATAATCTCGCTATCAGAGACCATATCAATCCGCCCGCCAGACTCGGTAGTAGCGGTCATCGCCCCATACCAGCTCGCGGGGTTACCGATCCGGATGGCCGTAGCGACGGTCTCGGGCTGCTCGACCACCTTCCCCAGGACGATAGGTGCCGCGCCTTCCGCCTGCCATCCCATCATCTTCGGCAGTAAGTTGATCTGTCCGGCCTTGTAATATTCCTGGTACCCCTTCCAGTACGCGGTAATATTGCCCGCGTTGCCAACCGGAATAAAATGGTAGTCAGGGCTCCGGCCGAGCCAGTCGCAGATCTCAAAGGCGCCACTCTTCTGACCCTCGATCCGGTACGGGTTGACCGAGTTGACCAGCACGATGGGCTGATCTGCAGCGACCTGCCTCACGATCTGCAGGGCTTGGTCAAAGTTGCCCTCGATCTGCAGCACCTGCGCGCCATGGATCATCGCCTGGGAAAGCTTACCCATCGCGATCTTCCCCTCCGGGATCAGCACATAGGCACGGAGGCCTGCCCGAGCCGCGTATGCCGAGGCAGAGGCCGAGGTATTCCCGGTCGAGGCGCAGATGACGGCCCTCGCCCCTTCCTCCACCGCCTTGCTGATGGCGAGGGTCATCCCCCTGTCCTTGAAAGAGCCGGTTGGGTTGAGCCCCTCGCACTTCACATACACCTCCGCCTCAATCCCAAGCGCAGATTGGAGCCGTTCGGCGCGCACGAGCGGTGTATTTCCCTCATTCAGGGTGACGATCGGCGTCCGATCGGTGACGGGCAGAAACGCCCTGTACCGATCAATGATCCCTTTCCAGCTCATCGTCCTCATGACAGGCTCAATCGGTGACTCCCTCGACCCTAAGGCACACGGTCGGCCGATCCACCACATCGAGTTGGTCGATGGCCAGAAGCGACCGCTGCATATCGCCCTCCACCGCCTCATGGGTCATCATGACGATCGGCACGGCGCTCTGCTCCTCGCGTCCTTTTTGGATGACGGATACGATGCTGATGTTGTTGCTGCCCAGGATCCCGGTGACCCTCGAGAGGACCCCTGGTTTGTCGATCGCCATAATCCTGAGGTAGTAGCAGGAGCGGACGGCCGCCATGTCCTTGACCTCGGCCTCTGCATCGGAGATCGGTGGAGGCGGAACACCCCTCGCGGTTGGATCGTGCAGCAGGCCCCTGGCGATCTCCGCGATGTCGCTGACGACCGCTGAGGCGGTCGGCATCTGGCCCGCTCCTCTCCCGTAGAACATCAGGGAGCCCACCGCGTCGCCGACAACATAGACAGCGTTGTGGACGCCGCCGACCGCGGCCAGCAGGTCATCTTCTGGAATGAGTGCCGGATGCACTCTGGCCTCCAGCTCGCCATTACGCTGCTTGGCAATCGCCAGGAGCTTAATCCGATACCCCAACTCGCGGGCGTATTCGATGTCGGAGGCATCGATCTGCCTGATCCCCTCGACGTGAATCCGGTCGAAGGGGACATAGACTCCGAACGCCAGCGTCGCCAGGATCTGGAGCTTATGGGCGGAGTCGATCCCGTCCACATCAAAGGAGGGATTGGCCTCGGCATAGCCATGGGCTTGAGCCTCGGCCAGCACCTCGGCGAAGGGCCGCTTACTTTCCGTCATCGTTGTGAGGATGTAATTACAGGTACCGTTCACAATTCCGATGATCGAGCGGACCCGATCGGCCACTAACCCATCTTTCATCGCTCGGATCAGAGGAATGCCGCCGCAGACGCTGGCTTCAAACCCGATCGATACTCGTTGCGCCGCAGCGATTCGATAGAGTTCGAGCCCGTGAGTGGCCAGTAGCGCCTTGTTGGCTGTCACCAGATGCTTCTTCCGATTGAGCGCCTCCCGGCAAAACCTGAGTGCGACATCACAGCCCCCGATCAGCTCGACGATGATGTCGATCTCGGGATCCTCCAGCACGGCCGTCGCATCCGTAGTCAGTAGCGTCGGATCCACCTCTACGTTTCGCCTTCGATGGACATCGACATCGGCGATCCGGCGGATCACAACCCTTCCACCGAGCCGCTGCTGCAGGAGATCCCCGTTTTCCTGAATCAGCTTCACGACCCCGGATCCTACCGTCCCGCACCCCAAGATCCCGATCTGGATCGATTTCATCGCGCGCCTCCCGCCTCACGCACCCATAGACGACGCTAATCCGCTTTTCCAGGCCTGCTCAACTTCAGCAATGGGAAGATCGAGTGCAAATGTCGACCCGCGAATCGTCAACCTCTTCCCCCAGACGGTTCCTAGGCGCGCCACGGGAACCTGATGCGCTGCCGCAATGGCTTGCAGGTTCGGCCAGTCAGACTCCTTGAGCGAGACAATGATCCGGGATTGCGATTCCCCGAAGAGCAAGGCATCGGGGCGAATCGTTTCGCTGAGCCTCACATCGACACCGATCGGCGTCCCTGGGCCTCCCAGGCACGCCTCTGCCAGCGCGACAGCCAGACCCCCGTCCGAGCAGTCGTGCGCCGAGCGGATCACCCCACTACGAATTGCCTCAAGGCAGGCGCGTTGAACGTTTCGCTCCCTGGCCAGGTCAAGTGACGGCGGCTCACCCTGTACGAGGCCGAACCGGGTCGCGAGATATTCGCTTGCTCCCAGTTCTTCATGCGTCTCCCCCAAGAGCGCCACCAGATCCCCTTCGCTCTTGAACCACTGGCCTGTGGCATAGGCAACATCATCCAGGAGACCGACCACCCCTATTATGGGCGTAGGGAATATCGCGTTTCCCGATGTCTCATTATAGAGGCTTACATTGCCGCCGGTGACTGGGGTCTGCAGGGCCCGGCAGGCTTCGCCAATCCCCTTGACCGCCTCGACGAACTGCCACATGATCTCCGCGCGCTCCGGGCTGCCGAAGTTCAGGCAGTTGGTGATGGCGAGCGGCTCTCCGCCAGCGCAGACGACGTTCCTGGCCGCCTCAGCCACGGCGATCATCGACCCCCGACGCGGATCGAGGGCACAGTAGCGGCTATTGCCGTCGGTAGAGAGCGCAATGGCACGTTTGCCTCCGGGTAGCCGCAGGACCACGGCATCCGACCCGGGCCCGACGATCGTGCCCAGGAACAGCATGTGGTCATATCGCTCCCAGATCCGTTCCTTGCAACAGAGGTTGGGCGACTGCAACAGTTCCAGCAGTACCGCCGCATAGTCGTCAGGCAATGGAATGGTCCGGAGGTCGAGTCGTCGCCGCTCATCGGCATCCTCGGGGCGAGCTATCGGCCGGTGATAGACGGGCGCCTCAGATGCTAGGGCGCTAGCCGGGATCTCTGCAACCAGCCTTCTATGATCCAGGACCCGCAATAGCCCCCCTTCGGTAACCCGCCCGATCACCGCCGCGTCGAGGTCCCACTTTTCGAATGCCCCTCTGACCCTATCCTCACTTCCTTTTTTCGCTACAACGAGCATCCGCTCCTGCGACTCTGAAAGCATCAGCTCATAAGGAGTCATCTCCAGCTCTCGCCGGGGGACACGGGCGAGGTCCATCTCGATCCCGGTACCGCCGCGACAGGCCATTTCGGCCGTCGCACAGGTCAATCCCGCAGCCCCCATATCCTGAACCGCTACCAGATCATCGCCCTCCATCAGCTCAAGACAGGCCTCAATCAGCAGCTTTTCACGAAACGGGTCACCAACCTGGACGGTCGGCCGCCGTGCTTCAGCCCCCTCGTCGAAGACGTCAGAGGCCATCGTAGCGCCATGGATGCCGTCGCGTCCGGTCTTGGCGCCGACATAGATAATCGGATTACCGATCCCGCCAGCCCCGGCAAAAAAGAGCCGATCCTTTCTGGCAATCCCCACGCACATGACATTCACCAGAGGGTTGCTGCTATACGGCTCGGCGAAGCAGGCCTCTCCGCCTACAGTCGGCACGCCTACCGCATTCCCATACCCTGCGATTCCAGCGACTACGTTGCAGAACAGGTGGCGGTTCTTTGGGTCGGTCAACGGACCAAAACGGAGCGAATCACACAGCGCGATCGGTCTCGCGCCCATGGTGAAGATATCTCGAATGATCCCTCCCACACCCGTGGCAGCCCCCTGATACGGTTCGATGAAAGACGGGTGGTTATGACTTTCCATCTTGAAGACAAGGGCAAGGCCATCCCCGATATCAAGGATACCCGCGTTCTCCCCTGGCCCCTGAAGGACGCGCGGACCCTCCGTTGGAAGCGTGACCAGATGGACCCGCGAACTTTTATAGCTGCAGTGTTCCGACCACATCGCGCCGAACATCCCCAGCTCAACCAGGTTCGGTTCACGACCGAGAATCGCCAGGATTCTGTCGTACTCCTCGACCGTCAGGCCGTGCGACTCTACAAGATCCGGGGAAATGACAGATATGGTCATAGCGGAAGCCTCAGATGCGGGCAAAGGTGTCAAGGATCGACGCAAACATCAGGCAACCATCCTCAGAACCCAGGATCGACTCGGCGGCCCGCTCCGGATGAGGCATTAAGCCAAGGACATTGCGACGCTCGTTGCAAACGCCGGCAATCTGGTCAAGCGACCCGTTCGGATTCGCGTCCTTCGCGAGTGCTCCATTCGCATCACAATAGCGAAAGATGATCTGGTCGCCCTCTACCAGCCTTTTCCACCCAGCCTGGTCGATGTAGTATCGCCCGTCGCCATGCGAGATCGGCATCCGCACCACCTGCCCGAGTGGTATGGCAGCCGTAAAGGGAGTCTGCCGGCTCTCCACCCTCAGGTGGACCCATCTGCACCGGTAGTGCAAACAGTCGTTAGGTAAGAGCGCGCCAGGGAGCAGCCCCGCCTCGGTCAAGACCTGAAACCCGTTGCAGCTTCCCAGAACAAAGCCGCCAGCTTCCGCAAAGGCCGTCACCGCTCGCATGACGGGGGACAGTCGTGCGATCGCGCCGGCCCGGAGGTAGTCACCATGGGCGAATCCTCCTGGGAGGATCACGCAATCCACGTCTTTGAGGTCAGCCTCTTTATGCCACAGGTAGCAGGCCTGCTCCTTCAGGACGTTCACGATGACATGGTAGAAGTCCTGCTGGCTCCAAGAGCCAGGGAAGACTACGATGCCAAACTTCATCCCGCAGCCCCTTCCACCTCGACACGGTAGTCTTCAATGACCGGGTTCGCAAGCAGCCGCCTGCACATCTCCTCAACCCGTGCAGCCGCCTCCTCCTTCGTGAGGCTATTCAGCGTCAGTACTATGAACTTTCCGATCCGCACGTCCGCCAGCCCCTCAAACCCCAGCGTCTCAAGAGCCGACTTTACCGTAGTGCCAGGGGCGTCGAGGACATCCGGCTTCAAGGTAACGTAGATCTTCGCGATCAGCATATCATAGCCCCACACGAGCAAAGATGTCATCCAGATGCCGCAGATGATAGTCCAGGTCAAAGCAGTTTTCAACCTCGGCAGGCGAAAGGTGCCGGCAAATCTCCGGATCGGCTAGCAGGAGCGGCTTGAAGGGTTCATGCGACCCCCACGCCTTCATGGCATGTCGCTGCACCATCCGGTAGGCTTCTTCCCGGCTGAGCCCCTTGCCTATCAGTGCCAGTAACACCGCCTCCGAGAACACCAGACCCCCTGTCAGCTCCAGGTTGTGCCGCATTTGATCCGGATAGACCCGAAGACCCTCCATGACCTCCCGAAAGCGGACCAACAGGTAATCAAGCAAGATAGTCGCATCGGGGAGCACCACCCGTTCCACGGATGAGTGGCTGATGTCGCGCTCGTGCCATAACGGCACGTTCTCCAGGCTCGCCTGGGCGTAACTTCTCAGCAGCCTGGCCAACCCGGATACCTGTTCACAGGCGACCGGGTTCCGCTTGTGAGGCATGGCCGATGATCCCTTCTGTCCTTCGACAAACGGCTCCTCGACCTCACGCACCTCGGTTCGCTGCAGGTGGCGGATCTCAGTGGCGAACTTATCCAGGGAGGTCCCGATCAGGGCAAGCGTAAGCATAAATTCGGCGTGTCGATCCCTGGAGAGAATCTGGCTGGAAATAGGTGCTGGCTTTAGCCCCAGCCGAGTACAGACATACGCTTCCACAGATAGTGGAAGATGGGCGAAGGTCCCAACGGCGCCAGAGAGCTTGCCATAGGCCACGGTCTCCTTGGCCCGGCGGAGGCGATCGAGATTGCGCTCTACTTCACTATACCAGAGCAGGAGCTTCAAACCAAAGGTCACTGGTTCGGCATGGATCCCATGCGTCCGCCCAACCATGATCGTTCGCTTGTGGCGTTGGGCGAGGTCAGCGATCACTAGGCGGAGCGCCTCCAGGTCCTCCAACAGAATGTCGGCAGCCTGCTGAAGCTGTAACGCCAGGGCCGTGTCAACTACATCATAGGACGTCAGCCCGAAATGGAGATAGCGTGCCTCCGGGCCGACCCGCTCCGCCACCGCCGAGACAAAGGCGATGACATCGTGGCGAACCTCCCGTTCGATCTCTTGGATACGGTTAAGGTCGAAGCCGGCCCTCTCCTGGATCACGGCCAACGCCTCGCGCGGAACTACGCCCAGCTCGGCCCAGGCCTCGCTGGCTAACAGCTCGACCCGCAGCCAGGTGGCGTAGCGGTTCTGTGGTTCCCACACGGAGGTCATTCGGGGGAGCGCATAGCGAGGAATCATCACTAGTCCTTTTGGCAGGAGAGGGTACAGAAAATCGGATTTAGGGGGTAGGGGTTAAACAAATCCTTGGCTTTTGTACCCTGAACCCTACCCTACACCCTGTTTTCAGGAGAGCAGGGCCGCTTGGGGAACAGGGCCGATAGAGGTGATGGCAAACGACTCGTCGCGCAATATCCTTCTCGTCAGCGACTCGAACTGATCGGTGGATACCGAATCGATCCCGGCGATGATCTCATCCAGGCCATAGGTGCGATCGAAATAGATCTCTGACTTGGCAAGACGAGTCATCCGACTACTCGTCCCCTCAAGACCGAGGAGCAGATTACCCTTAAGCTGATCCTTCGCCTGTTGGAGATCACTGGGATCGACCGGCTGATTCCGCAGGCGAGCGCACTCCGCCCGGATCAGGTCGACGACCTGGCCTGAGGACTCAGGACTGGTCCCGGCATAAATGACCAGCATGCCACAATCACGATATGCGGCCTGGTAGGAGTAGATCGAGTACGCCAGACCCCGTTTTTCGCGAATCTCCTGAAAGAGCCGAGAGCTCATGCTGCCACCCAACATGGCGTTCAACAGGTAGAGGGCATAGCGATCCTGGTGGGCATACGGCAAGCTATCCATACCGATACACAGGTGGAGCTGGGCCGTATCACGCTCCTCCACCCTGACCGCCGCACTGGAAGATGGTGGTGGAGGATCGGCGTGAACGGTTCGGCCTTCAAAGCCGTCGAACGCCTGCGCTACCAAATCTACCAGCGCCTCATGCTCCAGATCACCGGCCGCGGCTACCACGATCCGATCGGGACGGTAGAAGCTGCTCATGTGGCGGCGGATATCGTCTTGCGTAAAGAGACGTACCGTCTCCTTCCGCCCCAGGATCGGTCTGGCTACCGGGTGATCACCCCAGATCGCCTCGGCAAAGAGGTCGTGAACCAGGTCATCGGGGGTGTCCTCCACCATCTTGATCTCCTGGAGAACCACCTGCTGTTCCCGCTCAATATCCTTGGGGTCGAGGCGAGAATGGAGGAAGGTGTCGGCCAAGATATCGATACCTAGGGGCAGGTGCTCACCAAGGACCTTGGCAAAGAAACAGGTGCCCTCACGGCTCGTGGAGGCGTCGTGCGTACCACCAACGGCATCAATTGTCCTGGCGATCTCCTGCGCACTGCGCCGCGCCGTCCCCTTGAAGAGCATGTGCTCGATGAAGTGGGAGATACCGGCTACATCACCAGCCTCATCCCGAGATCCAACCTTCACCCACACGCCGATCGAGACCGACTTGACGGTAGGCATCTGCTCGCTGAGGACGACCATCCCGCTTGGCAACACCTGGCGGTTGCAGGAGAAACTGGCCATCACTCAGGAGGACCTCTGCTCAGCCTTGAGTTGCCCCTCCGATTCCAACGCCTCTTTTCGACTCAACCGGATCTTCCCGCTCTTGTCGATATCGATTACTTTCACCATGACCTCTTCCCCGTTCGACAAGACGTCTTCGACCTTCATCACCCGCTGAGCGGAAATTTGAGAGATATGTAGAAGACCATCGGTACCAGGAAGGATCTGGACGAAGGCACCAAAGTCCATGATCCTGACCACCTTCCCTCGATAGACCTTGCCAACCTCAGGGACCTCGACGATCCTGCCGATGATCGCCAACGCCTTCTGCGCTGCCTCTTCGTCAACCGAGGCGATCTCGATCCGCCCGTCGTCTGAGACATCGATCTTCGCCCCAGATTCTGCCACAATCCCGCGGATCACCTTGCCACCCGGGCCAATGACATCACGGATCTTGTCCACCGGAATCATAATCGTGAGGATGCGCGGAGCATACGCTGACATGTTCGGCCTTGGCTTCGCAATGGCGCGGTCCATCTGATCCAAGATGTGGAGACGGGCGCGCCTGGCCTGATCCAGAGCCTTCGGCATGAGGCTAGGACTGATGCCTTGGGTCTTGATATCCAATTGCAGCGCGGTGATCCCTTTCCGGGTGCCGGCCACCTTAAAGTCCATGTCGCCAAGGTGATCCTCAAGCCCGATGATATCGGTGAGAATCGCCGTCTGCTCATTTTCCATGACGAGCCCCATTGCTACCCCGGCCACCGCTGACCGGATCGGAACCCCGGCATCCATCAAGCTGAGGCTCGCGCCGCAGACTGTAGCCATGGAAGATGACCCATTCGACTCGAGGATATCTGAGACAATCCGAAGCGTATAAGCAAACTCCTCCTTCGTCGGCAGCGCCGCGAGAAGAGCCCGCTCGGCAAGGGCCCCGTGCCCGATCTCGCGCCGACCAGGACCGCGCATAAACTTGACCTCGCCGACGCTGAACGGTGGAAAATTGTAATGGAGCATAAACCGTTTGGTGCCCTCTCCTTCGAGAGTATCCAGGCGCTGTTCATCTTGCGAGGTGCCGAGCGTGGTGGTTACGAGGGCTTGGGTCTGACCTCTGGTGAAGAGGGCCGATCCGTGAGTCCTTGGCAGGACTCCAACCTCGGTAGTGATCGGCCGGACGTCCTCGAGCGACCTTCCGTCCGCTCGCTTCCCATCTTCCAGGATCATTCGGCGCAACTCCTCGTGCTCGATCTGCTCGAACAGCCTCTTGACGGCGACCTTCCGATCGTCTGGCTCAGTGCTAAACTGGCCCATGACCTCGTCAAGGAGCGCCTGCCGACGGCTACGCTGCTCCTCCTTCTCAGCGATCCCGGTCAGGGTCCGAAGCCCTTGGCGGGCCAGGTGGTTCACGCGCTCACCCAACTCAGGGTCCACAGGTGGAACCCTGAAGGGCGCCTTTTCAACCCGAAGCTCTTTCGCCAGCTCCAGCGTCATGTCAATCATGGGCTGGATCCCCTTATGGCCAAATTCGATCACCTCAACCATCACATCTTCAGGGATCTCATTCGCTCCAGCCTCAAGCATCACCACAGCGCTTCGGGTCCCCGCAACCACCACATCGATGTCAGATTCTTCCATCTGGGCATAGGTTGGATTGAGGACCAACTTTCCATCCACGCGGCCCACTCGGACAGCCCCAATCGGCCCGAGGAACGGGATGGGCGATATGCTGAGAGCGGCAGAAGCGCCCAACACCGCCAGGACGTCAGGGTCGTTTTCCTGATCAGCCGATAGGACCGTGGCGATAATTTGGACATCATTTCGATAGCCATCCGGGAAGAGGGGACGGAGTGGGCGATCGATGAGGCGCGAGGTCAGGGTCTCCTTCTCATGGGGCCGGCCCTCTCGCTTAAAGAAACCGCCAGGGATCTTCCCTGCCGCATACGCCCGCTCCTGGTAATCGACGGTGAGCGGAAAGAAATCGATCCCCTGCCGCGCCTGCTTGGAAGCGACCGCCGTGACAAGCACGACCGTGTCGCCGTGCCGAACTAACACCGCGCCGTCGGCCTGCCTGGCCACGCGCCCGGCTTCGATGCTCAATGGTTTCCCTCCGATGATCTGCTCGACACGACAACTCATTTACGAATTCCCAACCTTTCGATGATCTGTTTGTACCGGTTCACACCCTTACTCCTGAGGTAATCCAGGAGCTTCCGGCGCCGTGCGACGAGGCGAAGCAGCCCTCGCCGAGAGTGATGGTCCTTCTTGTGGCTATTCAGGTGCTCGGTCAAATACCCTATTCGCCCGGTCAGGAGCGCGACCTGCACCTCCGGAGAGCCGGAGTCGCTATCATGAAGCCGATACTGTCCGATGATCTCTTGCTTATTTGCGGATGCCTTGACCACGAAACTATGTCCTCCTTTCTTCTCAAGTAGATATCTACAGTAGCAAGGACGATAGCATACGCCCTTAGGGGAGTAAAGTCCATTCTTCCGGAGAAAACCTGGGGAACGCAGCAAATACCGCATCCGCCTGCCGCTTGTCGCTGTCGATCTGTTGTCGGAGCAGTGACGGGCTCTCGAAGCGTCGCTCGTCACGCAGGCGCTCGAGGAAGAAGAGCGTGAGGGTCTCCCCGTACAACTCCTCCTCCGCCTCTAGCAGGTGGACTTCCACCCGACGCGCCTCACCACCAAAGGTCGGGGCCCTCCCGACATTGACCAGCGCCTTGTGTAATCCCTGCTTCAACCACGCCTGGCCGACGTACACGCCATCCAGAATGAGCAGATCAGTCGTAGCGGGTAGATTGGCCGTCGGGTACCCCAGCCCTTTTCCTCGTTGGGCGCCACGCTCGACGTGTCCTCGAATCGCGTAGGGCCGCCCTAAATAGCGAGTAGCCTGCCGCACCTCCCCGGCGGCCAGTAAGCCGCGGATGAGCGTGGAACTTACGACCTGGCCGTCTACTGTCATCGCAGGAACCACATCAAGCCCGAACCGATGCTCTTCCCCAAGCTTTCTGAGCAGTTCTGGAGAGCCGGCTCTGGCATTGCCGAAGGCGAAGTCGTACCCGACACAGACAAATCGTGCCCGCAGTCGATCAACCAGGTAGATCTTCACGAAATCGTACGGCGGGGTGGCGGCAAGGCGTGGAGTAAAGGCGGCGGCTATCATCAGATCGACGCCAAGAGCGGCAATGATGTCCCGCTTGATCGGGAGTGGAGTGACGAGGGGCGGCGCTTTTGAAGGGTTCACCACCTCTAACGGGTGCCGCGCGAAGGTGAAGACAACCGCTGTTCCCCCTTCCTGGCGAGCCCGCCGCACCACGCGACCAAGGATCTCGCGGTGTCCGAGATGGACCCCATCGAATGTCCCGACCGCCACCGCAGGAGAGGGATAATCGTCTTCCAGATCCTCGATCTGCTCGACAACAATCATTACCCGGCGAGGACCCGTACCGGTTTCAGGACAATCCGGCGCGGGTCGATCGCGGCGAACTCCCGACCGGCTACCGTCACCTCAGCGAGCGAAAGGATCTGACGCCGATACCCCAAGACCCGGACGAGGTCGCCCTTTTCCACCTCCAGGGGGAAACTGAGCAGCGCGCCAGCTGCCATCCCACTTCCCTGAACGACCCCTCGAGAGGATTCTGGGTGAACCCGGACAGCGGGGAGGTGCCCCAGCGCCTCCCCAATGGGGAGCAGCACTTCCAGGATGCGACCCTCCACAACGATCTGCTCGAGTTGCTGCAGCGTGAGCGCGTCCTCAACCAGGAAACGGCCCGACCGGACGCGAGTCAACGCATATAGGTGTGCGCCGCACCCGAGGACTTTACCGATATCATCGCACAGGCTGCGGGCGTATGTCCCCTTGGAACAACTGACCTGAAATCGGACGAAAGGCAGGTTAATCTCCAGGAGCGTGAGATCATGGATCCGTACCGTGATCGGCTGTCGTTCGACTGTTTCGCCACGCCGGGCCAGGCGATAGAGGCGCTCCCCATGATGCTTTTTCGCGGAGAAGAGCGGCGGCACCTGCTGGATCTCGCCAACAAACCGCTTCAGGACGTCCGGCAGTTTGGCAGGATCCACGGTGATATTGTCCGTCTGAGACAGCACCTTCCCATCAGCGTCTAAGGTGTCGGTGGTAATTCCCAGCCGCATCGTAATCAGGTACTCCTTGTCGGCCTGGGTAAGAAATTGCGCAATTCGGGTCGCGCGCCCAACGCAGAGCGGCAGAACTCCGGTAGCCCTCGGGTCGAGCGTACCGGTGTGGCCAATGCGGCGGATCTTCAGGAGACGCCGCGCCACGTCCACCACATCATGGGAGGTCATCCCCCCAGGCTTATTGATGTTCAGGACCCCGCTGAGTTCCATCACATGTGCCAGAGATTACTTGGAGATGATCGGTACACAGCCTAACTCTCGTTTTCTGGCCCGCAGACGCTCGACGGTTTCCCAGGGCACCTCTACCCCTCCCAACTCGGCGTCTGCAACGACTCCACCTCCGTGAAAATCGCTCCCACCAGTGGGCACGAGCCGATTCCGCCCGGCGACGGCGAGCAGGGACGCTGTAATTTCCGAGGTATACCCCTTGTAGTAGACCTCGATCCCCCCCAAGCCCGCCTCCACCATCATCGGCAGTAGTCGCGGCAGATCCAGGTGGTAATCGTTTGCCCCCACGATGATCGGGTGCGCCAGCGAGGGCACGCCTTGAGCCCCCCTGATCAGGCTAACCGCCTCTTGCGGGAGGAGCTTCGGGCCCTCAACATAGCCAGGGCCACCTCGTTTCAGAAAACGCGAGAACGCCTCATTCACCGATGCGACGTAGCCACGCTCTAACAGGGCCAACGCAATATGTGGCCGTCCAACTGATCCCCCATTCGCGATGGCCATCACGCGGTCCCAATCGAGCGGACAACCGAGCGCGCCTAACCGCTCGACCATGGCTTTGGCCTGAGCAAATCTATCCTCCTGCAGTCGACGGAGGGCCTTTTGCAAGGGCGGGTCGCCCGCGTCGAGCAAGTAACCCAGGATATGGATCTCGTCGCCGTCCAGGTTCGTGCTGATCTCGATCCCTGGGATCACCTCGGTTGCCAGACCTGATGCGGCCGCTTGCGCCTCGGCGATCCCATCCACGCTGTCGTGGTCGGTTACGGCCATGACGCGGATCCCAATAAGGGCGGCGGCCTTCACCAGCTCTGCCGGCCGAAGCGCACCATCGGAGGCCTTCGTGTGAAGGTGCAGATCGACACGACTCGCCATCGTCATTGCTCCTTAGTCTCGGTAGCCTCGATCTGCCGGAACAGCTCAGCCAGATGCAACTCCTGCTCCAGCGAATCATCAAGCGAGAAGAGAATTTCAGGTACATAGCGCAGGGCAAGCCTCCGCCCTAGCTCCCCACGGAGAAAGCCAGCCGCACACTTTAGGCCGATCAGCGCCTCCTGGCGCTGCTTCTCTTCGCCTCCGATCGAGGCGATATAGACCACCGCCTGCCGTAAGTCATCGCTCACCCTGACACGGGTGACCGCAACAAAACCAATCCTCGGGTCCTTGACTGACTGTAAGATCAGACGACTGATCTCTTCCTGTATCAGGGTACTCACGCGGTCGGCGCGCCTGCCTTGCATTACCATCCTCTCCGCAGTCGCAGAGGTTTCGGGTTTCAAGTTTCGAGTTATTCCTAACCATAAACTCAAAACTCGAAACTGTTTTCAATGGGCCATCAGCTCGATCTCGTAATCGAGAATCATGGCGTCGGCGTCAGTCTCAATGAGGTTCACCACTTTGGTCAGAGTCTCGTCTACTAATCGAGAATTGTTGCTGACGCAGACGATCCCAAGCGTGGCGCGTTGCCATTCATCAAGACGATCCACCTCAGCGACGGAAACATTGAAGCGGCCTCGGATACGATCTTTGAGACTCTTGACAACCCGCCGTTTACCCTTGAGGGAGCTGTTGCCAGCGAGACGCAACTCGACGCGACACGTTCCAACGGTCATGGCCACAACAGTTTCGAGTTACGAGTCCAGGGTTTCGTGTTAGGATTAACTCGCAATCCGAAACTCGAAACCCGAGACCTCTCTATAGTTTCTGCGCTACCGCTTCAAGTTCGAAGACTTCCAGGATATCGCCAAGCTTGACGTCGTTGAAGTTCATCAGGCCGACACCGCACTCAAACCCGCCCTGCACCTCTCGGACATCCTCCTTGAAGCGGCGAAGCGACCCAACTCGCCCCTTGTGGACCACCTTGCCATCCCGAACAATGCGGACCTGACTGTCTCGGCAGACCTTTCCATCCACAACGAATGAGCCAGCAATGGCTCCCACTTTGGGCACAGCGAAGACCTGACGAATCTCCACGCGACCAACTGGCCGCTCGATATACTTGGGCTCCAGCAGCCCCTCCATCGCCTGCCGGATCTCATTGATGGCGTCGTAGATCACGGTGTAGAGCCGAATCTCGACTCCTTCCAGTTCAGCCAGCTTCTGGGTCTTTGGCTCAGGACGCACGTTGAATCCTACAATGACAGCGTTGGAGGCTGACGCCAGCATCACGTCAGTTTCGTTGATGGCGCCGACCGACGCGTGGATCACCTTCAACCTGACCGCCTCGGTGCTAATCCGCTCCAGCGATTCGCGAAGCGGCCCGACGGAGCCCTGGACGTCCCCCTTGATAATCATCCGAAGTTCTTTGACTTCACCCTCCCGGATGCGACGATGCAAATCCTCCAGGGTCATGCGGTGCTTCGAACCAATCCTCTCCTCGCGATGTTTCTGCTGCCGGCTGATGGCGATCTGCCGTCCCTTCCGCTCGTCGGATACCACAACAAACGTATCTCCGGCCATGGGGACACCCGAAAGACCCAGCACCTCCACCGGGGTCGCGGGCCCAGCCATCTGGACCTTTTTCCCCATCTCATTATTCATAGCCCGCACCCGACCCGAATGCAATCCGGCGACGATCACGTCTCCCACATTCAGGGTCCCCTTCTGCACCAACACTGTCGCGACTGGTCCCCGACCACGATCCAGTTCGGCCTCGATGATGACGCCCTTCGCTGCCCTGTGCGGGTTCGCCCTCAGTTCCTGAACCTCGGCCAGCAGAAGCAGCATATCGAGAAGGTGATCTATGCCCACCTTCTTCTTGGCCGAGACCTCCACATAGACCGTCTGCCCTCCCCAATCTTCCTGGACCAGACCGTACTCCGCCAACTGTTGTCTGACACGGTTCGAATCGGCGCCAGGCTTATCGATCTTGTTAATCGCGACCAGGATCGGGACGCCTGCGTCCTTGGCGTGGTTAATCGCCTCCACGGTCTGGGGCATCACCCCGTCATCGGCCGCCACCACTAAGACCACGATGTCGGTCGCCTGCGCCCCACGCGCCCGCATGGCGGTAAACGCCTCGTGGCCCGGCGTATCCAGAAACGTGATCTTGCCACCCTGCATATCGACTTGATAGGCGCCGATGTGTTGGGTAATCCCACCTGCCTCCGAAGCGATGACATTGGTCTGCCGGATCGCATCCAGCAGGGAGGTTTTGCCGTGATCGACATGACCCATGATCGTGACCACCGCAGGCCTGGGTAGGAGCAGCGAAAGGTCCTCAAGCTCCTTCGCCCCGGCCGCAGTCTCTTCCAGGGGCGTTACTTCCACTGAGAACCCTAGCTTGTCGGCCGCGCCTTTGACCACTTCCACATCGAGCGGCTGGTTAATAGTGGTCATGATCCCCATCTTGATCAACTGCTTGATGATCTCGCTAGGGCTCATCGCGATCTTCTCCGCTAGCTCCTTTACGGTGATCGTCTCCGCAATCTTGACTATCGGGCGTAGCGGAGGAAGGGGCTCGCGCTCGGCCTGCTCTACCTGGACCTGAGGTTGAGGGGCTGGCGGGATCACGGTCACCCTCTGCCCGGGGGCGGGGGTAGGCGGATGTGGCATTGGAGTCTGGGATGACTCCCTTTTCAAGCCTGCTGGCGCTACCGGGGCTTCGCGAGGAGGCTCTAACGACACAGAGGGCGGCTGTTGTTCGAGAACCGCTGTCCCCTCAGATGGCTGTAGGGCAGACACTGCCTTGGACTTCTGAGGTCCCTTTTGCTCAAGCGAGCTCAATTTGGCAACGGGTCTCGTCTCTTCGGTTGTTAGCCTGGCCCTGGATGGTGTCTTTGTCTCGATGAGCTTGGATCGAGCGGGCTTGTCAGCCGAGATCTTGGTGGTTATTGGCAGCACGTCGGCCTTTCCTGCCATGGGACGTCGGCTTTCCACGGGCTTAGCGTGGGCCGAAGGAGCCGTCTCCAGCGGTTTGGGCTTGGGACGGCTTTTCTTCTGAGGCGGTGCGGCTGTCAGGAGCGACCTGACATGGTCCTCATCCACGTTGCTGCTGTGGCTCTTGAGTTGCAAGCCCAACTGCTCAAGCCGGTCAATGAGCTCTTTGCTTGACATGCCGAGGACTTTCGCCAGATCGTAAACCCTAATCATTCCCACTCCGGATCACCCCCAGATCTTCCGAGGCTCCGCTCTGCCCCCCAAATCGGCGGCCTGACCATGCGGCCTCTCTCATTTCCATTTCCACCGGTATCTTTTCCAGAACTGACATCACCGCCCCTGCAAAGTACGGATCTATCACAGCGACGCACGATCGAGGAGCCCCTCCGAGAGCGGCCCCTAGCTCCTCCTTACCAAGGGCCTGCATCCATGCGATGCCCACCCCTGCGGCCAAGGTCCGCAACTTCGAAACCGAGTTCTCCGACGCGTCTACCGCACTCAGGATTAACCGGGCTGAATGGCGTTTCACGGCCGATTCCACTGCCTCTGCACCTGAAGCGACCTTGCGGGCTCGGCGCGCAAGCCCAAGAAGCGCAACGACCTTGCGCGAGACACGTTCTCGGATCAGCCCTTCAAGGGCCTCTACTGTCATCGGTGCGAGCGTCACCTTCAGACAGCGCGCAAACTCATCTCTTTTTACCGCCTGCTCTAGACATACGTGGAGCGGGCAAACATATACCCCCCGCCCAGATCCCCCGCCCAGATCCACACCCAGTCTCCCGTCTGGAACAAGATGCACGCGAACGAGATCCCTCTTCGGCCGGCTCGTGCGGCAGGCGACACAAGAACGAAAGGGCTGAGAGACCACCTAGCCTGCATCCCTCAAGGCGAGGGCAGCTTTTGCAACCTCGATTAATTTCTGGGCTGTCTTCGGGCCAATCCCCTCTACCTGGACCAAGGCTTCTTCCGATGCATTAGCCAACTTCTGGTAACTGTCCAGGCCGGCATCGATCAGACGACCGGCTAACTTTTCCCCTACACCCGGCAAATCCGCTAGCCGCATGGGAGCAGGAGGAGGACTCTCAGTCACTGACGCCGCGGCCTCGAACTCTGGCTTGCTCCGCTCTTCCAACTCTTTCTGAACCTCACCCCGGCCCCTGACATCCACTTTCCATCCCACTAGCTTGGCCGCCAGACGAGCGTTCTGTCCCCGTTTCCCAATGGCCAAAGAGAGCTGACCGTCAGCCACGAGCACCTTGAGGGTGTGCGTCTCCGTGGTAACTTCGACGCCCTCAATCTCGGCCGGGGCAAGCGCACTCCGGACGAAGGAGGCCGGGTCGTCCTTCCAGGCGATCACGTCGATCCTCTCACCCATCAACTCCCTGACGATAGCCTGAACTCGACTGCCACGATATCCAACGCAGGCCCCTACCGGATCCACATTGCTGTCTCGTGAGGCCACAGCCACCTTGGCTCGTTCGCCCGCATCTCTGGCAACCGCCTTAATCTCAACGATCCCCTCGTAGATCTCGGGGACCTCGATCTCGAGCAACTTGGCCAAGAGACCAGGATGCGTTCGTGAAAGGATAATCTGGGATCCCCTTGACAATTTCTTCACATCCAGAATATACGCCCGAACCCGATCGCCGGTCCTGTGATCTTCGCGGGGAAGCTGCTCTCTTGGGGGGAGAATCGCCTCAGCCTTCCCGAGATTGACTATGACGTTACCCCTCACAACTCTCTGCACGACGCCACCCACCATTTCACCCACTCTGGCCTTAAAGGCCTGAAATACACTCTCCCGTTCGGCCTCCCTGACCCGCTGGATGATGACCTGCTTCGCTGTTTGGGCAGCGATCCGTCCAAACTCTTTTGCCTTCATCTCGGATTTGATCTCATCGCCAGGTTGGGCCCCAGGGCTTAACAACTGGGCCTCATCGATGGAGATCTCGACATGGGGATTCAGAACCTCCTCGACAACCTTTCGCACTGCGTACAGCGTAAAGCAACGGGACCGTTGGTCAAACTCCACACGCAAGTCAAGGACGGCTCCAAGGGTCTTGCGGGACGCGGAGAGGATCGCCGCGCTGACAGCCTCGATCAGAACTGCCGGATCGATCTCTTTCTCGCGTCCGACTTGTTCTATTACCTGCAGCAAATCGATGCCCATTAGTCTCACGCCAGGTTTCGGGTTTGGGGTTTCGGGTTCAGGCAGGCCCGAATACGTTCTTATCTCGAAACTCGAAACTCTAAACCCTGCTCTTTACAGGATCGGATCCAGTCGAGACTTCAAAATCAGCGCATGAGGGATGAGGGCAATCGTGCCATCCTCCCGTTCCAGCAGTATCCGTCCATCCTCGTAACCCCTAAGGATGCCGAGAAACCGCCGTTGACCGGCAATGACCTGCGAGGTACTTACCCTCGCCCGTTGGCCCACGAAGCGAAGAAAATCCGACTCCAGGCGGAGTGGCCGGTTCAAACCAGGAGAGGAGACTTCAAGCGTGTAGGGATGATCGATAAAACCCTCTACGTCGAGAAGGTCGCTCAGTTCCCCGCTCACTCGCTGGCAATCCCCCAAGGTTACCCCACCAGGCTTGTCGAGGTAGAGGCGGAGGATCCATCCGCTTGCTTCCCGACGGAACTCAACGTCTACCAACTCCAGTCCCAACTCCGTGAAGAGCGGAAGGGCGATCGACTTAACTCGCTCTACGACCTCCCCAGTCATATAACAACACCCTTTATAAAACAAAGAGCGGGCATCGCTGGCCCACTCTCGCTAAAGTAGCACATTTCTCTTGGACCGTACAAGGAAAATCAAGGGGATAGTGGATGAGGGCGGCCTATTCTCCCTTCGCCTTTTTCAATTCTGCGATCACTCGCTCCCTCAGATGCTGGGGAACCTCGTCGTAGTGAGAGAACTCCACGGTATAGTCACCTCGGTCGCCGGTGACAGCCTTGAGCTGTGTGGCATACTCCAATACTTCAGCCATGGGAACCTGGGCCTTGATGGTCTGCTCTTTCCCCTTGACCTCTACGCCCATCACGCGTCCCCGTTTGCTGTTCAGGTCGCCGATCACAGCCCCCATACACTCATCGGGGACCGTCACCTCGACCGTCATGATCGGCTCTAGAAGAGTTGGGTGTGCCTGCAGGACGCCCTTTTTAAACGCCAATGAACCAGCGACCCTAAAGGCCATTTCCGAGGAATCGACAGTATGGTACGAGCCATCGTAGAGGGTAACCTTCACATCCACAACAGGATACCCGGCCAGGCTCCCTTCCTCCATCGCCTCCATGATCCCTCTCTCCACCGCAGGGATGTACTGCTTGGGGATAGCCCCCCCCACAACGTGGTTCACGAATTCGCACCCCTCGCCTCGAGGAAGCGGCTCAAGCCTGATCCAGCAATCACCGTACTGTCCATGACCCCCGGTCTGTTTCTTATGCTTTCCCTGAACCTCCGTTCGCCCGTGAATTGTCTCCTTATACGGTACGCGTGGCGTCTTCAACTGGACCTCGAGTCCGAACTTCCGCTTGAGGCGATCGACCGCAATCTCTAAGTGGGCCTTGCCCATCCCGGCCAGGATGATCTCCTTGGTCTGCGGATCGTGTCGAATCTGAAAGGAGGGATCCTCTTCCCGAAGTCGATGGAGTCCCAAGCTCATTTTTTCATCATCCCCTCTTGTCTTAGGCGCGATGGCATACTCGATGATGGGGCTTGGGATCCTCACCGGTTCCAGGCAGATTGGACTTCGCTCGTCGCAGAGGGTATCACCTGTGCCTGTCTCCTTCAGCTTCACCACAGCCCCCAGATCTCCCGCCCCGATTGCCGGAACCGGAACCTGATTTTTACCCCGGAGCAGCACCGCTTGGCCGATCCTTTCCTTACACCCTTTGGTGCTATTGTAGACGCTGGAATCTGAAGAGAGCGTACCAGAGTAAACCCGGAAAAGGGTCATCTTGCCAGCGTAAGGATCGACGAGTGTCTTAAATACCAGAGCAGACAATGGGGCATCCTCTCTGCTTTCTCGGACAAGCGGCTCCCCGTTCCTCGGATCGATTCCCACGCTGGCTTCACGATCTGTCGGGGATGGAAAGACCTCTGTCAGGAGATCCAGCAAAAGCTGTACGCCGATGTTCTTGAGGGCCGAACCGCAGAGAACCGGAACAAGCTTTCCCCCAATAACCGCTCGCTGCAACCCAGCCTTCAGCTCATCGTACGAAAGCGTCCCGGCTTCCAGATACTTCTCCAGTAGTCTATCGTCACTGTCCGCTACCACCTCCACCAGCGCGGTTTGCAGTTGCTCTGCCTTCGGTCTCAGGTCCGGTGAAATCTCCCCTTCGGAGAACTTCCCCGTCCTCTCGCCCTGGTAGATCAGGGCTTTCATCCGCAGCAGATCGACCACACCCATGAAGGAAGCTTGCGTTCCTATTGGGAGTTGGATGGGTGTAGCCACCGGGCAGAGGTTCTTACGAATGTCTTCCAAGGTTCGGAAAAAGTCGGCCTGTTCCCGATCCATCTTATTGATAATAATTGCTCTCGCAAGACCTTCTGCTTCAGCGTATGCCCAAACCTTCCCTGTCTGCACCTTCACGCCGGAGACGCCACTCACCACCACAACCGCGCCGTCAACGACCCTCATGCAGTTTCGGGTATCAGCCAGGAAGATGGACGCTCCGGGAGTATCAATCAGGTTAAGCTTGCACCCTTTCCACTCACAGAAGGCGAAGGCCGAGCTGACGCTCATCTTTCGCTTGATCTCGTCATCGTCGAAGTCGGTGACGGTCGTCCCATCCTCGACCTTCCCGAGTCGAGAAGTGGCACCGGCGTCGAAAAGCATCGCCTCAGTCAGCGTCGTCTTACCTGCGCCTCCGTGGGCCACGATCGCTACGTTGCGGATCCTGCCAATCCCTACCCCGCTCATCGCCATTACCCCATATATTGCGCGAGACACTTAACCGCCCCGAGGTTCTTTTCGGACCACGGCGGCCGCCCGGTTGTAAAGGGGAAATCATCTCCTCGTGAAAGCAACGATGCCCTTCCCGAACGAGTCGGGAAGGGCATCCTGTACTCAAGTCAATCTATTGTCCTTAAGGACCGACCGCACTTTCGGCACCGGATGGAGAGGTCGGCAGGGGTTTGGCTTGCCTTGGTTTCGGCACTTTTCCTTTGTCCCCACGCTGACCACGGCGACTGGCCGGCTTTGCGGCAGGCTCGGCATCGGTGCCGACCCCTGCCAGCTCGATGGCCGCGAGCGGGGCGCCGTCCCCCATTCTGTACTCCAGCTTAGTCATCCTCGTGTAGCCCCCGTTTCGATCCTTATAGCGGCTACCGATTGAGTCAAACAGCTTTTTTAAGACAGTCTCGTCCTGGACAACCTCGGCTGCCTGTCGGCGCGCATGCAAATCCCCACGCTTGGCTAGCGTGACAATCTTGTCTGCCAGCTTGCGTAGCTCTTTGGCCTTAGCCTCAGTTGTGACGATCTTCTCGTACTGGAAGAGTGATGTTACCAGATTACGGAGGAGCATCTCGCGATGAGCCGTTGTTCGGCCGAGCTTCCTCCCAGCTGTTCTGTGTCGCATAGCAGGCACTCCTGCCTGGGCCGCATGAAACCCGGCCAAGCTCAGGCCACTGTTAAGACCTTCGAGGTCTTGTCACCTCGTTTCCCGAAGGGTTCGCCAACAGGGAGGCCTTCCAGTTTCATCCCTAAGGTCAACCCCATACCGACAATGATCTCCTTGATCTCATTCAGAGACTTCCGACCGAAATTCTTTGTCTTCAACATCTCGGCCTCACTCTTGACGACCAACTCGTAGATGTAACGAATGTCAGAGTGCTTCAAACAATTGGCCGACCGTACCGAAAGCTCCAACTCGTCGACGCTTCGATTCAGGTTATCCAGTAGCTGCTTCTTCGCCTCGTCGATGACAACCCCTTCAGCCTCTGGCTCTTCCTCAAAATTAGTGAATATGCTCACATGATCCTTGAGGATCTTTGCTGCATACGCGATAGCGTCCCGGGGCAGGACGCTCCCGTCAGTCCAGACCTCCATGGTAAGCTTACTGTAGTCTGTGATCTGGCCGACACGGGTGTCTTCAACTAAGAAAGCGACCTTCCGGATCGGGGAGAACATAGAGTCTATGGCGATAACATCAACGGGTTGCCCCTCTCGTTTGTTTCGCTCCGCGGGGACATACCCTCGCCCATGGCGAACCTCCAACTCCAGCTCGAGATTGCCATCCTGCGCTAGGGTCGCAATATGCAGGTCGGGGTTTAAGATCTCGACATCAGGATCCGGAGTGATATGCGCGGCTCGAACCTCCCCCTCTGAAAACGCCTTGAGGTGTAGGGTCTTGGGGTGGTCAACGTGAAGCCTGAGCCGCAGCCCCTTGAGGTTGAGGATGATATCGCTCACATCTTCTTTCACCCCAGGAAGGCTTGTGAATTCATGCAGAGCCCCGGTGATTCGAATCGCTGTTACCGCAGCCCCCTCAATTGCGGAGAGGAGGATGCGCCGAAGCGCATTACCGATAGTCAATCCGAAGCCGCGCTCAAAGGGCTCCGTGAAAAACTTGCCGTATGTGCTGGTCAGAGATTCTAGCTCGCACTCCAGCCGTTTTGGCTTCTGGAGGCCCTTAAACGTCTGAATCATTAAAACCTCCCACGCCCACTATTATTTGGAGTACAGCGCAACAATCATCTGCTCCTCCACGGGGATAGCGATCTCCTCGCGGGATGGGATCGATCGGACAATCCCTTTCATGCTGGTCGGATCAAGCGCTAGCCAACTCGGCAACGTTCGCCGCTTTGCCCCTTCGAGGGCCGTCTTAATTGCTACCATTTCGCGACTTTTGGGCCGCACCTCGATGGTCTCGCCTGGACGAACCAGATAGGACGCAATGTCGGTCTTTCGCCCATTTACGAGGACGTGACCATGGGTAATCAATATTCTCGCCTGTGCGCGGGATGCGGCAAACCCGAGGTGATGGACAACGCTGTCCAGCCGTTGCTCCAGAATCTTGACAAGGTTTTCGCCAGTGATCCCTGTCTGTCGCTCGGCCATACGATAGTATTTCCGGAACTGTGTTTCCAGCACTCCGTAGATGCGGCGCATCTTCTGCTTCTCGCGAAGCTGCCTGCAGTAGTCTGAAACCTTCGTTCGTCGCTGGCCATGCACGCCGGGAACGAAGTTCCGCTTCTCAATCGCACATTTGGTAGAGAGGCATCGATCCCCTTTCAGGAACAGCTTCAGCCCTTCTCGTCTGCAAAGCTTACACGCAGAATCCAAATACCTAGCCACGAACCCCTCCTCCACAGAGGGTAGTGTCACCCCCCGTCTCACTGACACTTCCACGGATCACGATCCTGGCCTTCCTTCCAAGGGTGACTGGACGATATATCGGCCGGAACGACTGTGTCATACTCGTCTCCGCTTGGACGCTCGACAGCCGTTGTGGGGAATCGGCGTCACGTCCTTAATCGTCGAGATCTCCATGCCTGCCGCCTGTAAGGCCCGAATGGCAGCCTCTCGACCGGCGCCCGGCCCTTTGATATACACCTTCACTTCTTTCATGCCGTGGCTCATCGCCTTCTGGGCAGCACTATCCGCAGCCCTCTGCGCAGCAAATGGGGTACTCTTCCGGGAACCCTTGAACCCCACAGAGCCAGCACTAGCCGATGCAACAACATTGCCTGTCATATCTGTGATGGTTACAATGGTATTGTTGAACGTCGCCTGGACGCAGGCGATTCCGTGAGCGATGTTCTTGGTCTCTTTCTTGCCTCCCGCACGTTCCACCGGACGCCTCGGTTTTGCCTCCTCCGCCATTCTTCCTCCATCAAGTTAGTGTTCGTAGTTCATAGTTTATAGTTTCCAGTCTATCGCTTAGAGTCCAGATCGTGGCTTGTGTTTGAGAACTCTCTATGAACTCTGAACCCTGAACTATGAACCGGTCCGGCTACACTTTCTTGCTTTTCATGCCGACCGTCCGGCGAGGCCCCTTGCGCGTCCTGGCATTGGTGCTGGTTCGCTGGCCACGAACAGGGAGACCCCGGCGATGCCTTAGACCGCGGTAGGCGCCAATGTCCATGAGCCGCTTGATGTTCATAGAGATCTCACGCCTGAGATCGCCTTCAACCCTGTAGTTCCCTTCAATGGTTCGCCGCAGCTTCGCGATCTCCTCTTCAGTGAGGTCCTTGACGCGAACATCCGGACTTACTCCGGAGTCCTGCAAGATCTTGCGCGAAGCAGAACGGCCGATGCCGTAGATATACGTTATCGCTACCTCGAGACGTTTTTCTCTCGGAAGATCCACCCCGGCGATACGTGCCATTGTCCTCCTGTTGTTAGTTCAGAGTACGTAGTCCAGAGTTCATAGGGGCTCTTCTTTCTTTGTAAACCCTTCTATAAGCTCTGAACCCCGAACTGCGAACCGGCTATCCTTGTCGTTGTTTATGCCGAGGATTTTCGCACACAACCCGCAGCACCCTTTTTCGTCGAACGACCTTACACTTCTCGCACATCGGCTTGACTGACGCCCGAACCTTCATGGCAGCCCCCGCGTTACAGAATCGCTAATCGCCCTTCACCTTCCACCGTCATACCTATTTATATCGGTAAATGATCCGCCCTCGCGTCAAGTCATATGGAGACAGCTCCACTATCACCTTGTCTCCAGGAAGAATCCGAATGAAATGCATGCGCATCTTTCCGGAGATATGCGCAAGGACCTTATGCCCCGCTTCCAGTTCTACACGAAACATCGCATTAGGTAACGGCTCAACCACGGTCCCCTCAACCTCAATCGCCTCTTCCTTCGGCATCAGCGGCCCGCGTCCTCAGGTGACTTGTCCTCGGTCAAGCTGGTCAGCACCTCTACCCCATCCTCGGTGAGCGCGACTGTGTGCTCAAAATGAGCGGAAAGAGAGCTGTCGCACGTCACCGCTGTCCAGTGATCATCGAGGATCATCACGTCTGGGCCGCCAGCATTAGCCATCGGCTCAATGGCCAGGACTAACCCAGGTTTGAGCATAGGGCCTTGGGCTGGTGGGCCGAAGTTCGGAATCTGCGGTTCCTCATGAAGGGACCGACCGATCCCATGGCCGACAAACAGGCGCACCACCGAGAATCCCTGAGCCTCAACAGCGGACTGCACAGCATGAGAGACATCGGAGAGATGATTCCCAGGCCGCACAGCCAGGGTAGCCCGCGTAAGGGCCTCTCGAGTCGCGGCAATCAAACGCATGGCCTCCTTCGACACCTTCCCCACGGGAACCGTAATCGCAGCATCCCCGTAATAGCCATCGACAATAACCCCGAGGTCCAGGCTCACGATGTCCCCCTCCTCGAGGCGCCTTGCCGACGGGAACGCGTGCACCACCTGCTCGTTCACAGACGCGCAGAGCGTGTAAGGGTACCCACGGTAGCCCTTGAACGCCGGCTTGCCCCCTCGCCTCAAGATATAGGCCTCTGCAACGCGATCCAACTCCAAGGTAGTCAGCCCCGGCTCTATAAGTCTCGTCAGCCTCTCGAGGGTCTCTGCGACGATCCGACTGCTCTTACGCATCAGATCAATCTCCCATGGGGACTTCAGGATCATCATGGTTGTTCCAACCCGTCCCCTAAGGCTTGATGGATGCGTTGAGCAATCTCCTCGATCATCCCCCGACCGTCGATCCGCCTCAGCAGCCCCATTTTATCGTAATATGCGATCAGAGGCTCTGTTTGCTCCCGATAGACTCGAAGGCGATGGCGGCTCGTGTTCTCCTTATCGTCGTCCCTCTGGAAGAGAGAGCCCCCGCAGCTATCACAGACCCCAATCTGCATTGGCGGCTTCGTGTCAACGTGAAACATGGCCCCACAGGCCCGGCAAATCCGTCGGCCGGCAAGCCGTCTGACCAGATCGTCCTCAGGCACCTCTATGCTGATGACCCAATCTAACGGGGCCTGCAAAAGCTTTAGAACTTCCGAGAGCGCCTCTGCCTGACGGAGCGTCCTTGGGAACCCGTCAAGGATGTACCCACCGGCACAATCGGACCTGCGCAATCGCTCTTCAATAATCCCAATGACCACTGCATCCGGAACAAGGGCCCCTTGCGCCATAATCGACTTGGCTGTTTGTCCCAGCTCGGAACCATCGGCCACAGCTTGTCGTAGCAGATCACCAGCAGAGACATGCGCAACATCAGATTTGGCCGTCAGCAGCCTGGCCTGCGTCCCCTTGCCAGCGCCCGGCGGTCCCAGCAGGACGAGCCGCATAGCCCAACTACCCCAGCCTGCCTTTAATTCGACTCTTCTTTAAGAATCCCTCATAGTTACGCATGAGCAAGTGAGACTCCACTTGCTGCACGGTATCCAGGGCCACGCCAACCACAATCAACAGGGAGGTTCCCCCAAAGAAGAATGGAACGTTCATCGTGGTGATCATCAATTCCGGAAGGATCGAGATCAGCGTCAGATAGATCGCTCCAACAAGCGTAATCCGATCCAACACCTTCTCGATAAATTCCGCCGTCCTCGATCCCGGTCGAATACCCGGGATGAAGCCCCCGTGCTTTCTCATGTTATCAGCAACGTCAGTCGGGTTAAAGACGATAGCAGTATAAAAGTAGGTGAAGAAGATAATGGCGACCGCATACAGCACCGTATAGATCACAGTTCCGGGGGAAAGCGCCCTGGCCACAGTCTGCGTCCAGGGATGATTAATAAATTGTGCGATTGTAGCGGGAAACACGATGATAGAGGAAGCAAAGATTACGGGAATGACACCGGCCGTGTTGATCCGCAACGGGATATGCGTGCTCTGACCTCCATAGATCCGACGTCCGACGACTCTTTTAGCATACTGTACTACTATCGGTCTTTGGCCGAGCGTCATGATGATCACCCCGGCAACAACCAACACCATCAGAATCAGGATGATCAACAACACCAGAACCTGCAGCTCTCCTGTGGTCAGAAGCCGCCAAGTATTCACGATCGCCTCAGGCACCCGGACAATGATGCCGGCAAAGATCAGGAGAGAGATCCCGTTCCCGATCCCTCGCTCAGTAATCTGCTCGCCAAGCCACATGAGAAAGATCGACCCTGTCGTCAGCGTAATCGTGGTCATCAGGCGAAACGCCACTCCCGGATCCACTACGATTGGCTCACCAGCCGGGCTCCGCATGTTCTCAAGACCGATGGCGATTCCCATGGCCTGGATGGCCGCAAGCAGGACGGTGCCGTACCGCGTATATTGAGAGATCTTCTTGCGCCCCGCCTCCCCCTCTTTACTCAGCTTCTCTAAGGGGGGGAAGACGACTGCAAGAAGTTGAAGGATAATCGACGCGCTAATGTACGGCATGATGCCGAGCGCGAGAATACTGAGACGACGCAGCGCGCCACCCGAAAAGAGATCAAAGAAGCCAAGAAGTGTCCCACCTGCCTGCTGAAAAAACGATAAAAGTGCATGGGTGTCGATGCCCGGTGTCGGGATGTGGGACCCTAGCCGATACGCGATCAGCGCAAGAGCGGTAAAGATAATCCGCTTCTTGAGCTCGGGTACCCTGAAGATGTTGCCAGCCCAATCAGTCATGCACTAATGACCTCGACCATCCCACCAGAGGCGAGAATCTTCTCAATTGATCGCTTGGAGAACTTATGGGCAGCTACGCTCAAAGGTTTACTGAGCGCCCCTTCGGAAAGAACCTTCAGCCCAGCCTTCAGATCCTTGACAAGCCTTCTCTCCTGCAGCAACCCTAGGGTCACTTTGGTGCCTGGTTCGAATCGCTCCAGATCTTTCAGGTTCACGGTGGCGTAGACCTTCCTGAACCTATTGGTAAAGCCCCGCTTTGGCACACGGCGATGCAGTGGAAGCTGGCCGCCCTCAAACCAGGGATGGATATGGGCACCCGAGCGAGCCTTCTGGCCTTTTTCTCCTCTGCCGGATGTCTTTCCGTGCCCCGAGCCGGTACCCCGACCAACACGTTTCCTGCGTCGACTGGCGCCTACTGGCGGCTTCAACTCGTGCAGTTTCATCCCATCTCCCCGCTATCAACCTGCTGCACATCGACCAGGTGGACCACCTTCCTGATCATCCCTCGAATGGTCGGGGTGTCGGCGCGAACCACAGATTCATTGATCCTGCGCAACCCGAGCCCGGCGAGGACCCGGGCCTGACGCGCCGGGTGGCCGATCTTACTTTTCCGGAGAATGATACGAAGACCTTTATCCATCTTATGCCCCTTGCGCGACCAGTCTTTCCTGACGTATCCCTCTGGCGCGCGCGATTTCCTCAGGCGTCCGAAGTAACTGTAAGCCCTTCAACGTTGCCTTCACAACGTTGTGGGGATTATCGGATCCCAGCGATTTAGACAGTACATCTCGAATACCCACCGCCTCCAACACTGCGCGGGACGCCTTTCCCGCCACGACCCCAGTTCCTTGTGAGGCCGGCTTCAGAATCACCTTACTTGCACCGAACCTTCCGACAACCTCGTGGGGAATACTCGTCCGCACCAGCGGTATGCCAATCAAGTCTTTCTTGGCAGCCTCGATCCCTTTGCGAATCGCCTCCGGCACCTCGTGCGCTTTTCCTAATCCGATTCCGACGTGTCCGTTTTGATCCCCCACCACGACAAGGGCGCTGAAGTGAAATCGCCGCCCACCCTTAACCACCTTAGCGACCCGGTTAATATGGACGATGCGCTCGGCAAGGTTAAGCGAGTCAGCTTTGCTCTGCTTCAAATCTTCTCCTTCTCTTCTACTATGCCGGCAACTCGTCGAGTGGAATAGCAGAAGGCATCACCGCGATGTCTAAGTAGCGTGCGAGAGCCATAAGGTCAGGTATGCGCTCCGGACTGACTAGAGCCTCACCCCTTTCTCCCCAAGGCCAGCGGCCAACGCCTTAACGCGTCCATGGAACTTGAACCCACCGCGATCAAAGACCACCCGAGAAATATGAGCTGCCAAGGCCTTGCTCGCCAATAGCTCACCGACTAACCGAGCAGCAGCAGTCTTGTTCCCCGCCTTTCCTTTTTCTCTGATCTCCCTCGAAAGGGTGGAAGCGGCAGCGAGCGTCTTTCCCTGCTCGTCATCAACGATCTGGGCGTAAATATGGCGAGCGCTCCTGAACACACAGAGCCGTGGGTAGGCTGCGCTGCCAACAACACGCTTCCTGATTCGGCGATGGCGTCGAAGTCGACACTCCTTTTTTCTTTCGTAGCCAGTCAACTCAAGCCCCCTCTCGAGACGCGCAATCCGACCTACGCCCCAGTCTTCCCGGCCTTACGGCGAATGCGCTCACCCGTGTACTTGACCCCCTTGCCCTTATACGGCTCTGGCGGTCTGAGACTCCTGATCTTGGCGGCCACCTCTCCGACCTGCTGTTTATCCGCCCCGGCGATCGTCAGCAGATTCTGGCTCTCCACTGAAACATTAATCCCGTCAGGCAACGGAAGAATGAGAGGATGCGAATAGCCTAACATCAGTGCGAGATTCCTCCCCTGCACCGAGGCGCGATAGCCGACCCCAACCATCTCCAGCTTCTTCTCGAATCCCCTGGTAACCCCCTCGACCATATTGGCAATAAGCGTACGAGTTAGCCCATGAAGCGAACGGTGGAGTTTATTGTCCGAGGGCCGCTCGCAATGAAGCTGGCGGTCCTCCACCCTCACCGCCATTGAGGGATGGAGGCAAAGCGATAGCTTGCCCTTTGGCCCCTCGACGAAGATGTTGCCTCTCGTAATCTCTACTGTTACCTGATCTGCGAGAGGGATTGGCTTCCTTCCGATTCGCGACATACCCTACCTATTCCGTCTGCGGTGCAGCGTTCTAATTGTCCTCGCGCATTTCATCCTTGCCCTTCGCGACCCCTCTCCGAAGCCTCGATCTGTCCTTACCAGACGTAGCACAGTACCTCACCACCTGCCCCGCGGTCTCTAGCCGCACGCTCTGCCATGACCCCATGCGAGGTCGAAAGGATCGCGACACCCAGACCATTCATGACCCGAGGTAGCCGTCGCGACGTCGCATACACCCGAAGTCCTGGCCGGCTCACCCGACGAAGGCCGGTTATGATCCGCTGGTCCCCCGGACCATACTTCAGGTAGATCCGAAGCACCCGATGGTTGTCGACGTCGAGAAGCTTGAAGTTCCTAATATACCCCTCCTCCCGTAGGACCTTGGCAATCTCCACTTTCACCCTGGAGGCGGGGATATGGACTTTGTCGTGAATGACCAGGTTCGCGTTCCTGATCCTGGTCAGCATATCCGCTATAGGATCGGTCATCATGGTCGGCTTGCTCCAAGTTCTACGTTTAGCGTTCGAGGTCCGGCGCCAGGAGAGCTCAAGGCTTCGAGCCTGAGGGCCGTAACATCCCTACCAACTCGCTTTGATGACGCCTGGGATCTCACCACGAAGAGCCAGATCCCGAAAACAGATCCGACACATTTCGAACTTCCCGAGGTAGCCGCGCGGTCGCCCACAGATGCGACAGCGGTGATAACCGCGCACCATGAATTTCGGCACACGCTGGCTTTTCACGATTAGCGAAAGCTTTGCCATAACCTCTTCCACCCCACTGTGCTATGCGCCACCCAGCGCTCTGACGCTTCTTTCTCTGCCGGTCAACCGCGAAACTGATCCGCTAGCTCTTCTGAAAGGGGAAACCGATATGCTCCAAGAGCGCGCGTGCCTCCTCATCCGTTTTGGCTGAAGTCGCAATGGCGATATCCATTCCCCGAACTGCATCCACCTTGTCGTATTTGATCTCCGGGAAGATAAGTTGTTCTCTCACCCCCAGATTGTAATTGCCACGGCCATCGAACGACTTAGCCGACACGCCTCTGAAGTCCCGGATTCGGGGTAGCGCGACACTCACGAACCGATCGAGGAACTCGTACATCCGATCCCCGCGCAGGGTGACCTTGCAACCGATAGGCACCCCCTCCCTGAGCTTGAACCCTGCTTCAGACTTCTTGGCACGCGTAACGACCGGTTTCTGTCCCGTCACGACTGAGAGCTCCTCTACCGCAGCGTCGATCACCTTCACATTCGCCACAGCCTCCCCCAGTCCCATATTGATGACGACCTTCGAGGGGCGTGGCACCTGCCAGATATTCTTATATCTAAACTGCTTCATGAGAGCAGGAGCGATCACCTCGCGAAAGCGTTCGCGGAGTCGTGGCATGGCGCGAGGCTCCATGTGGGACTCCTTCACATCCGATTTCTCTTTCTTTTTTGTTTTGGTCCCGTCTGCCATCAATCGTCCCCTAACCAACCACCTCGCCACACTTCTTACACACCCGGACCTTTCTGCCGTCGGCGAGGCGACTAATGCCGACACGGACAGGGCGGTCACATTTGTTGCACACCAGCATCAGATTCGAAGCGTGAATAGGGTTCTCCCGTTCAAGGATCCCCCCCTGCTTTGAGGTCCGCCCCGGCTTGGTATGGCGTTTGACGAGGTTCACCTTTTCCACCAGTGCCCGCAGGGTCTTGGGGATCACCTTCAGAACCTTACCCCGTTTCCCCTTGTCCTTTCCAGCGATCACGGCGACCAGATCGTTCTTCTTGACCTGAAGCCCCTGTCCCACCGCCATCATGCCCTCACAGATTCAGCCCTCGCCATCTCAAACCACCTCTGGCGCCAGGGAGATAATCTTCATGAACCGCGCTTCACGCAGCTCTCGGGCCACCGGACCAAAAATCCGGGTGCCGACCGGGTTATTCTGCTCGTTCAGGAGTACGGCGGCGTTTCGATCAAATTTGATGTAAGAGCCATCCTTGCGCCGCATCTCTTTCGACGTCCTGACCACCACCGCTTTTACTACCTCGCCCTTCTTCACCGAACCCTCCGGAACCGCCTCCTTGACGTTCGCGACGATGACGTCGCCCAAGCGGGCGTACCGCTTCCCCGATCCGCCCAGCACCTTGATCAGGGAGATCCGCTTGGCGCCGGAATTGTCGGCCACCTCCATAATTGTCCGTAAGCCGATCATGATCGTCTACCTTCCTCGTGTCCATCCAGGTAATGACTGAGGCGAGGGCGAAGGGTGAGGCGACTACCACTATACAACCGCCTTCTCCAGGATTTCTGTCACCCGCCAATGTTTCTCTTTGCTCAGGGGTCGAGTCTCTTCTATGGCGACCTTATCTCCAATGCTGCAGCGACCCCCCTCGTCGTGGGCCTTGACCTTTGTCCGGCGACGGACCATTTTACTATATGCCTCATGACGAACAAGACGCTCGACCATCACTACGACAGTCTTTTGCATCTTGTCGCTCACCACGACCCCCACCAAGGCTTTCCGACAACCTCTCTTCCCCTGCTCGATCATGGCGTCCGCTCCACCCTTGGTGATGCCTGTTTACGCAAAGACTCTCCCCGCACCGTCTCTCCGATGGCGATCTCCCGGCGAAGTCGCCGGATACGCGCCGGGTTCTCAAGCTGCGCCGCCGACGCCCTCAACTTCAACTTAAAGAGTTCATCTCTGACATCGCGGAGCTTCTGCTCTAACTCCTCCGCGCTCAGGTCACGAAACGCCTTGGCATCCATAACATCCATCGCCGCCCTCAGCTCGCCACGATCATACGGGACACAAACCGTGTGGCTATTGGAAGTTTATGCGCAGCAAGACGCATTGCCTCCTTGGCCGTTGCCTCAGTAACCCCTTCCATCTCGCAGAGGACACGGCCCGGTTTGACCACCGCCACCCATCCTTCCGGCGCGCCCTTCCCCTTACCCATCCGAGTCTCCGCCGGCTTCTTCGTGATCGGTTTGTCCGGGAAGATTCGGATCCACACCTTGCCTCCCCGCTTGACATGATGCGTAATCGCCCGACGGGCAGCCTCGATCTGGCGATTAGTAATCCAGGCAGCTTCCATAGCCTTCAGGCCATATTCTCCAAACGCCAATGTCGATCCCCTGACGGCGAGCCCTGACCGCCGGCCCCGGTGCTGTTTTCGGAATTTGACTCGTTTTGGTGCCAGCATCGCCTTCTAGCTCTGCACCGGGGTGAGCCCCCTGAGCCGCCGCTGGCGGTCTTGAGGCATCTCCCGTTCCGGTTGGGCAGCCACGGTCTCAGGAGTTGCCTCCCCATGGTAGACCCAGCACTTGACCCCGATCAGCCCATACGTGGTCTTGGCCTGAGTGAACCCGAAGTCGATGTCGGCTCGCATGGTACTCAATGGCATCCGCCCCTCGCGATACCGCTCTTTACGGGCAATCTCTGCCCCTGCCAGCCGACCGGCGCATACAATCTGAACTCCCTGAGCCCCAAGTCGCATCGAGGACTGTACGGTTTTTTTCATGGCCCGCCTGTAGGCTACCCGGCGCATCAATTGAGAAGCGATCTGCTCGGCGACCAACTGAGCGTCCAGCTCCGCCCTCCGAACTTCGACGATGTCCAACTGAATCGGCTTTTTGGTCATACTGGACAGGGCAGCTTTCAGCTTGTCAACCTCAGAACCCTTCTTCCCGATAATAATACCGGGCCTCGCGGTGTGAATCACGATACGAATCTGATCTGCCTTCCGCTCAATATCGATACCGGACACCCCAGCGTGATAGACACGCTCCTTGATGAAGCGCCGGAATTTGAGGTCTTCATGTAAAGCGTCTGCATACCCCTTTGTGGCAAACCACCTGGACCTCCAGGGTTTGATGAAGCCCAGCCGAAATCCTATAGGGTGTACCTTCTGTCCCATCACACCTCCGCCATCTCGCTCGAACCACGCCTCACAGGAGCCCGGCTCATCCCATCCTTCTGCAAGGATGGAGTCATCTGGCAGCTTCCTTCTCCGTGAGGACGATAGTGATGTGGCTACTCCGTTTCCTTATCGTATTCGCCCGTCCCATGGAGCGAGGCCGGAACCGTTTCGTGGTCGGGCCCTGATCCACAAAGGCCTCCTTCACGAACAGTCGATCGATGTTCTTCGCTCCGTGGTTGTGTTGCGCATTGGCCAGTGCCGACTTGAGAATCTTCTCCACGGCCCTGGCGGCATACTTTTTCGTGAACTTCATGGTGTCGAGAGCCTGATTAATGCCGCAGCCGCGAATTAGGTCAACGACGAGCCTAGCCTTACGTGCCGGGATTCTTATGAAGCGGCCAACTGCGCGACATTCCATGATCGATACAACCCTCCTTATTTTAGTGCAGTGGAACGCGCAGTATGCGACCCGTGCCCACGGAAGGTCCTGGTTGGAGAGAACTCCCCCAGCTTGTGCCCAACCATGTTCTCGCTAAGGTAAATTGGGATAAACTTCTTGCCGTTATGAATCGCCAGCGTGTGGCCAACGAACTCGGGAAGAATAACGGACCGCCTCGACCAGGACTTAACGATCTTCTTCTCCCTTCCCGCATTCATCGCCTCGATCTTCTTGAGAAGCTTCGGATCCACGTACGGACCCTTTTTCAGTGACCGTGACACGCTAACCTCCGTAAAAAGTTTCGAGTTTCAGCTTTCGGGCTCTAGGTTCCAAGTGCTCCCAACCAGGAACGTGAAACTTATTTTCTCCGCTTCATAATAAGGCGATCCGAGGCCTTTCTCTTCTTTCTGGTTTTTCGCTCCAGTTTCCCCCATGGACTACATGGATGGCGACCACCGGAGGATTTCCCCTCTCCGCCGCCCATCGGGTGGTCATGAGGGTTCATGGCCACGCCACGAACTGCCGGCCTGATCCCGAGCCATCGGGACCGACCAGCCTTCCCTAACGAGACTTTCTCGTAGTCAAGGTTCCCCACCTGGCCAATGACCGCCATACAATCAAGGCTGATCCGACGCACCTCCCCAGAGGGAAGCTTTACCAAACCATAGTCACCCTCTTTGGCCAAAAATTGCACGCCGGACCCAGCGCTTCTGGCCAGTTGAGCTCCCTTGCCAGGCTTCAACTCAAGGTTATGAAGCGTCATACCGACTGGAATAGTGCGTAATGGGAGAGCGTTACCGATCTTGACCTCGGCATCCCGGCCGGACATCACCTGCTCACCGACCTGAAGGCCCAACGGTCCAATAATGTACCGCTTCTCCCCATCCGCGTAGTGCAGGAGAGCAATCCGCGCGGAACGGTTCGGATCATACTCAATCGACGCCACCTTTGCGGGGACCCCGGGCTTATCCCGCCTGAAATCAACAAGGCGATACTGACGTTTATGCCCACCCCCACGATGACGTATAGTGAGCCTGCCGGAACTGTTTCGTCCCCCGCTCTTGACAAGCGGACGGAGAAGCGTCTTCTCAGGGGTGGCCTTGGTCACATCAGCGTACTCCAGAACCGTCTGGAAGCGCCTGCCTGCGGATGTCGGCTTGTATGCTCGGATCGGCATCTACACTCCCTCGAAGAACTCGATGCTTTCCCCAACTTTCAGGGTCGCCACCGCCTTCTTCCAGCCTGGCGTCTGACCGACAAAGCGGCCAACCCGCTTCTTTTTGCCATTGACGGTAAGCGTCCGCACAGACAGCACCTTTACCCGAAACAGCGATTCGACCGCACGCTTGATTTCGATCTTATTCGCACCTCGAGCCACCTCGAAAAGGTACTGGTTACTGTGCTCCTTCAAATCCGTCCCCTTCTCGGTGATAAGAGGACGACGGATGATCTGATATGCCTCTCTCATGGCTTCCACGCCTCTTCCACCACGCTCACCGCATCCCTGGTCATGATAAGGGTATCATGCCACAGAATATCGTACACGTTCAGCCCCTGGGTCGGTAAAAGCGTGAGATGGGGCAGATTGCGGCAGGACTTAGAAGTCGCATCATCTCGCTGAACTCGTTCTGTGATGATCAAGGCTCGCCCGGCAATCCCCAACCTCTCCAGTAGAGCCTTGAATGCCTTGGTGCTTGGCTCCTCCAGTGAGAGACTGTCCAACACCATAAACTGACCAGCCCGGACCTTCTCAGAAAGCGCAGCCCGAAGCGCAGCAGCCCGCACCTGCCGCGGGACTGCATAGCTGTAGCTCCGAGGCTTGGGGCCAAACACGGTCCCTCCGCCGCGCCACAGGGGTGAGCGTCTCGTCCCAGCCCGAGCCCGACCAGTCCCCTTTTGCTTCCAGGGTTTTTTCCCGCCCCCGCGAACATCACCCCGTGTGCGGGTTGAAGCGGTCCCCTGACGACGCTTCGCGAGTTGCATCTTGACTACGTCGTGCAATAGATGCGGTAAAGCGATGACACCGAATACCGCCTCATCGAGGGCGACATCCGCAGTTTTCACGCCGTTCGAATCCAAAGCCTGGACCATGACTGCCATCGTCTTAGCCTCGCTTGCAGATCGTGACCAGGCCCCCTGCTGGCCCTGGTACTGCACCGCTGACCAGCAACAGGTTCTGCTCTGGAATGACCTTCACCACCTTGAGCCCTTTAACGGTCATCGTATCTGACCCCATCCGTCCTGGCATATGGTGTCCTCTGAAGACCCGAGACGGAAAGGACGATGCGCCGATTGAGCCTGGAGCTCGGTGGAACATAGAGCCATGGGTCTCTGGACCGCCCCGATACCCCCACCGCTTGACCCCGCCCTGAAACCCTTTCCCCTTCGTGACACCGGTAACTCGGACTTTCTCTCCCGGCTCGAAGAGGCCCACGGTCAGAATCTGACCGACGGCGTACTTCGAGATCTCCGTGGACTCCAGACGGAACTCTCTGAGATACTTCTGCAGAGCCACCTTGGCCTTGTCGAAGTGGCCCTTGAGCGGCTTAGTGACCTTCTTGGCCTTGCGTTCCGCCTGATAGCCAATCTGGATCGCCTCATAGCCGTTGGTGCTGATAGTCCTTTGCTGTACCACCGGACATGGGCCTGCCTCGATGATAGTCACCGAGACGGCAACCCCGCTTTCGTTAAATAGTTGCGTCATCCCAACCTTTTTGCCAAGCAATCCAATACTCATATCAAATAGCCTTAGGCATTCTAAAGTCAGCCTTCAACTAGAGGCTGATAGTTGATGGCTAGAAGTGACTAGAGCTTGATCTCGACATCGACGCCGGCAGGCAGGTCGAGTCGCATCAGGGCGTCTACAGTCTGAGGCTGCGCATCCAGGATGTCCATCAGGCGAATATGCGTCCGAATCTCGAACTGTTCGCGAGATTTCTTATCGATGTGAGGTGAGCGTAAGACCGTAAACCGACTGATTTTTGTCGGTAGCGGAATGGGCCCAGATACCCTTGCACCCGTTCGTTGCGCCGTGCTGACAATCTCCCTGGCCGACTGGTCAAGGATTCGATGATCATAGGCCTTTAGCCTAATTCGTATCCGCTGATTTTCCATCTTTACCAATTCCCCCTACTCCACGACCTCGCTCACCACGCCGGCCCCAACAGTGCGGCCCCCCTCGCGGATCGCGAATCGCAGTTCTTTCTCCATGGCGATCGGCTGGATCAGTTCGACCGTGAGGCTCACGTTGTCCCCCGGCATGACCA